>ERZ795044.2189-NODE-2189-length-17187-cov-5.733831_pt1 | contig 17187 bp, 20 predicted proteins | sample MGYA00375128_ERZ795044 | MGnify/ENA primary metagenome ERZ795044 (study PRJEB30173, sample SAMN05720213) | anaerobic digester metagenome | isolation source: active sludge of municipal wastewater-treating anaerobic digesters | place: USA | collected 2014-12-22 ... | reverse complement strand
GGGTGAAAACGGCTCCTAGAGATTTCGCACCATCCCAGATAGACAAAGTCCATGTGGAGATCCTTATCCTGCACCGTTGTCTTAACGCTCGCAGGGTGCAGCGACGTATACACAGAGACCTATGCGACTTGGCAGGAAGCCAAAGATGCGGGTGCCGTGCAACGTGGTTGGATCGGAAGCTTTGTGCCAACAAGTGCTGTCGACATAAAAGAAACGCATAACATAGATACCAACGTCCAAACTCTGTTGTTTGCAGTGCCTCCATCACAGGTCCCCGCGATGGTCCGTGGAATGCGAACGCTGGCGAAGACGGATATGACCATACACCCTTTGCTGGTTGATGACTTGCGGTTGGATATGAACGATTGGGAGCCATTTGACCGCTATATCGTGTGCGATGAGGGCAACCTTGGGTTCCTTTTCGTGCACAGCGCGACGGGGCGATCGGCATATTTCAATGTGCAGTGGGAGGCGGCGAGAAGGGTTGAAGAGATTTGTTCAATCTGATGATGCGCATTTGTGCTTTTGAGACAAGTCGCTCTACTGTAACAGTTCGCAACGTTGTCGTGTCCTGACAGCCCGGTTTGACAGCTTTGTTGTGGGATGCGGACATTAGCTCCACAATCTAACTGGATGCTCACTCCGCTGAATTTCAATTTGCTAACTGCGCTCCTTTCTCGCCAAACTTAGATGATCTTTCTGTGGGCGGATTTAGGCGTTAATGATGATCCAACGCGGTGAAGAGGGTGAGATTGATGGACGAATTTTTGAACGACGCCTTTGAACCCATAAAAATCTCGAGATCCGAGTTGAAGAGGTTGCTCGAGAGGATTGCCTCCCTGTGGCCGGCGACAATATGCTGCACCGATAAGGCATATGGTTTGGAGAGTTTTTCGTGTCGATCAATCGTTCCCCTCGGGCGCACTGCACGTGACAACTTCGAACTCGTTGATTGGGGTGTTCACCAAGAGATCGCTGGTATCGCCCTCGACTTTATGGGGATGGCGATAAAGCATTCAGCTAAATATCTGACATTGGTTGAGATCAGTAACATCGATTACGACACCATCATCGGTAACATGTATGCCCGTGACGACATTATTATCACATCGGACTAAGTGATTTCGCGGGACTATCGCACCCCAAAGACACGAAGGCGAGAAGGAAAAGATCAAAAAAGGTGTTCCAGCTAAACCGTAAATCTGAATATGCGGAAACTCCTCAGTTATATCCGTTCGATTTCCCGCGATGTAACCATCCGACATGTTCGCGCGAACAGCAAGTCACCCATAAAGGGTGAAACTCAATTTTTGAGGATTGGATTGATATGACTGCTACCCGTACAACAACATTGGCTGCTCTTGCCGGTGCGATGGCTCTAGTCTCTGCCGCCAGCTTCGCAGCGGAAACCCCGACCGGCAGCAAGGGCCGCGCTTTGGGTGCGAATGATACCGTTCATTGCTATGGCGTGCATAGCTGCAAGGGCAACTCCGATTGCGCAACTTCTGAAAATGAATGCAAAGGCCAGAATGCCTGCAAGGGTCATGGCTTCAAGGCATTGAAGGCCGGACAGTGCCTGTCAAAGGGCGGCGTGATCGGCGATCTGGGCTAAACCCCGAGGCCTGCGATGGTCCGGTGCTTGCCGATCCCCCCATGAAAAAGCACCGGATCTGCACTGTAATGAAATGCATATCATGACACCCGAAATCAGCCCCTATGCCGGCTTTGGCATTGGTCTTCGCACAGACTATTATGGCGACTTTATCGAACATGATGTGCCCGTAGATTTTGTTGAAGTTATTTCCGAAAACTTCATGCTCGAAGGCGGGCGCCCCTTGCGTATCCTGGAACAGGTCCGCACCAAATATGATGTTATTTTGCACGGCGTATCTATGTCGGTCGGTTCGGCCCACGGCATCGATGAAGCCTATCTTGCACGGCTGAAGTGTCTGGCCGAACGAATAGACCCCCTATGGATTTCCGACCATTTGTGCTGGACGCGGACCAGCGCCCACAACAGCCATGACTTGCTGCCACTGCCGCTGACCCATGAGGCGCTGGATATGGTGTGCCGGAACATCGACCATGCCCAGAACATATTGGGCCGCGCCATGCTGTTCGAAAATCCGTCCAGCTATCTCACTTTTCCTGAAGACGAGATGACGGAATGGGAATTTATTGCCGCCATGGCGCGACGGACCGGTTGCTTCCTTCTGCTCGACATCAACAATATTTATGTCAGTGCGCATAATCATGGCTATCGGGCAAGGGATTATCTTGCCGGTATTCCGCACGAACAAGTACGCCAGATCCACCTGGCGGGGCATACACCTGGCCCGATCATCATTGACACGCACGACCGCGAAGTTGCTGACGGTGTGTGGTCATTGTACAAGGAGGCGCTCCGCTTCCTCGGACCGGTTGCAACCATGATCGAGCGCGACGGCAATATCCCGTCCCTCACCGAACTTTTAAGCGAACTGGATATTGCCCGGTCGTTGGCCGGCTATGAAGCCCTGCAGGCGGTGTCATGATCTCGCTCGCCGAACGGCAGTATCAATTCATGGCGAGTCTGCTCGCCGAAGACGCCGATCCGCTTGAGACTTCGTCGTCGAAGCTCGGCGCCGGCTTGGCCATTTATCGAAACAACTACCGCACAACATTGATCGAAGCGCTGATGGATACATTCAAACGGACGGCGCGCTGGATCGGCGACGACGTGTTTCACCAGGCTGCAGCGCACCATGTCATCGTTAATCCCCCCAGTGGCTGGACGCTTGACGATGTGGGTTCAGGATTTGATCGCACGCTTGCCGAGCTTTTCGCGAAGGACCAGGAAGTAAGCGAACTGGCATGGATCGAATGGTTCATGCATCGCGCCTTTGGTGCGGCCAATGCCGAACCGCTGACGGTGCTTGCTTTCGCAGATGCAACGGCCGGATTTGATGACAAGGATTGGAGCACCCTCGGCCTTGAGTTTGTCCCTGGTATCCGCACCTGTCTCGTGCACCATGATGTTGCCGCGATCTGGCACGCATGCGATACCGACGACGTATCTCATCCGCCATATGCGCTGGATGAACCCTTGGCCTGTCATGTGTATCGTGACGGGGAGCAGCCGGCCTTCATTACCGCACCCGCTTTCGAAAGCCCGGCGCTCAACGCCATGGTGGGCGGTGCGCATTTTGGTGATGTTCTCGACCTGCTTTTCAAACTGCGCCCCCATGAATCGGCCGTCGCGGACGCAGGAGCGATGTTGGGCCGATGGCTGAATAATGGCTTTATTATAGGGCTACGCACCTAGGGCGCTTTACGACGTAATTAGAACCGCTTGGCGAGAAGCGCGTCACTCGAAAGCCGGCCGGGACCGCGTACAATCAGCACCAGTGCGAGTGCGACCCAGATCATGTGTACCGACCACCAAGCTTCCGGATAGACGAAAATCTGGATGACCATTGTCATGCCGAGCAGAGCGAGTGCAGACAATCGGGTAAACAGACCAATGACAAGCAGAAATGGAAACAGATGCTCTGCATAGGTCGCCATATAGGTCGCAAATAGAGGCGGAAGAGGGACGTTGCTATATTCTTCCTGAAAAAGGAATTTGGCGGTGTCGCTGATCGAGAGCCAGCTGCCCTCTTCAACCTTGGTACGGCCCGAGCGCCAAAAAATCCCCGCCAGGGAAACGCGGACGAATAATAATGTAAGTTGCTCGACCCAGCTGTCGGGAAGCGATGAAACCAATCGGTTATAGGGAGCGGTAATTTTCATTTTCTCTCCGTTTCGCCAAAGGGCGCAGCGTCGGGCAAAAGATAATAATGGTATTGCGGATGGACCCCGACGCACATGGCGCGACCCGAAGGTGGTTGGGCTAGGAAATGTCCGATGGTTCGCAGGTGGGGGATGTCCGGCCAAGGGAGGGGTGGGTTCCGGAACAGGGAGCTGCATTACATCGGACATTGCGTCCATCCGCAAAGTCAGGACAGGCCTATCCTTTGTTGCCGGCTTTCTGTGGAACCGGCTTTGCATTACCGCTGTGGGCCGTCAATGTGCCACCCATCTTTATGCACGATCCCTTTGCGACCAGCTTCCAGGCATTTCCCTGATAGTCGACCGTCGAAGTTCCGGCACAACTCGTTCCAGGTCCTGCGGCGCAGTCATTCTTGCCCTTCAGCGAGACGCCATAACATTTTTCTTTTCCATCGGCCGCTTGCACGGGTGCAGAGGCCAAGGTGATGGCGGCCGACAATGCGACGGCCGCACCCGCCAGCTTTAACGAATGATTGCTCATAAACTCTCCATATTCCAATAGGTCGAATGTCGCAGGATCGCTGATGAAGCGAACCTGTGACCCATTCGCAAATTGGGGCGAGACGGTTACAGGAAGCCGAAGTTTCTCAGAAAGACAGCCGGTTGAATGAAAGCATAAGATCCCCTCTCTCCTCTCCAGATGAGAGATTTCGGGTTGTTTCTTCGTGCCTTAATGCCGTCGTACCGTCCAATATGACTGCAGGGATTAAGGCCCCTGTGCAGGCGGCGCCAATCCGGCCACCCGTTGTGCGGCACGCGCAGTTACGATGCCCAGGTCGACGCTTCCGCTATCCTTCCCGAGGTTCGCGACCGACGGCAGGGTCATTTCAACGCCGACGACATTGGCCGCCAGTGCGGCGATGCGCAGGCTGTAGCGGCCATAGGGGACGAATTCGAACAGGAAGAACCCGTCATATTCGCTGCGCGTTGTCTTTACGACCCGGCCGTTTTTGTCCACCAGTTCGATGTCGACCCCGCTCAGGATTTTTCCGCCTTCGCGTTGCAACTGGCCGGAAATCTCGCCTGCGGAAACCAGCGGCAGTTCGATAACAACAGGCACGCCGGGACGCGGGGTCACGACGATGCCGCTGGTGGCGGGTTGGACGAAGGGATCGGGCAGGCTGGACGCATCGATTCCGATCAGAACCGGCTCATAAGGTTGCAAGCCATCGAGGATTGTCCGGCCCTCGGCATCGGTCGGCGGGCCGCGCGCCGATAATCCGGCGGTCAGCTCTACTTCTTTTTGCACCGCCTCGCCCGGTTGGCGGATGCCGTCGGCATTTTCGTCCTGGAACACGACCGCAAAGGCCTGACCCGTTGACGCGAGCTTTTCCGATGCAAAGCGCATGCCGCCATCGTGCGGATTGGGTCCGATGCTGAAGGCGAGGTTCAGACCGGCAGCGACCGATCCGTCGCTGGCAGCCTCGACCTGGCCGGTCAGCGCAAAATGTTTGAAGCGGCGGGTGTGGCCAAGGGCCAGCCGTCCGCGGGAATCGCCGTTCGAATAGCCGACCTCGACTTTCCAGTCCGATTTTTCGCCGGCGCGCCATTCCGCCGTGATCTTGGATTCGCGAAAACCGCTATCGCCGGTTAGTCCGACCGTCGCTTCGCCGCGCAAACGCAGACCACCGATGCGGCCCGACAGGCGCAATGATGCGTCCAGCCGCGCATCGGGGCTTATTCCGAACGGACTTTGGTCCTTCACCCAATCCAGTTCGGCGCTTGCATTTATCTTATTGATATTAAACGATAATCGTGATTCGACCTCTAACCGGTGGCCGCCATCGATACGGTCGATATAGCGCACTTCGGCACGGATCGGGAAATAATGGCGGCCAAAACGGAAGCTGTGGTCGACCGACAGGCTGTTGAAGCGGCGGACATCGCGGTCATAGCGTTCGCTTTCATAACCGCCGAGCAGCCAGGCGCTTTCGCCGCTGATTAGCGTTTCGCCCACCTGCGCCAGCACCTGTCCACGCAGGGCATAGCCGCCCACCAGATTGGCCGCGCTCGCCAGTTCGACCAAGGTGGGGCCAATGGCGCGGCGGACCGATCCTTCGAGATAATAGTTCCGTTGCCCGCGCAAAACCGCGCTGACAAAGGAGGCCGCGACTGACGTCTTGGGGTCAAGACCGCGCTCGACCCCGAACCCGCCCCGCCAGCCGAGATAGTCATTTGGATCGACGCCATCCAGATTGATGAGATCGCGCCCCGCATCCTGCACGCCTGCCCAATAATAGGTTTCGCGCGGCGGGATGGAGCCGAGGCCCACCGGGATCATCTTCACATCGCGGCGGATCTGCCCCTGCGGACCGTACAGCACGACTTCGAAGCGGTTCTGCCCGTAGAGCAGCGGCACATCGAGAAATTCATAGCGGCCATCGCCCCGGCTCTGGACATAACCGATCAGCTGTTCGTTGCGGTAGAGTTCCGCATCCCACCCATTGGGCAGCTCGCCGCGGAATACGGTGCGGTCGAAACTGTCGGGGCGGTTCAGCGGGCGGTTGGTGACGAACGCCCCGCGGCCGGCGGTGGTCTGGATGCCGAGCGGCGTAACATTGGTCGAAACATCGCCCAGCGCCCAGTGCGTCGCCTTCAGCGGACCGAGCAGGCCGCCATCAGGATCGGTGCGGTATGCGCGCATGCGCAGATTTTCGGGAACACCCCGGTCGTCGGACGACAGGCGTGCATCAAAGGAAGCGCCCGCAACTTCGCCGCTGGCGTAAATTTCATAGCGCGCGTCCAAACGGCGGCCGCTGCGCTGGTCGCGGGCGGCGCTGACTGACGCCACGACGTCGACCGAGGGCGTGCGGAACATTTTATAGGGGTCGCGCGCCTGGGGCAGGCTGGCGAGGTCGAAGGCTTTGGTCGGCCGCACCTTCCCCGCCCGCGCCTTGCGTTCTTCGGCGAGTTCGAACGGCAATTTGCGGTCCGCGCTGATGATCAGCAGCGCATTGGACAGATCGGCCTTCACCTCGACATTCAGCCAGCTGGCGAGCACCTTGGTGTCGACACACCAGCCTTCGGGCACATCGCGGATCGCATTGCCGGCGACGGGCGCGCTTTTGTTCACGATTTGTACTGTATTGGATTCCCGGTCAAGGGTGAAGGTGCGGCTTTCTTCGAACAACCAGCCAGTTGCGCGGCGCGACTTTTTGTCGACACGGACGGGAAGATCAAAGGCAATGATAACATCGGCGAAATCGACGCACACGCCACTATCGGTCTGATAGCCGCGCACGCCTTCGCCCACGCGCCATTGACCAACGCGGACATCGAACAAGAGCGCATCATCTTCATTCGGCTGCCAGGTTGACGCACGCGCCGAAGCGACGGGAATGGTGAGCATCCCCGTCGCCACGGCCAACGCCGTCAGTGCCTGTGCGGCCTTATGAAAATATCTACGCATGACCGTGAAAAAGTGGCGCCTTCAGCCCCTTAGGGAAGGACGGTGCGCACCTGTGCAATCAATCCGCCGCCGGCTTCGGGGGCTTCATAATAGGAAAGCACGATATCACCCTTCATCTTCGCCGCGACTTCCGGGGGAAGGGGAAGAGAGACCGATCGGCTGGCAACTTCAGGATAGATGGCGATGCCCTTGGCAACCGACAGCGGCTCGGACTGGCCGGGCTTGGTTACGTGGATCTCGCCAAATATGGATTTATCCCCCTGACGCGCCATATTGAATTCGAGTGTCGGGCCTTCATTGTCTTTGCCCATGCGCACATTGGTCAATGCGGCGGTTCCCTGCAAATTGCCCTTGCGGACGATGACGGGGATGCTGATTCCGTAAATAGGGATCAGCTGGATGCGCAGACTGCTTCCCGCATCCGCCGAACCGTCAGCAGCAGGCGTCTTGGGAATGGCGCGAAAGAGCATATGGGCCCGATATTCACCGTCGGGCAACGCATCGATCGCCTGCAGGCCGATGCGGATCGACTGCGGCTGGTTGGGCGGCAGGGTCACGCGGCGCGGCGCATAGCGGATGACATCGAGCGCAGATTTTTCCTTATCGTTCGCGACCGTCGCATCGACATCGTCAAGCCGTCCCTGATCATTCATCCGCCGCAGTTCGAGCGTGATGCGATAGGTCGCCTCTTCATCACCGATATTGTTGAGGATGACCTCGGTCCCGCGCCGGCCATCCAATATGACCCGCGTCGGTGCGATCAGAAGATCCCCGGCCGCATGGGCAGGCGCCGAAACACCTGTTGTAACGGCACCCAAAAGGGCACCGCCCAATATGATACGGGCGGCAAAATGACGGCATGCCAAAAAGAGCCGTGTGCGCATAAATATTCCCCATCCACATGTTGTGCGGCGTTCGGCCTGGTCGCCTGTCCGCACGGGTCCATGATGCGGGCATGCCAGAATATGGTTACCATCCGGCTAACGAATGGATTCCAGACAAAGAAAACCCCCGGTGACGTTGGGCCACCGGGGGTTGCTCTCCCTAACCTGCGTCCGAAGACGCGGGGCTATTACTGATAGTCAGCCGATACGTTGTACGTGCCGGTGTAGGTGCCTGCAGCCTGGTTTGCACCAACGGCCAGCGTGCCACCGACATAGAATACTTCAGCCGCACCGGTCGAGGTGAACGATGTGATCGAAGGGTTCAGCGTCAGCGTCATCGAGTTAGCACCCGAAGACAGCGTGGTCGAAGCAGGAACGGTAACGCCTACGACATAGCCCGAAGTCGCGCCCGAAACGGTGAAGCGGCCGCGCAGGGCGGTGCCGACGCAGGTCACGCCTGCCGAGCAGGTGCGGGTGTTCGATGTGGTTGGCAAGGTAACGGTGCCAGCGGCAGCGCTCGAAGCAACGACGCCAAGGTCAAGGCCGTCATTCTGGGCGAGCTGCACAGCAGCGAGGATATCAACTTCAGCCGTAGCGGTCTGGGTTGCGGCATTGGCGCCGGTCGAAACCAAAGCGGCAGCTGCGATTGCGCCAGCAAGGGCGATTTTCGACTTGTTCAACATATACTGGTCCTTTTGTGACATAAGCAGATTAGAATGCCCCACTGCATTCAAGTGTCGCTTATGCACATCGAATCATAAGGCTTTGCTGCATGTCATGGTTAATAGAAGCTTACCATTTCAGCTGCGTATCAGGCACCCATAGTCGGCGAAACCCGCAGAAGAGAGCCATTTTCGAAAGCTGAAAACAGCAGTAGCCCCGCAAAGCGGCGGGCACGAAAGATGTAAATTTTGCAGGAAGAGTCGATCGGAGCCTTAGCGCCCCAACCGGAAATTCTCAGAATTTTTCGCCGGTTAGCCGCTGGCACAACATATCGAGCTGGTCGAGACTGCCATATTCGAATGTCACCGACCCCGCCCCGGTGGCGTTGCGCTGGTTGATCTTGACCTTCAGGCCGAGCAAATCACCCAGATGCGTCTCAACCGCATGGATATCGGCATTGTCCGATCCGGCGGACACGCGAGACGAACCACCCTGCCCTTGCGGAGCGCGGCCCTTTTTGACGAGCGCTTCAGTGGCGCGGACCGAAAGGCCCTGCTTGATCACCACCATCGCCAGCCGCACGGCATCATCGCTGCCCAGCAAGGCCCGGGCATGCCCCATGGACAGCTTTTCCTCGATAACCAGGTCGCGAATCGGCGCGGGCAGATCGAGTAACCGCATCATATTGGCGACATGGCTGCGCGATTTGTGCACCAGATCAGCCAGAGCAGCGGCGCTATGCCCGAACAATTCGGTCAGCTTGCGATACGCTTCGGCTTCTTCGATCGGATTGAGGTCCTGCCGCTGGATATTTTCGAGCAGCGCGATTTCCAGAGTTTCGGCATCGTCGAAATTGCGGACAATTGCGGGAACTTCGTGAATCTGCGCACGCTGTGCCGCGCGCCAACGGCGTTCCCCTGCAACAATCTGGTATCCATCGTCCAAGGGCCGCACCACGATCGGCTGGATAATGCCGTGGCGGCGGATGCTTGCCGCAAGCTCTTCAAGCTTTTCATCGGCAAAATGGCGGCGGGGCTGTTCGGGATTAGGCCGGATGCTTGCAACAGCAATCAACGCCACACCCTGTACGGCCAGATTCTCGACCGCAGGTGCCGGCGCGCTGGAGGATTCCCCGCGAATGGCTTCACCCAACAGCGCGTCGAGGCCCCGACCCAAACCCATTTTCTTACGCAGCGGTGTCTTTTCGACCGATTCGTCCGGAGTCATGCAGCCAATTCCCGTGTCGGCATGCGCCCGATCAACTCGCGCGCCAAATTCATATAGGCTTCGGATCCCGAGCAGCGATGGTCATAGACCAAGGCAGGCAAGCCATGGCTGGGCGCCTCGGACAAGCGGACATTGCGCGGAATCACAGTTTCGAACACCAGAGCGCCCAGACAACTGCGGACATCATCGGCCACCTGGTCGGTGAGCCTGTTCCGGCGGTCATACATGGTCAGCGCCACGCCCATAATTGCCAAATTGGGGTTGAAGCGCTTCTGTATTCGCTCAACTGTTTGTAATAATTGGCTTAATCCTTCCAATGCGAAGAATTCGCACTGCAGGGGTACCAATATCGAATCCACCGCGACGAGAGAATTGATCGTGAGCAGGCCCAGCGACGGTGGACAATCGATCAGGCAGATGTCCCAATGCGTATCCGACTTGTCGAAGGCCGCCTTCAGCCGTCCGGTCCGGTCTTCATATTCCACCAATTCGATTTCCGCGCCCGACAGATCAACGGTCGCGGGGACAATATCCAGATTGGGAATCATCGTTGGAATGGCGGCGTCTTTCAACGACGCGTCCCCCAGAAGAAGATCATAGCTGCTATGCACACGCTCGGCCTGCTTCAGCCCGAGACCCGTTGAGGCATTTCCCTGCGGGTCGAGATCGACCAGCACACAGCGCCAGCCACTTGCCGCCAGAGCCGTGGCAAGATTGATCGCGGTCGTGGTCTTGCCCACGCCGCCTTTCTGGTTCGCTATAGCAATTCGAATCATCGTCTCTGATGCCTCTTTGCCGCCGCAGCGGTGTGTTTTTCGTCTTTTCCTGTCAAATGCCCGACCAATATGCCGGCTTCGGCATCGGTCACACTCGACTCGATCCGGAATTCCCCTTTCCAGACCGATTTAACCCCTTCCCATTCCTTAGCCGCATTCCGGCCCTTTGGTAACAGCCATAACGTCTTATTTGTGGAAAATCGTGCGGCTAGATCGAACAACTTGTCCAATGGAGCAAAGGCCCGCGCACTGATGACCGAATATGGGGCAGTTTCAACACGCTCCAACGGCATACCCGCAACGGTGACCTGCGATTCCAGATCAAGAAGGGCAATGGCGCGCTGGAGATATTCGATCCGCCGTCCACGCGATTCCACCAAAGTCACCCGATGCGAGCTAAGCAGCGCAATGACCAACCCCGGAAAGCCGGCCCCGGAACCAAGGTCTATCCATGTCTGGGGACCGTCGGGACAGAAGCGCAAAAGCTGCGCACTATCGACAATATGGCGATCCCAGATATGATCCAGAGTTGATGCAGAGATCAGGTTCTGACTCTCCGCCTCGCGCTTCAAAAAGGCGATAAAGGCTTCGAGCTTCTCCTCTGTTTCACGTGAAACAGTGAAATGCTCTTCCAGCCAGTGACGGGCTTCGACTTCGGTCATGCGGCGACGTCGCTGATCTGCTGTGCCCGCTTTGCATGGACCATGATCGCAACCAGCGCCGCCGGAGTGACCCCGCGGACCCGTGCCGCCGCCGCCAGATTCTCCGGACGTGCTGCATCCAGTCTTTCGACCATTTCGTTCGAGAGACCCGCAATGGCGCGATAGTCAATCCATTCGGGCAGCAAGACCTTTTCATTTGCGGCAATATCGCGAATTTCATTTTCTTGCCGGTCGATATAGGGAGCATAACGCCCGTCTTGCTCGATTTCATCCAGCAAGGTCGCATCCCCTTCCCAAGCTGTTTCACGTGAAACAGACAGAAGGTGTCGGACGGTCACTGAAGGAAAACGGAGCCATTCATAGAGCGACATCCGGCCTGCATCGCGCTTCACATCCAGCCCCTTACGGAGCAATTGGTCGGCCGAATATTGCTGTGCGAAATCTGCCTCCAGGGCCTGTTTCTCCCACAAGCGCTGGTTAAACCAAAGCGCACGTTCTTCGCTTACACATCCCGATTGCAAGGCCAAAGGCGTCAACCGTGTGGACGCATTGTCGGCGCGAAGCCGCAAACGATATTCGGCGCGCGCGGTCAGCATCCGGTATGGCTCTGTAACGCCCTGCAGGATCAGGTCGTCCACCATGACAGCCAGATAGCTGTTCGATCTGTCCAGTGCAGGCATTTCACGGCCCAAGAGACGGGACGCAGCACCCATACCAGCGATCAGACCTTGGGCAGCGGCCTCTTCATAACCCGTTGTGCCGTTGATTTGTCCGGCACAGTAGAGGCCTTCAAAGCCCCGGACCGCAAGGCTGCTATCCAGCGCACGGGGGTCGATATGGTCATATTCTACCGCATAGCCTGGAACGACAATTTCGCACTGCTCCAGACCGGCCATGGACCGGACCATCGCCATCTGGATATCGGTCGGCAAGGACGTGGAAATGCCGTTGGGATAGATCAGGAAACTGTCCAGGCCTTCAGGCTCCAGAAATACCTGATGTCCGTCGCGATCCCCAAAGCGGAAGATCTTGTCTTCGATGGAGGGGCAGTAACGCGGTCCCTGCCCCGCAATGTCGCCACCGAAAAGCGGCGAACGATCCAAGCCGCTGCGAATGATATCATGGGTTTCACTATTGGTACGGCTGACGGCGCAAAAAAGCTGCGGGATATGGCGGCGCGTTGTGAGCGGCGACATGGTCCACGACCCATCATCGGACGGCTGCACATCCAATTGTGCCCAATTTATGGTCCGGCCATCCAGACGTGGCGGCGTGCCGGTTTTCAGGCGGGCCATGGATAACCCAGCGCCGCGAATCTGGTCTGCCAGTTTAAGTGCCGAGGATTCGCCTATCCGGCCACCTTCCAGACGCTCTTCCCCACGGAATAATTTTCCACCCAGAAAGGTTCCGGTCGCCAATATGACGGCGGAACAGCCTATGCTGCTGCCATCTGCCAGGTCCACACCGACAACGCGCTGGGCGTTGTCCGGTGCGAAACGAAGCGCGGCGGCCTCACCTTCGACGATCGTTAAATTCGGTAAAGCAGACAATTGCCGCTGAATGGAGGCTTTGAACAAAGCGCGGTCGGCCTGGATACGCGGCCCCTGCACCGCAGCCCCCTTGGAGGCGTTGAGCATCCGGTAATGAATCGCCGCATCGTCGGCAGCGCGGGCGATCAAGCCGTCAAAGGCGTCCACTTCGCGCACCAGATGCCCCTTGCCCAGACCACCGATGGCCGGGTTGCACGACATGGCGCCAATGGTTGTCTTGTCGAAATTGACCAGAGCAACACGCGCACCCATCCGCGCCGCAACCGCCGCGGCTTCGGTGCCTGCATGGCCTCCGCCAATAACCAATATGTCCACATCACTGCGCATGGCGCGCGCATAGCGCAGCGCGGCGGCGGGGTCAAAGTGGTTGGGGGTGTTTCACGTGAAACAGATTATTTTCCGACGCAGAATCGGCCAAAAAGCGTATCCAGCAGATCTTCGGTGTGCGCCCGCCCTGTTAGCGCATCCAAAGCGAGTCGTGCCTGACGTAGATGTTCCGCGGTGATCAGCCAGTCGTCGGCCTCCGCCACTTGGGCCAGTACGGACGCGCATTGGGCCAGCAGATCGCGTTGACGGGCATTGATCGCAAACTGATCCGGCGGGGGCAAAAGCCCCTTGGCGATGTCGGTCAGGGTGGTAACCAGCTGGGCAATTCCCTCTTCGGTCTTTGCGGATACGGTAACCGCATCAGGTCCTTTGCGGGCATGCGTGGGATCGTCGGCTTTGGCTGCGATCTCCACCAAATGCGGGTGGGCTGGTCCTGTGCCCTCTTCCCCCAGCCATAACAGGATGTCAGCGCTATCCATCGCGGCCCGGGTGCGTTCAATCCCGATCGCCTCGATCCGGTCGTCGGTCGCATCGCGCAGGCCCGCTGTGTCCAAAAACAGGAAGGCTATGCCGCCGATCGATACCGGTACCTCAATCACATCGCGCGTGGTGCCGGCAATGTCGGACACAATGGCCGCGTCACGGGCGACCAGCGCGTTGAGAAGTGTCGACTTGCCGCTATTGGGTGGGCCGCCGAGCACAACACGCAAACCGTCGCGCAATTTCTCGACCCCCGGGGCCTCGACCAGAGTCCGGATGGCGTCATGAAGTCTCTTGCAACCTTCTGATATTTTGTCATTATTTTGCGTATCGACATCTCCTTCATCGGAGAAATCAAGTTCCGCTTCGGTCAGCGCGGACAGGACGAGCACCTCCTGCCGCCATTGCTCAATCCGGCGGGAAAAGGCCCCGCCCATCATCGCGCCCGCGGCCCGGCGTTGCCATTCGGTTTCGGCAGATAGCAGATCGGCCAGCCCCTCGGCTTCATTCAGGTCCATCCGGCCATTCAAGAAAGCCCGCCGGGTAAACTCCCCGGCCTCTGCCGGCCTAAGGCCTGGAAGCGCTGCAAGCGCAGCAGACACGGCGCGCACCACCGCCCGTCCGCCATGCAGGTGCAGTTCAACCAGATCCTCCCCCGTCGCGCTATCAGGCCCGGGGAAAACCAACACCAGCGCCCGATCCAACACCTCGCCCGAAGCATCCCGCAAAGTCCGCAAAGAAGCCCGCCGCGCCGCCGGGGCAGACCCCGCCAAAGCTTCAGCCGAGTTAACAGAATCGGGACCACTAATCCGCATCACCGCAATAGCCGCCGGCGGTGCGCCACTCGACAGCGCAAAAATCGTGTCAGCGGCGGGCATATTTTGGGGTTATTTCTTGTCCTTCGGCGTAACACCGGAAAATGCAGCTTTTGCCCCTGTCTCAATCAGCTGCTGAAACAGTTGAAGGCCCATCTGCCCCATCGGCGCGATTTGCTTGCCCAATTCCTGCAATTGCTCAATCCCGCCAGCGCCTTTCATCAACTTCGTGATGTTCTGCACATAGGCTTCATTGGCTTCAGTCACATCGGGCAAACCCAGCAGAGCGCGCGCTTCTTCGGGCGAGCAATCTATCTCTATATTCATCTTCATGGGCCCTTGCCCTCCTTCCTTTTCCCTCGAACAGACGTCACTATAGAGCCAAAGCCGAATCAAGCAATTGCCGAGCAAAGGACAGTTTATGGGTGATATAGTGAAGATCAACGCATTGGACGAGGATGCCTTGTTTGATGCCTATCTAGCGGCATCAACAGGTGCGTCGAAGGCTGCAATCATCGTCATCCCGGAAATCTTCGGCGTAAATCCGGGGATTCGACAAAAATGCGATAAACTTGCTAAAGAAGGCTATCTGGCCATTTCGCCAGATCTTTTCTGGCGCTTTGCCCCCGGACTACAGCTAAACCCCGATGTAGAGGCCGAGTTGCAAAAGGCCTTCGGTTATTTCGGCCAATATGACCCCAATGACGGGGTAAAAGATATTGAAGCTGTTATTCACGCCGTTCGCGCAGGCGTTGCAGGGCACGGGCAGGTGCGCAATGTCGGCTGTGTAGGCTACTGCCTTGGCGGACGTCTGGCTTATATGGCGGCGGCGCGAACCGATATTGACGCGTCGGTCGGCTATTATGGGGTAATGATCGACCAAATGCTCAACGAAGCACATGCTATCACTAACCCACTTTTGCTCCACATTCCCACTGCCGATCATTTCGTGGGGTCCGAGGCACAGGCGGCGATCCATGCCAGATTGGATAGCCATCCAAAAGTGACGCTATACGATTATGCCGGCCTCGACCATGGCTTCGCCACGGAAATTGGTGAACGGCGAGACGATGCTGGCGCGACCCTAGCTGATTCACGAACGGGAGCTTTCTTTGCCAAACATCTGACTTGAAACGAAAAAGGGCCCCAACTAGGAGGCCTCAATTCTCACATCCCTGTGATCGCTAGGACATGGGGTTGAACCTCGTGCCAACCTTCCCAGATCATTTTGCCCGCAACATAAACGATCACGACCAGGCCAACCCAAGCAATCCAGCGATACCGCTCGATATACTGAGCGATAATGTTGGCTGCGACACCCATCAAGGCAACTGCAAAAATAAGCCCTACAATGAGAATACCGGGATGCTCGCGGGCAGCACCGGCAACGGCAAGCACATTATCTAGGCTCATAGAGACGTCGGCAACGGCAACGCCCCACGCTGCGCCCGCAAAGGTCTTGGTGGATTTAAGACCGGAGTGTTCGTCACCTGAGATTTCGGGTGACCCAGCGGATTCACCTGCATGACCTGCAATATCGCGGTACATGCGCCATGCAACCCATAGCAGTAGCAAACCCCCGGCAAGAACCAGTCCGACAATTCCAAGAAGCCATGTGACCATCAGGGCAAAAATGATCCGCAAAACGAGTGCGGCCAACACACCAATCAAGATGACCTTTTTCCGTTGGTCTGCCGGAAGTCCTGCAGCGAGCGCACCGACGACGATCGCATTATCACCGGCAAGAACTAGATCGATTAGTAGTACCTGAATAAAGGCAGCGAAAGCAGCGGGCTCGCCGATGTTAGAAAAATCTTTGACTATCGCGGCCCAAATATCGGCTGGACTGCCTAAAGATGTCGCGGCACCAGCGGTTGCAATCAGAAACTCAAACATTCTAACCGGCCTTCTATCTTACTGGTTCATCGAATCGAAGAAATCTTCGTTAGTCTTCGAATCCTTCATCTTATCAAGCAGGAACTCCATCGCATCGACGGTACCCATCTGCATGAGAATGCGGCGAAGCACCCACATCTTCTTGAGCTTGCCTTCTTCGACCAACAATTCTTCCTTACGAGTACCGGACTTACCAACGTCGAGAGACGGGAATATCCGCTTGTCCGAAACCTTACGGTCAAGAACGATTTCAGAGTTACCCGTACCTTTGAACTCTTCAAAAATAACCTCGTCCATGCGGCTACCAGTGTCGATCAGCGCAGTGGCGATGATCGACAACGAACCGCCTTCTTCGATGTTCCGTGCGGCACCGAAGAAGCGCTTGGGCCGCTGCAGTGCGTTCGCGTCAACCCCTCCCGTCAGCACCTTTCCGGAGCTCGGCACAACGGTATTATAGGCTCGACCAAGACGGGTAATAGAGTCGAGCAGGATGACAACATCATGTTTATGCTCAACGAGACGTTTGGCCTTCTCAATGACCATTTCCGCAACCTGTACGTGCCGCGTTGCCGGCTCGTCAAACGTGGAAGACACAACTTCGCCCTTAACCGAACGCTGCATGTCCGTCACTTCTTCCGGCCGTTCATCGATCAGCAAAACGATCAAGAATACCTCTGGATGGTTATCG
>ERZ795044.2184-NODE-2184-length-17205-cov-7.685481_pt1 | contig 17205 bp, 18 predicted proteins | sample MGYA00375128_ERZ795044 | MGnify/ENA primary metagenome ERZ795044 (study PRJEB30173, sample SAMN05720213) | anaerobic digester metagenome | isolation source: active sludge of municipal wastewater-treating anaerobic digesters | place: USA | collected 2014-12-22 ... | reverse complement strand
AAAATAAAACGGGCTATAATTGATCTTATCAACAATAGCCCGTTTGTTTAATTCTCTTCTTTACAGAGAAAAAGTATTATTACATTTTTATCAGTCGAATCGTCTGACTTTCATTTCCAAATGATATTTTAACAAAATAAATTCCTGAAGAAAGATCTTTCAGGTTTAGTTTGCGAGTGTCATTTGCTTTCAGATTTTCCTGTGATACAAAATGCGTTTTTCCAAATGCATCAATAATGTTTATTTCAACAACTCCCGGAGTTTCATTTCCGAAATTGATATCGATCATACCTGTACTAGGATTTGGATATATACCAACATTCCGGATTGGCTGTGATGTATTTCTGTTCGGATTACATGGTGTTGTAGTAATAACAATGGCATCAAATGCTTCGCATGAATTTCCGTCTGTAATCAACACAGAGTAAACTCCGTCAGTAGAAACGGTTAGTGTTTGATTTGTTGAGTTATCTGACCAGAGATATTGATACCCTGAACCTGCATCGAGTGTTAGAGTAGATCCTGCGCAAATTGTTGTATCAGCGCCTAACTCAACTACAGGTGATGCGAATTCAAAACCTATTACGATTGTTTCATAATCAGGACATCCGACATAGTCAGAAACTTCAACTGTGTATGTGCCCGGTGAAAGGTTGTTTACACTTGCAGTTGTTGCACCACCCGGCATCCATAAGTATGAATACGGTAGGGTTCCACCTGAACCGCTTGCTGTAGCACTTCCATCTTCACCATTCTGACAAGTTGCATTGCTTGATGAAACTATACTCGCAACGATTCCTGCTGTATTGCTTACAGTTCCTGAAAGTGTTTGCTGGCATCCGTCAACATTGTCTGTTACTGTAACTGAATAAACACCTGCAGTTAATCCGGTAGCATTAGCACCTGTGCTCACAGAAGGGATCCATACATATGAGAAGTTTCCACTTCCACCTGTGATCTGTACACTTGCAGTACCATCCGACGCCTGACATGTTGCTGCTGTTGTGCTCATGCTGGCAGTAAATCCGACTGTACTTGTAATTACAACTGAATTGGAGGTGTTACAATTATTAGCATCTCTTACTGTTACAACATAAGTTCCTGCTGTAAGATTGGTGATTGAACTTGTATTTTGAACAGGAGTCGTATTCCAGCTATAAGTATATGGAGCGGTTCCACCGGCAACAGTACAAACAGCACTTCCCGGTTGTCCGGAACAGTCTGCATTTGTTGATGTTGTTGTCGCAGCTAATGCAGGAGGTTCTGTAATAGTTATGTATTGGTAAGATGAGCAACCAGTTGGACTGATCACATTCACACTATATGTTCCTGCTGTAAGATGGGTAAGATTAGGAGTTGTTCGTTCTCCCGGCATCCACATTATTTCAAAAGGACCTGTACCGCCAACGTTCATGTGAACAGAACCATTGTGTCCGCCATTGCAACTTACGTTTGTAGTAGCAATTTGTGGTACAGCTCCCGGTGTCACATTAATAACAACTGGCAATTGCGATGCTTGTGCCGGTGTTCCATCATCAGTAGCAATGATCATCAGTTGATTCAATCCAATGTTAGAAGCCTGACCAACTACCTGAACAGTAAATGTAGAAGTATTTCCGGGCAATGAAGTAACGGTAACACCACTCATCGTAGTTGATGTAGTGACTGTTGTAATTTGTCCTTGCTCAGGAGATAAGAATGAACCTTCAATTAATAAAGTATCACCTTCACAAACGGTCAAAGTATCACACGCCTGTGAAGAATTCAAAATTGGTGGAACATTACTTCCGCTTTGACAAACATTAAAAATGAATGACTGATTATCGAGAGCATCTATACCATCGTTGTTTGCAAATGGCCCGTCGTATTGCGAACCTGCCTGATCAAACAAACCAATTTGAATATAGTCAGTTCCATTTCCACTATTTACACCAACAGTTGCAGGTACTCCGCCAAATCCACCTGCACCTTGTGAAGCATCACCTGTTGTCCATTGCATGTCCTGGTAACAAAATGAAACGTTTGATCCGGGAGGTAATAATGGATCGAAACCATCTGTAATGATCAATTGAAAAGTATTTCCAAGGTCATCATGTGAATTAAAATAACCGACATTTTCCCATTGAACAATTAAATGCGTAAGAGTAAGTTGATAATATACAATTCCACTTGTAGCACCACGTGTATCTACATCGGCCCAGAAAGGTGCAATCATTGTATAGGTTGGATCAGGAAACGAATTCGCTGTGAATGTTGCGTATGGATTATTGATCGATACATTTCCGTTATTGTTGATGTACATAAAATTTACCTGCTGTCCGTAAAAGCAAAATGGAAATGGAACAGTGATCTGTGTTGTTGACCAGTCATCATTTCTATAATCGGGAGGTAAGCCGGGTCCACCACTACCACCTGATCCGTCGAACTGCGCAACTTGCCAGCTTGAGTCACGTGGGATCCAACATGCGCAACCGCTTGCAGTGTTCACTGAATTTGGAATTGTCAGATTTGGAGAAATCCTGGCTTGACTTTTTCCCAGGGCATCAAAATTAACATACTTTTCAGATCCGTTAAGTTTGCCATCAACCTTTGCCTGATTGACTTTAGCCATATCGATTGTTTTTACATCGATCTGTGAAAACAATTGCGATGTGAAAATCAGCAATGCTCCGATAATAAAAGTAATTTGTTTTTTCATAACTGTTGGGTATTAGGGTTAGTGAAAAGTAAATTACAAAATGGGCAGGAGATGTACAAATATATTTGGTCAGTAAACCGGATTAAACAAAATACATTGCTATTTTTAGTTTTTGCGGTAGAAATTGCGGTTTTCAAAGGGAAAAATTAGTTAAAATAAATTTGCGCAACTCAAAAGTTGCATATATATTTGCAACCTGAGAGTTGCATATTTAACCTGATAGAAATGAAACAAGACCTTTTCCAAGCCATAGCCGATCCTACGCGCAGAGCTATTTTAACGTTAATTGCTATTCAGGCATTAACGCCAAATGCAATGGCTGAAAAATTCGATATGAGCCGGCAAGCAGTTTCGAAACATATTAAGGTGTTACAAGAATGTGAGTTGATCAAACCTGAACACTCGGGGAGAGAAATTTATTATCACTTTAATCCGAAAAAAATGCAGGAGTTTGACAACTGGATATCACAATTCAGGAAAAGCTGGGAAATACAATTTACTCAACTCGACAAAGTATTATCAACCATTAAAAAAAATAAAAAATGAAAAACGATTTGTTATTTGATTTTACCGTTGACAAGACAGCAAAAACGGTATTTATTACGAGAGAATTTGCAGCTGAACTTTCTTTAGTTTGGGATGCATTTACAAAAAAAGATATTCTTGATCAGTGGTCGGCGCCTGCACCGTTTGTCGCGAAGACAAAGTATATGAATTTTGAAGTTGGTGGAAAAAGATTTTATGCCATGGTAAGTCCGGATGGTCAGGAACGATGGGCCATTCAGGAATACACATCCATTAGTCCTAAAACTAATTTTAAATTGCATAATGCTTTTTCCGATAAAGATGAAAATCCGGAATTGCCGGGATCAGAATGGGATTATACTTTCAGTGAAGAAAACGGAGTTACTAAAGTGACAATTGTAATTTATAATGAATCGTTTGATCGTATGGAAAAATTGTTGGATGGATTCAGATTAGGATTTACTGCAACTTTGGAAAATCTTGAAGAATTGTTGAATAGTCTATCAGAAAAATGATTTTTGTATTCAAAACTTCTGTCAAAACAAAAGTTCAGTTAAAGAAACTTAAGCCTCACATTGACGAACTCTTACCTGGTGCAATATGGAATTTTGATCTCGAAGACATCGACAAGATTTTACGTTTGGAAAGCGATGAAGATGTAGTTTTGAGTATAGTAAATTTGCTTATTCACCACAATTTTTGTTGTGAAGAACTGAAATAATTGCAAATAGCCTTGTGTATGCCAGGTTATTCCAATGTGTAATTAGAAAATTTATAAAGGTTAACAGAATTCAATTTAATTGTTTAGTTTAGATTTCAAATAGTAGTGCGGGACATGGCACGGATTCGTAATTCAGCAAATTTTAAAGAAACTAAAATGAAAAAATGCAAATTGATTTTTCTGTACCTATTGGGTTTCAGTTCTGCCTATAGTCAAAGTTTCACAAATCCGTCTTTAGAACTCTGGAGCAATATAGCTGTTTGTGAAACGAACTTGCCACCGGACGGTTGGACTGATTATTCGAATGTCGGAATAGGACCGGATGAAGGAAACCTTACTCTGTGTCCCTCAACAATTCCGCCTACTGCGGCAAATGGAAATATCTATGCACGATGTCTTGCAGGAAATCCTAATACAGGTGAAGGAATGTATCAGGATATATCCAATTTGATAATTGGAACTACCTATACGATCTCGTATAATTATTGTGGATCAAACCGATGGGGTGGATCTGGAGATTGTGTCTGGCATTTATTTATTGATGATATAGACGTAAATCAATCTGCCATTTTTAGTTCAGCTGATACGGTGTGGCATACGAACTTCTATACATTCATTGCAACTGCGGTGACTCATAAGGTTGGTGTAAGAGCATACACTCCTACATATAATGGTGGTGGAAGTGCGGCCATAGATCTTTTTTCTATTGAGCAATCAAAACCGACAAGCATTCAGAATGGTTTTTTGGCATCGGACTTTTCTGTTTATCCTAATCCATTTGGAACTTATTTAACACTTGAAACAAATCATCAAATTCCAATGACATTTATTCTCACCAATGTTTTAGGTGAGCAAGTATACCGGAGCGAGTTCGTTGACGTTTTAACGTTCAATACTGATGACCTTTCGAAGGGTTTGTATTTCTATGAAATATTCGATGGCAACAGAAATTTAAAGAGTGGAAAGGTTGTTAAAGATTAATAACTTGTGTTTGGGAAATAGGTACTGCATTAAATAATATTTAAAAATTTCGTTAATTTTGAAGTGCAATTAACACCTGTCATTTTGTGAGTAATCCAAAATAAATTTGTCGTATTCAGCCACGAAGATTGTCGTATTTACACTACGACTTAGTTAATTCGGTTAGCGACATTTGTAGGAATAAATTATATTTCAAAAAAATATTAAAAAAACGAGAAATGAAAAAACTGCATTTCAAAATTGCTATTTCAGCTCCGCTAAGTGTTGTTTATGATAAAATGCTTGGTCTGAGTAGTAAAAAAAACTATGAACAATGGACAGCATTGTTTAACCCAACTTCAACTTATGAAGGTAATTGGAAAAAAGGAAGCAAGATTCTTTTTGTCGGAGTAGATGCGAATGGAGAAAAGGGAGGAATGGTATCAGAAATAGCTGAAAACAAACCTGACGAATTTGTCTCTATTCGACACTATGGCCTGGTTCAAGGTGAAAAAGAAATTACTGAAGGTCCGGAAGTAGAAAAGTGGGCGGGAGGTTTTGAAAATTATTCTTTTGAAGAACATGATGGATCAACGCAAGTTAAAGTGGATGTAGATACTAATGAAGATTTCGAAGATTATATGAATCAGACTTTCCCGAAGGCACTTTTCAGATTAAAAGAAATTTGCGAACAGAAATAATCAATAGATCAAGTCCGATATGAACTCCAAAAAATTAAAGGAAGGAGATTTCTGTACCGTTATCGCCGGAACACACAAAGGGAAATCAGGCATTGCCAGAGATTTAAATATTAGTAAAACTGGTCATTTGACAATTACTGTTGTTCAGGATAGCGGAGTTCGATTCAAGACTTTGGCTAAGAATGTTACTTTTTAATTTTTTATCATTTTATTTAATTATCAATAACTCATAAAAAATTAATTCTGTAAAAGAGAATTTTATAAATGATAATTCGATCGGTCAAAATATTTCTTACGGCATTGATTTTATCAGGCTATGCAAATTCACAAAAGAATAATATGAGTGTTGAATATTTATCCACAGAAAGTAATGATGGCAATCTTACAGGATATGCTCCTGTTAATGGTCTGAATATGTATTTTGAAATTCATGGGGAGGGAACTCCATTAGTCCTTATTCATGGTGGTGGTTCAACCATTCAAACTACATTTGGCAAAGTGTTGAACAAATTAGCTGAAAATAATAAGGTGATTGCAGTTGAAATGCAAGCGCATGGACACACAGCTGATATTGATAGGCCATTGAGTTTTGAAAAAGATGCAGATGACATTGCAGAACTTTTGAAGTATTTAAAAATCGACAAAGCAAATATTTTTGGATTCAGCAATGGGGCAAGCACAACGCTTCAATTTGCAATAAGGCATCCGGAGTTGACTAATAAAATAATTGTGGCTTCTACTTTTTATAAGAAATCCGGTGCGCCAGATTGGTTTTGGGAAATGATGGCCAATCCTACTTTTGCAGGGATGCCGCAACCGTACAAAGACGCATTTCTAAAGATCAATCCGGATACAAACGCACTTCACCGAATGTACGAACGCGACGTAGCAAGAATGCAATCATTTCCCGATATCACTGATGCGCAAATAAGATCGATAAAAGTTCCTGCATTGATTATTATCGGAGATAAAGATGTGACAACTCCTGAACATGCAAATGAAATGCATAAACTTATCTCAAATTCGCAGCTTGAAATTATTACGGGAGGACATGGGGAATATATTGGCGAATTGACAAATCCTCAAGACAGTACAAAGATTAAAACAACAGTTGAAATGATCAATAATTTTCTGGATTAAAGTTTACAACTCGTATATTAGCCACTTAGATAAATACAGGTTATATCAAGTGACTCTACAACTTCTCAATCAGCCATATCCTTTCAGTTTATCACAAAAGAAAAAACTGATTCAGGCTTTTATGTTCGGCCTTTTTGTTTTTTTATTCCTTGCTATCTTTCAACCTTTCGGACTGCTCAGTTACAAAAGTGAAAGTAAGCTCCTTCACATCCTGGGATATGGGGCTATTACATCTTTTTCAATGCTGTTGAGCAATTCAGCATTCACTTTTATTTTTCCTAAATGGTATAACTTCAAATCGTGGACAGTTGGAAAGAACATTGTTTATATTTTGTGGATGTTCTTATTTATTGGAATGAATAACTGGATATATTCTGTTCTGCTGGGTTTCTGGGGATTTTCAATCAAGGCATTTTTTATTTTTCAGGCAATTACTTTACTCATTGGTGTTTTTCCGGTGACGATCAGCACATTTATAATTTATCACAACCGTTTAAAAGCAGCTCTTCAGGAAGCGCAATCTCTGAATCAGAATATTCAAGCCCATCAAGAGGTCAATGAAAAACTAGTCGTGAAAATTCCTTCTCAGAATAAATCGGAGGATCTCAGTGTAGAACTCGATAATCTGCTTTATGTAAAAGCTGTAGAAAACTATGTGGAAGTTTGCTTAAACAACAAAAAAGTGATTCTTCGGAATACCCTAAAGGCCGTTGAGCAGTCACTTGCCGATTTTCCGCATTTCAAACGATGTCACAGGAGTTACCTGGTGAACCTTCAAAAAATAAAATCTTTTTCCGGTAATGCCCAAGGTCTTAGTTTGCGGTTTGAAGCACCGGATGCCGAAGAAATTCCTGTTTCCCGAGCCTATGTCCCGCAGATAAAAGCCGCTCTTTGATCTGAATTACTTTGTTATTCAGCTTTTTTCCTTGTTATCAATCCCTGAAAGTGTTACCGGTCACAAAGTCTTGATGTCTGTCACTATAATTTGTAATCCGGTGATTAATGCAATTTCTTTGTTGCAGAATCGAAGTAACCGGTTCGTTAAACTATAATTCGAATGGAAAAACTATTTACAATTCTACTCATTCTTCACGTTGCCGGTGGCTTTGTGGGACTAATTACGGGCAGTATAAATCTGATTATGAAAAAGGGAGGTAAGCGTCACCGGTTGGTTGGGAAAATTTTTGTTGCCGGTATGATGCTGGCGGGATTTTCCGCACTTGGACTTTCTCTGATTCACCCAAATTATTTTCTGTTTATGGTCGGGATTTTCACCATATATATGGTTGGAACAGGCAATAGATATATCAAATTGAAACTTCAAGGAACAGAAAGGAAGCCACAATTCGCTGATTGGCTCCTGACCATATTTATGACTCTAAGTGGAATCTTACTTCTGGGAATCGGAGTATGGTTAATTACAAGAGCGAATAATTTCGGTATCGTGTTTGTTGTTTTTGGAGCACTGGGTCTGCAGTTCGTTATAGATGACCTGAAAAATTACAAAGGTCGATCACGTTTTAAAAATTATTGGTTGCTGGCGCACATCTCACGAATGACCGGTGGATACATTGCATCGCTGACGGCTTTTTTAGTTGTCAACGCAAAATATTTACCTATACAATTACCTTCAGTATTTTTATGGCTTCTGCCTTCATTGATTTTGGTTCCATTGATTATAAAATGGAGTCGAAAGTTTGCTGTAAAGAAAGTTGTACAGGTATAAATAAAACAGAAGATCGTTATACATATTATCATGAATCGCGTCTTCCTGCTGATCGCCATTTCTTTCAGTCTTCATTCAAAAGCTCAGCCTTATGTAAAAGGCGGTAAGACTCGTCATCGATTTGCTCAGTTAAATGTGGGTTTCGACTTCAGAACTTTTTCAGCAAGTGGAACGCATTCCGGCCTTATAAATACCTTGGGGGTATTAGAAAGTTATAAACTAAAAGAACATTCTCAATTTCGATTCATTATTGGCGGAACTCATTTCTGGGGACAAGTGGATTTTTATATTTCAGTTCCAATATTCTCTCTTCAGAAAAGTGAATTTAATACAGGAGTTGAAACAGGAGCAAAGTATTTTCCATGGCGATTAGAACATAATAAGATCCGGCCATACTTGGGAGTTTCATTACTAAGTACGCAATTTAAACAGGATGACGGAGCTACTGCTTTGCGCTTTAAGTATCCGGTTTTGGCCGGATTAAATTATTGCAGGAAGAATCAGTTAGTAGAATTAGGATGCGGTTTTATTCTTAATAATTCAGAAAATTATTTTGTGAGTACTACATCGTCCATGAAAATCAGAACTAATCAATTTTGGTTTTCTCTTGGCTATAAATTAATGTTTGAAACAAGTTTGAGCGCAGAAAGGGACTGGCAATCAGGACGAACTAAATGGCTTACGGATACACTTTCTTCATTAAACAAGTTAGATGGATTTGTATTTTCAACCGGATTTTCCTCAGTATTTTTTTTAGAATCCTCAGAACATAATACTTTTTCTCTTCCGTTCATTGATAATCACAAGTCAACTGTTTTTCCTGAATTCGGAATCGGATATTATTTTCATAAACCTGACTTGCAATTTAATTTGATATATCGAAGCATTAAAAGTGAAATTAATGCCTACGGCTTTTCTCAAATTGCTAAAAGAAAAGCATTGACTTTCGAAGCATACAAATTTCTATTCGATTTTAATGGCTTTGCATTTTTTGCAGGCGGGGCTTTGAGTAGTGAAAAATTGACAGTTTCTGAAATGAATCAGTATCATTTTTCCATTGTAAACTCCTTTATTGGTATGAGGCCAGGTATAACTTTTGGTTGGGATATTCGTCCCAATCGCTTGCAGGCATTTTATCTGAGAACCACACTTAGATATTTTCCTGAACTGAATGTAAAGATGTACGATGGCTACAACTTTTCATTTGATCAGTTGGAATTTAATTTTATTCAATTAGTGCTGTTTCCCGGAAGATTGTTTTAAAGAGAAATTTGTGTTCCTTTTTATGAAAAGTTAAAGTATTTTAATGTAGCTGTGCGCCTTCCAAATGAATCTTTGAATTGTTTTATCTTTGTTAAATAATTAAAACATAAACGCAAGATTATGAAATGTCCAAATTGTAATGTGAACCTTGTGATGACAGATCGCAGTGGAGTTGAAATTGATTATTGTCCTGAATGTCGCGGAGTATGGCTCGACAGGGGCGAACTTGATAAGATCATTGATCGTTCTACACAAGCCGTACCCGGCCAACCTTTCAAGACAGAACCCCGCGAAGGCCAAAATTATATCGGTGATAAAAAATACGATTATAAAAAAAAGAAACGCGATTCTTTTTTAGGTGACCTGTTTGATTTTTAGCAGTTGTTGTTTCAAAAAGGTTAAAATAATGAAGGGGTTTAAAGTGTCAAAACACTTAAACCCCTTCATTATTTTAACCTTAGAATTACGAATTACGAATTACGAATAAGATCGAACCGATCCAGATTCATCACCTTATTCCATGCAGCAACAAAATCTTTCACAAATTTTTCTTTCGCATCTGAAGAAGCAAATACCTCTGCAAGTGCTCTTAATTCAGAATTTGATCCGAAGATAAGGTCAACACGGGTACCTGTCCATTTTACTTCACCTGTCTTACGATCACGGCCTTCAAAAACATTTTGTGAATCAGAAGTTGCTTTCCAGGTTGTGTTTAGATCAAGTAAATTTATGAAGTAATCATTGGAAAGTGATTCAGATTGTTTTGTGAACACACCGTTTTTTGATCCATCGTAGTTTGTATTTAATACACGCATTCCGCCTATTAAAACTGTCATTTCAGGTGCAGTCAATGTTAGCAATTGTGCTTTGTCAACAAGCATCTCTTCAGCAGAAGCAGTATGTTTAGGTTCAAAATAATTTCTGAATCCGTCTGCACTTGGTTCAAGAACGGCAAATGATTCAACATCCGTTTGAGCTTGAGATGCATCCGTTCTTCCCGGAGAAAATGGTACGGTTATATTGTGTCCGGCATTTTTTGCAGCTTTTTCAACTGCAGCACAACCTGCAAGAACTATCAGGTCTGCGAGCGATATCATTTTCCCGCCTGTATTAAATGCAGACTGAATTCCTTCAAGTGTCTTCAGAACTTTTGCAAGCTGAGTTGGATTATTTACTTCCCATTTATTTTGTGGAGCCAATCGAATGCGTGCACCATTGGCGCCGCCACGTTTATCAGAGCCACGGAAAGTAGAAGCTGAAGCCCATGCTGTCGATACAAGCTCAGCTACGCTTAGTCCTGAGTTCAATATTTTTGTTTTTAAATCAGCTATATCTTTTGCATCAACTAACTTAAATGTCACTGCAGGAAGCGGATCTTGCCAGATCAATTCCTCCTTCGGAACTTCAGGACCAAGGTATCGGGCAATCGGGCCCATATCGCGATGCGTAAGTTTGTACCATGCACGTGCAAATGCATCAGCAAACTGATCAGGGTTTTCATGAAAGCGGTTTGAGATCGGTCCATAGATAGGATCCAGTCTCAAAGAAAGATCTGTCGTGAGCATAGTAGGAGCGTGACGTAATGATGGATCATGTGCATCAGGAACTGTTCCTGCACCTGCACCACCTTTTGGTTTCCATTGTTGAGCTCCTGCCGGACTTTTTGTCAATTCCCATTCGAAGTTAAAGAGATTATCAAAAAAGTTATTACTCCATTTTGTCGGTGTAGTTGTCCATGCACCTTCAAGTCCGCTTGAAATTGTATGCACTCCATGTCCAGTACCAAATGAATTTTTCCATCCCAGGCCTTGCTCTTCAATCCCTGCACCCGCCGGTTCTCTGCTCACATATTTTGACGGATCAGCAGCACCATGTGTTTTTCCGAATGTGTGTCCACCCGCAATAAGAGCAACAGTTTCTTCATCATTCATTGCCATGCGACCAAATGTTTCGCGGATATCTTTTGCAGCAGCAAGTGGATCAGGGTTACCTAATGGTCCTTCCGGATTTACATAGATCAATCCCATTTGAACAGCAGCTAAAGGATTTTCAAGATCACGACTACCGGTATGGCGCTTGTCTGCGAGCCATTCACTTTCTGATCCCCAATATACATCCTCTGCCGGTTCCCATACATCTTCACGACCGCCACCGAAACCAAAAGTTTTAAAGCCCATCGATTCCAATGCGCAATTTCCTGCAAGGATCATTAGATCTGCCCATGAAATTTTTTGTCCATATTTCTGTTTGATCGGCCAGAGAAGCAATCGTGCTTTATCCAGATTAACATTATCAGGCCAGCTGTTGAGAGGAGAAAATCTCTGCATTCCAAATCCTGCTCCACCTCGTCCGTCTGAAATCCGGTATGTTCCGGCACTATGCCACGCCATACGAATAAAGAACGGACCATAGTGACCATAATCTGCAGGCCACCATTCTTTCGAATCCGTCATAGCATTGAATATATCTTTTTTCACAGCATTCAGATCCAGTTTTTTGAATTCTTCAGCATAGTTGAATTTTTCATCCATTGGATTTGACAAAGAAGAATACTGACGAAGAATATTCAACTTTAATAAGTTCGGCCACCAGTCGCGGTTTCGTGTACCACCTCCTGCACTTGTTTTTAAAGCTCCGCCATGAAAAGGGCATTTCGCTTCACTGGTATTGACATCAGCTAATGTTGTTTTGTTGTCTTCCTGTTCTTTCATAGTTATGATAGTTATTTAATGGAATGATTAATTTCTAGTGATAAAAATAATTTTGTCAGGCGATTATTCTGATGACAATTTACATTTAAGTCTCCGACTTTGAAATGATATTTAGCACAAATATTGACTTATTATATGTATAAATGAAAGTGATATTTTCTATCTTTGTATAGATACTATCTATGAACCTGGTCCAGCTTGAATATATTGTTGCAGTTGACTCAACCCGTCATTTTGCAAAAGCCGCTGAAAAGTGCTTTGTAACTCAGCCTACTTTAAGTATGATGATCCAAAAACTGGAAGAAGAGCTTGGCGTAAAGATCTTTGACCGAAGTAAACAACCTGTTATACCTACAAAAGAGGGAGAGCAGCTGATTATTCATGCTAAATCAGTTTTGTCTGAACTGAACCGGATGAAAGGTTATGCAAAAGAATTGCAGGGGGAAATTTCGGGCGAATTTCATCTTGCTGTAATTCCGACCTTAGCACCCTATCTGATTCCTTTGTTCATAAAACAGTTTACCAATCAATATCCATTATTGTCTGTACGTATGAAGGAGATGACCACAGAAGAGATCATTCCTAAATTAAAGCGGCGTGAAATTGATGCTGCGCTTTTGGCTACACCATTGTTGGAAAATGGCTTAACTGAAAACAAGCTTTTCAATGAAGAGTTCTTCGTATATGCCTCGAAAAATGAATTGCAGTCCAGGAAGAAATATATTTTACCGGGAGAATTGAATGTGCATCACCTTTGGTTACTGGAAGAAGGCCATTGTATGCGGAATCAGGTTTTTAATTTGTGTGAGTTGAGAAAAATGGAAGGAACAAAGAACAATTTGCTCTACGAAGCTGGAAGTATTGAAACATTGATCCAACTGGTCGACAAGTTAGAAGGGATTACGATCGTGCCGCGCTTATCGACCTTGACCATGACATCGAAACAAAAAGCAAAGCTTCACGAGTTTGCAAATCCCAAGCCTGTCAGGGAAATTTCATTAGTCACAGTAGACTCTTATCCCAGAAAAAAACTGATCAGAGAACTCTGCAATCTGATCGCATTAAATCTGCCCTTCGAAGTTACAACCAAAAAGAATGAAGTAATCCCAATCAATTAATAAAATGCCATTAAAGGTTCTATCCAAAGTACTCTGAGTGCTTCGCTCATTATTCATTTTTAATTATTCATTATCATTTATTAATTATTAATTTCGCCCCCATGCCGGTAAAGAAAAAAAAGACGACTGATCTTTCATCACAGCCAATAGGAGTATTCGATTCAGGGATTGGCGGATTGACAGTTGCCAATGCAATACAGAAAGTTTTACCAAACGAATCTTTGGTATATTTTGGGGATACTGCCCATTTACCGTATGGTGATAAGTCACCCGATTCTATAAAATACTATTCGATCCGAATTGCACAATTTTTAATGCAGAATAATTGTAAAATGATCGTCATTGCATGCAACACTGCAAGTTCAATTGCCTATGAGACAGTAAAGGACTTTGTTGGCGGAAAGATCCCTGTGGTCGATGTGATCAGTCCGGTCGTTGATCTGGTCACACATACAAATTCGATTCACAAGGTAGGCGTGATCGGAACAAAAGGAACTATCAAGAGTGATATCTATGCTAAGAAGATAAAAGCTGCTTCAAAAAAAGAGGTTGCTTCTCTCGCAACACCATTACTTGCACCGATGATCGAAGAAGGATTTTTTAATAATAAGATCTCACGATCTGTAATCGCTTCTTATTTGTCGAGCAGAAAGCTTGCAAAGATCGATGCCCTGATTTTAGCATGTACTCATTATCCGTTGATCAGAACTGAAGTTGAAGAATATTACAAGGGTGATGTAAATATTATTGACACAGCCGGAGTTGTTGCCGACAGCGTTAAGGCAGTTCTGAAGAAAAACAATCTTTTAGGCAAAAAGAAAAATCCGGTACATCATTTTTATGTTTCTGACTTCACAAAATCTTTCGAAGAAAGTACCCGTTTCTTTTTTAAGAATAAGATTCATCTGGAGAAGGTGGATTTTTGGAAATAAGGTAAGGGAGTCAAAAAACATAAGTCAAAAAAGTATCTCGATCAAGATTCGGTTGATTATTTAACATCATGCACTTTAACATGAATACCGACAAATGATTTATCGCAATTATTTTGACTTTTGATTTTTGACTTGTCAGCTCAGATCTTTGATACAGAAACGAACTTCCCTCCTTGAATTCTATAGGTAAAACTTCCGATATTTACTTGCTGACCTTCATTTAACTTTGACAGATCTGTAATATCATTTTCAATAGTATGAACAGATCCGCCAGTTGTACGAGCAAGATCCAGGTATTGTGGATTGATTCCTGATTCACCACCACACACTATTATTTTTACCGGTTTTTTTACTTTATAAGCGAGTGAACTATCGCGCATAGGTGCCCAATTGTCGGCAATAAGAATTATATTATCGCATTCCTGACAAAGTTCCTGACCACTCAATATTCCTTCGATATCATTTTCTTGTCCGTCACCACCACTGCCATTGGACATTGCTTCAGAAATTACATCCAACACTTCCAAATATTTTGAAGCCCTGATTTCATAGATTCCACCTGTAAGACCGATTTTTTTTCTGTCATCCATTTTCATGTCACCATCATTGAAGCAAACAAACTGCTTTAATTTACCATCCAGTGAATTCAGCTGCAGCCAGGCAAGAAGTTGTGCTGTATAGGGCGACATACTTCCAGTTACATCAGCTACAATTAGCATATCCTTCCATTGATTTCTATTTAGTACAGTTTTTACAACTGAATCAGGATGAGTGTACAACGTTTTTGATTCTTTGTAATAACCTTTGCGCGTAATTTTTTTTCTGGTTACAATTGCAGTATCTGGTTTTGAAAAAAGATGAAATAGTCCTTTCTTCTTGCTTATTTTTTTTGCTTTCACCGACGACCATTCAGCAGGAATCCACGTTCTGGTTTTGATGAAAATGGAATCTAAAAACCTAATCTCGCTTTTCACCGTTGCTTTTGTCGGAGCAGGACGATAGGAGATCACAATTCCATGAAATAATTTTCTTGCTGTTTCTTCAGTTTTAGCACTAGACTGGCGGATCAATCTCCATTTTATATTATGATCAAGAAAAATTTCAGGACATATCTTTTCTAAACTTTTTAATCGTTCTTTTATCAATTTAGAAAAAGAAAAACCGGCCGGATAATCTGAATATACAATATCTATTGCACGTATAATTCCTTTTGAGGCGGTTTTTATGCTATCGGAATTTTTAATAACTGGACTATTGAAATCCATTTTCAAAACCAGTTTTTTATAGCTGTATTTTTCCGGGCTATACAAATCAGTTTTTTCTTCCTTCAATACGAGGATGTCTTCAATTGATTTTGCATTTGCGCCAAAATTAACGGCAAAGAGTGCAAACATAATATAGGTCAGGAGGGCGAGTATTTTCATTGGGTTTGTTTAGTGGATTATACCTCTTAATACCTTTTATCTGAAAAGGTAACCCATGAAAAAAGGAAGACAATTTTTTAAATACTCCTGGTCCTATTCCCCACCTTCTACTTCAGCCACTCCGCATACATCACATACCTATCCGGCAATAACTCAAGCAGTTTTCTTTGCTCTTCTGAAATAGGTTTTATTTTTTTAGCAGGAGCTCCGGCATAAATGAATCCGCTTTCTACAATGGTGTTTTCTAAAACAATGGACCCGGCAGCGACAATTGAAAAGGCTTCTATGATTGCATGATCCATTACGATAGCACCCATTCCGATCAGAACATTATTGTGCAAGTGGCAACCATGAACGATGGCATTATGTCCGATGCTGCAATTATTACCAATTGTTGTTTTTGCTTTCTGATAGGTACAATGTACAATTACTCCATCCTGGATATTGACTTTGTTGCCGATGCGAACACTGTTAACATCACCCCGGATCACAGCATTGAACCATACACTGCAATCGTCACCCATTACAACATCGCCTACAACGGTCGAATTAGGCGCTAAAAAGCAATTTTTACCAAACTGTGGCTTAACATTTTTAACGGGAAGCAATAGTGCCATAAGGTGTCGTATATTTGTAAAATAAGGAATTGGGAATATTCGTTAGTAATAAACGAAATATTCTTTAAATTTATACTTTCAAAAATACTATGAAAAGTATCCATAAAATATTTACTGTAATCTGTATTTCGGCTCTGGCATTTAGTGCCTGCAAAAAGCCGTTGGAGTACCCGATAATTCCATCGATTGATTTCAAAAAAATTGAAGGTGTAAAAGATGTCAATGGAAGGGATCAGTATTTACTTGTTACAATAGGATTTACAGATGGCGACGGTGATATCGGATATTATACTCCTGAATCGGGACTAAATGATCCCATCTTCGATGTACCTGCAGATGCAACGAATCCGTACTACACAAACTTCAAAGTGAAAACGTATCATCTGATTAATAACGTCTGGACGATTGATACAGTTGACATCAGCGCAAGAATTCCATATCTCACACCGGATGGAAGTAACAAGGCGCTGAAAGGCGAGATTGAAAGAGAACTACCATTGAATGTCGGACTTGTAAATGATACGTTTTATTATGAAATTTTTATTTATGACCGAGGATTGCATGCAAGCAATACTATTAAGACTTCAAATATTATTGTAAACACGCAGTAAGTTTAGAAAAATTTCGGATTAAGGAATGCTGCCTTGATCTGCCTTTTTTCAGTTAATT
>ERZ795044.2182-NODE-2182-length-17221-cov-4.492602_pt1 | contig 17221 bp, 11 predicted proteins | sample MGYA00375128_ERZ795044 | MGnify/ENA primary metagenome ERZ795044 (study PRJEB30173, sample SAMN05720213) | anaerobic digester metagenome | isolation source: active sludge of municipal wastewater-treating anaerobic digesters | place: USA | collected 2014-12-22 ... | reverse complement strand
GAACGACCGGTTGCCATACGTGCAAACTTGATGGCATTTTCAATTGCCTCTGCACCGCTGTTGGTGAACATGATTTTAGTATGCTCACCATGTGGCAATATTGCGATCATTTTTTCCGCAGCATCCAGGTATTGGGAATAGGCAGAAACATTAAAGCATCCATGTATAAATTGCGCAGCTTGTTTTTGAATGGCTTCCACGACAGGTTTAGGACAATGTCCGGCATTGATAACACCGATACCACCTGCAAAATCAATCAATGTGCGGCCATCCGCATCCGTTATCAGGGCACCCTCCGCAGATACAATAGTAGACGGATTAAAAATGCCCAAAGCATTTGGTACTAATTGTTTTCTTCTTTCGTAAATCTGGTCTGTATTCGACATACTGTAATTTTTTATTATCACTCGCGGATATATACGGTTTTAATATTTGTAAATTCTTTTAATCCGTAGTGAGATAATTCGCGACCATAGCCGCTTTTTTTAACTCCGCCAAAAGGCAATCTCGGGTCTGATTTTACGAGCGCATTAATAAATACTGATCCGGAATGTATATTTCGGGCAATCATTTTTGCCTCATCCATATCTCGTGTAAATACGCTGGCGCCTAATCCGTATCGGCTGCTATTCGCTAATTGCACTGCCTCCTCAACACTGCTTACGGATATCACACCCGCAACCGGTCCGAACAATTCTTCATCAAATGCCGGCATTCCCGGTTTAACAAAGTCTAATAATGCAGGCATATAATTTGCATCCTGACAATCGCCACCAATTAATAATTGCGCACCTTTTTTTATCGAAGCATTTTGCTGATTATGCAATTGCCCGGCTAAATCAATTCGTGCCATCGGGCCGGTTGTTGTTTCCGATAGAAGTGGATCACCCTGTCGCAAATCTTTCAATCCTTTCAACATGGCTTCGAGAAAAGCATCTTTAATATCTTGTTGAACGATAAATCTTTTGGAAGCAATACAACTTTGTCCGGCATTTTGGTACCTGCTTTGTAAAGCTACACGTGCGGCCAGTTCAATATCCGCATCACGCAAAACAATTAAGGCATCACTGCCACCTAACTCAAGCACTGTTTTTTTAATATGTTTTCCCGCCAATGCAGCAACGGCACTTCCTGCACGTTCACTACCTGTAAGTGTAACACCCTGTACGATATCATGCGCAATAATGTGCTCTGTTTCATCCGTGTCTATCACAACCGTTTGAAAAACATGTTCCGGAAAGCCCGCCTCCAGGAATAAACGTTCCATAGCAAGTGCGCATCCTGTAACGTTTGGCGCATGTTTTAATATGATGGTATTACCAGCTAATAAAACAGGTGCGGCAAAACGATATACTTGCCAAAAAGGAAAATTCCAGGGCATGATGGCAAATACACATCCGATAGGATCGCATACTACATAGCTTTCATCTGCATCGCTGGAAATGAATTCCGGTTCGAGCATATATTCTACATGCTCTGCATAATACGAACAATTCCATGCGCATTTTTCCACTTCGCCCATCGATTCTTTCAGGATTTTTCCCATTTCAAGCGTAATGAGCCGGGCGAGTGCCTCCTGCTGATTGCGCAACGTTTGTGCCATCTGCAGCATCAGGTCGCAGCGCTGATTGAGCGATACGGATTTCCAATGTGCAAAGGCCTGTTCACTGCGTTGCAACACAACATCCACCGCAACACTATCCATTACCGGATATTCCGCAATTACTTCCTGATTAAAAGGATGAACAGATGTGAAAACTTTTGTCATGCTGTATGTATCTGCTGCAAAAAAATTAATAACCGGGATATTGTTCAATTAATCCGCCACTTGCCCCAATTTCTCTGTTTGGAATTGGTAAACAAGGCAACACACCATCACCCAGCACCTCAGCCACCTTGCCAAAATGTGCAAGATCAGCATATCGGTCACCTTCAAAATTTAACTCTGCACGACGCTCAGCCATAATAGCCGAATAGAATTGATCCTCATTATCAATAATTGAGGCATCCATACCTCTGTTCGCCTGCAAATCCCAAAGAGCAGTATTGCCGGCAGGAAAGCCTTGCGCTTCAGCTTGTATCAGCAATAATTCCGAAATGCGGATGATATATGCCGAATTATCCTGAAACACTTCTCCACGATATTTTTGTGTCCGGCCATCGGGTTCAATACTTACATCATTACTTTCAAAATCGAGTAAGTCTGCACGCACATCACCTGTACGATCTTCAAAAAACGTTTTCAAATCATTAGCAGCTAAAAAATTGACTTCGCTACGCAGGGCATCTTCTCGAGCATAGGTAAGTGAGTTAAAAGCACTTTTATCCTGTGCGTTGAATGCCAATTCAAAAATGGATTCGTCTGAAAATTTTGTTGCATAAATTTCGCCCACCAATGCACCATCCGCCACTGTGGCATAACCACTCGATATTACGGCTGTTGCTTTTTCTAACGCCATCGGCATATTCATATTGGCACGATAAACTCGCGCTAATAAAGCCGTGCATGCTGTTTTAGTCATAAATTGTTTGCCCTTCATCACATCTTCATATCGCGGATCTGTATCACTTAATAATGCTTCAGCAGCCAGCAAATCGTCGAGTATCGCTGTAAAGGTTTCTGCAACTGTATTTCTGCCTCGCGTGGCAGTTGCATCTAATACTTCCGTGACAACCGGAATACCATACATAGATGTAGCATCCCAATGTTCACCAAATATTTTCAACAAATCAAAATGTGCCATACCGCGAATGGCAAGTGCTTCACCTTTAATATCATTGCGAACTGCATCGCTTAGCGTTTCATCTTCAATTAAATCAACGTTTGCAATAATTTGGTTGGCTGCATAGATTGTATTGTAAATGGCTGTCCATACATTTTGGATATAAATATTATCTGCACTGGCTTCTTTTAATCCCAGTTCATCCAGGTCGAGGTTATCATAACCACCCGTTGCACCGTTATCACTATATGCATCTAATACAAGTTGATAATAGCCACCATAGTAGTACTGATTTTGCAACGAATTATACAAACCGATACGTGCACTTTCAAGGCTTGCAGCATCGGTGAACATATCGCTATCGGCTACATCAATTGTGCTGTTCTGCGAAAGAAAACTATCGCAAGAGGATAGGATGCCTGTCAGAGAAACAAAACATATAATTGCTATACTATTTTTCATCTCAATAATTTTTTCAAGGTTAGAAACCAAAATTGAAACCAAACATAAATGTGCGTGCTTGCGGATAAGCCGCATAGTCAACGCCTGCAGTTTGCGGATTATCGCCACCGGTTGAGCTTACTTCAGGATCAAATCCGGTATAATTGGTAAATACAAACGCATTTTGTACCTGGAGATATAGACGCAACGATTCAAAATATCGGGTATCAGCAGGCTTAATGGTATAGCCGACACTGATTTCACGAATACGCATGTGTGAACCATCTTCAATGGCCTGACCAGAATTCTGATAAAAATTATAATTAAATAAAGAAGCGCGCGGAATATCTGTTTCATCACCGGGTTGTTGCCATCTGTCGTCAATGACATGTGTGTTATTGGCATATACCTGGTACAAATTATATTCTTCATCCCAACCATAATCACTCCAACCACCGGTTTGATAAGTAGACCGGATCATGTTGTATACATCGTTACCCCAAGTGAATGTTGCTGCTATTTGTGCATCCCAATGTTTGTAACGCACACGTGTATTCCATCCACCAAACCAATCAGGAATTGACTTGCCGATAATTTGCGCATCACTATCATCAATTTCACCATCGCCATTGGTATCAGTATAAATCGGATCACCTGTTTCAGGGTCAACACCTTCGTAAGGAACGCCCCAGAAAGCACCATAAGGCTGTCCTTCTACCAAAATATGTGTTGCAGTTAAATCAGTATAGGCACTTAATAAAATACTATCAGTTGACAAATCGATAATCTCGCTGTGAATCCAGGATACATTAATACCGAGTGTCCAGTCAAAATCTTTTTTATCTACGATATAACCCTGACCGGAAAATTCGAATCCTGTAGTTTGGATATTACCAAAATTGCGGGTTACAGATGAAAAGCCGGTGATACCGCTAATCACATCATCACTTAACAAATCTGTTTTATTGCCCTGATAAAATTCTATCGAACCGTTCACTCTGCCTTTCCACAACGCATAGTCAATACCTACGTTAAACATTTTATTCGCTTGCCAGCGCAAATCTGCATCGGCCAGGTTACGCGGTCCGAGACCGGATTGTCCATTATAATTTACCGGACTCCAGAAAGAAATATATTGGAAATCACCAATTTCCTGATCGCCGGTAATACCATAACTGGTGCGGATTTTCAAACTGGAAATCAGGAAGTTGGATGGCCAGAAAGCCTCATCGCTGATATGCCAGCCAATAGAACCTGCAGGGAAAAATCCGTAACGGTTATTCGGAGAAAATCTGGATGAGCCATCCACACGGGCACTGAGGGAAAACAGATATTTACTTTGAATTGCATAATTCGCTCTACCCAGAAAAGAAACCAGTGCATATCCGGAAGAAAATGATTCGCCACCTGTTACGATAGCTGCACTGGATACATCCTGCAGTCCGCTGCCAATTGGAAAACCTTGTCCGGAAATACTCACAAAATCACCCATAGATTGTTGCAGGTTAAAACCACCCATTAAGGTGAAGAAATTTCCTGCGCCAATTTGTGTGTCGTAGGTGAGAATGTTTTCACCCAGCCATACTTTTTGATTAAATACGCTATTGGTAGCCTTACCACCAACTGCTTCCGCGTCAGTGGTTAGTGGAGAAAAATAAATATCATCTGTTAACCCGGTAACATCTGCCGACCATGTAGATCTGAAACGCAAATTCGGGCGAATCGCATACTCCGCAAATACAGAAGCCAGCATGCGGGTTGTTTTCGTAAAAGGAATAATTTCGATGGTAGATAAAACAGGATTATCACTCAACCAGCTCGACTGATAATCTTCAAAATTTGCATAAGAACCATCCTCTTCATATACTGGCATTAACGGAGAAGAACCAATTGCGTTGGTTACTGTTCCGGTATACACATTATCGTTGAGACTCCTGCGGTTGTTAGAAACGGTCAACGAAATATTTTCACCGAATTTTAATTTGTCTGAAACCTGATGATCTAAATTTATTCTGGAATTAAATCGTTTATAATAAGACTCTATAACGATACCCTGCTGATCAAAATACGCATTCGAAATGTAGAATTTTGTTTTTTCGTTACCTCCGGAAGCAGAGAATTCAACATTATTAATTGGGGCTGTTCTGAATATTTCATCCATCCAGTTTGTTTCCACACCGGTATACCAGGAATCAGGCAGTGGGTTTGTGCTTAAGGCCGGATCATAATCTTCACCAAAAATGGTTGGATCGGCCAGCCAGGCGTTGTAATCATTTTGACGTGCTTCTTCTATTAAATCGACCAACTCTTCTGAACTTAAAAAGTCGAGTGGACGGCTCACCTGCTGAATGCCGGTATAATAGTTCAGATTAAATTTTGTTTTACCTGCTTTACCACGCTTTGTAGTGATGAGGATGACACCATTTGCAGCTCTTGCTCCATAAATAGAAGCGGCACTGGCATCTTTTAAAATTTCGATAGATTCGATATCATCCGGATTGATATCCGCGATGGAAGAAATATTTTGTCCAGCACCCACGGAATTACCTTGTAAATCGAAAGAAGTACTGATACTGGAATTGCTTTCGCTAATCATTGGAATACCATCCACCACATACAAGGGATTAAATTGTCCTCGCACACTCACCAATAATCCTGCTCCGGGTGTGCCTGATGCATTGCGGATATCGATACCCGACACTTTTCCCTGAATACTTCCGGCCACATTAGAAATGGGCTGATCACGAAAATCTTCATTTCTGGTGGAAGAGATTGACCCGGTAATATCACTTTTCTTTTGGGTGCCGTAGCCCACTACAATCACTTCATCCAATTCGCGCTCATTCGTCAGTTCAATATCCAATGTCGTTGAACCGGAAAAGCTCACTTCACGATCCGTATAACCGACGAAGGAAATAATTAAAACATCACTAACAGGCGTAACGGATAGCGTAAATGAACCATCAATATCACTTGAGGTTCCAACCGTCGGATCCGATTTCAATCTGACGTTTGCGCCGACAAGCGTTTCTTTGCTATCTGCATCGCGAACAACTCCGGTAATGACCGTTTGTGCATCGGCTGATATTGCAGTGAGCCATATCATCAATGCCATGCACAGCTTGAGTAAGGGTTTTGAGTAGGGCATGCTTGGTGTAGGTTAAGGTCCGAGTTTGAGGGCGGACTTGGGTTAAGAATGAAGGGTTTACATATTTCAATAACTTATGATTCGGCACCGGTTCTGCGCAATAAATACAAATCCGGCTGAGCATATTTATACACTTTAAAGTAAATATTAGTAGAGCTTTCGAAAATGCCATCCATCTTGGTGATATGATTAGTCATTAATGACACGAGATGTTCATTATCGCGGCACATGACGTTTACTTCTAAATCATACTGACCGGTAGTCATGGCTAAAAAACTCACTTCCGGTAAATTCGAAATCAGGTTGGCTACTTCGGCAATCCTGTCGACAGGTCGCACCTTAATTAAAATCTGCGCATAAGTATGAAATCCAATTTTTTCCGGATTTACCCTACCAATGATCGTCAACAGATCATGTTCAATAAAGGCATTATATCTGTTGCGCACAGTGCCTACAGATACATTCAATTCATCGGCAATATCCGTAAAGGATTTTCTGCCATCCCGTATAAGTTGTTCCAGTATCTGGTAGTCGAGTTCGTCAAGTTCCATTTGCGTGTTTCTTTATCAAAATTTTAGAAAAGAAATGGATTTTCCTAATTTTTATGCTTTTTTTTTACTTTTTTAGCCCATTTCTACATTTTTGACAGCATTTGAAATAATGAAGCTGCTATATCTTCACAGTTCATGCGCGCTATACCTGCAAAGCAACCGGACAGCGGAACGCTATAGAGTCCGCAATGGCACAAGTGAAAAGTGATTTAGATTCAAAGTTGTGCACTATAAATGGCGGGACAATTGCCCTTAAGTTTAGGGCGAAATATGGGAACAACCCTCGAGGATACCCGATATTACAATTTGAAACTTCTGTGTCGAATTGAAATTGATCCTATGCAAAGCACATTAACTTTAACATATGAATCAGACACGAAGATGTCCTGGTCTTACTTAATTAATCATGCACATTCATTAGACAGCATTATCTTTTAATCACCTTCTGCGAACTATGAAAATCACCTGCACGCATTTCAATTAAATACATACCGGAAGGTAAATGATAGGTTTCCAAATCCCAACTCAACCTATTGTTACCGCTTGGTGCATTTGACTGTAATTGTGCTACAGACTCACCTGTAGACGTATATAAAGTTAACAGAACAGGTGCAGGTTCGGATAAGGTGTAAGAAACTGAAACAGCCTGGTCAAATAATGTAGGTTGGACACTCCAATTTTCTACGCTATAATCTTCTACTTCAGTAGTTAATCTAAATACGGCTGTAATCACATCATCCCCGGATAAAGTTGCCATAGTTGAATCATATGGCGAACTAAATGTAGTTGTTGATGCTTCCCAATGATCAAACAACCACACATCGGCATTATTGGTGTATGCAATGATTTTATTTTCCATTCCGCCAAAATAAGTGCCATCCCATGGCAGGTTGGTATGCGTTAAGGTATTTACTTTCAGATAACCGGCTTCAGGTGGTTCTACTGCGAACGTTACTTCATAAGGGCCGGTTAAATCATAGCAACTGGTCATACCTGTATAGAGTTGATCACAACGCTCTTCAATCCAGCTGCGCAAATCCATATAATTTGTATACCATTCGTCATAAGTGCCATACCAGCGGTCGGCATGCATTTCCATTTCAGGTTCAATAATGGCGATCATACTATCTAACTTGAAGAGCATATTCTCGCAACTGAAGGTTGTATTATATAAATCGGTATATCGCGATAAATAAAATTGTTCGAAGGTGGCATTCTCACGCAGGTCGTTCAGCAAACGCACGTGACCTTTTCCGTCAAACTGTGCCGGTGGAAAAAAATCAGGGTCGTATTCATCCACATCGCATGGTTCAGCAGTTGGACCAACTTCCGGCACGCCGGAATAATTAATATAAAATCCAAAAGTGGCATCCAGATCCCACAGTGTATATCCCCATTTATGGTGTGTGCCTTCCGGATTAAATCCGCGCCAAACTGCTGTATTATACACCAGCCAGTCTTTACATACAGCTGATGTATTCACACACATATAATCAACCAAACTGGTAACATCCAATAAGGCTTCCACTTCTGCATAATTGGTGTCCTGACTCATGTCCTGCAATTCTGCCAGGTCACGTAAATCTTCCCAGGCGTTTAAAGTTGCTGAGCCGCCATATTCACTCCAGGTATTACCCCAGGTCATTTGATACTGAATGTCATATTTTCCCTGGTTATAATAATATTCGGTAAAGTCATGGTCATCTGTTTTCTCCCTGAATGAATAAACACCCCAATATTGACCATTCAGATATACCACACATCTGGCCGAAGTGCGGACATCCAATGCGAGGTTGTCTTCTTTGGCGAGCATTTGAACATAATCATCACGCAAGTGTGCACTGCCTTCATTTTCTTCATGGTGTGCTGCAGGATAATTATCATCACCTGCAGCGCGGAAAATCATGCGTTGAAAATCTTCGCGGTCTGATTGTGCGAAAAATTTTTCTTTTAATGCACGACTATATCCAAATTCATCACGACTTACCCAGTCGAGACTGCGCTGATCATTTGCCCAACTATCCTGACCATGTGAATTCATTTCACCATACGACCTTGTTTTACTGTCGCCATCGGCTCCATAAATTTCAATGGATGCGATAGGCTCTAAATCCTGATCGCCATTTGCCAGTTCTAATAAGGTATCGCCGGCCAGGGACACTACAGGTAAGGTGTGATGTACATCAATGAAATACGTATTGTATTGAATTTTACCGGGTAAAATATCTGCATGCGTACTAAAGGCGCGTGCTTTCACAACCGTTGTTGTACTTACTAAAAAAGAATCCACATAAATCGGATCATCCAATTTAGGCTCCGTACCATCCAATGTATAATGCATCACAGCATCGGGTTCTGTTGTGCTGATGGATACCCATACAGGTGTATCATAAAATCCGCCATCCAATGAAAAATCCGGGCGGTCGGTGTACGACACAAACATTGGCGCAGGTGTATTACTTTCCATGGGTGTCGGTGCAGTGCATATACGCCATTCAGCAGCACCATCCGGAAAACGGGCACGGGCATGATGTGTTAAAGTAATATCCAAAGTAACTGAATCGATAATCTGTTCATCCAGGTCGGACAACACAATCATATCGGGACTATTTTTTGTTTGGGTTAAACGAAACGGCATATGGTAATTACCATCATCAATGGTATCGCGACCACTGCACCAAACAAGTAAATAATCTCCTGGTAAAATAAAGGATCCTGCAGGGAAAGTAAACTTGGTCAGATCATCCGGATTGTCAGACAGGTGATATCCGTGCAAATTCACGGCAAAAGGGCCTGCATTGTATAATTCAATCCAGTCTTCAAAATCATTATGGTTATCCTGAAACTGCTGCCAGTTTGAGGCAGAGTATTCGTTGATGACAACTTGGGCTTTTACCTGTAAAAACAGGGTTGTTAGGGCGAGGAGAACAGCTATACGCATAACCGACAGGTTAAATTAATTTTAATGTAATATTAAATTTTATCAGTGAAAGCGTCTCAAACTGCCTCAAAATTTTATTAACTTAACAGTTAAAAGGCAGCATTTCCGCCAGAAACAGCGCCTGGAAGTAGTCATATTGCTATTTTTATAACTCAATCCCCTTATGCCAACATCAACCGTTAAACACATAGCCCTATGCACCTTATGGTTGTTTTGCCTGAAACCGGTTACGGCTCAGACAGATTCCATAACCCGTCTTATAGGCACCAAATCGGAATATTATCTCAACACCCTAGGCTGGCTGGAAAGCGATAGTAGTCGCTTGGTCTATACCATCTTTGGCACAGAACATCAAACACCTCTCTATACCTATATACATCCAGGACTTGTTGACAATTTACCTTTAATCACCGGTCAGGATGCACCCTACTATTACACCGGAATGTATCCGACCAGTGAAAGTTACAGGACTTATTCGTTCAGCCCCTGGATGGCAGACAGTATTATTTCTTATTGGTATGATGTATGGCCGGATACCGGTGTATGGAGCGCATATCAATGGCTGCATATGACTTACGAGACAAATAAAATCGACAGCATATATTATCAATTTCAGGGTTCGCGAACTACATTTAACGTTGATTATAACGCCAACCAACAGCCTGTATTTTTGCAAACGATTAATCCCTCAGCCAATATAACCAGAAACGATTTTTATTACCAGCCGGAAGGTTTACATGAATATGCCCGATCAAGCAATTATTATGGTACATTAGAACGCACCGAGAGTGAACACTATGAACTGCGTGATGATGGCAGGCCTATAGAACAAATCGCATATGCGTATACTGATGGGGAAGCGGCATTCAGCAGTAGATGGACATATACTTATAACACCTCTGGAAAAGTTGCGCAAAGGACATTATGGACACAGGCAGACGGAGTGTATTATGAAACCGATGTTTTCGATTACACCTATGCAGGCGATCTGGTAACAAAACATACTATCATTCACCGGCAAATAGACACCACCACATCCCCTGTCGGTATCGGAGAATGGGATTCCACGTTACGGCTTGAATTGTATTTTACGGATACCAGAATTGACTCCATGAAGCGCTACAAACAAGGATTTGGCGAAACTGAAATGGAGTTAGAATTAATTGAGCAGTTTTTCTATACCGGTGAGTTGCTTTCAAACTATTATGCCTACAATTACGATAACGGAAATTTATCGGACGCACAAACCATTATCCACACGTATAATGCCAATGGCCAACTGGTAGAAAGGTCATTGCAAATTGAATACCCAACATATTGCCATTTATACGATACCTTGTATTCCTACAATAATGCCGGATTTATTACAAAAAAAGAAGTGTTCGAAAAAACCAGTTACGATGTGCCATGTATGATTACAGAAACGAACCCGACCGAAAGGCATTTTTATTACTATGAATCCTTGCCGATAGTTGGCTCAGGCGATGATTATCTGAATGTTCAGGTATACCCAAATCCTGCATCAGACCAAATAACCATATTTATCGCACACTCTGGTGAAAACAACGATGAGCAAAACATCCAAATTATTGACCTGTCGGGTAAAAAAGTGCTGTATAAAAAACTTCCCGGCGATGTTTCACAAACCCTGATTGACTGCTCTGTGCTTGCCGCCGGTGTATATACCGTAAGTGTGACGAATGCCAATCATATCGCCACTCAAAAAATTGTTATTCAATAAAAAATTATACAGGGAAAGTTTGCAGTGCTAATCGCACCGATTCACGGAAGGCTGATTTTTGAATGCCTGTTTGCACATGTTCGTGATTAAAATACTGAATAATATTTTCAGTAGGCATATTTCCGGTCAGGTCGTCTGCAGCCATTGGACAGCCGCCAAAACCTTTGATAGCGCCATCAAATCGCCTGCAACCACTTTTATAAGCCGCATCTATTTTTTCAAGCCAGGCGTCAGGTGTAGTATGCAGATGTGCACCAAATTCTACTTCAGGAAATTTAGGAATGAGATAGCCGAATAAATACTGAATCGATTCCGGATCGGCAATGCCAATGGTATCCGCCAGTGAAACATGTCGCACGCCCATCGCCACCAATTTTTCTACCCATCCTGCAGCAACTTCCGCACTCCAGGGATCACCATAAGGATTACCAAAACCCATTGAAATATAAATCATGAGTTCCTTACCGTGATCTGCACATAGTTGTTTGATTTCTTGCACGCGTTCAACACTTTCAGCAATGCTGGAATTCACGTTGCGTTGCTGAAATGTTTCAGAAATAGAAAACGGAAATCCGATATAATGTATACGGTCATGAATAATCGCATCCTGCGCACCACGAACATTACCTACAATAGCCAGCAATTTACTTTTGGAACCGGCCACATCTAATTGCGCCAGCACCTCTCGCGTATCCGCCATTTGCGGAATAGCTTTTGGCGAAACAAAACTGCCGAAGTCAATGGTATCAAATCCGACTTTTAATAATTGATTGATATACGCCACCTTTTGTGCAGTAGGAATCATTTGATGAAGCCCCTGCATGGCGTCTCTCGGACATTCTACCAGTTTAATCGGTTGCGCTGTTGACATATGCTGTATTGTAAAATTGGTTGCCGTTCGGGTTTTGTCAAACGACTACATTCACAATTTTTCCTTTCACTACTATCACTTTTTTGGGCGATTTACCCTCCATGTGTTTAATAACCTGATCCAGTGCCAAAACGTTCGCCTGCACATCGGCATCAGACATATCGGCCGGTAAAGGAACAGTTGCCCGTAACTTTCCGTTCACCTGTACCGCATAATTAATGGTGCTTTGTATCAGGTATTGCTCATCTGCTTCCGGCCATGCCGCTTTATGAATGGATGAGGTATGACCTGTAAACGCCCATAATTCCTCTGTAATAAAAGGCGCAAAAGGTGCCAGCATGATGAGCAGTGGTTCTATCACTTTGCGCTTATAACATTTTGCAGCCGTGAGTTCATTTACACAAATCATAAACGTGGAAACGGCTGTGTTCATACTCAAGCGTTCTACATCATCACCCACTTTACGGATGGTTTTGTGCAGGATAGCATATTCATCATGTGTTGGCTCATCATCTGAAATACGCATCGCCCCCTGTTCATCCACACACAAACGCCATACCTTGCGCAAAAATCCCTGCACACCGGTAATGCCTTTTGTATCCCATGGCTTACCCTGATCCAGCGGACCTAAAAACATTTCATACATACGGAAACAATCGGCGCCATAAACATCAATTACTTCATCGGGATTAACGACGTTGTGTTTTGATTTCGACATTTTTTCCAATTCCGTACCGCAGATATATTGACCATCTTCTAAAATAAATTCAGCAGTTGCATAATCGGTACGCCAATTTTTAAAACCAGCAATATCCAGTATATCGCCATCTACCAATTTAATATCAACACGCAGTTCAGTTACCTCATGATCTGCTTTTAATCCTTTCGATATAAATGTATTTGTGCCATTGATGCGATACACAATTTTCGACCAGCCCTGAATCATCCCCTGATTTACCAATCGTTTATATGGTTCATCTTTAGGCACTAATCCAATATCGAACAAAAATTTATTCCACATCCTGCTGTATAACAGATGACCTACTGCATGTTCTGTTCCGCCGATATATAAATCCACATCCTGCCAGTAATCAATAGCTTCCTTTGAGGCAAAGGCATCTTTATTCATCACATCCATATAGCGATAATAATACCAGCTCGATCCGGCATAACCCGGCATGGTATCCGTTTCGCGGGTGCGACCATTACCCATATCAACCCAATCTGTAACGCCTGATAAAGGTGAGCGTCCGGCACCTGCAGGTTTATAACTTTCTACTTGCGGTAAAATGACCGGCAATTCCGATTCACTGAGTAAATAGGGAATATCGTTCACATAATAAACAGGAAATGGCTCACCCCAATAACGCTGACGTGAAAATCCGGCATCACGCAAACGGTAATTTACTTTTCTGCGTCCAAGTCCTTTTTCTTCTATCGTGTTGATCATGTGCTGAATGGCCGACTTCACTTCCATACCATTCAACTGATCAGAATTTATCATGACCCCGATTTTATCTTCACGCACAGCATTAGGATATGCACTTTGATCAATTACCGGAATAATATCCAGATTAAATTTTTCAGCAAATGCATGATCGCGGTCGTCATTGCTCGGCACCGCCATGATGGCACCTGTTCCGTAACCGGCTAATACGTATTCCGCAATGTAAACCGGTATTTTTTTTCCGCTAATCGGATTTGTTGCATACGCACCGGTAAATTGCCCGGTAACTTTTTTCACATCCGACATCCGGTCGCGTTCACTGCGACTTTTTACATATTTAATATATGCGTCAACAGCTTCACGTTCTGTATCTGTTGTAATTTTTTCTACTAACGCATGTTCAGGAGCCAATACCATAAAGGTGGCGCCATAAATGGTATCCGGACGTGTGGTAAATACTTTTATCTGCACCTCATCTGAAACCGGAAAATCAATTAATGCGCCCTCACTTCTGCCAATCCAGTTGCGTTGCATTTCTTTCATGCTCTCGCTAAAATCTACGCGCTCCAATCCTTCCAGCAAACGATCGGCAAAGGCGGTAATGCGCAAAAACCATTGACGCATTTTTATTTTCTCCACCGGATGTCCGCCGCGCTCGCTCACACCATCTTTCACTTCATCATTGGCCAAAACCGTTCCCAATGCCTCACACCACCATACATCCGCATAATCTAAATAAGCCAGACGGAATTGCATCAAAAACTTTTGTTGCTCTTCAGCAGTAAATGCTTTCCACTCAGCAGCAGATATAGATTGATTACATACTTCTTTTGCAAACAAAGCAGCACTCCCCTCTTGCTCCAAACGGGCAATCAGTGTATCTATTTTCGCCGAACGATTTTCAAAAGGATCATACCAACTGTTAAACAATTGCATAAAAATCCACTGCGTCCATTTGTAATATTCCGGTTCGCTGGTTTTTACCTGTCGACTCCAGTCATAACAAAATCCCATCCGGTCCAATTGCTCACGGAAATACGCAATATTTTTTTCCGTAGTAACTGCCGGGTGCTGACCAGTTTCAATGGCATATTGTTCGGCGGGTAATCCGAATGCATCGAAACCCATCGGATGCAAAACATTAAATCCTTTTAATCTTTTATAGCGCGATAGAATATCGCTGGCCACATAACCTAGAGGGTGACCAACATGCAAACCGCTGCCGCTTGGATAAGGAAACATATCCAACACATAATACTTAGGCTTTGAGGTGTCTTCCGTTACTTTATATAAGGCTGTTTCCTGCCACTTAGCCCGCCATTTCTGTTCCATCTCACGAATGAGACCAATACTGAATTCCATGCCTCAAAGTTAGTATTTTCAAGGCATACAGCCCCTGATGTTGTCTGCAAACAGTTACCCACAATTGCATGTAGATGAAATATGGCGTATTTGGACAAATAGCAGGTATTTTTGTTGCCGATGTCGACACAGGCCGGAAAATCCTTACAAAAGAAGCAAACACACTACATCAATGCCATCCTCATTACGGCTTTGGCCTTGTTGATGTTGGGCATTATGAGCGTGCTTTTTTTATCTTTTAAATACGAGGAAGCCAATATCAAGGAAGACCTGGTTATTTCCGCCTACCTGAAAGAGGGCTTAACCCAGCCGGATATCGACAAGCTCCTCAAACGCATCGAAAACAACGAGTCGGTTAAATCCATTCGCTTCATTTCCAAAGAGGAGGCTATGGATATTTTCAAGTCGAAGTTTAATGAAGACCCCAGCGAGATTCTGGAGGATGTAAACCCCCTCCCGGCCAGTATGGATATCAGTTTGGAAGCGGCCGCCGTGAATGTCGACAGCATCTCCGCTTTCCGCGAAAAACTGCAACTATACCCGGAAATCACCCATACCAGAGCCAATGAAGCCCTGATCAGCAGTGTAGACACCGATTTGAAGGTGGCAGGATTCATCATTGCCGGCATATCCATCTTGTTTTTGGTGATTGCCATTGCCATCATCGACAAAACCATACGCCTCAGCATGTATAGCAACCGCTTTTTGGTGCGCAGTATGCAATTAGTAGGGGCAACCCGCGGATTTATAACCGCACCATATGTTAAAAGAAGTATTGTAAACGGTATCATATCGGCCGCAATCGCCCTTGTGGTGCTGTTTTCAGCCGTTTTATACATACACGGAAACTATGCCTATTGGGATTTTAGTGACCCAACCATCAAAAGAGGTTTTATCTTTACAGCCTTAATGCTGTTCGGGGTAGGCATTTTGATTACCTGGTTCAGCACGAGAAGTTCGGTGCATAAGTATATTAAAATGAAACTGGACGAGCTGTACTGATTCAAAACAAACAACATGAGTAAGCAACAGGAAGTATCTACAAAAATTGAACACACCAATATCGTTCTGGGCAAACAGAACTATACCCTCATGCTCGTGGGTTTAGCTGTTATCATTATCGGATTTATTCTGATGAGCGGTGGTAAAAGTGAAGACCCGAATGTATTTAACGCAGACGAAGTATATAGCAACCGCCGCATCGTTATTGCGCCTATCGTAGTCATTCTCGGATTTGTTATTGAGATTGTTGCGGTATTCTACAAACCCAAAAAATAATCGCGTCTTATGACGATTTTCGAAGCAGTGGTGCTGGCCATAGTGGAAGGCATTACTGAATTTCTTCCCGTTTCCTCCACCGGGCATATGATTATTGCCTCCTCCTTAATGGGCATTGAATCTGATGATTTTACTAAAGCATTTACCGTTTCAATTCAGTTTGGTGCTATACTCTCTGTTCTGGCATTGTACTGGAAACGTTTTTTCCGCAGCGTAGATTTTTATGTGAAATTATTCGTGGCTTTTATTCCTGCAGCTATTGTAGGTATTGTGTTTGGTGATGCCATCGATAGCCTTCTCGAAAATGTGACCGCCGTTGCCATCGCACTTATTCTCGGTGGTATTATCTTGATTTTTATTGATAAATGGTTTAGTGCCGATAAACCGGAAGATATCAGCGACAGCAATCACATACCATATAAAAATGCTTTTCTGATTGGACTCTTTCAATGCCTCGCCGTTATTCCGGGTGTTTCGCGTTCGGCAGCAACTATCATTGGCGGACTATCACAAAAACTCACCCGCAAAGCCGCGGCGGAATTTTCTTTTTTTCTAGCCATACCCACTATGGCAGGTGCGATGTTTAAGTCGATGTTTATGGATGAAATTGAAAGCGGTGCAAACGCCGGTTTACGTCCCTACGAATTACTGCTGCAACATCAGGAAAATATGACGGCATTTATTATTGGCAATATCATCGCCTTTATTATTGCCATCA
>ERZ795044.2179-NODE-2179-length-17234-cov-15.311601_pt1 | contig 17234 bp, 18 predicted proteins | sample MGYA00375128_ERZ795044 | MGnify/ENA primary metagenome ERZ795044 (study PRJEB30173, sample SAMN05720213) | anaerobic digester metagenome | isolation source: active sludge of municipal wastewater-treating anaerobic digesters | place: USA | collected 2014-12-22 ... | reverse complement strand
GGCCGTGCGGACGTCGGCGGGCATGAAGGAAGCACCTGCAGCTTGGCGCATCATGGTTCCGATCTGGGGTAGCGTGATGCCGTTGATGTCGTGTATCGACTGAAGCTCGTGGCTGAGCGTGACGCCCGACATCAACCGGTTGTCCGTCGAGCAGGATACCGACAGCCCGGCCCGCACCATGGCGCCAATCGGGTGCGTAGCCAGCGACGCCACCGCGCCCGTGTGCACGTTGCTGGTGGGGCACACCTCGAAATGCAGGCCCAGCTCCCGGGCCGCTTTCACTTGTTCCGTCTGGCCTGGGGCTCCTGGCGGCAGCATGATGTTCACGCCGTGGCCGATGCGCGTGGAGCCCACAGCCGCGGCTTCCAGCACACGGGCCCCGATGTCGGCTTCGCCGGCATGGCAGGTCAGGCCCAGGCCCGCTTCACGGGCAATGGCAAAAGCATCGGCGTGAAGCCCGGGTGGGAATCCCCGCTCGGCGCCGGCAATGTCAAAACCAATCACACCCTGGCCTTTGTAGCGTGCAGCCAGCCGGGCCGCGCGGGCGGTTTCCTGCGGACTCTCCATACGCATGGCGCAGACAATCAAGCCGCAGGGCAGGGTGCTTCGTGCCAAACCACGTGCCAGGGCTTCCACGACGGCTTCCCCCGACAGGCCAAACGCTTCCAGCAACAGGGGTGCCATGCGGAACTCGGCCAACACGCAGCCGTCCAGCCGCGCATCTTCAGCCGCTTCAAACGCCACGCGCTCGCAGGCCTGCGGGGTCGCCATGGCCGCAACCGTCAAGGCAAAACCCTGCAGGTAGCGCTCCAGACTGCCTGAGTTGGCGTTTGCCTGTATCCACGCCGCCAGCGATTCGGCATCGTCTGCCGGTACAGCCAGGTTCTGTTCGCGGCACAGGTCGAGCAGGGTTTGCGGGCGCAGGCCGCCGTCGAGGTGTTCGTGCAGCAAGACCTTGGGCAATGCCCGCCAGTCAGGGGCTGTCGTATGGGTGTCAGTGCGAACAGACGTCATGATGGGATCATTGTCGATCAAGCTTGAATCAGTTATTCTTCATACTGCATTTTAAATTTGCTACCCCTTTTTCTGATAAACCGAAAGAACCTATGAACATGAAACTCACCCCCTCATTGAGCCTGATTTCAGTTGTGCTGGCAGCTGCTCTCGTTGGCTGTGGCAAAAAAGAGGAGGCTGCGCCTGCCCCCGCGGCCGCGCCTGCATCCGCTCCCGTGGCCGCAGCACCTGCACCTGCCGTGCCAGAGCCCGCCATCATTTTTGACATGGGCGGCAAGTTTGATAAATCATTCAACCAGGCCGCCTACGATGGTATGGAACTGTGGAAGAAGGAAACCGGCAAAACTTACCTGGAGTTCGAAATCGCCAATGAATCCCAGCGTGAGCAGGCGATTCGCCGCATGGCTGAGCGTGGTGCCAGCCCGATCATCGGCATCGGTTTCGGTCAGGCAGAGAGCATCGAAAAAGTAGCCAAAGACTTTCCGAAGTTGCAGTTCGCCATCATTGATATGGTTGTCAATCAGCCCAACGTGCAGTCTGTGGTGTTCAAGGAGCAGGAAGGCAGCTTCCTGGTTGGCGCCATGGCAGCCCTGGCCAGCAAATCGGGCAAAGTCGGTTTTGTGGGCGGTATGGACATTCCGTTGATCCGTAAATTCCAGTGCGGGTACGAGCAGGGCGCCAAGTTTGCAAAGCCTAAAACACAGGTTTTCGCCAACATGACCGGCACCACGGGTGCGGCATGGAACGATCCAGCCCGCGGTGGTGAACTGGCCAAAGCGCAATTCTCCAAAGGCGCTGACGTGGTGTTCGCTGCTGCCGGCGGAACGGGTATGGGTGTCTATCAGGCTGCCAAGGATTCCAAGAAACTGGCAATCGGCGTAGATAGCAACCAGAACCACATTCAGCCCGGCACCATGCTGACATCCATGCTCAAGCGTGTGGACGTCGCTGTGTACAACGTAGCCAAAGGCCACACGCCTGGCGTTTCCGTTCTCGGCCTGAAAGAAGGCGGCGTTGATTACGCGATGGACGACAACAACGCCAAGCTGGTTACAGAAGACATGAAGGCCAAAGTGGAAGCCGCCAAGGCTGACATCATCAGCGGCAAAATCAAGGTGGCTGATTACATGGCCGACAACGCCTGTAAATACTGAGACTGAGGCGACAAGGCAGAAGCAGACCAGGGCCGGTGATCCGCTCCTGGTCTTTTTGACTTTGACCGCATGACGACTACCCAAGCCGCGCCAACCCTTGAGGTCGGGAGCGCCAACGCGTCTGGCATAGCCGTGGAGATGTTGGGCATCAACAAACGCTTTGGTGCGGTGCAGGCCAACAGCGAAGTTGATTTGAAGGTTATGGCGGGGACCGTGCACGGTATCGTGGGCGAAAACGGTGCTGGCAAGAGCACATTGATGTCGGTTCTGTACGGTTTTTACACGGCTGACACCGGCACGATCAAGGTGGCGGGGCGTGCGGCGACGATCCGCAACGCCCATGACGCCATCTCCCTGGGGATTGGCATGGTCCACCAGCACTTCATGCTGGTGGATACGCTGACTGCGCTGGAGAACGTGATGCTGGGCGCCGAGCCCAGTTTTCTGCTCTCGCGTGCCGAAGGAACCGTTCGCAGCAAGCTCAAGGAGTTGATCGACTCCACTGGCCTGAAGGTGGAGCTGGATGCACGCGTGGACAGCCTTCCGGTGGGTGACCGACAGCGGCTGGAGATTCTGAAAGCCCTGTACCGCGGCGCCAAAATCCTGATTCTGGATGAGCCGACGGCTGTGTTGACGCCGCAGGAAACCGAGCAATTGTTTGGTGTGCTGTCCCGACTGCGGGAGCAGGGCACCACCATCCTGTTGATCACGCACAAGCTCAAGGAGGTTATGCGCCTGTGTGACCATGTCACCGTGATGCGTGGCGGCCGCGTCGTGCAGGAAGTGGCTATTTCGCAGACTTCCATCGAAAGCCTGGCCGAAGCCATGGTGGGCCGCAAGGTGCACATGGGTCGCCAGGGAGACGCTACCAAACCAGCGGGTGAGGTTCTTATGCGGGTTAAAGGGGTCGTGGTACGTGATGCCCTGAAGGTGACGCGTCTTCATGGGCTCGATGTGGACCTCCGGGCGGGCGAAATCGTCGGTATCGCCGGGGTGTCCGGAAATGGCCAAAGCGAGATGCTGGAAGTGTTGTCTGGTTTGCTGGCGCCGCAAGAGGGGCATCTGGAAGTGGGTGGCACGGTGTTTGATGCCAAGGCCTGGATCGATCCACGAACGGCCCGCAGGCTGGGTGTCGCACATGTGCCGGAGGACCGGCATGAGCGGGCTATGGTGATGAGTTTCGAGGCATGGGAGTCGGCGGTTCTTGGGTATGAGTGGCTGCCGCACTATTGCCGGGCTGGTTGGATGCGGCATGATGAGATGCGCAAGGCCACTTCGGACTTGATGGAACGTTTTGACGTCCGTCCACGTAACGACCGGCTGCTCAGCGCCAGTTTCTCGGGTGGTAACCAGCAAAAACTGGTGCTGGCGCGGGAGTTGGGACAGTCGCCGAAGGTGCTGCTGGTGGGGCAACCCACCCGCGGTGTGGATATTGGTGCCATCGAATTCATTTACTCGCAGTTGCGCGCCATGCGTGATGCGGGTTGTGCGGTGCTCGTCGTGTCCAGTGAACTGGACGAAATTCTGGCCCTGTCTGATCGGGTCATCGTGTTGAATCAGGGGCGGGTGACGGGCGAGTTGCCGATTGCCCAGTGCACCGAGTCCAAATTGGGGATGCTCATGTTGGGCAGTGCCGCATGAGAGCCAACCAGCCGATGTCGCCCTGGGTTGAACTGGGTGTGCTGCCAGTGGTCAATCTGCTGGTGGCCCTGCTGGCTGCAGGCGCGGTTGTTGCTCTGGTAGGCCAGAATCCTGTAGACGTGCTCACTGTGTTGATTCGTGGAGCATTTGGAACGCCACGCGGGTTGAGCTACACGCTCTACTACACCACGACCTTCATTTTCACGGGGTTAGCTGTGGCGGTTGCCTATCATGGCGGGCTGTTCAATATTGGCGGTGAAGGTCAGGCCATCATGGGTGGCCTCGGCGCGGGGTTGGCGGCCTTGTGGCTGTCCTACAGCCAACCCGCATGGGTGGTATTGCCCATGATGCTGGTGGCCAGCATTGTTTTTGGCATCGCATGGGCCGCTGTGCCGGCGTATTTACAGGCGTATCGCGGCAGCCATGTGGTGATCACCACCATCATGTTCAATTTTCTTGCCAGTACGTTGCTGGTCTATCTGCTGGTCAATCACCTCAAGCCGGATGGCTCCATGTCGGTTGAAAGTGCCGTGTTCGGGCCTTCTGCCAAGCTGACCAGCATGCGCGACTTCATGGCCTGGCTGGGTCAGGAGTGGCCGGCGTCTCCCCTGAACATCAGTTTCTTCCTGGCTTTGCTGGCTGCCGCGGGTGTCTATCTCTTGCTCTGGCATACCCGCATTGGGTATGCGCTTCGTGCCGTCGGGTCGAGCGCCAATGCGGCCGCTTATGCCGGCATCAAACCCAAGCACCAGGTGATGATTGCGATGGGGTTCTCGGGTGCACTTGCCGGCATGGTCGGGATGAATGAAATAGCTGGCGTCAATGGCAAGTTGTTGCTCGAATTCGTCAGTGGAGCCGGATTCACGGGGATTGCGGTCGCGTTGATAGGGCGAAACCATCCGGTCGGCATTGTGCTGGCCAGCGTGTTGTTCGGTGCGCTGTTTCAGGGTGGGGCCGAGGTCAGCTTCGAGATTCGCGGCTTCAGCCGCGACATGGTGGTGATGTTGCAGGGGTTTATCGTTCTGTTCTCCGGCGCCATGGCCTACGTGATTGCACCCTGGGTAAACATGGTAGCTCTGCGCATCGGAAGTGCCTTGTCCCGTCAGGCGCATGCCACAAAGCCAGGAGCATCAAATGGATGACGCCCTGATTGGCGCACTGCTGGCCTCAACACTGCGGGTTTCCACGCCGCTTATTTTGTGTGCGCTGGCGGGCTTGCTGTCCGAGCGCTCCGGTGTGATTGACATCGGGCTGGAAGGCAAAATGCTGATCGCCGCGTTTACTGCGGGTACGGTTGGCGTGACGACGGGCTCCACCGCGCTGGCGTTGCTGGTGGCCATGGGCGTCACCGTGGTTTTGTCGTGGCTGCATGGATTTGCCTGTGTCAGCAATAGTGGGGATCAGGTGGTTTCCGGTGTGGCGATCAACATCATTGGCGCGGGCATGACTATCGTGCTTGGAATTGCCTGGTTTCACCAAGGCGGACAAACTCCGGCAGTGAGTGCGGAGGTTCGGTTGCTGACGGTCATGCCAGGCCTGGTTGCCAGGCTGCAGGGCATTCCCGTATTGGGCACCATCGTTGGAGAGGGCTTGCTGAGCCACAACATCATGGTGTATTGCACCTTGTTGCTGGTGCCAGCAGTCTGGTGGCTGTTGTACCGGACGCGTTTTGGCCTTCGCTTGCGCGCTGTGGGTGAAAACGCCCACATGGTGGATGCGGCCGGTGTGTCGGTCAAAGGTATGCGTTATGCGGCGATCACGCTGAATGGTTTGCTGTGCGGATTGGCGGGCAGTTACCTGGTGCTGGCCCAAAACGCCTCATTTGTACCGAACATGACGGCAGGGCGTGGCTTCATGGCGCTGGCCGCCATGATTTTCGGCAAATGGCATCCGGTGGGTGCCTTCTGGGCCTGTCTGTTATTCGGTTTTCTGGACGCCGTTGCCATTCGCCTGCAGGGCGTGAGTTTGCCCGGTATTGGCGAAGTACCCGTTCAGGCGGTGCAGGCCCTACCCTATCTTCTGACGGTGGTGCTGCTCGCGGGCTTCATCGGCAAGGCCGTGGCACCTCAGGCGCTCGGCAAGCCCTATCTCAAAGAACGCTGATCAGTTTTCGTTCTTTTTCAACGTCAAAGCAGCTTCGTACAGGGTATTTCGCGGCAGGCCCGTGATGTCAGCGGCGAGCTTGACGGCCGTTTTCAATGGCAGTTCGGCCAGAAGCAACTTCAAGACACGTTGGTCCTGATCGGGTCTTGCCTCAACAGGCGCGGGGTGCAATACCAAGACAAACTCCCCACGCGAGCGGTTTGGCTCGGCTTTCAGCCAATCCGGGAACTCCTCGGAGCCGATAGTGGCAATCTCTTCAAATTGCTTGGTCAGTTCTCGCCCTATGGTGATGCGCCGGCGTCCTAGCGCGGACAGTGCGGACGCAAGTACTTCAATCCGATGCGGCGCTTCAAGCAGGACGACGCAGCGTCGTTCACCGGCGAGCGTTTCCACCGCAGCGGTGCGTTCGGTGGCTTTTGTGGGCAAAAATCCCAGGAAGATAAAAGCACCTTCGGGTGTCCCGGCAGCCCCCGACACCCCCGCAATGCTCAACGCCGAGGTGACGCTGCTGGCCCCCGGCAAAGGAACCACCGTCATTGTGGCGGCCTGGACGGCTGCGACGAGCCGGGCGCCTGGATCACTGATGCCTGGCGTACCCGCATCACTCACATAGGCAACACGCTGGCCTTGCCTGAGTCTGGTCATGACGGTCTCGGCAGCCTCGGCCTCGTTGTGCTGGTGTACGGCCAGCAGCCTGGAGGAAGGCTTGTCGATACCATAGGCACGCAGCAGGGTCTGCGTGTGGCGGGTGTCTTCGCAAGCAATGGTGTCGACCATATCCAGCACGTGCAGCGCACGCAGGCTGATGTCAGCGAGGTTGCCAATGGGTGTTGCCACCACATACAGGGCACCTTGCGGATAATGCTGGCTTGACGCCGCGTCACGGGCCGCAACAAGCGCTTTGGCGTAGGCAGTAGTCAATGTAATTCCTAATTCAGGGCGATGAACAGCACACCCAGCACCAAACAGACGGGCGACGCCGCGGAAGATGAGGCTTTGCGTCACCTTCAGCAAGCCGGATTGCGTCTGGTCCAGCGCAATTATCGGACGCCCGGGCGCGGTGGCGGAGAAATTGATCTGATCATGCGTGACCGTGACGGGACGACCGTATTTGTAGAGGTCCGCAAACGCCTGAATACTCGTTATGGTGGCGCTGCGGCGAGCGTGGGTTTGACCAAACAGCGGCGCCTGGTGTTCGCGGCGCAGCACTATCTCATGCGCCTGCGCGAGTCACCACCGTGCCGTTTTGACCTGGTCGCCATTGAGAAGGATGGCATTCAATGGCTTCGTGGCGCGTTTGACGCCTTCTGACGCGTAACAAAACGTGAGAAATCGAGCTGCGCGGCGCGGGTATCATCGCCACCATGCTTGAGCAACGTATCCAGCAACACTTTATTGACAGTGCGGACCTGAAATACCAGGCCGCCGAGGTCTTGAGCAAGCCTATCGCCGCAGCGGTACAGGCCATGCTGGCCTGTGTAACCAGTGGTGGGAAGGTGCTGGCCTGCGGAAACGGTGGCTCGGCTTCTGATGCCCAGCGCTTTGCGTCCAAATTTGTAGGCCGCTTTGAGCGGGAGCGACCGGAGCTGGGTGCGATTGCCCTGTCCAGCGACAGCGCGCTGCTGACCGGTATCGCCGACGACATCGACTTTCAGTCTGTTTTTTCGCGTCAGGTACGCGCGCTGGGTGCAGCAGGTGATGTCTTGCTGGCCATCTCGACCGGTGGCAATTCACCCAACGTGCTGGCGGCCATTGATGCAGCTCATGAGCGCGAAATGATTATCATCGGGCTTAGCGGAAGGGGCGGTGGCAAAATGGCCCAGGCACTTCGCGATACAGACGTGCACATCTGCGTGCCACATGAACGGATCGCCCGAATTCAGGAGGTCCACGTTTTGACTTTGCATTGCATTTGCGATGCAGTTGATGCCCAGCTATTGGGTGAACAGGAAACTTCAATATGAAATTGGTAAATCGGAAATTCTGGATATCGATGGCTGTTGCAGGTTGTGCTTCGGCCTCTCTTACAGCCTGTTTCCCGCTGGTTGTGGGTGGCGCTGCCGTTGGTGGACTGGTCGCGACCGACCGTCGTGCATCCGGCACCTATCTGAATGATGAGGGCATAGAGTTGCGCTCTTCCAGCCGTATTCGCGACAGTCTGGGTGAGCGCGGTCATGTCAACGTCACCAGCTACAACACGCAGGTGTTACTCACCGGCGAAGTTCCGAGCGCTCAGGACAAACAGCTGGTTGAACAGATCGTGCGCAAGGTTGACAACGTCAAGGCCATCGTCAATGAGGTTGAGGTGATGGGCAACTCATCACTCACACAGCGTTCATCTGACGCGCTTGTTACCGGGCGCGTCAAAGCCAGCATGGTGGACGCCAAAGACCTGTTTGCGAACGCCTTCAAGGTCGTGACCGAGCGGGGAACCACTTACCTGATGGGCCGCGTGACACAACGTGAGGCCAACCGTGCTACGGACATCGCCCGCTCCACCAGTGGTGTGCAACGGGTCGTTCGCGTATTCGAAATCATCACGGAAGAAGAGTTGCAGGGGCTGATGCCAGCCGAGCCCCCTAAAAAATAGTCCGAGAAACGGAAAGCGCGCGGGGTTTTTACCTCAGGCGCCTGATCAGGCTGGAAGTATCCCACCGGCGCCCGCCCATCTGCTGCACATCCGCGTAGAACTGGTCGACCAGCGCAGTCACAGGCAAACGTGATCCGTTCCGTTTGGCTTCGTCCAGCACCAGACCGAGGTCTTTGCGCATCCAGTCCACGGCAAAGCCAAACTCGAATTGATCGGCCACCATGGTCTTGCCGCGGTTATCCAGTTGCCAGCTTTGTGCGGCACCTTTGCCAATGACCTCCAGCACCTGGTTCATGTCCAGCCCGGCGTTTTGACCAAAGGCGATGGCTTCACTCAAGCCCTGAACCAGGCCGGCAATGCATATCTGGTTGACCATCTTGGCGAGCTGGCCAGCACCACTGTCGCCCAAATGGGTGAAAGCGCGGGAAAAAGCCATGGCGACGGGTTGGACAAGGTCAAACGCGGCCTGCTCGCCACCACACATGACCGTGAGCATTCCGTTTTGTGCACCTGCCTGGCCTCCGGACACCGGGGCGTCAACAAATTCCAGCCCCAGTTTCTTCGCCGCAGCAGACAGCTCGCGAGCCACATTGGCTGATGCCGTGGTGTGGTCCACAAAAATGGTGCCCGGCTTCATGCCGGCAAACGCGCCGTCAGCGCCACCGGTCACGCTACGCAAATCGTCATCGTTGCCGACACAGCAGAAAATGATGTCATTGCCCGCGGCCGCTTCCCGCGGCGTCAAGGCATGTTTCAGTACGCCAGGGCCTGAAAAATCTGCACACCAAGCTATTGATTTTGTAGCGGTCCGGTTATAGACGGTAACCTGATGTCCCGCACTAGCGAGGTGACCAGCCATGGGATAGCCCATCACGCCCAAGCCCAGAAAGGCAACTTTGCGTGACGGCGTCGGGGCGTAGGTCTTGGGATTGATCGTGGACATGATGGTAGGAATAGCGCCAGTGCTCCAGACGCTTTCTATTGACGGCACCTTTGCGGGCACCTTCCTGCAGGGTTTAAACGATAGCGAAGTTCTCAGTGCCTGCAGCGAGGTCGGTTGATCGTCCACGCTGGCTGTTGAGTTTGATCTGCAGACGCAAGTCGTTCAGTGAGTCCGCGTTACGCAGAGCATCCTCGTAAGTAATCAGGTTGCTTTCATACGCATCAAACAAGGCCTGATCAAACGTCTGCATGCCCAGATTGCGGCTTTTCTTCATGATCTCCTTGATCTCGGACACGTCGCCCTTGAAGATCAGATCGGAGATCAGCGGTGTATTGAGCATGATCTCGACAGCGGCAGTCCGTCCCTTGCCATCCTGCATCGGGATCAGGCGCTGGGATACCAAGGCTTTCAGGTTGAGGGAAAGGTCCATGAGCAACTGCGCCCGGCGCTCTTCAGGGAAGAAGTTGATGATTCGGTCCAGCGCCTGGTTGGCGCTGTTGGCGTGAAGCGTTGCCAGACACAGGTGACCGGTTTCAGCAAACGCCACCGCGTGCTCCATGGTTTCGCGATCCCGTATTTCACCCATCAGGATCACGTCCGGCGCCTGACGCAAGGTGTTCTTGAGGGCGATCTCCCAACTGTCTGTATCCAGACCGACCTCACGCTGCGTAACCACGCAATTCTTGTGCATGTGCACAAACTCAACCGGGTCTTCAATGGTGATGATGTGGCCAAACGAATTCTCGTTGCGCCAGTCCACCATGGCAGCCAGTGTGGTGGATTTGCCCGAGCCCGTCGCCCCCACCAGAATGCACAGCCCACGTTTGGAGGTCACCACTTCCTTGAGCACCTGTGGCATGCCCAGACTGTCGATGGTGGGCAGCACGGCCGGGATCACCCTCAGCACCATGCCTACCTTGCCCTGCTGGATGAACGCGTTGACACGGAAACGCCCCACCCCGGTTGGCGAGATGGCAAAGTTGCATTCCTTGGTGCGCTCGAATTCGGCGGCCTGCTTGTCGTTCATGATCGAACGGGCCAGCGCCATGGTGTGCGCCGCGCTCAGCGGCTGCGGGGAAACCTTGGTGACCTTGCCATCCACCTTAACGGCGGGCGGAAAGTCTCCCGTGATGAACAGGTCGCTGCCGTTGCGACTGACCATCAGCTTGAGCAGGTCGTTGATGAATTTGGTGGCCTGATCGCGTTCCATGAGGTCTGATGCTCCCGGTATTCAGGTGGGTGTCATTTGCGGTCGCTGAGCCTTGCACTGACCACGCGCAGGCGAAGCGATAGCTTGCGGGCCAGCACAGCGATAAGCCTGGCGGCCAGTGAAGGGTCTGCCGTCATCATCTGGTCCATGGCCTCAGTGCTCAAAATGGCAACCTCACAATCAGTGATGGTGGTGCATGCCGAGAAGCGGATACCGCTGTCCAGCAGCGACATCTCACCCAGAATGTCACCGGGTCTGGTTTCTGCCAGACGCATGCGTTCACCCCACGGCTGCAGACGGTCGACAGCAATGTTGCCGTTCAGAAGAACCACCATGAAGTTGCCGTATTCGTCCTGCCGGATGATGTCGCGACCGGCAGGCACCAGGGCAAACTCGAAAAACATCTGCAGGCTGTGGATGGCATGGTCATCCAGATGACTCATGTATTTGTCTTTGGCCCACAGGCTTTGCAGTATCTTGGTGGCCCGTTCGGCGTTCAGTTTTTTTGCGCCCACTTCAGTGGCCCGTGCCTCCCAAGGTACCAGCAGGGATGGGTCCACGCCCTGGTCGGCAAAAGCCGTGGTGAACATCACCGAGTCGAGTTGCTCTTCACCAGATCGCTCCGCCTGGGAGCGCTGTCGCAAGAGTCCGAGAATTCCCTTCATTGATTACTCCTGGTATATGTTTGTTTTTATGTCAGCCGGGGAAATTTTCCGGGATTTTCGCCTTGCTGCGCGCCTCGGCCGCACTGATCACATTGCGCTTGACCAGATCCGTCAGGTTCTGATCCAGCGTTTGCATGCCCACGCTGTTGCCGGTCTGAATGGAGGAGTACATCTGCGCCACCTTGGCCTCGCGGATCAAGTTGCGGATGGCGCTGGTGCCCAGCATGATCTCATGCGCCGCGACGCGGCCCTGGCCGTCTTTGGTCTTGCACAAAGTTTGTGAAATCACCGCTTGCAATGACTCGGACAACATGGCGCGGACCATCTCTTTTTCATCAGCCGGGAACACGTCAATGATCCGGTCAATGGTCTTGGCTGCGCTCGATGTATGCAGGGTACCAAACACCAGGTGGCCAGTTTCTGCCGCCGTCATGGCCAGGCGGATGGTTTCCAGGTCACGCATTTCACCTACCAGAATGGCGTCGGGGTCTTCACGCAATGCCGACCGCAGCGCAGCGGAGAAGCTCAGGGTGTGCGGCCCCACTTCGCGCTGGTTGACCAGGCACTTCTTGGATTCATGCACAAACTCGACCGGGTCTTCCACGGTCAGGATGTGGCCGAATTCGGTTTCGTTCAGGTAGTTCACCATGGCAGCCAGTGTGGTGGATTTGCCCGAGCCCGTGGGGCCGGTTACCAGCACCAGCCCGCGCGGCTTAAGCGCCAGATCACCAAAAATCTTGGGTGCGTTGAGTTGTTCCAGCGTCAGGATCTTGCTTGGGATGGTCCGGAACACGGCACCCGCGCCGCGGTTGTGGTTGAACGCGTTCACCCGGAACCGGGCCAGACCGTCAATTTCAAAAGAAAAGTCGACCTCCAGGAACTCTTCGTAGTTCTTGCGCTGGGTGTCGTTCATGATGTCGTACACCATGGCATGCACGGCCTTGTGGTCCAGCGGCTCGACGTTGATTCGCCGCACGTCACCGTGAACACGAATCATCGGGGGCAGGTCAGCTGACAGGTGCAGGTCCGATGCTTTATTCTTGACGCTAAAGGCCAGCAGTTGGGTAATGTCCACAAATCCCTCTATGGTTTGATAGGCTCTCTGGATTATGACCATGATTTCCGACAATCTCCAAGGTGTGCGCGCCCGTATACAGGCCGCTTGCGCTGCCGTTGGTCGCCCCCCGGATGCCGTCAATCTGCTGGCTGTTTCGAAAACCTTTGGACCTGACGCGGTGGCTGAAGCCTTCGCGGCTGGTCAGCGTGCGTTTGGCGAGAATTACATTCAGGAGGCCGTGGAGAAGATGGCCGCGCTGCGTGAGTTGCCGATCGAATGGCACTGCATAGGGCCTGTACAGAGTAACAAGACCCGTCTGGTTGCCGAAAACTTCCACTGGATGCATACGGTGGACCGGCTCAAAATTGCCCAGCGATTGAGTGAACAGCGGCCTGCCGGGATGCCTGCTTTGCAGGTTTGCCTCCAGGTGAATGTGGATGGCGGAGCGAACAAGTCCGGGGTTCAGCCGGGTGAGGTGCTGGAATTGGCGCGATCTGTGGCAACTTTGCCACGGTTAAAGCTGAGGGGGTTGATGAGTATTCCCGAGCCTGCTCCTGATTTTGTAGCTGCTTGCGCACTGTTCATGAGGGTAAAGGCACTATTTGATGGCTTAAACGCGGAAGGTCTGGGCCTGGATACCCTCTCCATGGGCATGAGCACCGATCTGGAGGCAGCCATTCACTCCGGAAGCACCATGGTGCGTGTGGGCACCGCCATCTTTGGCGGACGAACCCGACCTATTTCTTCGGCATGACGAGAGGCTTGACGTTGCCGCATTCGCTGGAGAGGAACTTGCCCGATGCATCCATCTTCATCGTCTCGGGCTTGCCTTTGACGGTGGAGTTGATGGTCATTTTCATCGTGTAAGCCTCGGGGCTGACAAACGTCACCTGACCTTCCCCGGTTGAAGGTGGTTTGGTGCAGACAAACGAAAACTTCATGGTGTTGCCCATGCGCGGCGAACTGGTGTTCTGGCAGTCGCCCTCCTGGGCCATGACGTCATTGCGCTCCACCATCTCGCGGGTCATGCAAACCTTCGCCGACATGGCGCCCGGTGCGCCCGCGCTCCCCTTGGCAATGCCCTGCTTGGCCATCATGTCTTCCATCATCTTGCGCTGCTCGGGTGGCATGCTGGCGAGCTGCTTTTGCATCTCGGCCATACCCTTTTCCATTTCGCCTGATTGGGTTGTCATCTTGTTATTGATCTCCCACAACCCTGGCTTCATGGTCTGCGCCGTAGCAAAAAAAGAGCCTGCAGTCAAAGCGGTGGCGACCAGGGCACGAGGCAGCGTTTTCATGGCAAATTCCTGTTTCTGAAATAGTAGGTGGCTGCGCACATTGTCACCAAACCGTCGTGTCTTGGGAATCCTCCAATGGAAGTAGGTACGGCCTCAGCGCAGCGGCAGATGCGTCGAGTTTTTGACTTCCTCCATCACCGCATAGGTGCGCGTCTCGCGCACGCCTGGCAACTGCCACAGCACGGTGCCGGCAAACTCACGGTAGGCGGTCATGTCGGCCATGCGGGTTTTGAGCAGGTAGTCGAAGCCGCCCGCCACCATGTGGCATTCCATGATCTCCGGCCGCACCTGCACGGCGGCCTTGAAGGCTTCAAACACATTGGGTGTGGTTCGGTCCAGCAGCAGCTCCACGAACACCATCATCCCGGCGCCCAGCTTGAGCGGGTTCAGCCGCGCCTCGTAGCCCAATATGTAGCCCTCTTTGGTGAGCCGTTGCACCCGCGCCAGCACGGCAGTGGGTGACAGTGCCACGCTTTCTGCCAGCTTGAGGTTGGAAATGCGGCCATCCTCCTGCAGGCAATTCAGAATTTTGAGGTCGATGCGGTCGAGGTCGGAAAGGGTGTCGCTCATGGTGTCCTCTCACGACAGACGGTAGGTTTGCAGGTGAATGCTGGTTTCGGTGCTGCTGATGCCCCGGATCAACCGGATGCGCTCCAGCACCTGCGACAGCTCGGCCAGGTTGGCGGCGCGCAGTTCAGCCAACAGGTCCCAGCGACCATTGGTGTCGTGCAGCGTGGCCACGCCAGGCTCGCCGAGCAGGCTGGCAATCACGGCGCGGGTTTCGTTGCCCTCCACGGCTATGCTCATCCAGGCGCGGATGTCATTCGGTTGCGAGTCGGGCCGCAGGCGCACCGTGTAGCCGACGATGATGCCGGCGTCTTCCAGCTTGGTTACCCGGTTGGTCACGGTGCCCCTGGAGACGCCCAGCCTGGTAGCCAGTGTGGCCACGCTGGTGCGGGCGTCTTTGCGCAAAAGGGAAAGCAGCTGATGATCCGTGGCATCCATTTGTGCATTTTGTCATTTATATCTATCTTAATGGCAAATATTTATCAAAAAGCAATCATTGCTGGCGATTTACATTGTCATGCGCCCTTGAGACACTGCTTCCAACCCACCGGAGCACCCGCCATGAAACGCACCTCAATTGTCCAAACCCATTTCCTCAGCGCTCACGATGTGGCCACCATCATCAGAAAAACCGGCCCCGCGGCCGCACTGCGTGGTATGGCGGACTACATCCAGGAAGATTTCCTGCGCTGGCACGATTTCGACAAATGCGCCCGCGTGGCCAGCCACTCCAAAGATGGCGTGATTGAACTCATGCCCGTATCCGATGCCAAAACCTACGCGTTCAAATACGTTAACGGCCATCCCAGGAACAACCGCTTCGGCCTGCCCACGGTGATGGCGTTTGGCGTGCTGGCCGATGTCGATACCGGTATTCCCGAGCTTCTCAGCGAATTGACGCTCACCACAGCGTTGCGCACGGCCGCCATGTCGGTCGTTGCCGCGCGCGCGCTGGCCCGGCCCAACAGCACCCACATGGCATTGATCGGCAATGGCGCACAAAGCGAGTTCCAGGCACTGGCTTTTCACCACCTGCTGGGCATTCAGGAAATCCGGCTGTTTGACACCGACCGCTCGGCCACCGAAAAACTCATGCGCAATCTCAAGCACACGGGGTTGCGATTGATCGCCTGCGACAGCGTGGCCCAGGCTGTGAGCGGAGCCGATATAGTGACAACCGTGACCGCCGACAAAACCAACGCTACCATCCTCACGCCCGAGCTGATTGAGCCGGGCATGCACATCAACGGCGTCGGCGGCGACTGCCCCGGCAAGACGGAACTGCACGCTGACGTGTTGCGGGGCGCTTCGGTATTTGTGGAGTATGAGCCGCAGACCCGCATTGAAGGCGACTTGCAGCAACTGCCTGCAGACTTTGCCGTGACCGAACTGTGGCAAGTATTGGGTCAACAAGCGCCTGGCCGCACCAGTGAGGCACAGGTCACCGTGTTTGATTCAGTCGGTTTCGCGCTGGAAGACTATTCGGCCCTGCGCTACATGCGTGATGCCGCCCAGCGGCTGGGCATGGGCCAACTGGTGTCGCTGATCCCCGAACTGGCCGATCCGAAAGACCTGTTCAGCCTGATTCGGCCCTCGCCTGAAGTCTTGCTGCCGGATGTCAGCGACATCAAGGAATTGTTCCTAGCTGTTTGACCCCTCCCCATGAATCCTGCCAACCCGCCTTCTTCTCCCAACCGTGCGCCTGGCGGCGTTAGCCTGATAGGTGTGCCCACCGACATCGGTGCCGGTACGCTGGGCGCCCGCATGGGCCCCGAGGCGTTGCGCGTGGCAGGCATTTCCAAGGCGATTGCGCAGTTTGGTCTGGACGTGAAAGACTGCGGCAATCTGAGCGGCCCCGCCAACCCCTGGCAGGACGCGGTCAACGGATTTCGCCACCTGCCCGAAGTGGTGCAGTGGAATCAGTTGCTGCACGAGGCGATGTATGCGGAGCTGCAGGCCGGGCGTTTGCCCATCATGCTGGGCGGCGACCACTGCCTGGGCATTGGCTCTATCAGCGCGGTGGCACGCCACTGCCGCGAAAAGGGCAAGAAGCTGCGTGTGCTGTGGTTTGACGCTCACGCCGATTTCAACACCGCCACACTCACGCCCAGCGGCAACATTCACGGCATGCCGGTGGCCTGCCTGTGTGGCCACGGCCCGAAAGAGCTGATTGAGATTGGTGGCCATAGCGCCGACCGGCCCGCGCTGCACCCCAAAGAGATTCGCCAGATCGGCATTCGCAGCGTGGACGAAGGCGAGAAACGTCTGGTGCATGACATGGGCATTGAAGTGTTCGACATGCGTTTCATTGACGAGATGGGCATGCGCCACGCGATGGAGCTGGCCCTGGCGCTGGTCGATGCCAACACCCATTTACACGTGAGCCTGGATGTTGATTTTCTCGACCCCGACATTGCACCCGGCGTAGGCACCACGGTGCGCGGCGGCCCTACTTACCGCGAGGCGCAGCTCTGCATGGAAATGATTGCCGACACCGGGCGGCTGGCGTCGCTGGACGTGGTGGAACTCAATCCCGCGCTGGATGTGCGCAACCAGACGGCCGAACTGGCCGTGGATTTGATTGAAAGCCTGTTTGGCAAAAGCACGTTGATGCGCAAGGCCTGAATTCACTAAATTCAGGCTGAATTCAGGGGCTAAATGAGCCCTTAACCCTCGTGGAATATGCGTGAGAAGCTATTAAATATATAGCAACCCTGTGCAGTCCCAAACGAGCCTATGCGGTGGCGCAAGCCGTCCAGGCGCCGTTGTTGTTGCTCGACTGGATCACGCTGTCCACAAACCGCACGCCCAGCAAACCGTCCAGTGAGTTGGGGAAATACAGGCTGAGCGGGTCCGGGGTTTTGCCGACGCGTCGTGCGGCTATGGCCTCTGCCGCGTCTGAATAGACGTTGGCAAAACTCTCGTGAAAGCCTTCCGGGTGCCCCGCCACGATGCGGGACGCGCGGGCCGACAGCGGCAATGTTCCGGGCCC
>ERZ795044.2178-NODE-2178-length-17235-cov-7.687136_pt1 | contig 17235 bp, 16 predicted proteins | sample MGYA00375128_ERZ795044 | MGnify/ENA primary metagenome ERZ795044 (study PRJEB30173, sample SAMN05720213) | anaerobic digester metagenome | isolation source: active sludge of municipal wastewater-treating anaerobic digesters | place: USA | collected 2014-12-22 ... | reverse complement strand
GCGATCGCCGGCGCCTACTGGCCGCCGCAGTACGTGATCATGAAGGGCGACACGCTCGAGCCGCTGAAGATCGTCGGCACGCGCGGCATGACCGTCGACACGCAGGAGTACCACCCCGAACCGCGCGTGGCCTCGATCGTGGCCTCGCACTTCCACCCCGAGTTCGTGGTGAACGTGAAGGAGACCGGCCAGACGCTGATGGTCGACTACTCGAACCTGGACGCGCTCAAGGTCAAGACGATCGGCACCGCGCGCTTCCTGCACGACGGCGGCTGGGACTCGACCAAGCGCTACTTCATGGTGGCGGCCAACCAGAGCAACAAGATCGCCGCGGTCGACGCCAAGGACGGCAAGCTCGAGCGGCTGATCGACGTGGGCAAGATCCCGCACCCGGGACGCGGCGCGAACTTCGTGCACCCGACCTTCGGGCCGGTGTGGTCCACCGGCCACCTCGGCGACGAGACGATCTCGCTGATCGGCACCGACCCGAAGGGCCACAGGCAGTACGCGTTCAGGAAGGTCGCCGAGATCAAGGGCCAGGGTGGCGGGGCGCTGTTCATCAAGAGCCACCCGAAGAGCACGCACCTGTATTCGGACACGCCGCTGAACCCCGACCCGAAGATCTCGCAGTCGGTGGCGGTGTTCGACATCCGCAACCTCGACAAGGGCTACACCGTGCTGCCGATCGCCGAATGGGCCGGCATCCAGGACGGCGGCGCGATGCGCGTCGTGCAGCCCGAGTTCAACAAGGCCGGCGACGAGGTCTGGTTCGCGGTCTGGTCGGCCAAGGACAAGCAGAGCGCGCTGGTCGTCGTCGACGACCGGACGCTCAAGCTCAAGACCGTGATCAAGGACCCGCGCCTGATCACGCCGACCGGGCACTTCAACGTGCACAACACCCAGCACGACGTCTACTGAGGCCAGGACCTGCCATGAAAACGACACTCGCGATCGCGGCGGCGCTGGCCCTGGCTTCGGCCGGGGCGCAGGCCGCCCCCGAAGAGGCGATGACCCAGGCCGGCTGCATGGCCTGCCACGCCAAGGACAAGAAGCTCGTCGGCCCCTCGTTCAAGGACATCGCCGCGAAGTACAAGGGCCAGGACGTGAGCGCGAAGCTGTTCGAGAAGGTCCGCAAGGGCGGCTCGGGCAGCTTCGGGCCGGTGCCGATGGCGCCGAACCCGCCCGAGAAGATCGGCGACGGCGACCTGAAGGACGCGGTCGAGCTGATCCTGAAGTCCTGAGCGCGGTCCGATGCGCCCGGTCCTGCTGGCCAGCCTGACGGTCCTCGCGAGCGCTGCCACGCTCGCGCAGGAGTTGCCCGAGACGCGGCGTGCGCAACTGGTGCGCATGGTGCGGCAGGACTGCGGCTCGTGCCACGGCATGCGCCTGACCGGCGGCCTGGGCCCGGCGCTGACGCCCGAGGCCCTCGCCGGCCGGCCGGTGCAGGCGCTGGCCGCGACGATCTTCCACGGCCGCCCGGGCACGCCGATGCCCGGCTGGCACACGATGCTGAGCGAGGCCGACGCGCTGTGGATCGCGCAGCGCCTGGCCGACGGCTTTCCCGACGAACCCGCACGCACCGAGGCCGCACGATGAAGCGCCGCGAACTGCTCGCCGCCCTGCTCACGCCGCCCGCGCTCGCCGCGCTGCCCGGCTGCGCGGGCCCGCTGCCGGCGGCCACCGGCACCGGCGACCTGGGCGTCGTCGTCGAGCGCGCGCGCGGCGCGCTGGCCCTCGTCAACACGAGCTCGCGCACGCTGCTCGCCGAGGTCGAGGGCCTGGGCGACCTGTCGCACGCCTCGGTCGTGTTCTCGCGCGACGGCGGCTCGGCCTTCGTCTTCGGCCGCGACGGCGCGCTGACGCGCGTCGACCTGCTCGCGCGGCGCATCGCGGCGCGCGTGGTGCAGGCCGGCAACTCGATCGGCGGCGCGATCTCGCAGGACGGCACGCTGGTCGCCGCGCAGAACTACAGCCCCGGCGGCGTGAAGGTGTTCGACGCGAAGACGCTGGCACTGGTGGCCGACATCCCGGCGGTCGTCGACGGCCGCGCCTCGCGCGTCGTCGGCCTGGCCGACCTGCCCGGCCAGCGCTTCGTGTTCTCGCTGTTCGACGCCGACGCGATCTGGATCGCCGACCTGTCGGACCGCACGCGGCCCGAAGTGACGAAGCTCGCCGGCATCGGCCGCCAGCCCTACGACGCGCTCGTCACGCCCGACGGCCGGCACTACATCGCCGGCCTGTTCGGCGAGGACGGCCTGGCGCTGGTCGACCTGTGGGACGAGACGCCGCACGCGCGCCGCATCCTCGGCGGCTACGGCCGCGGGCAGCAGCCGCTGCCGGTGTTCAAGATGCCGCACCTGCGCGGCTGGTCGGTGGCCGGGCGCCAGGCCTACCTGCCGGCGATCGGGCGCCACGAGGTGCTGGTGGTCGACACCACGACCTGGCAGGAGGTGGGGCGCGTGCCCGTCGCCGGCCAGCCGGTGTTCGTGATGGCGCAGCCCGACGGGCGGCAGGTCTGGGTCAACTTCGCGCTGCCCGACTACCACCGCGTGCAGGTCATCGACACCGTCTCGCGCCAGGTCGTGCGCACGCTCGAGCCCGGCAAGGCGGTGCTGCACATGGAGTTCACGCCGCGCGGCGAGGCGGTGTGGATCAGCGCCCGCGACGCGAACCGCGTGTCGGTGCTCGACACGCGCAGCTTCCGCACGCTGGCCGCGCTCGACATCGACGCGCCCAGCGGCATCTTCTTCACCTCGCGCGCCGGGCGCATCGGGCTGTGAGCGACACCACCACGCTGCGCTTCGCGCTGCTCAACGACTGGCAGCGCGGCTTCCCGCTGGTGCGCGCGCCCTTCGCGGCGCTGGCGCAGGCCGTCGCGGCGGACGAGGCCGAGGTGCTCGACACCTACGCGACGCTGCAGCGCGACGGCGCCCTCGGCCGCCTGGGCGGCGTCTGGGGCGCCGGCGCCGGCGGCGCGGCGCTGCTGTGCGCCTTCGAGGTGCCTGCGCCGCGGCTCGAGGCCGTGGCCGCCCTCGTCTCGGCGCACCCCGGCGTGAACCACAACTACGAGCGCGAGCACGCCGTCAACCTCTGGTTCGTGATCACCGGCCGCGGCCGCGAGGCGGTGCACGCCGAGGTCGACGCCCTCGAGGCGGCCAGCGGCCTGGTCGCGCTGCGGATGCCGATGCGCCGGGCCTACCGCATCGACCTCGGCTTCGACCTGCGCCGGCCGCTCGCCGAGGGCGGCGCGCTGCAGCGCCGCGGTGCGCCGGTGCAGGATTCCGACGCGCCGCTGGCCGCGCTGGTCGAGGACGGCCTGCCGCTCGTGCGCCAGCCCTACGACGCCTGGGCGCAGGCCCTGGGCCGGCCGCGCGACGCGGTGCTCGCGACGCTGGAGCGCTGGCTCGACGAGGGCACGCTGCGGCGCTTCGGCGCCATCGTGCGCCACCACGAGGCCGGCTACGCGCACAACGCGATGACGGTGTTCGACGTGCCCGACGACGCGGTCGACGCGCACGGCGCCGCGCTCGCCGCGCAGGCCGGCGTGACCCTGGCCTACCGCCGCGAGCGGGCGCCCGGCTGGCGCTACAACCTGTACTGCATGGTGCATGGCCGCGACCGCGAGGCCGTGCGCGCGGCCGTCGCCGGCGCGACGCGCGCCGCCGGGCTGCAGCACCACGCGCAGGCGCTGCTGTTCAGCCGGCGGCGCTTCAAGCAGACCGGCCCGCGCTACTTCCGCGCGCCGGCCACGGAGGACGCGCATGTCGCGGCCTGAAGCCCGCTCGCTGTTCGACCCGGTCGACCGGCGCCTGATCGACCACCTGCACGGCGGCCTGCCGCTCGTCGACCACCCCTTCGCCGAGGTCGGCGCTGCGCTCGGCCTCGGCGAGGACGAGGTCATCGAGCGCCTGCGCCACCTGCTCGCCCAGGGCGTGCTGACGCGCTTCGGGCCGCTGTTCCACATCGAGCGCGCCGGCGGGCGCTTCGTGCTCGCCGCGCTGGAGGTGCCGCCCGAGCGCTTCGACGCCGTCACGGCGATCGTCAACGCGCAGCCCGAGGTGGCGCACAACTACCGGCGCGAGCACGCCTTCAACATGTGGTTCGTCGTCGCGGCCGAGTCCGCCGCGGCGGCCAGCGCGGTGCTCGCCCGGCTCGAGGCGCTGACGGGGCTGAAGGTGCACGCCTTCCCGAAGGAGCGCGAATACTTCGTCGAGTTGCGCCTGCCTGCCCAGCCGGCGGCCGGAGACAGCGATGCCGCTGAGTGAGTTCGACCGCCGCCTGATCGCGGCCACGCAGTCCGGCCTGCCGCTGGTGCCGCGGCCCTACGAGGCGGTGGGCGCGATGCTCGGCGTCAGCGGCGAGGTCGTGCGCGAGCGCCTCGCGCAGATGCTCGAGCGCGGGCTGGTCCGCCGCATCGGCGCGGTGCCGAACCACTACCGGCTCGGCTGGGTCGCCAACGGCATGACGGTCTGGGACGTCGCCGACGAGCGCGTCGACGCGCTCGGCGCCCAGGTCGGCGCCCTGCCCGGCGTGAGCCACTGCTACCGCCGCCCGCGCGAGCTGCCGCGCTGGCCCTACAACCTGTTCGCGATGCTGCACGGCCGCTCGCGCGAGGAGGTCGAGCGCCAGCGCGAGCGCGTGCGCGCGCTGCTCGGCGACGCCTGCCACGGCGACGACGTGCTCTATTCGAGCGCGATCCTCAAGAAGACCGGCCTGCGCATCACAGACGACCCGGGCGACGACCCGGTCGACGACCGACCCCGAGGAGCCCCATGTTCCGCATCTCCCACTTCATGAAGCTCGTCGCCACGGCCGAACGCAGCGGCGTCATGCCGCCCGCGCGCGCCGCGGTGCCGCCCGGCCCGGTCGTGATCTGGAACCTGATCCGGCGCTGCAACCTGACCTGCAAGCACTGCTACGCGCTGTCGGCCGACCACGACTACGCGGGCGAGCTGTCGACCGCCGAGGTCTTCCGCGTGATGGACGACCTGAAGGCCTACGGCGTGCCGGTGCTGATCCTGTCCGGCGGCGAACCGCTGCTGCGCGCCGACCTGTTCGAGATCGCGGCGCGCGCGAAGGCGCAACGCTTCTACGTCGGCCTGTCGACCAACGGCACGCTGATCGACGCGCCGATGGCCGATCGCGTCGCCGCGGCGGGTTTCGACTACGTCGGCATCAGCCTCGACGGCATCGGCGCGACGCACGACCGCTTCCGCCGCCTGGACGGTGCCTTCGACCGCAGCCTGGCCGCGGTGCGCCTGCTGCGCTCGCGCGGCGTCAAGGTCGGGCTGCGCTACACGATGACGGCGATGAACGCGCAGGACCTGCCCGCGCTGCTGGGCCTGATGCGCGCCGAGGACGTCGACAAGTTCTACTTCTCGCACCTGAACTACGCCGGGCGCGGCAACCTGCACCGCGCCCGCGACGCGCACTTCGACGCCACGCGCGACGCGCTCGACCTGCTGTTCGACACCGCCTGGTGCGCGGTGCGCGACGGGCGCGACGAGGAGTACGTCACCGGCAACAACGACGCCGACGGCGCCTACCTGCTGGCCTGGGTGCTGCGGCGCTTCCCGCAGTGGCACGATCCGCTGCGCGCGCACCTGGTCGCCTGGGGCGGCAACGCGAGCGGCGTGAACGTCGCGAACATCGACAACCTCGGCCAGGTCCACCCCGACACGATGTGGTGGCACCACACGCTGGGCAACGTGCGCGAGCGGCCGTTCTCGGCGATCTGGGCCGACACGAGCGACCCGCTGATGGCCGGCCTGAAGGCCAGGCCGCGGCCGGTCACCGGCCGTTGCGCGGCCTGCGTGCACCGCGACCTGTGCGGCGGCAACACGCGGGTGCGGGCGCAGCAGGTCACCGGCGACCCCTGGGCCGAGGACCCGGGCTGCTACCTCGACGACGCCGAGATCGGCCTGCACGCGCCGCAGCCGCGGGTGGCGGTGACGCCGTACGCGCACCGGGGGTCGCGGTGATCGCGCTCGCCTGGCGGCTGCTGGTCGCGATCGGCCTGGTGGCCCTGGGGGTCGACCTGGCCCGCGCGCAGGACCTCGACCCGGCCCGGCTGTACCAGGACCACTGCGCCGCCTGCCACGGCGCGAGCCGCACCGGCGGCATGGGGCCGGCGCTGCTGCCCGAGAGCCTGGAGCGCCTGCGCCGGGCCGAGGCGTCGAAGGTGATCGCGCAGGGCCGCGCGGCCACGCAGATGCCGGCCTTCGGCGAGCGGCTGCCGGCCGACGCGGTGGCCGCGCTCGCGGACTGGATCTACACGCCGGTCTCGCCGGCGCCGACCTGGGCCGAGGCCGACATCCGCGCCTCGCGCGTCGAGACCCCGGGTGCAGCCGCCCTGCCGGCCCGGCCCGCCTGGCGAGCCGACCCGATGAACCTGTTCGTCGTCGTCGAGGGCGGCGACCACCACGTGTCGCTGGTCGACGGCGACCGCTTCGAACCCGTCCACCGCTTCGCCAGCCGCTACGCGCTGCACGGTGGGCCGAAGTTCACGCCCGACGGGCGCTACGTGTTTTTCGGCTCGCGCGACGGCTGGATCACGAAGTACGACCTGTGGAACCTGACGGTCGTCGCCGAGGTGCGCGCCGGGTTGAACATGCGCAACGTCGCGGTCAGCGCAGACGGACTCTGGGTCATCGCGGCGAACTACTTGCCGCACACGCTGGCGCTGTTCGACGCCGGGCTGCGGCTCGTGAAGACCTATGCCGCGGCCACGCTCGACGGCCGGACCGGTTCGCGCGTGTCGGCGGTGTACGACGCGGCGACGCGGCGCAGCTTCATCGTCGCGCTCAAGGACATCGCCGAACTCTGGGAGATCTCGTACGACCCGAAGGCCGAGCCGATCTTCGACGGCCTGGTGCACGACTACGCGATGGGCGAGGCGATCGCCAAGCCCGGCACCTTCGGCGTGCGGCGCACGAAGCTCGACGAGGCGCTGGACGACTTCTTCTTCGACCCGGGCTACCACCACGTGCTGGGCGCGACCCGGCCGCGCGCCGACGGCGCACCGAGCGCGCAGGTGGTCAACCTCGACATCCGGCGCAAGGTCGCCGAGCTGCCGATCGCCGGCATGCCGCACCTGGGCTCGGGCATCACCTTCGACTGGAACGGCACGACGGTGCTGGCGAGTCCCAACCTGAAGGGCAGCGCCGTCGACGTGATCGACATGAAGACCTGGAAGCTCGTGAAGACCATCGCCACGCCCGGCCCCGGCTTCTTCGTGCGCAGCCACGAGGCCACGCCCTACGCCTGGACCGACTCGATGATGAGCCCGACGGCGAAGGACACGCTGACGGTCTTCGACAAGCGCACGCTGGAGACGGTGGCGACGCTGCGCGAGCCGGGACGCACGCTCGCGCACGTCGAGTTCACGAAGGACGGCCGGTACGCGCTGGCCAGCGTCTGGGAGCTCGACGGCGCGCTGGTCGTCTACGACGCGGCGACGCTGAAGGAGGTGAAGCGCCTGCCGATGAGCAAGCCGGTGGGCAAGTACAACGTCTGGAACAAGATCACGCGCTCGGAGGGGACGTCGCACTGAGGCTGGTGCGCGCCCAGTCGACATCGACCGCCAGTCCGCCGAGGCCGGACGCCGAGACGGCCACCCGCGCGCCCTGGACCGCGGCGATGCGCTGCACGATCGACCAGCCCAGGCCGCTGCCCGAGCGGCCGCTGCCCAGCACGCGGAAGAAGCGCTCGCCGAGCCGCCGCCGGTCGGCCTCGGGCAGGCCCGGCCCGCTGTCGTCGACCTGCAGGCGCACGCGGTCGCCGTCGACGCCGACGCGCACCTCGATGCGCGCGCCGTCGGGGCTGTAGCGCAGCGCGTTGTCGACCAGGTTGCGCAGCAGCACCGCGAGCAGGGTCTCGTCGGCGGCGATGCGGGCGCCGTCGACCGCGTCCAGGCCCAGCTGCTGGCCCCGCGCCAGGGCCGCGGGCGCGAGTTCGCCGACCACGCGCCGGGCGAGCGCGCCGAGGTCGACCACGCCGGCCGCGGTGGCCGTGCCGGCCTCCAGCCGCGACAGCATCAGCAGCTGCTCGACCAGGCGCGTGGCGCGGTCGCAGCCTTCGATCGTCGCGCGCAGCGCATGGCGGCGCAGCGCCGCGTCGGGCTCGGCCAGCGCGACCTGCGCCTGCGCGCGGATCGCGGCGATCGGCGTGCGCAGCTCGTGTGCGGCGTCGGCGGTGAAGCGCCGCTCCGACGCCATCAGCGTGCCGATGCGGCCGAACAGCGCGTTCAGCGCGTCGAGCATCGGCACCATCTCGCTCGGCGCGTGGTCCAGCACCACGGGCTGCAAGGCGTCGGGCCGGCGCGCGGCGAGCTGTTCGTCCAGGCGGCGCAGCGGCGCCACGCCGCGGCGCACGGCCCACCACAGGGCCAGCGCCAGCAGCGGCAGCGCCGGCGCCATCGGCCACAGCGTGCTGCGCAGCACCGCGCGCAGGATGTCGTCCCGGGCCTCGACCAGCTCGCCCACGTAGACCTGGATGTCGTGCTCGGCGCCGTGGGTGGCGAAGACGCGCCAGTCGGCGTCGCCGACGCGCACGGTGCGCAAGCCCTCGCGGAAGCGCCCGTCGACCGGGACCATCGGCGTGGCCATCGCGTTGGCCGAGCGCAGCGCGAGCCGTCCTTCGTGGAAGACCTGGAAGGCCACGCGCGGCGCGTAGCGGTGCAGCTCGGGCGCGTCGAGCGTGGCGTCGCCGTCCTCGCCGTCGTGCTCGATCTCGCGCGCCTGCTGCGCGACCAGCAGCGCCGCGGCCTGGGCGAGGTGGCCGTCCAGCAGTTCGTCGAGCTCGTGGCGCGCGTCGATCCAGGTCAGCACCGCCGTGCCCAGCCAGGCGCAGACGACCAGGCCCAGCACCAGCGCCAGCAGGCGCCCCTGCAGCGAGGCCGGCGTGCGCATCAGCCCGGGCCGGTCTCGCGCGGCATCAGGTAGCCGACGCCGCGCACCGTGACGATGCGCTCCGCGCCGAGCTTGCGCCGCAGGTGGTGGATGTGGACCTCGATGGCGTTGCTCTCGACCTCCTGGCCCCAGCTGTACAGGTGCTGCTCGAGCTGCTCGCGCGACAGCACGCGGCCGGCATTGAGCATCAGCGCCTGCAACAGGTCGAACTCGCGCGTGGGCAGCGTCAGCGGCACGCCGCCGCACGCCACCGAGCGCGCCGCGGGGTCGAGCTCGAGGTCGCGCACCCGCAGCCGCTCCTGCGGCTGGCCGTGCGCGCGCCGCACCAGCGCGCGCAGCCGCGCGGCCAGTTCGTTCAGGTCGACGGGCTTGACCACGTAGTCGTCGGCGCCGGCGTCCAGGCCGCCGATGCGGTCGGACACCGCGTCGCGGGCGGTCAGGATCAGCACCGGCAGCGTCACGCCGGCACGGCGCACGTCGGTGAGGACGTCCATGCCGTCGCGCAGCGGCAGACCGAGGTCGAGCACCGCGGCGGCGTAGGGCTGGGCGCGCAGTTCACGCTGCGCGGCCTCGCCGTTGCGCACCCAGTCGACCTGGAAGCCGAGCTGGCGCAGCCCGGCGCGCAGGCCGTCACCGAGCAAGGGGTCGTCTTCGGCGAGCAGGATGCGCATCGTCGGATTGTCGCGCGATCAATCGTCGTCGTCGGGCTGCGACGCGGCGCTGACCGGGGCGCCGCCGGCCACCGGCGCGGTGCTCCACTGCATCCCCCAGAAGGCGAGCACCGCCACCAGCATCAGCGCGGCCACGCTGCGCCAGGCGCTGCGGATCGCGTCCTGCGGCGGCGCCACCTTGCGACCGGTGACCATGGCGCCGACCAGGTTCTCGCGGTGCAGCCAGCTCGACACCACGACGCCCGCGACGTGCACCCCCACCAGCGCCAGCATGGCAGTGGCCGCACCCTCGTGCAGGTCCTCGAGCCACTCGCCGCCGACCTCGTTGTAGATCGCCCAGCCCGTGCCGGTGGCGACCGCCGCCAGCACCAGCAGGCCGACGATGGCCCAGGCGCCGGCCGGGTTGTGGCCGACGCTGTGCTCGGGCGCCCGGCCGACCAGCGCCTTCAGGTACTGCAGCACCGCCCGCGGCCCGCGCACGAAGCTCGCGAAGCGTGCGTGTCGCGTGCCGACCAGGCCCCACACGAGGCGGAAGGCCACCAGCCCCGCCATCGTGTAGCCCAGCGTCACGTGCAGCAGCCGCCAACGCTCGCTCTCGGCCGTCAGCCAGGCGCCGGCGAAGCTCAGCACCATCATCCAGTGGAAGACGCGCACCGGCGCGTCCCAGACCAGCACGCGACGCGGCGCCGGCAGCGCGCCCAGGTCGGCGTCAGCGCGGGATGCGGATGCGGTGTTCATCGAAATCTCCTTGGCCGGCCTGCGCATGGCAGGCGGAACAGTTGGACGGGCTCTTGATCGACGCGCGCTTCCAGGTCTCGGCCGGCACCTCGTCGTGCTCGCGCACGAACCAGGCCGATCGCGTGATGCGGTCCTCGGGGGGCGCGACGCTCGCGCGCCGGCCGCTCCCGGCATGGGCCGCGAGCCAGGCCGCCAGCGGCGCGGTCGTGGCCGCGTCGAGCGAGGCGTCGGTGCCGAAGTGCCGCGGCAGGTTCTGCATCAGCCGCTGCCACGAGGCCGCCGGCAGCAGCCCCGGCGGGAAGGCGACGTGGCAGGCGCCGCACTCCTGCGTGTAGGCCGGCAGCGCAGGCACGCGTGCGGCGCGGTCGCCGTCGGCCCGGGCCGATGCGGCGGCGAGGAGCGCCAGCAGCGCGGGCAGCAGGTGGCGCAGGAACGCAGACGAGGGTTTCATGGGTCGGGGCTCCGGGGGTTCAGGGCTGGAGCGTGCTCAGCCAAGCGATCAGGTCGGCCTTCTCGGCCGGCGTGCATTCGCGGCCCATCACGTCGTTGCAGTTGCGCCGGAACCACTTCTCGACCTTGGCGGGGTCGGTGAAGCGCCGGGCGTTGGCGGCCGGCGCCAGCGGCTCGATCGCCTTGCCGGTCGACGCGTGCTTGCCGGTGCCCACCGGGGTGTCGCCGTGGCACGACGCGCAGCGCCACTCGCGGCCGTGGGACGTGGTGAACAGCTGCTGGCCGCGCGCCGCCTGGGCCGGGGCGCCGGCCTGCGCGGCGTAGCCCGCGGCCAGTTCGGCCGGCGTCGCGGCGAACGCGGCATTCATGCAGACGAGACCGGCCGTGACCAGCGCAGCCAGGGATCGGATCGGTGGGACAGGGTTCATGGCAGCTCCTTCATCACGATGGTCGTGGCGCGGACTTAATGCTTTCTTAGGGCCTGTTAACGCCCGCGGTGCCGGGGGCCGACAATCACCGCACGATGACCGAGCCCGCGGCCACCGACCCCGAAGGCCTGTCCGGCACCGAGGCGGCCCTGCGCCTGGCGCTGGACGGGCCCAACGAGCTCTCGCCCGTGCACCGCCGCACGCGGCTCGACCTCGTGCGCGAGGCCCTGCGCGAGCCGATGCTCCAGTTGCTGATCGCGGCGGTGGCGATCTACTGGGTACTGGGCAACGTCGGCGAGGCCGGGCTGCTGCTGGCCTTCGTCGCGGTGACGCTGCTGATCACCGTGGTGCAGGCGCACCGCACCGAACGCGTGCTGGACGCCCTGCGCGACCTGACCAGCCCGCGCGCGCTGGTGCTGCGCGACGGCGTCGCCCAGCGCATCGCCGGACGCGACGTGGTCGTCGGCGACCTGCTCGTGCTCGTCGAGGGCGACCGCGTCGCCGCCGACGCACGCCTGCTCTCGGCGCACGACCTCGAGGCCGACGAATCGCTGCTCACCGGCGAGGCGCTGCCGGTGCGCAAGCACGCGGCCGAACCCGCGGCGGCCGACATCGCGCCGCGCGCCGGCGGCGACGACCTGCCCTGGGTCTGGGCGGGCACGCTGCTCACCGGCGGCCAGGGCCTGGCGCGCGTCACGGCCACCGGCGCGCGCAGCGAGATCGGCCGCATCGGCCGCGCGCTCGGCGAGATCGAACCGCCGCCGACGCCGCTGCAGTTGCAGACGCGGCGCCTGGTGCGGCTGTTCTCGGCGCTCGGCCTGGCGATCAGCGCGGTGGCGGTGGTCGGCCACGGCCTGGCCCGCGGCGACTGGCTCGGCGGGCTGCTGGCCGGCATCACGCTGGCGATGGCGATGCTGCCGCAGGAGTTCCAGCTCATCCTCGTCGTGTTCATGGCGATGGGCGCCTGGCGGCTGTCGTCGCTGCGGGTGCTGGCGCGGCGCGCGGGGGCGATCGAGGCCCTGGGCGCCGCCACCGTGCTGTGCACCGACAAGACCGGCACGCTGACGCGCAACCGCATGGCCGTCGCCGAGCTCGTCGCTTTCGCGCCGGGGGGCCTGCAGCGCTGGGCGGGCGAGGCCGCGCCGCTGTCGCCGGCGCAGCAGGCGCTGCTCGAGGCGGCCATGCTGGCCAGCGAGCGCCGCGCCTTCGACCCGATGGAGCGCGCGCTGCACGAGCTGGCCGAGGCCCAGCTCGACGCCGCCGCCCGCCATGCCGACGCGACGCTGGTGCACGAGTACCCGCTCGCGCCGGGCCTGCGCGCAATGACCCACGGCTGGCAGTGCCCCGGCGAGGCCACGCAGCGCGTGGCGACCAAGGGCGCCCCCGAGGACGTGGCGGCGCTGTGCCGGCTGTCCGAGGCCGGGCTCGCCGCGGTGAAGCACGAGGCCCAGGCCATGGCCGCGCGCGGCCTGCGCGTGCTGGGCGTCGCCTCGGCCCGCCACACGGGCGCCTGGCCCGAGGCGCCGGACGGCCTGGGCTTCGCCTGGCTCGGCCTGGTCGCCTTCGCCGACCCGCTGCGCGCCGGCGTGCCCGAGGCCATCGCCGAGTGCCGCGCGGCGGGCCTGCGCGTCGTGATGATCACCGGCGACCACCCGGCCACCGCCGCGGCCGTGGCGGCGCAGGCCGGCCTCGACGCCCCCGGCACGGTCGTCGGCGGCGCCGACCTCGACGCGCTCGACGACGCCGCCCTGGGCGCGCGCCTGGCCACGACACGCGTGTTCGCGCGCATCCGGCCCGAGCAGAAGCTGCGCCTGGTCGAGGCGCTGAAGGCGCAGGGCGAGGTCGTCGTGATGACCGGCGACGGCGTCAACGACGCGCCCTCGCTGAAGGCCGCGCACATCGGCATCGCGATGGGCGGGCGCGGCACCGACGTGGCGCGCGAGGCCGCGGCGCTGGTGCTGCTGGACGACGACTTCGGCTCCATCGTGCGCGCCGTGCGCCTGGGCCGGCGCATCGACGACAACCTGCGCAAGGCCATGGCCTTCGTGCTCGCGGTGCACGTGCCCATCGCCGGGCTGGCGCTGCTGCCGCTGCTGTGGGGCGGCCCGATGGTCTTCATGCCGGTGCACATCGCCTTCCTCGAGCTGCTGATCGACCCGGTGTGCTCGATCGTCTTCGAGGCCGAGGGCGACGAGCCCGACCTGATGCGCCGCCCGCCGCGCGACCCGGCGGCGCCGCTGTTCTCGCCGGCGCTGATCGCCTGGAGCCTGCTCGAGGGTGGCCTGGTGCTCGCCGCGGTGGCCGCCTTCTTCGTCGCGCTGCAGTTCGCGCAGGTGGGCGACGCCGCAGCGCGCGCCGCGACCTTCACCGCGCTGGTGGCCTGCAACGTCGCATTGATCGTGGCCAACCGCTCGGCCGGCGGCTCGGTGCGCGACGCCTTCGCGCGCGGCAACCCGGCCCTGGTGCGCATGCTGCTGGCCACCGGCGCCCTGCTCGCCGGCGCGCTGTTCGTCGCACCGCTGCGCACGCTGTTCGCGTTCGACGCGGTCGCGCCCGCCTGGCTGGGCGCGGCCCTGGGCCTGGGCGTCGCGGTGCTCGCCGCGCTGTTCGCGCTGCGCCGCGGGGTGCGCGGCCGGCGGTCGCGCCGCGCCGGTTGACGTGGCGCAAGGCGGCGCCGAATGGCCCGGCCGCGGCGCGCGGGCGGACGCATCATCCGGCCATGTCGACGCCGCCCCCCCGCACCGGCCAGCCGCACCCGCTGGGCGCCACGCCCGTGGCGGGCGGGGTGAACTTCGCAGTCCATGCGCGCGGCGCCGAGCGGCTCGACCTCGTGTTCTTCGACCGGGCCGACGATTCCGTGCCGTCGCGCACGGTGACGCTCGACCCAGGACGCCACCGCACCGGCAGCTACTGGCACGTCTTCGTGCCCGGCGTGGTCCCGGGCCAGCTCTACGGCTGGCGCGCGCACGGCGCCCACGACCCGTCGCGCGGCTGGTGCTTCGACGCCGACAAGCTGCTGCTCGACCCCTACGGCCGGGCGGTCGCGATGCCGCGCGACTACCAGCGCGCGCTGGCGGCCGTGCCGGGGCGCCACGACGCCCAGGCCTGCAAGAGCGTCGTCGTCGACCTCGACCGCTACGACTGGGAAGGCGATGTACCGCTGCGCCGGCCGTTCGCGCAGACCGTGATCTACGAACTGCACGTGCGCGGCTTCACCCGCCACCCGAGCTCGGGCCTGCACGAGGCGCGGCGCGGCACCTACGCGGGGCTGGTCGACAAGATCCCCTACCTCGTCGACCTGGGCATCACCGCGGTCGAGCTGCTGCCGGTGTTCCAGTTCGATCCGCAATCGGCGCCGCCCGGCCTCGTCAACCACTGGGGCTACGCGCCGATGTCGTTCTTCGCGCCGCACGCCGGCTACGCGATGCGGCCGCACGAGCCGCTGGCCGTCGTCGACGAGTTCCGCGACATGGTCAAGGCGCTGCACCGCGCCGGAATCGAGGTGATCCTCGACGTGGTGTTCAACCACACCGCCGAGGACGGCGCCGACGGCCCCAGCTTCTGCTGGCGCGGCCTGGCCGACGGCACCTACTACATGCGCGACGCCGACGGCCGCTATGCCAACTACTCGGGCACCGGCAACACGCTGAACGCGAACCGCGCGGTGGTGCGCCGCATGATCGTCGACAGCCTGCACCACTGGGTCGAGGCGATGCACGTCGACGGCTTCCGCTTCGACCTGGCGGCGATCCTGTCGCGCGACGAGGACGGCCACCCGCAGGCCCGGCCGCCGGTGCTGTTCGACATCGAGACCGACCCGGTGCTCGCCGGCACCAAGCTGATCGCCGAAGCCTGGGACGCCGCCGGCCTCTACCAGGTCGGCCGCTTCTTCGGCGAGCGCTGGAAGGAATGGAACGGCCGCTTCCGCGACGACGTGCGCGCCTTCGTGCGCGGCGACCCGGGCATGGTCACGCGCGTCGCCGACCGCGTGTTCGGCAGCCCCGACCTGTACGGCGACATGCCGCGCGAGCCGGCGCAGAGCATCAACTTCGTGACCTGCCACGACGGCTTCACGCTCGAGGACCTGGTCAGCCACGAGCGCAAGCACAACGAGGCCAACCTCGAGGACAACCGCGACGGGACCGACGCCAACTTCAGCTGGAACTGCGGCGTCGAAGGGCCGACCGACGACCCGCAGGTGCTGGCGCTGCGCGCGCGCCAGGGCCGCAACCTGCTGGCGATCACGGTGCTGTCGCTGGGCACGCCGATGCTGCTGATGGGCGACGAGGTCCGGCGCACGCAGCGGGGCAACAACAATGCGTACTGTCAGGACAACGAGGTCAGCTGGTTCGACTGGGCCCTCGTCGAGCGCCACGCCGACCTGCACCGCTTCGTGCGCGGCCTGATCGCGCTGCGCTCGATGCGCGACTCGGTGCGCACCGCCCACGACCTCACGCTGGCCGAGGTGATGCGGCATGCGCACGTGCAGCTGCACGGCGTGCGCCTGGCGCAGCCCGACCGGGCGCACGATTCGCACAGCCTCGCGGTGACCGCGGCCACGCTGTCCGGCGAGGTGCTGATGCATTTCGCGCTGAACGCCTGGTGGGAGCCGCTGGACTTCGACCTGCCGGTGCTGGCCCCGGCCTTCCGCGGCGGCTGGCGCCGGGTCGTCGACTCGGCGCGGGCTACGCCGCACGACCTCGTCCCGCAGGACGAGGCCCCGCCCGTGGCCGGCCCGACCCATCGCGTCGCCGCGCGCTCGGTCGTGATGCTGGTGGCGCGCCGGTCGGATTGATCGGCGTCAAGACCCCAGGCGCCTCGTGCGGCGACGATCCGCCCATGAGCCCTTCCACCGCCCCCGACGCCGACCATGCCCGCGCCCTGCTCGGCCTGAGCGAGGTCCTGGATCCCGAGGTCGGCGAGAACATCGTCGACCTCGGTCTCGTCGAGCGCCTCGCCATCGACGCCGACAGCGTCACGCTGACGCTGCTGCTGACCAGCGCGACCTGCCCGATGCGCGACGCGATCGCCGAGGACGCGTTCCGCGCGCTGCAGCGCGCGCTGCCCGACCGCGACGTCTACATCGACCACGCGCAGGGCGTGGCCTGGGGGCCCGAGCGCATGAGTGCGGGCGCCCGCCAGCGCCTGGGCTGGAACGATGACGCCCCCTGATCCGGCAGCGCCTGCCGCCGTGCGGCGGCCGCGACCGGTGGCGCCGCGCGCGCCGGGCGGGCCGCTGGTCGTGCTGCTCGGCCTGGGCGCCGCCGTCTCGCTGGCCAGCGGCCTGGCCGGCGGGCTGGCCCGGCTGGGCGTGCTGCCGGCCTCGCCGGCGCTGGCCGGGCCGACCGCGCTGCACGGCGCCCTGATGGTCTGCGGCTTCTTCGGCTACGTGATCGCGCTCGAGCGCGCCGCCGCGCTGAAATGGCGCTGGCTCTGGGCCTCGCCGGGCCTGGCGCTGGGCGGCAGCGTGGCCGCGGCGGCGCAGCAGCCGGCGCTGGCCCAGGGGCTGTGGCTGCTGGCGGCCGTGGTGCTGAGCGCGGCCTACGCCGTGGTGCTGCGCCGCGACCGCGGCGTGCACCTGGCGGTGGAAGGCGCCGGCGCGCTCGCCTGGGCCGGGGGCACGTCCGCCTGGATGGCGGGCGCCGGGCTCGACACGGTCGTCGCCTGGTGGTGCGCCTTCCTCGTGCTCACGATCGCCGGCGAGCGCCGCGAGCTCGCGCGCTTCACGCCCCTGCCGCGCCTCGCCCGGCAGGCCTTCGTGGCCGTCCTGGCGCTGCAGGCCGCCGGGCTGCTGGCGATGGCCGCGAGACCCGGGCCGGCGGCGGCGGCGACCTGGTGGTCGTCGCTGGCCGCGCTGGCCGCCTGGCTGCTGCGCTTCGACCTCGCCTGCCGCCCGCGCATCGCCCGGCCGGGCTGGGCGCGCCACACCGCGCGCTGCCTGCGGCTGGGCTACCTCTGGCTGGCCGCCGCCGCGGCCTGGGGCCTGTGGCGCGCCGCACAGGGCCAGCCGCTGGCCGGGCCGGGGCCGCTGCACGCGCT
>ERZ795044.2161-NODE-2161-length-17283-cov-5.800209_pt1 | contig 17283 bp, 11 predicted proteins | sample MGYA00375128_ERZ795044 | MGnify/ENA primary metagenome ERZ795044 (study PRJEB30173, sample SAMN05720213) | anaerobic digester metagenome | isolation source: active sludge of municipal wastewater-treating anaerobic digesters | place: USA | collected 2014-12-22 ... | reverse complement strand
CACGACCGGTTTCACACGCAGTACACCCGCCTGTATCCCGAGATGGAATATGTGAGCGGAGCGAACGCGATTTTGGCTTATAAAAAGAGTTCCAAATCCGTCGGGATTTTGGCCTCGGACATTTCGCCGGAAGGGTTTCTGTCTTCCCGCGTGGATTTTATCGGCCGGGCCCGGAGCATTTGGTCGCCGAGAATATTCGAGACGATGAATTTTCCGGAGGCCCGGGACACGGCGGCGTATCCGACTTTTGATCCGATCGGGAGCCTGCTTGTGAATGTGACATTGGATGCGAAAGCTTCCAAGACGGTCCGCCTGATGATCGGTTATTCGAAGAACAAGGAAAAGGCTTTGGAGTTGATCCGGAAGATTTTGAGTCCCAAAGCCGATAAGGTGTCGCCCGAAACAAAAGTCAAAAAGGAACCTTTGATCGGGCACGGGGAGATTCCGCCGGGGACGCCGCTGCCGTACGCGGAGTACTCGGAAGACGGGAACAAGCTGATCGTGCACACGCCGTATACGCCCCGTCCGTTCGATCATGCCATGTCAAACACACTGCATTCGGTCATGGTCACAAACCGCGGGCTTCACACGTCCTGCAACGGGAATTCCCAGCAGAATCGCGTGACCCCGGATTGGCCGGACACGGTGACGAAGGAAATTCCGGTGGAGGCGCTTTATCTTTTTGATCCGGACCGGAACGAATGGTTTTCTCCGACCTATCATCCGCTGAACGATGCGAGCGCGAAAAATAATTGCGAGTTCAGTGTCGACGGAACGGCGGTTTTTCACATGACCAAAGGGACTCTTTCGACCGAATTGACCGTGTTTGTGCCGCCGGAGGACCCGACGGGTATTTATCTTTTGACGGTGAAGAACCGTTCGGATCAGCCCCGAAAGATGCGGATCGCGCCGTATTTTCAAATCGCGCTGGCATTCATGCCGGAGCGTTCGGGCCCTCTGCAGATGCGTCACGACAAGGTTTTGGACGCGCTGTATTTCCAGAACCCCCGCAATATTTTCCGGACCGGATGGGCGTTCGCGTCCATGTCGATTCCGGCGGATTGCGTGGAGACGAACCGGGGGCGTTTTTTCGGGAAGGGGCGCAGCGTTCGGCATCCTTACCTGGTGGAAAAAGGCGGCCCTGATTTTTCGCATTTGACCGAGGAAGGCCAGATCGCGGGATTTTTGGGAACGGTAGAGATTCCGGCCCAGGGCGAGCGTACCGTCGCGGTGATTTTGGGGCAGACGGACGGGCGGAAACACGCGTCTCAGATCGTGCAGAAATACAAAAATATCGAAACGGTGAAAAAGAGCCTCGATGAAACGCGGAAGTGGTGGCTTGGCCTGATGAGAACCGTCGAGGTGAAAACCAACAGCCGGGAGTTCAATTCCTTTCAGAACTGGCTCAAGTATCAGGCGTTGGCCGAGCGGATTTGGGCCCGCCGGGGATTTTATCAAACCAGCGGGGCGTTCGGATTCCGGGATCAGCTGCAGGACACCATCAATCTGATTTGGGTGGACCCGGCGCTCGCGCGCAATCAGATTCGCCTGCACGCGTCCCAGCAGTTTGTCGAAGGGGACGTGTTTCACTGGTTTTTCACGCTGACGGACGGTCGCGCGGCGTTTTCCTGCCGGTCGCACGCTTCCGACAATCCGCTCTGGCTTCCTTGGGCGGTGGCGGAGTACATCCGGATGACGGGAGACGATTCCATTCTGGACGAAATGACGGCTTACATGGTGTCGGAATTTCCTTTCGCGCCTTTGCCGAAAAACAAGCACGGCTGGGGGCATCTCTATCACCGGTCGATGCGCGCGGATTCCGTGTACCGGCATTGCCTGAAGTCCATCGATTTGGTTCTTAGGAAACGCTCGGGGAAACACGGCCTTCCTTTGATGGGCACGGGAGACTGGAACGACGGATTGGACGAGATCGGGGCCCTGGGCAAGGGAGAAAGCGTTTGGGTGGGCTTGTTCCTTTGCTATATTCTGCAGGGCATGCTTCCGGTGATCGAGAAAAAAGAAGGACTTCGCCGTAGAGAGCATTATGCGAAGAAACTCGAAGCGCTTAAGGCGGCCATCGAGAAGACTTGGCGCGGGGATCGTTATCTGCGGGCCATTCATGACGACGGAACGGAGATCGGCATGAAAGGGAGCGGCATATGGGAAATCGACGCTTTGATGGCGGCATGGGCCGTGATGTCCGGAATTAATTTCGAGCGGGAAGTCACGGTATTCAATACGGCGCTGAGCGTGCTTGAGAAGGATGATACGATCCTGCTCGGCTGGCCGGCTCTTCGCGAAGGCACCAAACCTTATTTGGGCCGGAGCAGCAAGTATCCGGAAGGGGTTCGCGAGAACGGAATGTATTGCCACGGAGTCCAATGGCTCGTGAGAGCGGCCCGGATTTTGGCGGAGAAGTTCGAGGAGAAAGGGAATTCGGCTAAGGCGGAGGAGTATCGCGCGATTGCTTACCGGCTGTGGCTTAAGATTTCTCCGATTGAGCATACGACGACGGAAAAGATCGAAATTTACGGGGGACAGCCCAACAAACAGGCCGCGGATCTTCTCACGACGTTTGACCGGGGCCGTATGATTTGGAGCGGGTACACGGGCGCCGCGGGCTGGATGCTCCGTCAGGCGATCGAAGGAGTCGCGGGGGCTTCTCTGATTTGCAATAAACTCACCCTTCCGCAGGATCTCGACAAGCCGAGAGGCGGATTGAAAATTGTCCGCATTCAGCGGGACATCGGGAAAAGCCCTTTGAGGAGGCATCCCGTGTTTCAGGGAAGTCCGGCGAAATGTTCTTGCGGGGATTCGGTTTCGAAGAAAAAAGTAAAAATCGTTCCGCCCGAAGCGACCGCGGATATTCGCTGAGCGGAACGGGGAGACGCGAGATGGTGGCGAAGAAGATCGGGAAGTTTCTCTGTTTTTTAATCTGCGCGACGGCATCCGTTTTATTCTTTGCGGCGGCTGAATCGGAAGCGGCGGGGGCGAAGCAAACGCTTCCGGTCCGGGATCAACTGGCGCAGGGGCATTCGCTTGTGAGTTCTCAAGCCGTTCCGGTGCGGGATGAGGCCGTGACGATGAGAGTCGTGCAGATGGAACGGGCTCAGGAAGAAGCGGGGCTCCGGATGCAAAGAGAGAAATGCCTCTGAGCATTACACGTCTGATTTTCCGCTGAAAGAACCCAGCCTAAGGGAAAATATCCTTATTTCCGGGAACGGAGTTTTCCGGATTGTTTTCATTGGCGGTATTTTTTTACGCCGCAGACGCATTTTAAGCGAAAGTATTTTAGAGGTTAGAGGTCATGGGGAATCAAAAAAGAAGAAAAGACGTCAGAAATATCGCGATCGTCGCTCACGTGGATCACGGCAAGACGACTTTGGTGGACGCCCTGCTGAAGGAAACGGGCGCGTACGAATTCAAGGACGGGGAAGTCACCGTCATGGATTCCAATCCGATCGAAAAAGAGCGTGGGATCACGATTTTTTCGAAAAATGCCTCGTTTGTTTATAAAAACACCCTGTTCAACATTGTGGACACTCCGGGGCATGCCGATTTCGGAAGCGAGGTGGAACGCGTTTTGAAAATGGTGGACGGCGTTTTGCTGCTGGTGGACGCGTTCGACGGGCCCATGCCCCAGACGAAGTTCGTGCTCCGGAAATCGCTCGAACTTCACCTGAAACCGATTCTGGTGGTCAATAAAGTGGACCGTCCCAACGCACGGCCGAACGAAGTCGTGGACATGACGTTTGACCTTTTCTGCGAACTCAACGCGACGGACGAGCAGCTGGATTTTCCCGTGGTGTTTGCTTCGGCCAAGGAAGGCTGGGCGACACAGGATTCGGATGAGCCGTCACAAAACATGAAGCCCCTGTTAGACACGATTTTACACCGAGTCCTGCCGCCGGTCGCGGACCCGGAACTTCCGTTTCAAATGCTGGTGACGATGCTGGACTACGATTCTTACGTGGGCCGTATGGCGATCGGAAGGATTTTCCACGGCCGGACCAAAGTCGGGGATCCTTTGGTGGTGGTGAAGCGTGACGGATCGATGGAACGGGGAAAGGTGACCAAGATCCTGAAATACCGGGGGCTGGTCCGCGTGGAGGCCGAGACGGCCGAAGCGGGGGATATCGCCTCCATTACGGGATTTTCGGAAGTCCATGTGGCGGATACTCTGGCTTCTCCCGATAAAGCGGAAGCCGTTCCGGCGGTCAAAATCGACGAGCCGACTATTTCCATGAACTTTGCACACAATTCAAGCCCTCTTGCGGGCCGTGACGGAGGCCGTTTTCTGACTTCCCGGCATATCCGGGAGCGCCTGATGCATGAAGCGATGATGAACGTGGGAATCCGTGTTGAGGAAGTGCCGGGGGAAGAACGGTTCAAGGTCTCGGGGCGCGGCGAACTGCACCTTTCGATTTTGATCGAAACCATGCGGAGGGAGGGCTATGAGCTTGAGGTGTCGAGGCCTGAAGTGATTGTCAAGACGGTGGACGGCGTGAAAATGGAACCCGTGGAGGAAGTCGTCATCGAAGTCGATCCCGGCTATCAGGGCGCGGTGATCGAAAACCTCGGGGTGAGAAAAGCCGAGATGAGAAATATGATGACGAGCGCGGTGGGGACGATTCGCATGGAGTTTCTGATCCCGTCGCGCGGACTGCTCGGGTTCCGGAGCGAGCTGATGCTGATTACGCGCGGGACGGGGATCATGTGCCAAAATTTTTATGATTATCAGGAGTACAAAGGGGATATCCCGGAACGGAAGGAAGGGGTTTTGATTTCTCAAATGCCCGGGAAAGCCGTTGCCTACGCGCTTTGGGGCTTGCAGGAACGGGGAGAGGTTTTTGTGCATCCCGGCGACGAGCTTTACGAAGGGATGATTGTCGGCGTGAACAATAAGGGGCCCGACTTGGTTGTGAACGCCATCCGCGAGAAGAAACTGACCAATATGCGGGCCGCCGGCTCGGATGAGGCCATCCATTTGATTCCGCCGAGGGAAATGACGCTGGAATTTGCCCTGGAATTTATCGAACAGGATGAATTGGTTGAAATCACGCCGAAAAATATCCGCCTCCGGAAGCGTTATCTGGACGAAAACGAACGCAAGGCCAAAGCTCGCGGCAACGACCGTTTTTTCAAATAATTCCTTCCTGTCCCGATCTTAAGGAATTTTCTTGCCATAACAAGTGGTTTTCCCTATATTTAGAATGTCTCTGTGCCCGGCGCTTTTTAGACGGAATCTTAATCAAAACAGTGTTTCAACGGGGAGTTATTGAATGAGTCCGGTTAAAAAAGAAAGAAGCATTTCCCGCAAGAATTTTAAAGCCGTCTCAAAGAATGATCCGGCGAAACCGATTTCGATTGTGATCGAATCCGTCGATCCCGTGATCGACGACGGGAGGTTTCCGGTGAAATGCATCGAGGGGGAGCCGTTCACGGTCGAGGCGGATATTTTCAAGGACGGGCATGAGATTTTGGGAGCCTGCCTTAAATATCGCAAGAAGACGGGAACCGTCTGGAAGGACGCTCCGATGAGATTTGCGGACAATGACCGTTGGAGAGGCGCGTTTACCCCTGAGGAGAATGCACGATATATTTACACCATTGAAGCGTGGGTCGATCCGGTTCTTTCCTGGATGAAATATCTCGAAAAGAAATGCCCGAGTTATCCCGAGGTCCGGAGCGATATTGACGAAGGGTTCCGGTATTTGGATGAAATGGCCCAAAAAGCCGGCGAGGGAGACGCGAAAGAGATCAGGAAGTTCGGGGATTTGCTTGCCCGCTCGAAGGGTGAGAGCGGGGAAGTTTTGAGGATGATACAGGGTGAGGCGTTCAAAAAGCTGGTGGCGGATTATCCTTTGAAAGAAAAAGTCTCCCGCTTTGACCGTGATCTGGAACTGATTGTCGACCGGAAGCGGGCCGCGTACGGGGCCTGGTATGAACTGTTCCCGCGCTCCCAGGGGACTCGGGAGGGAAAGAGCGGGACCTTTAACGATTGTATCCGGCGCCTGCCTGAAATCAAGAAAATGGGGTTTGACGTGATTTATCTCGCTCCGATTCATCCCATCGGGAGCGCGCACCGGAAAGGGCCCAATAATTCGGTCAAGGCTCTCGCCGGTTCACCGGGTTCTCCCTGGGCGATCGGAAACAAAGAAGGCGGGCACAAGGCGATTCATCCCGAACTCGGTACAATAAAGGATTTCGAGAAATTCGTTTCGGCGGTCCGTGACTGTGGGATCGAGATCGCGATGGATTTCGCGATTCAGTGCTCGCCGGACCATCCCTATGTCAAGGAGCATCCCGACTGGTTTTACCGTCTTTCCGACGGCACGATTCGCTATGCCGAGAACCCCCCGAAGAAATACGAGGATATTTATCCGCTGAATTTTTACTGCGAGGGCCGCGAGGCGCTTTGGCAGGAGCTCAAAAGTATCGTGCTTTTCTGGATCGACAAGGGGGTTAAAATCTTCCGGGTAGACAACCCCCACACGAAACCTCTCCGGTTCTGGAAATGGCTTATCGATGAAGTCCAGGCCGAATACCCGGAGGTGATTTTCTTTGCCGAAGCGTTTACCCGGCCTAAGGTGATGAAATTTCTCGCGAAGGCGGGTTTCGGCCAGTCCTACACCTATTTCACGTGGAGAAATTCGAAATGGGAACTCCGGCAGTATCTGGAGGAACTGACCCGGACTGAAATGAAAAATTATTTTCGGGGGAATTTCTTCGCCAACACTCCCGACATTCTTTCCGAAATACTGCAGAAGGGGGGGCGTCCGGCGTTCAAAATGAGGCTGGTGCTGGCGGCGACCCTTTCGTCCTCGTACGGAATTTACAGCGGATTCGAACTTTGCGAAAATACGCCGTTGAGGGAGGGCAGCGAAGAATATCTGAATTCCGAAAAGTACGAATACAAAGTGCGGGATTGGAATCAGCCGGGGAATATCAAAGATTTCGTCGAACGCATCAATCGGATCCGCCGCGGGAATCCGGCCCTGCAGGATTACGGGAATCTCCGGTTCTTCGATTCCCGAAACGATCAGATCCTTTGCTACGGCAAGAGAACGCCGGATAGCTCCAACATGATCGTCGCGGTGGTGAACCTCGACCCGTTTCACCCTCAGGAAGATATGGTCAGCCTTCCGATCTGGGAATTCGGGATTGAAGATTGGCAGACTTACCAAATGACGGATTTGATTACGGGTGCGAAATATCACTGGAAAGGCGCCTCCAATTATGTCCGGCTGGACCCACAGGTTGAGCCGGCCCATATTTTCCTGCTCGAAAAATAAAGAGAAGGTTTTATGCAGAACGATCCGCTTTGGTATAAAGACGCGATCATCTACGAGTTGCACGTGCGCGCTTTCTGTGACAGCGACGGGGACGGAGTCGGGGATTTCAAGGGGCTGATCTCCAAGCTGGACTATCTTCAGGAACTCGGCGTGACGGCAATCTGGCTTCTCCCGTTCTATCCTTCCCCCCTGAAAGACGACGGGTACGACATCGCCGATTACGGAAATGTCCATTCGTCATACGGCGATTTGTCCGATGTGAAGGATTTTATCCGGGAGGCGCATCAGAGAGGCCTGCGCGTCATCAATGAACTGGTCTTGAATCACACGTCGGATCAGCACGTCTGGTTTCAGCAGGCGCGGCGGGCTCAGGCGGGAAGCAAAATACGGGATTTCTACGTCTGGAGCGACACACCCGAAAAATACCGGGACACGAGAATTATTTTCAAGGATTTTGAGACGTCCAATTGGACCTGGGACGCGGTCGCGCAGGCTTACTTTTGGCATCGTTTCTATGCCCATCAGCCGGATCTCAATTTCGAGAATCCGGCGGTCCGGAAAAGCGTGCTGGAGGTGGTCGATTTCTGGATGAAAATGGGCGTGGACGGGATGCGGTTGGACGCGGTCCCCTACTTGTATGAAAAAGAGGGGACCAACTGCGAGAACCTTTCCGAAACACACGCTTTTTTGAAAACTCTCCGGCAGCACACGGATAAAAAATTCAAAAACCGGATGCTTTTGGCCGAAGCGAATCAATGGCCGGAGGACGCGGTCACTTATTTCGGAAAGGGGGACGAATGCCACATGGCGTTTCATTTCCCGATCATGCCGAGGCTTTTCATGGCGATTCACATGGAAGATCATTTCCCCATCGTGGACATTCTCCATCAGACCCCGGCCATTCCGGAAGCCTGCCAGTGGGCGCTTTTTCTCAGGAATCATGACGAGCTGACTCTGGAGATGGTCACGGACGAGGAGCGGGACTACATGTACCGCGTCTACGCCAATGATACCCAGGCCCGCATCAATCTCGGGATTCGCCGCCGGCTCGCGCCGCTTCTGGGCAATCACCGGCGGAAAATCGAATTGATGAACGGACTCCTTTTCTCGCTTCCGGGGACGCCCGTGATTTATTACGGCGATGAACTTGGGATGGGTGACAATATGTACCTGGGTGACCGGAACGGGGTGAGGACTCCCATGCAGTGGAGCGGAGACCGGAACGCGGGGTTTTCCCGGGCCAATCCCCACCGTCTTTATCTGCCGATCAATATCGACCCGGAATATCATTACGAAACGGTGAATGTGGAGGCCCAGCAGAGTAATGTCCACTCCCTGCTTTGGTGGATGAAGCGCCTGATCGCTCTTCGAAAACGGTTCAAGGCTTTCGGGCGGGGCGCGATTGAATTTCTCTCTTCGGAGAACCGGAAGATTCTCGCTTTTATCCGGAGCTATCAGGAGGAGAAAATCCTAGTTGTGGCCAATCTTTCGCGATTTGTCCAATGCGTGGAACTGGATCTTTCCGCTTTCAAAGGGATGGTGCCGGTCGAAATGTTCGGGCGGGTCGATTTTCCCCCCATCGGGGAGCTTCCGTATTTTATCACGCTGGGGCCTCACGGGTTTTACTGGTTCACGCTGGAGTCCAGAAGCGCTCAGTCCGCCGGAGCGGTTCCGGCCGACCGGGCACTGCATAAAATCGAAGTCAGCGGCAGCTGGGAACAAGTCCTTCACGGCCCGGCAAAACAACATCTGGAAAATCTGCTTCCTTCCTATGTGAAAGAGCGCCGTTGGTTCGGAGGAAAGGGGAAAAAGATTAAACGCGCGATCATCACCGAGGCTATTCCCGTGCCTTATCAGTCAACCCAGTTCTATATTCTTTCATTGCTGGTCGAATATTTGGACGGCGTACCGGAGCGGTATATTTTGCCGATGACCGCGGTTTCGGGCGACCGCGCCCGGGACATTCTGCAGAATTTTCCGCACGAGGCGATTGCTGAGGTGCAGATCAGGACAAAGCTTCAGGCCGGCGAAGCGATTTTGGTGGATGCGATGATCGAGAGGAGTTTTCAAATAGCCCTTCTGGATGCCGTCGCGCGGAGACGGTTTTTTAAGACCCGACAAAGCGAAATTTCGGCTAAACCGGCCAAGATTTTCGGCCGGACAATGAAAGATTCGCCGGGTGTTCCGGAACCGTCCCTTTTGAAAGGAGAGCAGAGCAATTCGTCCGTTTTTTACGGCGACCGGTTCATCCTCAAATTGTTCCGGCGTTTTGAAGAAGGAATCAATCCGGATCTTGAAGTCGGCCTGTATCTGAGCGAACGGAAGAATTTTTCCGGGATCCCTTCGGTTGCGGGCGCTCTGGAATATCGCAAGGGCAGAAATGTCACGGCGACGATCGGGATTCTCCAGACTTTTATCCCGAACCAGGGGGACGCGTGGCGCTATACAGTGGACGCGGTCAGCCATTATTTCGAAAAGATCATCGCAAGGCCCGGTATTTCGGAATTAAAACCCGATTTAAGTCAGAATCCGCTTGTGTTGAGCCGGGAGCCCGTGGATCCGTTGGCCAGCGAATTAATCAATCCGTATCTGGAGACGGCCAGGCTTTTGGGCAGGCGGACGGCCGAATTGCATCTGGCCCTTTCTCGGGAGAAAGAAGATCCGGCTTTTCATCCCGAACCGTTTTCCCTGCTGTATCAGCGTTCGCTTTATCAGTCGATGCGTAATTTGACGACGCACGTGTTTCAGATATTGGGTCGAAGACTTAAAAGTCTTCCGGAGGCGATGCAGACTGAGGCGAAAAGCTGTTTTGACCGGAAGGAAGATATCTTGAAGCGGTTTCAGAGTATTTTAGGAATGAAAGTGACCGCGATGCGCATTCGCTGTCACGGCGATTATCATTTGGGGCAGGTCCTTTACACGGGGAAGGATTTTGTCATTATCGATTTTGAGGGAGAACCGGCCCGTTCTTTTTCCGAGCGGAAGATTAAACGATCTCCTTTACGGGACGTTGCGGGAATGCTGCGCTCTTTTCACTATGCCGCCTATAACTCGCTTTTTGACCGGACTATCGCTTCGGGGCTCGCAAGTTCCGGGAATGTCGGCATGCTGGAGTCTTGGGCGCGGTTCTGGTATCTTTGGACGGCATCCGCATTTTTAAGAGCTTATTTTGACGCAGCTCGGGACGGTGTTTTCCTGCCTAAGAAAGAAGACGAGACTACGGCCTTGCTGGATATTTATATTCTCGAAAAGGCTATTTATGAACTAAACTATGAGCTGAACAACCGCCCGGACTGGATCGGGATCCCCCTGAAAGGGATCTCCCAGATTATCGCTCCGGCGGAGGGAAACGGATAGCTTTTTCGAAAGGAGAAATCATGCCGCAAAATAAGATGGTCTATGTTGTGATCGTTTTAATCGTGATTATCATGTTTCTGGTCGGGGCGTTTTCGTTTTTTGCGGGATTCTTTCTGGGGAAGTCCGGGAGGGACAGGGAAAGACCGATTGTGTCGCAGGATGAATCCATCGGGGTTCAAGCGGCGAAAAGTTACGGAAAGTTGGAGGAAGGACTCGCGAAAAATTATGACGCGATTTCCCGTCAGACGGAAAAATCCTCGCAGGAGCTCCAAAAAACCGCTTCGGAGACCGCGATGGTTTTTAAAGAGCAAGTTCAGGAAGCGATGAATCGTTTTGAACAGGCGATGAAAGAAGTCGTGGAGTCTTTGAACCGGGAGTTGGAAAAGGCCCGGCAGACGAGACAGCAGGAAAGAAATCCGGCGTAAACTTTTTTAATGGCCTTCCGTCCGGGCCGGCATGGACGGATGGGGTCAGCTTTTAGGAAAAGGAGAAGATCGTGGCGACGGCGGAAAATTTAAAAGAAGCTTTTGCGGGGGAAAGTCAGGCGAATCGGAAATACATGGCGTTTGCGAAAAAGGCCGACGCGGAGGGGTATCCCCAGATCGCGAGACTGTTTCGCGCGACGGCGGAGGCCGAAACTGTGCATGCCAACGCGCATTTGCGTGCTCTGAACGGTGTGAGGGGAACCCTCGAGAATCTTGAAACGGCGATTGCGGGAGAACATTACGAATTTACCGAGATGTATCCCAAATTTCTTGAGATTGCCAGGGATGAAGGGCATCAAGCGGCCCAGACGGCGTTTGAGTATGCTCTTGCGGTGGAAAAGGTGCATCACGGGCTTTACGAAAAAGCGCTTGAAACGTTGCGACAGGGGAAGGATCTGGATGTCCGGCCTGTTTATGTTTGCCCGGTTTGCGGTCATACCGTGATCGGAGAAGCTCCGGACAAATGTCCCATTTGCGGCGTGCCGAAGAACAAGTTTGCGGAGATTAAATAAAGAATGAACCTGCCGGAAACGGTTTTAGAGGATTATTTTTTTGGAACGTATTTCTCGAGTTCGCTGATTACGATTTTTTGAGCGGAAATAATTCTCTTTACCACGTCGCCGATACTGATAAGGCCTAGCAGGCGGTTATTGTCGATGACGGGCAAATGCCGGACATGCTTGCCGGTCATCAGGGCCATGCATTCTTCCATCGTGCTTTCCGGGCTGACGTACAGCACGTTCCGGGTCATGAAATCACCGACCGGCACAATCAGATTGTTGCGGTCTTCCTGAATGGAATTGCGGGCGTAGTCCCGTTCCGAGAAAACCCCGACAATTTCTCCTTTGTGCATCACTAGCAGGGCGCCTATGTTTTTCTCGGCCATTATCGTCAGCGCTTCGTAAGCAGAGGCATCCGGTTCGATGGACCATACATGATTTCCTTTTTCTTTTAAGAGTTCTCTGACGGTACTGATCATGTTCGCGACTCCCTTCTTATTCAATTTTAATTGCGCTGTGAATATTATATCCGGGCCGGGAGGTTTCTTCCAACAAATGTTTGGAGAATCGAATAGTCGGGGCCGCTCTCTTGTTAAGGCGCATTGAGGGGCAGCCGGCATGCCGGATTTTTGGTTTGATCCGGCACTTCCGGAAACGGTGATTCAATAGGCCTTTATTCCGTTTTCCTGCTGGATTTTTCCGGATTACGGGGGGTATAATAATCCTTACCTAGACAAAGGAGGTTTCCCATCCGGAGAAAGCTTCTTTGGTTTGCGGAGTGTGCCTCAGTTTCTTTCCTATCCTATCAAGATTTTCTTAGTGAGAACAATTTTAAAGGTTTAATTGCCCGAGGGAAAAGTCTGTCTAATCCGGCACGTTATTATCAGACCCGATATTTTTCAATTTTTAAAAGCCGATGAAAAACCATTTTTGGCGGCATGAATAATTATGGAGAGGAATTCTAAAACGATGTAAAGGCTTGAAAGAGGGAACTGAAAACAGGGAAGTGGAACCGGCGGAGGAAGAGTTTTTGTGAAAACACTATTACTCGTTTCTCTTCTTGTTGTGAACTTGATCGTGCCCCTGAATGGTTACGCGGAATCCGATTTTCGCGTAGTTTTTAACGCGAAGCCGGGCGATGCATTATTTGAGAAAAATATCGAAATGGGGGGTTCCTACGCCCTGAACGGGGAATACGGAAAAGCCGTCGATGCTTACACGCGGGCAACCGGCCTTGAACCTTTTAATTCCAGAGGATGGTATGAGAAAGGCGCGGTGCTGTTTTATTTTCTTAAAAAATGGAATGCTTCGGTTCGCTGTTTTCGTAAAGCGACGAGCCTGAATCCCGGAAATGCTCACGCTTGGCTTTTAAGAGGGAAGGCCGAAAGCGAAGCCGGGCAGGATGAAAATGCAATCGCGAGCTTTGATAAAGCCTTGAAACTGAATCCCCGGGATAGTGACGCATGGTTTGGCAAGGGATTGTCCCTGTGTAAGCTGAAAAGACAGCGGGAATCGTTGAAATGCTTTGATGAGGTCATAAAATTAGAGCCGGACGATCTCCGAAGAATGGTTGCTGTGTGGGGCATAAAAGGAGCCGCGCTTGAGTTGCTCGGCGAATATGGAACGGCGGCTGAGTGTTATGATAAGGTTATCGAAATCACTCCGGAAGCTCCTCTGGCCTTGTACGGAAAAGGCCTGGCATTGGTCTTGTTGGGAACAATGGACGCCGCGGCGGAGTGCTTTATCCGGGCCGCTTCGTTTGATAATGATTTAATCCCCGCGAACGAAGAATATTTTTTGAATGCCTTCCAGGAATATTCAGAGGAAATAGAAAATCATCTAGATGCAAATCCGGATAACTGGCGCGTGTGGCTGACCCGCGCTTTGGTCTTGCGTTTATTGGGCCGCACCGTCGAATCTTCGGAGAGCTTCAATCGGGCGGTTCAGATCAATCCGGAGATCAGAAATGACGATACTGCAAAATTACTAATCGAAGTCGGTTTGGGCGGGGATTGTGGCTGTAATTGAAATGTGTCTCTAAGAGAACCGGCGCTGAATACTGAACGCGACCAGCCTGAAAACCTATTCTTTGTTGCTCGATTCCTGCGTGGTTATACGGTTCAATTGACATACCCCATGGGGGTATGCTATCCTTTGTTTGAGAGGAGGAGCTTTCAATGAAGAAAGGAACGAGTCAGGCGGATAAGCTGGTGGCATTAAGACGGATCGAAGGGCAAGTCCGCGGTATTCAGAGGATGATCGAAGAGCGGCGCTACTGTATCGATATCCTGAATGCGACGGAAGCCATCCATGGAGCTTTAAGGAACGTTGAAACGCAGATCCTGAGAGGTCATTTGGACGCTTGCGTTAAAAATGCCTTTAGCGGTACATCCGAAACGGATAAAGATAGAAAGATCCGTGAGGTCTACGAACTCTTTTCCAGGATTAAAAAATAAGAGTTTCGTGAAAACATAAAGGGCTCTAGAATGAAACGGAATAGAGGATGGTCGCGATGAGAAAAGCTTTCGTATTTACCCTAATTCTGTTCATCGGTTTTTTGATTTCTGTCCCCTTCCTGTGCGCTGGCGAAACTTCCCAGGCAACTCCAACGCTGAATCTTGACGATTTAATTTCACAGGCCCTTGAGAAAAATCCGGAAGTTGTTGCCGCTAAGGCGGAGTGGTTAGCCTCCAGGAAAAGAATCATGGCGTCTTGGGCGCTTTCCGATCCGGTGGGGGAATATGATATCATGGGATCGATGGTGGAGACCCGCACCGGTCCTCAGAAAAACCGTTTCGCGATTTCCCAGGAAATTCCTTTTCCTGCCAAACTCTGGGAGAAGAGAGGAAAAGCAAAGGCGGAGGCCGAAGCGGTTTATGCCCGTTACCGCGCTTTGGGACGGGACATCACCACAAAACTCACCAAACTTTATTACGAACTTTATTACATCGATGCTTCTTTGGACACTTTTGCGGAGATCAAGGAACTTCTGAAGAAGATCGAAGGGGTCGCTCAAACCCGATACTCCAGCAGCGCGGGTTCTCAGAGGGATGTTGCGAAGGCTCAAACCGAATTTTCCATGAGCCTGGAGAAGCTTTATGTGCTTGAACAACAGAGAGAAAGTGTGACGGCGCAGATGAATGCGCTTTTGGACCGTGACCCGATGTTGCCGGTCGGAAAAACAACCTTGCCGTCAAAGCCCGCTATCAAGAATTCACTAGTCGAATTAGTTAATCTTGCCGTCTCGCACCGGCAAGAGATAAAGGAAGCCGAGGCCATGGTTTCCCGGACCCACTATTCCAAGCGTCTTGCGCAGCTTGCTTATTTTCCGGATGTAAATGTTGGTTTTGCATATACAAATGTCGGATCCGGAACCGCCAATGAGACGGATGACGGAAAAAACACATGGATGTTTCCGCTCAAGGTGAATCTGCCGATTTGGCAGAACCGGATCATTCCGGAAATACAGGAAGCTAAAAAGCTTGAGGAGGCGCAGAAAGCCAAGCTTTTAGCTGCGAAAAACCAAACGTTTTTCGAAGTCAAAGACGCTTATTACCGTTTTGAGTCTGCTTCCAAAATCGCGGATCTTTATGATGCCGCCATTGTTCCGCAGGCGAAACTGGCTCTCTCTTCGGATCAGGCCGGTTATGAATCCGGTAAGACGGATTTCCTGAATTTGCTCGATAGCGAGCGTATTTATTTTAACGCGAAACTTTCACAGATCCGGTTTTATACAGAGGCTTTGAAATCGTATGCGGATCTTGTTTGGGCCACGGGACTTGACTGGGTCGATATGGATAAGGAGCAAGACAAATGATAAGGAACCGCCGTTTATTTTCCGTTCTTATTCTTATAGCGGTTATTGTGACCGGTGCCGTAATGGCGTTTCGTTTTTTACCGCATTTCTCGGTCCCAGGAGCAAAACCTGCCGGACAAGCGGTTTACTACTGCCCGATGCATCCGAACTATACTTCGGACAGGCCCGGCACCTGCCCTATCTGCAATATGTCGCTTGTAAAGCGTGAAATTTTCGGGCAGGAATCCGGGTCCATGGATAGGAGTAAGCCTACCGCTACGGGCGGAGACGCAACAACTTCCAAGATATTCACGGTCGCGCAATTGATGGCGATGAAACCCCATGAAATCTGCCTGCTTCATAAATGCAAACACGGTATGTGTGCGATTGCGATGACACCGGAATTTGCCAAGCTTGGGAAATGTCCCATGTGCGGGGAAGATCTCGGCATTGTCGTCAAAGACGCATTTCCGCAGGGCTATACGTCCGTGCAGCTTGGTGCCGGCAAGCAGCAGGCGATCGGCGTGAAGATCGCATCTGTCCGGAAAATGGCATTAACAAAAACGATCCGAGCTGCGGGACGTATTGCTTATGATCCGGAGCTTTATCAGGCCGAGGAAGAATACTTGCAGGCTATTCAGGCTCTGAAAAAAGCCGAAACCGCTGATCCTGAAATCAAAGAGCAAGCTTCAAAACTTGTGGATTCTTCCAGAATCAAGCTGCGTCTTTTGGGGTTAAACGATGCGATTGTTCAGGAACTCGAACAGGCGGGGAAGCCTGACCGCTCACTCCTTTATTCTGATGCCGGAGGCAACGTATGGCTTTATGTGCCTATTTATGAATATGAACTGCCTTTTGTTCATGTGGGGGATCGTGTCGAGGTAAGCGTCCCCGCTCTGCCGGATAAAAAGTTCCAAGGGGTTGTCCGTTCGCTGGATTCGGTAGTCGATCCTGTGACGCGTTCGGTCCGGATCCGCGCACAGCTTGAAAATCCTGAAGGGGTCCTAAAACCCGAAATGTATGTAGATGCCATTCTCGAGGTCGATCTTGGGGAGCAGGTTGCGGTGCCTGAAGAAGCTGTTTTTGTGACGGGCGAAAAGAACATTGTCTTTATTGCCAAAGCGAATGACGTGTTTGAGCCGCGAGAAGTGACGTTAGGGGCCAAGGCAGACGGTTTTTATCAAGTCAAAAGCGGGCTCCAAGAAGGTGAAAAGGTCGTTACAAGCGGTAATTTCCTGATCGATTCCGAAAGCCGGCTCAAAGCGGCGCTCGAAGATGTGGGCAAAGGAGGAGGGCATGTCCACGGCGGGTGAGCAAAACGCATTTCCTCAACTGCGTCAAGGCGGATGGGTCGAAAAGATTATCGGGTTTTCGGCCCACAACAAACTTCTCATCTTTGTCCTTACCGCCGTAGCGATTGTTACCGCATTTTGGTCTCTGCAGAATATTCCTTTGGATGCGATTCCCGATCTCTCGGACACGCAGGTTATCATCTATTCTAAATGGGACCGAAGTCCCGATATTATCGAAGATCAGGTTACGTACCCCATTGTAACCGCCATGCTTGGCGCGCCCAAAGTCAAGGCTGTCCGGGGGTTTTCGGATTTTGGGTTTTCTTACGTTTACGTAATTTTTAAGGACGGGACGGACCTCTACTGGGCAAGAAGCCGGACCTTGGAATATTTGAGTAAGATCATTCCGCGGCTTCCTCAGGGAGTGCAGACCGAGTTGGGGCCCGATGCCACGGGTGTTGGCTGGGTTTTTCAGTATGCACTTGTAGATAAAACCGGCAAGCATAGCCTTCAAGAGCTGAGAAGTTTTCAAGACTGGTATTTGCGTTATTACCTGCA
>ERZ795044.2159-NODE-2159-length-17286-cov-6.229412_pt1 | contig 17286 bp, 17 predicted proteins | sample MGYA00375128_ERZ795044 | MGnify/ENA primary metagenome ERZ795044 (study PRJEB30173, sample SAMN05720213) | anaerobic digester metagenome | isolation source: active sludge of municipal wastewater-treating anaerobic digesters | place: USA | collected 2014-12-22 ... | reverse complement strand
ACATGTAATCATTGATAAATACGGCGTTTGGGGAGAAAAACAATTGTATGGCCGTAACTACATGGGACTGCACCGCACTACTTTCCTGATCGACGAAAAAGGAATTGTTAAAAAGATATTTTTAAAGCCTAAAAACAAGCAGCATGCAGAAGAAATCATCATGGCATGGCAACTTATTGAGGACAATAAGCGTTAGCAATTTGAACGCTTAAAATTTTCCGTCTATGAAACAAACCGCTGCCATCATTCTTATCATTGCAGTAATTCTGCTCTCTGTATCGTGCAGCAAAAGCGATCCTTCTACCGGCGGCGGAAGCGGAATAACCTTTTCCTGCGCAGGCATCAGCCCTAAATTTTCAACCGATATACAACCGATACTTACCACCGTTTGCTCTATAAACAGCAATTGCCATGCGGCAGGCAGTATCAATACCGGCGGGCCCTTTACAACCCATGCAGAAGTGTTTACAAAAAGATCGAATATACGTGGAGCGATATTGGCAGGCATCATGCCGCAAAGCGGTTCATTAACGCAGGCACAGATCAATGCTTTCATCTGCTGGATCGACAGCGGGGCGCCGAATAATTAAATACTTCCGGCAGATCACAACACCCATTCCACTTCGCCAAAATCAAATTGCCTTTCAACAGCATCTGATGTAAGTAACCTTCCGTCTTCCGAAACGGCCCTGACCGTGGTTTGAATTCTTTTCCCTTTTTCAACAAGGAACACCTGTTGGTCTTTTTTAAAAAGATTCCTGTTATAATTTTCCAATATCTCCCCGGCAGCACCCGCATTCAGCAGTGAGATGTATTTCATCAGCACTTCATACAGTTCGCTTGCCATGGCCAGTACATCCCATTCTTTACCGGTGACCTGCTTCAGCGATACCGGGTTTACAAGGGAGCTATCAAAAACTGTTTGGTTGATATTGATCCCGGTTCCCACTACCGCCCATTTCCATGTTTTTCCATGAAATACGTTTTCTATCAGGATGCCTCCTGCCTTCCTGTCACGCCAGTAAAGATCATTGGGCCATTTTATTTTTGTTTCATGCCCGGCATAGACCGAAAAGAATTCAAAACAGGCCAGTGCTACAGCGGCACTCAGCTGAAACTGCTTAGTTGTATTAAAGCGTTCGGGCTGCAGAACAAGGCTCATGGCTATATTTTTTCCCCCCTCCGTTTTCCAGGCCTTTCCCCTTTGTCCTTTACCGGCCGTTTGCGCCCGGGCAAACCAGGCCATGCCATGGTTTGCCAATCCAGCATGAACCTTGTCCATGGCATAGTTGTTGGTACTGTCAACCGATTCCAATATTCTTAAAAAACCGCCTACGGGCATAATGAACCAATGGCAAAGAAGTGTTACTTTTGCCATTATTTGCAAGCTACAAGCTACTTTGTAAAAAACAATAGAAAACACAGCCTGCCAAGGCAGGTATGAAAAAACAAAAAACAGCATCGCATTTGAATAATTTGAACGCATTGAGCAGCCGTAAAAAGAGCAGTGTGGTACGTCTGACGAGAAACAGTAAAATCTTCAAAACCATCATTCATGCCATAGGGGAGAAAAAAGGGGAAAAGATCGTTAGCCTCGACCTCCGTAAAATACCCGAAGCAGTGGCAGATTTTTTTATAATTTGCCAGGCAAGTAACCCCACCCAACTGAAAGCCATTGCCGATTTTGTGGAAACAGACCTGAAAGATAAATGCGGGGAGATCGCTTACAAGCATGAAGGCAGGCAGGCACAGCAATGGATATTGATCGATTATGTGAACATCGTGGTACATGTGATGCTGCCCGAGCCAAGAAAGTTTTACCAACTGGAGGAAATGTGGAGTGACGCCCCCATGATGGAACACCAGGGATAATAAGTCCGCTTAGATAGAATTAAAACAATAATAAAACAAGATCGTCTGTTATATAAAGCCCGATTAACAGGTTCGAACGTACCCAAACAATGGCAGATAATAATATGAATCAAGACAGCAACAGGAAATATAACCCTGATAATATACCTCCTAAAGGAGATGACCCGAATAAGAAAAGAAGCCGGTTCAATATCTACTGGATCTACGGCATTATCTTTTTATCCATTGTAGGATACAGCCTGTTCAACAACGTAAGCAGCGCCGGCATTGAGACCGACCAGCAGAAATTTTATTCCATGTTGCTGCAGGGTGATGTGATCAAGATCAAAACCATCCGCAATAAAAAGATCGTACGGGTGTTCCTGAACACCGACAGCCTGAAAGCAAAAGCAGGTATTTACAGGCAGCTGCTCAATACAAAACCAGAGGACAAGAATTATGAAGCAGCCATTACTATAAAGGGAGACCGTCCGCAATTATACTTCAGTATCGTTGACGATAAAACCTTTGCCACCCAGCTGAGCGATTTCTATAAAAAGTATACCGGTGTAAAAGAGATCCCCGACAGTCCGGATGACGAAGACCAGTGGCTGGGCCAATTGATCAGCACCCTGCTCCCTCTTCTTTTGATCGGCTTATTATTTATCATGATGATGCGTAAGGTTGGCGGGCCAGGCGGTGGCGGCGGGCCAGGTGGCATCTTCAGCATCGGAAAATCGAAAGCAACCTTATTTGAAAAAGGCACCAGGGTCAATATCAATTTCGGCGACGTAGCCGGTTTGGATGAAGCCAAAGTGGAAGTGATGGAGATCGTTGACTTCTTAAAGAATCCCAAAAAATATACAGCCCTTGGCGGTAAAATTCCAAAGGGAGCATTACTGGTTGGTCCTCCGGGCACCGGCAAAACCCTGCTGGCAAAAGCCGTTGCCGGCGAAGCACAGGTTCCTTTCTTCAGCCTTAGCGGAAGTGATTTTGTGGAGATGTTCGTAGGCGTTGGCGCCAGCCGTGTTCGTGACCTGTTCAAACAGGCAAGAGAAAAAGCGCCTTGCATCATTTTCATTGATGAGATCGATGCCATTGGCAGGGCAAGAGGAAAGAACATGATGATGAGCAACGATGAAAGGGAAAATACACTGAACCAGTTACTGGTGGAGATGGATGGTTTTGGTACCGACCTGGGTATCATCATCCTGGCTGCTACCAACCGGCCCGATGTACTGGACAGCGCTTTATTGCGCCCGGGCCGTTTCGACAGGCAGATATCCATTGACCGGCCCGACCTTGTTGGCCGTGAAGCGATCTTTAAAGTTCACCTTACCCCCATTAAGGTTTCGCAAACATTAGATGTTCATAAGCTTGCCGAGCAAACACCGGGTTTTGCCGGTGCAGATATTGCCAATGTTTGTAACGAAGCAGCATTGATAGCAGCCCGTAAAGGAAAAGATGCGGTGGACATGAGCGATTTCCAGGATGCCATTGACCGGGTGATCGGCGGGCTGGAGAAAAAGAACAAGATCATTTCTCCCGAAGAAAAAGAGATCATTGCCTATCATGAAGCAGGTCATGCCATTTGCGGCTGGTACCTGGAGCATGCGTATCCTTTATTGAAAGTAACCGTGGTTCCAAGAGGAACAGCTGCATTGGGTTATGCGCAATACACACCGAAGGAACAATACCTGTATAACACCGACCAGTTGATGGACCAGATATGTATGACACTGGGTGGAAGAGCCAGTGAAGATATTTTCTTTGGAAAGATAAGCACCGGCGCCAGTAATGATCTGCAGCAGATCACCAAGATCGCTTACAGTATGATCACGGTTTACGGTATGAATGATAAAGTGGGTAACATCAGTTATTACGATCCCAACCAGGAGAATGTATTCACCAAACCATTCAGTGAAGAAACGGGTAAGATGATCGATGAAGAAGTTCGTAAACTGATCGACAATGCTTACCAGATCACTAAGAAACTGCTGACCGATAAAAAAGGTGATGTTGAAAAACTGGCTAAGGAATTACTGAAGAAGGAAGTGCTGTTCAAAAGCGACGTGGAAGCCTTGATCGGTAAACGTCCTTTTGAAGAAAAGAAAGCGCTGGATATTGACGAGCATGCTGTTGTAGCTGAAGAGCCAAAGACAGCAATGCCCGATGAATTAAAAACACCACCAGCTATTTAATATATGGCTGTAAGTCCCGCAAAAGAAAATATTTTAAAACGAATCAGGCAGGCACTGAGTAACCCGGTGCCTTTGCCTTTTCCGCAAAGCGAAGGAACCAACTCTGTTTTTTTACCCGCTGCCGACGACCCGGAAGTTTTGTTTGCACAGGAGTTCACCAACCTGCAGGGCCGGTTTGCTTTTTGTGTAAATGAAGAAGATATGCTGAATCAGGTGCAGCAACTGATCGAAGCCAAAGAATGGACAAAGATCTACTGCAATACCGATCGCTGGAAAGACCGTTTTAGTAATACCATCAGCCTGTCTACCTGCGATGCCTCCATCACGGGTTGTGAATTTTTAATTGCCCGTACCGGAAGCATCGTTATGAGTGCTGTACAGCAAAGCGGAAGAACTGTTAGCGTGTACGCTCCCATACATATATGCATTGCATACACTCAGCAGTTGGTTTATGATGTAAAAGATGCGCTGCAGTTATTGAAAGAAAAATACGCCGGCAATATTCCCTCGCTGATCACTTTTGCCACCGGCCCCAGCCGTACCGCCGATATTGAAAAGACCCTGGTAACCGGGGTACACGGCCCCAAAGAAGTTTACTGCTTCCTGGTAGAAGCATAATTGCATTTTTACAAGTATCTTTATTGCAAGATGAGTACAGAGATCTATAACCTGTTTGTTTACGGGTCGCTCCGCAGCGGATTCCGCAATCCTGTTTACCAGTACCTCACCAAATATTTTCATTTATTGGGAGAAGCGGTTGTAAAAGGAAAACTTTACGACCTGGGAGAATTTCCTGTGGCCCGGCCAACAATGGAAGAAAAGTTTATTTCCGGCGAATTGTACACAATAAATAATCCCAATGAATTTTCCTGGGCCATCGGTCAGCTGGATGATTATGAAGGGCTTAATGCAGAAGAAGGAGAAACCCCGCCGTACAAACGGGAAGAAGTGATCGCCTACCAGGATGGTAAACCCGTTACCGCCTGGATATACTGGTTCAATGGAAACGTGGAGGGCAAGCCTGAAATAGAGTCCGGAGATTTGTTGCAATACCTGCAGCAAAAAAACAAACCCTAAACCATGGAAGCCAGCGCTAATAAAAAGATCTACTTCCTTTCCGACTTTCATCTTGGTGCCCCCGATGCAGCAGCCAGTCTTACCAGGGAAAAAAAGATCATTCAGTTTTTGGATGAAGTAAAACCAACCGCAGCTGAAATTTTTATTGTGGGCGACCTCTTCGATTTCTGGTACGAATACAGGAAAGTGGTTCCCAAAGGCTATGTACGCATCCTTGGCAAACTCGCCGAACTGACCGACTCCGGCATTCCCGTTCACTTCTTTGTAGGCAATCACGACATGTGGATGAAAGATTATTTTCAGAAAGAGCTGAACATCCCCGTTTATTTTGAATCTGTTGCTTTTGAGTTCAATCACAAAAAATTCCTGGTAGGGCATGGCGACGGTCTGGGGCCAGGCGATCATGGGTATAAATTCATCAAAAAAATATTCCGCAATAAAGCCTGCAACTGGCTGTTTGGGGTACTGCCGCCTTTTATCGGCATGGGTATTGCAAACTATTTTAGCCGGAGAAGCAGGGCGCAAACAGGGCAAAGCAACGAAGTATTCCTGGGAGAAGATAAAGAATGGCTGATCGCCTACTGCAAAGAGATTTTGCAGAAAGATCAGTATGATTATTTCATTTTCGGCCACCGCCACCTGCCCATAGATTTTAAACTAAGCGAAAAAAGCAGGTACGTAAACCTCGGCGACTGGATAAAATATTTCAGCTATGCCGTATTTGACGGGGAAAATTTAGAATTGAAGTACTACAACAAATGAAACGACCGGGTATCATAGCTTTTTTTTTATGCTTCTGTGCATCTGCAGCAATGTATGCGCAAAGCGACTCCGCCTTTAAATTCCTCAAAACCATCAAAGGCAATTACTCTTACTTTAATGTAGACAACCTGGATAATGTTTACCTCATCTCCGAAGGCAACCGTCTCAAGAAGATAACTATAAACGGCGATTCTGTTGCCGTGTTCAATGATGTAAAGCGATACGGCAACCCGTATTCCATAGACGTGACCAATCCATTGAAAACACTACTGTACTATAAGAACTTTTCAACCATCGTGGCGCTCGACCGGTTACTGACCGTACGCAATACCATCAACCTGCGCACACAGAATATTTTTTTAGTGAACAGTATCTCTCTTTCGTACGATAATAATATCTGGCTTTTTGACGAAGAGGATTTTAAACTGAAGAAGATCGATGAGCAGGGAAAACTGTTACAGGAAACAACCGGGTGGCGGCTTTTATTCGATACCGTTCCTTCGCCGGTAAAGATCATCGACCGGGATAATTTTGTTTACCTGTACGATCCTGAAAAAGGATTTTATGTTTTTGATTATTATGGCACATTCAAGAACCGCTTGCCCTTTTTAAAATGGAGCAACGTGGAAGTATCGGGCAAAACCATGTACGGTTTCAATGATGGCAGGTTATACAGCTATGAGCTTAATTCACTCCGGCTGAAAGAATACAAACTCCCTGCATTTTTCGGCGACTACCTTGCTATCAAGGCAATGAACCGGAAGATCTACCTGTTGAAGAGTGAAGGGATCGATGTATACGAGATCAGGTAAGTAACTATTATTGGTTCAGTATTTCCACCAGCTCTTTATCCCACTTGCCTGTTTTTCCATATTCCACCACCCGGCCGATTTCTTTTCCTCCCTTCATAACAATGATGGTAGGCACCAGGGTTACATTAAATGCATCGGAGATGCTTCCGAGGGATTTTTTTGCCCGGTTCACCCCAAAGAACGTGATGGCATCATCCGGCACGCCGCTCTTCTCCTGTATCTTGAAGAACTTAGGCAGGATGAACTGCGTATCCTCACACCAGGTTCCGCCAAATACCACGAACTGTATTTTACCCTTTGTTCTTTCAAATGCATTCAGCGTGGCGGTATCGGGCGAGTAATAACCCTGGCTGCTGTTATACCATTTGGTGTATGCCGTATCGTTCTGAACAACATATTTATTAATGATGCCCCGGAATATGTGCTGCTCGGGATGTTTTTCATCCGGGCTTATCTCGTACTGCGCCTGGCCATACCCGTTCAATGCAAACAGGCCCGAAACAAATATTGCTGCTAAAAATTTCATTGATGAAGATTAAGTACGCTAAAGTACTGTTGAATGAGGCCTGGCAAAAATCAATTTTGTTAAGGGCTGGTTATAGGTCGGCCTTCAGTTCATTTAAAAAACCTTTCAGTTTCTTCAGCGATTCTATTAACTGAAATTTTTCTTCGGCCCGTTTATTCTGTTTCAGAAATTCCTTGGCCCCTTCCATGGTATATTTCCGCTCCCGGAGCAAATGAAAGATAAGCTTCAGGTTCTTGATGTCTTCCGGGCGGAAGAGGCGGTCGCCCTTACCGTTCTTGCGGGGTTTTAAAATAGCAAACTCATTTTCCCATAACCGTATCAGCGACTGGTTCACTTTAAACATCTCGGCAACGGTTCCGATGGAGTAATAACTTTTCTGGAACAATACATCGTCTTCGGGGATATCGATCAGGTCGGCCCCCGCATCCATTTCTTTAAGCGACACCCTTCCCCGGGTAAGTTTTTTGTTGTCGGCCTTCAATTTTATTTTTGGTATTGAAGGTTCTTCAACAGCAACAATTTTTTTCACTACCGGTTCTTCTTTAACCGGCGCTTCATCAAATGCGAATGATATCTGGTTAAGTGGCATAATTAAAATTAATCAAAACTTTTGGCACTTCCCGTTGCCGCTATTTTTAATACCTGGTCGTACTGTGCGGCATTCAGGTCGTTAAAGAAAAAGTAAACGGGGTTAACCGGGTTGCCGTTAATATGTACCTCGTAATGACAATGCGGACCGGTACTGGCGCCGGTATTTCCCACCCAGCCGATCACTTCTCCTCTTTTCACCCGCTGGCCCTGTCTTGCTTTGATGCGTACCATGTGCAGGTATTTTGTTTCGTAGCCGTAGCCATGGTTTATAACCACTTCATTGCCGGCCCCGGTATTAAAACCCGATGTGGTGACCACCCCGTCGCCCGTGGCATAAATGGGCGTTCCCTGCGGTGCCGTAAAATCAAGCCCCTGGTGCATTTTGGCAATGCCGTAAATGGGATGTATGCGCATACCAAAACCGCTGGCTATCCGGTTCAGCTCTTTATTACTTACCGGCTGAATGGCAGGTAAACAGGCCAGCTTGGCTTCCTGGTTATTGATAAGTTTTTCAATGGCCTTATAACTCTCTACCTGGTAAGCCGCCCGGGCCGATATATTATTAAGTGTTCTGGCTATCTCCCTGCCCAGCTCGTCGTCCTGTATCTGGTTCACCTTGGCAATTTCCTTCTTCTTTTCTATGAGTTTGGTACGGGCACTGTCGCCCAAAGGATTGGCTTCAAAAATGGAACGGTATACTTCATTATCCCTTTTCTCCAGTTCGGCCATCTGCTGTTGCAGCAGTTTTGCCTTTTCGGCCAGTATCTTGTAATTATCCCGTACGGCTTCGTACTTCAACTGGGCCTCCTTGTCGGCTGCCTTGGGAAAGAATTTTGTATAAATCCAGATGATGATGGCAGAAGTTACCAGGGCAGCAGAAATAAAACCAAAGGCCCGCAACAATTTTACCCGGAAAGGGGTAACCAGCTTCTCGTAGCGAAGCGTATGGGTGTTGTAGTAATATTTTATTTTTTTCATGCTGCGCTTTTAATAAGGATATTGATCTTTTACATCGGGCGCTTCCCTTGCTGCTTGAGGCCGTTTTATTACCTTTGCCCACGCCCAACAAAGGTTTACAAATATAGCTTCATAAATCGCAAAAATCAACCCCTTTAAACAATTGGTATATGATGACGAGTGCTGAGATACGACAACAATTTCTTGACTTTTTCCGATCCAGGGGCCATGTGGTTGTGCCCTCGGCCCCCATTGTGGTAAAAGATGATCCTACCCTGCTATTTACCAATGCAGGAATGAACCAGTTCAAGGATTATTTCCTGGGCAATAAAAAAGCGCCCAATGCCCGGGTGGCCGATACGCAAAAATGTTTACGGGTTAGCGGCAAGCACAACGACCTGGAAGAAGTGGGTGTGGATACCTATCATCATACCATGTTTGAGATGCTGGGCAACTGGAGTTTTGGCGACTATTTTAAAAAAGAAGCCATAGCCTGGAGCTGGGAGTTGCTGACGGAGGTTTATAAACTGGATACCGACCGCTTATATGTTACCATTTTTGAAGGCGATAATAAAGAAGGCCTGCCCAAAGACGAAGAAGCATACAATGAATGGAAAAAAGTGATTGCTGAAGACAGGATACTGCTCGGTAATAAGAAAGATAATTTCTGGGAAATGGGCGATACCGGGCCTTGCGGACCCTGCACCGAAATACATGTGGACTGCCGGACCGATGCAGAAAGAAAACAGGTAGATGGAAAAACACTGGTGAACAATGATCATCCGCAGGTGATAGAGATCTGGAACAATGTATTCATTCAGTTCAACCGAAAAAAAGACGGAGCGCTTGAACCCTTGCCCAGCAAACATGTTGATACCGGGATGGGGTTTGAGCGGCTGACAAGAGTGATCCAGCAAAAACAAAGCAATTACGATACGGATATTTTTACCGGAACGATCGGGGCAATAAGTAAAAAAGTAAATAAAGCATATACGGCTGGAGATGACAAGGAAAGTATTGCCTTCCGGGTATTGGCAGATCATATCCGGGCCATTTCTTTCACCATTGCTGATGGGCAACTGCCTTCCAATACAGGAGCCGGCTATGTGATAAGAAGAATATTACGCCGTGCGGTTCGGTACTACTATTCTTATTTAGATTACAAGCAACCTTTATTACATCAACTGCTGCCCGTACTGGCAAAACAGTTTGAGAATGTATTTCCGGAACTGAATAAGCAACTGGATTTTGTGAGCAAGGTAGTGAAGGAAGAAGAGGATGCATTTTTGAAAACAGTAGATAAGGGCTTAACGATGCTTACTGAAGCATCAAAAGATATTTCAGGAGAAGAGGCATTTAAGCTTTATGACACGTTTGGATTTCCTTTAGACCTGACAAAACTAGTTGCAGCCGAAAAAGGTCTGAATGTAGATGAAAAAGGTTTTGAGATCGAAATGAAAAAACAAAAAGACCGCTCCCGTGCTGCCACTACATTAGACACCGAAGACTGGATCATCGTCAACGATATCCCATCTTCAAAATTTATTGGCTACAATTCGCTGGAAACGAAAACAAAGGTTGTTAAATACCGCAAAGTTTCCGGTAAAGGAAAAAGTCTTTTCCAGGTTGTATTGGATACTACTCCCTTTTATGCCGAAAGCGGCGGCCAGGTCGGAGATACCGGTCTATTAACCATCAACAATGAACCATTAACTATCATCGATACCAAAAAAGAAAACGACCTCATCATACATTTTGCAGAAAGCATTGCAGCTGACATGAGCGGCGAAGTAATTGCAACAGTTGATGAAACAAGAAGAAAACACATCACCGTTCACCACAGCGTAACCCACTTAATGCACGCAGCCCTGCGTAACGTATTGGGCACCCACGTGGCGCAAAAAGGAAGCCTGGTGAATGAAGAGCACCTGCGTTTCGACTTCAGTCATTTTGCAAAGATGACCGATACAGAAATGGCTGCTGTTGAAAAGCTGGTGAATGAAAAAATACGGGAGAATATCCCGGTAGTGATAAAATCGATGCCAAAAGACGAAGCGATGAAGCTTGGCGCCATGGCATTGTTCGGCGAAAAATACGGCGACGTAGTAAGGGTAGTGATCATGGATCCTGGTTATTCTGTTGAGTTATGCGGTGGCACCCATGTGGGCAGCACCGGCGAACTGGGTCTTTTCAAAATAAAAAGCGAAGGCGCTGTGGCCGCCGGCGTTCGGCGTATTGAAGCGGTTTGCGGTGCAGCAGCAGAGTCGTACATCAATAATCAATTAGAGCAAATTCGTGTAATTCGTGACCTGCTGAAAAATCCGGCCGATCTCAATAAGTCGGTAGAAAATTTACTGGCAGAGAATGCTACCCAGCAAAAGAGAATAGAAAGCCTGGAAGCAAGGCAGCTGGTAGGCATCCGCAACGAACTGATGCAGAAAGATGAGATCATTAATAACGTAACCTTCATCGGCGACATCATAGAAGTGCCCAATGCGGATGCGCTTAAAAAACTCTGCTTCGACCTGAAGCATCACCTGCACGACCATATGGCGGTGCTGTGCAGTAATATCGATGGTAAAGCGCATGTAGCCATCAGTATTTCCGATACCGTAGTGGTAGCCAAAAATTTAGACGCCGGCAAGATCATTAAAGAACATGTGGCTGCCTTGATAAAAGGCGGTGGCGGCGGACAAAAGAATTTAGCTACGGCTGGTGGGCAGGATGTGAGTAACCTGAAGGGAGTGATAGAGAAAGTAAAGAGTTTATTATAGAAGTTAATGTTGGTTTGCAAAAAAGGAATGCTACAGATACTAAAATGAAAACGGTCCTTTTACTATTTTGTATAATTCTGTGTTTTACTGCCAGAAGCCAATCCAGACTAATTGATAGTATTATTACAAAAGAATCGCTTGTCTTTAGTCTCAGTACACTTGCACACGACAGTATGAGAGGGCGCTATACCGCAATGCCTGAAACCAAACATGCCGCAGATTTTATTGCTGAACGATTTAAAAAAGCGGGATTGATGGAACTGGAAGGAGCCGATGGTTTCTTTGACTACTATCCGCTTAAATACCAATTGGGAAATGATACAACCTTAGTTCAGGCAGTTAATGTGGTCGCTGCATTAAAAGGGAAAGAAAGTCCGGATACAATTGTCATTTTTTGTGCCCATTACGATCACATTGGTATCAAAAGGCCATTGGAAAATGCTGATAAAGATTCCATTTTCAATGGTGCCAACGATAATGCATCGGGCGTAGCCTTGCTGATTGAGCTTGCCAAATATTATGCAGCAATAAAACTAAACACGTATACCCTGGTTTTTATTGCTTTCTCCGGTGAAGAACTTGGCTTACTTGGCTCTGCACACATGGCTTCTTCAATTGATCAATCGTATATTCATGCGGTGCTGAACTTCGATATGATAGGCAGACCCCTAAACAGTTTTACAAAGAAATGCATGGTAATTGCAGAAAGGCCAAAGCCGGTTATTAAAAAATTAAATGCGCAGCTTTATCCAAAAAATGGATTTTTTATGGACGATATGTACCCTATGGAAAATATGTTTACAAGGAGTGATCACTATTCATTTACGAAAGTGGCCAACAGGATCTTTTTTACAGCCACCTCTCCAATAGATAAATATTATCATACAGTGAAGGATGAGGTATCTACCATCGACTTTAATTTTTTACTGACTGCAACTAAGAATATTGCACACTGCTGCAGGATATTTTTGCAATAAATATTTGTTAACCGATCATGCATGTCTTATTCCAAACTCCCCGTCTTTTCCTGCGCCAATTCACCGAAGCAGATGCGCCATTGATACTGGAACTGAACAGTGATCCTGAGATCGTAAAGTATTTACATGAACCAACATTAAAAACGGTGGACCATGCGGCGCAAATTCTGAAAGACATCATTCTTCCCCAGTATGATAATGGCCTGGGCCGCTGGGCCATTCATGTAAAAGAGAACAATGAGTTCATTGGCTGGTGCGGTTTAAAATACCGGCCCGAACTGGATGAAATTGACCTTGGCTACAGGCTTATGCAAAAAGCATGGGGCAAGGGTTATGCAACTGAAGCAGCGCAATATTCTTTAGCACATGGCTTCAACATGCTTAACCTGAAGATGATCACCGGCCGGGCCCATATCGAAAACATAGCCTCTATTAAAGTGCTGGAAAAGATAGGAATGAACTTCATAGGAGAGGCTGTTGTAGATGATTGCCCCGTAAGAACCTATACCAAAGCAAATCCCCAATTGATTTAATTAATATCATTCCTGGCAAAAAAATGTTAAAGCCAAAAAATTATCTGCGAAATATTTCGTAAATCAAAAATCTTGTCTACATTTGACCTACTAAATACTTCGTACATAAAAAAGAACAGCATGAAAAAGTTATTATTAATTGCAGCAGTACTGGGCCTCACCTCACTAAGCTTAGCCGTTACTGCACAGGACGACAAGGGCGATAAGGGAGACAAAGGAGATAAAGGCTCCAAAGACAGTCAGGAGATCATCATCCGTAAAAAAGGCGGAAAGGACACAAAGATCGTTATTGAAACCAAGGGAGATGTAGTGACCATCAATGGCAAACCGCTTTCTGAATTCAAAGACGATGAGATCACCATCAACAGGAGAAATATCATTATTCGGGATGGGAAGGGAAACATGCGCTACCGGGTAACACCGGATGCCTTTGATGGTTTCAGCGGTTTCTGGAGTGACGACAATGCTGAGAGCCGTGCTTTTTTAGGAGTAACTACTGAAAAAGCGGATGGAGGTGCAAAGATCACCGATATCACAAAAGAAAGCGCTGCTGAAAAGGCAGGTTTAAAAGACGGCGATGTGATCGTAAAACTAGGCGATAAGGTTATCGACGGACCCGAAACATTATACGATGCCGTATCTGACCGGAAGCCAAAAGACGAAGTAAAACTTTCATATAAAAGAGATGGAAAAGAAAGTTCAACCAAAGTTACTCTGGGCGAACGCAAAACTTCCGGCGCAATGGCCTATTCTTTCACCGGGCCGGATGGTATGGCGAGAGCATATACCATTCCACGGGTAAGCCCAACTCCAAGGATTGAAACATGGGGTGATAATTTCGGTGAATCATTCCCAAGATCATTAAGCCCGGGAATGGCTGATGGCTACAACTTCAGCTACGGATACCCACGCCAGCAAAAGCTGGGCTTAAAGATACAGGACACCGAAGACGGTAAGGGGGTAAAAGTGCTGGATGTAGAAAAAGATTCTCCTGCTGATAAGGCCGGTTTGAAAAAAGATGATGTACTTACCGAGATCGGTGCTGAAAAAGTTTCTAACACCGATGAAGCAAGAGAACAGTTGCAGGAAAATGCTGATAAAGCATCGTACAATATCAAGGCAACCCGTAATGGTAATGCCATGAGTTTTGATATAAAGATCCCCAGGAAACTAAAGACAGCGAATTTATAAGCCGTGAATAAGCATGAAGCACAGCCCCCACAGTATTGTGGGGGATATTTTTTTAATGCCTTGTTTAACAATCCTTTTCTGTAACAGCAAAATAGCTCTGCCCTCTATTCCTTACCTTTGCCGCCGTGAAAACAGACGAAAAATACGAAGTGGTGATCGGCCTGGAAGTACACACCCAACTGCTTACCAAAAGCAAATTATTTTGTGGCGACAGCGCCGCTTTCAGCACCGATCCAAATACACATATCAGTCCCATCACACTGGCACACCCGGGTACCTTACCACGCATGAACAGTAAAGCCATTGAATATGCCGTTAAACTGGGACTGGCTTTACACTGCGATATTGAGCAGCATAATTATTTTGCCCGTAAGAATTATTTCTATCCCGATCTGCCGAAAGGATACCAGGTATCGCAACATACCACTCCTATCTGCAAAAACGGAGCTGTGAAAATAACTGTTGGCGAAACCGAACGGAATATCCGCCTCAACCGCATACATATAGAAGAAGATGCCGGAAAGAGCCTGCATGATGTGGATGAGAACTATACATCCATCGACCTGAACCGTGCCGGTGTACCCTTGCTTGAAATTGTGAGTGAACCCGACATCCACAGCAGCGATGAAGCGTTTGCCTACATTACCGAATTAAGAAAACTCGTTACCTGGCTGGGTATCTGCGACGGCAATATGGAAGAAGGAAGCATGCGTTGCGATGCCAACATCTCTATTCGCTTAAAAGGAGAATCAAAACTCGGTACCCGGGTTGAAGTAAAGAATCTCAACAGCATCCGCAATGTAAAAAGGGCAATAGATGTGGAAGTGCAGCGACTGATCGGTATTACCGAACGCGGAGAAAAGATAATTCAGGAAACAAGAAGTTACGATGCAGACAACAATATCACTTTTTCTTTAAGAACAAAGGAAGATGCGGATGACTACCGTTATTTCCCGGAGCCGGACCTTACTCCTTTTAAAATAACGGATGAATACCTGGCTGAAATAAAAAGCGCTTTGCCTGTTTTACCGGATGCGCTGAAAAAACAATACATCGAGAAACTTCGTTTGCCCGAATACGACGCTTCCGTTATTTGTGAAGACAAGGAACTGGCCGGCTATTTTGAAGAAGTAATACCCCATTGCAAAAATTACAAAGCAGTGGCCAACTGGTTGCTGGGGCCTGTTAAGAGTCATTTGAACGACAGCAATACCGGTTATAATTCTTTTGTTTTGTCCCCGGTAAAACTGGCGGCATTGATACAGATCGTGGATGACGGCAAGCTCAGTTTTGGAATGGCCTCCTCAAAGCTTTTTCCCGCACTCCTTGATCAGCCGGAAAAAGAACCGTCGGTATTGGCGGCAGAACTTAACCTGGTAATGGAAAGCGATAGCAGCTCTGTTGAAAAATGGGTGGAGGAAGTCGTTGCAAAGATGCCCGGTAAAGTGACTGAATATAAAAAAGGCAAAAAAGGATTGATCGGCCTGTTTGCAGGAGAAGTTAAAAAACTCAGTAAAGGGAAAGCCGATATGCAGGTTGTAAATGAATTACTCAACAAAAAATTAAATGACTGAGAAATGAAAAGATTATTAGCGTTGTTAGCCACAAGTGCATTATTGTATTCCTGCAGCAATGATACCGGTAAAGGAAAATTCACCCTTACCGGTGAATTAAAAGGAGCCACCAACCAAAAGATCTTCCTGGAAGAATTATTCTTCGCCAATAAAGCAGCCCAAGTGCTTGATACGGGTATAATAAAGGATGGGAAATTTTCTGTTTCGGCCATAGCAAAAGAAGAAGGATTATACCGGGTACGGGTAGAGAATTCCGAAACGGCTTACTTCTTTATCAACGATAGGGAGAATATCAGTTTTAAAGGAGATATGGCCGGGGCCGGCCTTTCCGGTTACCAGTTCAGTGGAACAGCCAATGCATCCTTAAAGAAAACAATGGAACATATAGATAGTGTAAGTAAGCTGATGTCGTCAAAAAGCGAGTTGCTTAATACCTTAATAAAGTCGGGTGCAGCTCCGGGAGACAGCATCGTTATGTCATTGCAGGACGAGTACAAGGCCCTTAGTGAAAATTTCACCCGTTATTGTTTTTCTTTTGCCGACACTTCCAAAAGTCCCATTGTTTCTCTTTTTATAATTACCACGGCCCCGGTTAACCCTGATAAATTCATTCAGCCGTTGGCAACACTTGCAGGTCGTTTCCCTAAACATAAAGGCATTGCAGATTTCTCAACATTTATCAAAGAGCTCGTTGCCAAAAAAAATCCGGCGCAATCAGCTCCCCCGCCACAGGCTGAGCCGGTTATTGGCAGCATGGCGCCGGAGATCAGCATGAATGATGTGAACGACAAACCCTTTTCCCTGAGCCAACTTAAAGGCAAATATGTATTGGTTGATTTCTGGGCAAGCTGGTGCGGCCCCTGCCGGGATGAGAACCCGAACATAGTAGCAGCCTACAACCGGTTCAAGGATAAAAATTTTACCATACTGGGCGTATCGCTCGATAAATACAAAGAATCCTGGATAGAAGCCATCAAAGAAGATAACCTGGCCTGGCAGCAGGTCAGCGATTTAAAATACTGGAGTAGTGCTGCTGTACCGCTTTATGGTTTTGATGCAATTCCGTATAACGTATTGGTTGATCCGCAGGGAAAAATAATTGCAACCAACCTCAGGGGAAGTTCTTTACATAATAAGCTGGCCGAAGTATTAAAATAAATAAGGCCCCCCGGTAAATCGGGGGGCTTTATTCTTATAGACCGGTATTTTTATTAGTTATCTGTCATCAACCTGTTCAGCGACATTTCATCAGATGAAATAGGCCAGATATAGCCGGTTTCGCTTGGCGCTTTGGCAGCTACCGATCCTTTTGCAGGAATGGTTTGCAGCAAACGCATGATGTCGTTGTTTCTTAATCCTTCTCCAAGGAATTCGATCCTTCTTTCCAGCAGGATTGCATTGATCAGGTCCTGTTGTGTAGCAGCAACAACGGTAGTTGCCGGATCAGAACGTTTACGTAC
>ERZ795044.2145-NODE-2145-length-17313-cov-33.036505_pt1 | contig 17313 bp, 22 predicted proteins | sample MGYA00375128_ERZ795044 | MGnify/ENA primary metagenome ERZ795044 (study PRJEB30173, sample SAMN05720213) | anaerobic digester metagenome | isolation source: active sludge of municipal wastewater-treating anaerobic digesters | place: USA | collected 2014-12-22 ... | reverse complement strand
TTAGTTTATGAAGCCATTTTTGGTTGCTTACTAAAAGCTCAAGTGTTTCTTCGGTTGATTCTATTCTAGAAATAATTTCATCCTGTTTAGACTCAGTGGCTAATGGATTCAATAATCATCATTCAAATGTACTCCTCTCCCTATATCACATATTATAATATTATATTATCTATTTTTCTTCAATAGAACGATTCTAACTGTATTTTTATTGCCCTTAACTTTGCCTCTTTTTCGTCAAGCCATCTGCTTTTTTCGCTAAGCGATCAATCAATTTTATTGAGTGAATGTTGTCTTTCATCAAGTTCTAGTTTTTTATTGATATATACATTATTTGCATCATTTATTATTTTCTCTCTCTCTTCTGTAGCGCTAGTAATTATTCTTGATGACTCATATTTGGCATTTTCTATTATTTCAACGGCATCTTTTTTCGCGTTTACTATTATATTAGATGCAATATTTTTCGAACCTTCAATAGCTTTTAATATTTCATTTTTTTCTTTAATATGTTTTTGTAATATGTTCTTTGCTTCTTCTATATCTAACTCTATTTTTAGTAATAAACTTTTATTATCATTATATTTTTTCATCAACGATTCATTTGACTTAAGTATCGAATTATGTCTTTCAATTTCGTCGTTACACATTTTTGATGCATTTTTATATAACTTTATACAATCCTGTTTCTTGTTTTCTATTGAATCTATTAACTGTTCTTGTCATGATATGGTTATTTTTCAATATTCTATCTGCTCTTTTAAATCAATAAGTTTTTTCTTTTTGTCTTCTATACTTAGGTTTAGATTCTCTTCAACTTTAATTAATTTTTTTATTCTTCAATCTAATAATGATTCATTGTTCTCAAGCGATGACAGTTTTTCTTCTAATTTTCAAATCAGTCAATTATACATTTCTACATTCTCTGATAACTCTAATATAGTTCATTCCAATGAAGATATTTTAGATACATCGTTTTCATACTTTTCCTTTATTTTCTGAAGTCTTTCTATCTCTGATGATAAGAACTCAATACTGTTTTTTAGAGAAGAAAGTTTTAATTTTGACTTTTCATCTAGCTTAATTGTTGATCTTTGTATGTTCAACATATTCTTATGCAATACCAGTTAATGCTTTTATGGCCATTGAACTACCACTAACAGTTCATGTTCACTTAACCGATACTGTTATGTAATCTGCGTAAATTGGTAATATTATTTCGTATTTTCATGTAGTGCCTATAGTTATCTCATGAAAATCAACGGTATCAGCTCATGACGTTATAGAGCTTGATGTTCTTTGATAGAAATCTCAAGTTTCTCATGATGAAGAGCTATCAATTTTAATTTGTGCAGATGTCAAGTCTCATTTTGTAAAATCAACGTGCAATACTAATACGTTCCCATTTCTTGCTTTTTCTATTGTTGTTCATGCTACATAACTTGTTGTAAGTATCGCAGCATCACGAACTTTTGTAACTTCCATATTTTTTTTAATTTTAGAACAATTCTTTTGGTAATAATTGCCACTCTACATCAGTTATTGAAACTCAATTTTTTCTATGAGCTTCGTCTACTAATAGCATCAACATTCTGTCAGTTGAATTTGCTACGTAAAGCTTTCATCTTAATACCTTTCAAAATGCTCAGTTATTTATATTTCTGACCCATTTTTGGTCATTTTTTTCTAAAAATTTTTGTATGTCCATATTTATTGGTTTGTTTACAGTTATGCTATATTGTAAGTATGATCTTGGATGTTCTCTGCTGTATAACTTTTGCTCAGTACTATAACTATCATTTACCATCAATGCGTCATTACTTTCGTCATATCAATTTATCATTATTGCATGATTAAGGTTTCACGATGGATTTAGTATTCAGTTTCAGTCATCATATCTTACAACTGCTTGTAATGGAGAAAATTTTAATGCATTTTTTAATGTTTCCTTTCATATCGGTCAGTCAGAATAGTCAATCCACTCAAAGTTAATTGTAAACATCTTGTTAAACTCTTCTCACATTTTATACATTTCATCAGTTATTTTTGTCCTGTCAACAAACTCGTCATAACTCTTTGCATTTAATGGCAACATTGTCTCTGGAATGAGTCAATATTTTCTTATTGCGCTGGCTATTTTAAATAAATATGCTCAATCTTTTGTTGTCTCTCACAATATTCACACGAATCTATCAGAGAAATTTATTTTTCAGTTTTTAAAATATCATGCTTTGTTAAGCCTTTGTATGTATTCAGTTGGCACTTCTCATGAAGACATTAAATAGTTAGATTCTGTTTCTATACCATCTGTAGCAGAAAACGAAACACAAAACATTGTTTCATAGACGCTCAATCAACTAGATATTAATTGAATTTCATGTTCTGGAGCGTATTGAGTCCAATTCATTGATGGATTCCTATTCTTGTTTATAATTGGAGAGCTAACTCAAGCGATCCAATCTCTTGGATCTCTTCATCTAAGAACTCAATTATAGTTTTGCATTTCTATTTTCATTTCTATATATTTATGCTTGTCTCTGTAAAAAGTCAAGCTACATCTCTTGATATATTTGATTTGTCACTTCAAAATAGCTTCTTGTTTGAATCCATTATGTCTTTGATAACATTTCTCCTAGTATTGTCAATTAAACTAAGTTTTGCTAGCAACCATCTTCACGATCATATATATTTGTTCTTTATTGATAGTATCTCATGATCGAAGTCTTTATTAAACATGCTTTTTCTCATTACCATTATACTTCATGAAATTGACTTTTCTAGATATAATTTTTTGTCAAACTTCTGTAAGTCCATACTATTTTTTTCACTTTCTTTTTTCTTTTAATTTTTCACTTATTTCTTCGTCACTTGGAGCATCTTCCTCTACTTCTATTTCTTCTTTTTTAATTTTGATTGGCTCTGTTGTTACATTTAACTGTAATTGATCTGATAGTCACTTTATATGTGATAATAGATCTTGATTACACTCAGACTCTCATTTTGGTATTGTATATTCTTTGTAGTCAAATGTAATTGTAAATTCTTTTCAATTATTATAAATTTTCATATTTTATTAATATAGTTAACAGATTACTGCCAGTGTATTAACACTGGTAGTGTAACTGCTAACTACAAAACTTTATATTCTAAATATAGCTTACCAGCTAGGCTAGAAGCATTTTGTGTTAATATTTTTCAAGTAATCCAACTGTTAGTACCTCAATTTTCATCAACTATAACAGCCTTACCCTCTGTATATGTGTCATATAATGCCCCTCACATATTATCGTAAAGAGTAACTGTATTGATTCAAACTCAGTCAAAGATTACATCATCTGTTCAGGTTGCTGAAGTTGTTACTCCAATGTCCATAACAGATCATGATGTTCATCCAGCTGTTGATACGTATAAAATAGCTCTTGTTACTGCTATTTTTGATTTCTCTGGATTAGTCCATGCAAAAGAAATTGCGTTTGCTACTCATGCAACAAGATCAATTTCTATATTCTTTTTGCTTTCCTTTGGATCTAAATTTCTATTTTTTATCATTGTTTTATGATAGTTATCCCCCAGTGGAGATTACGCTCCACTGGGATACTAAGTTATATACTAGCTAATTTTTCTAACAACACTGTTCTTGTTTGGAGCTGAGATGGCTAGGTTGCCATAATATCTCAATGTTGCGTTCCAAGCAGGAGTTGTTGCACTTCTATCTAAGATGTTTCCATCTTCGTTTAAGAAGCTGATGTCGCCTAAGTCTTCAACTGAAATTGTTTTCTTGTCAATGAAGTATAATTCATCGAAAGGACAATCATAGTCTGGAACTATCAATAATGTATTAAACATCAATCAAGTAAAGCCTCAGTTTAATTGCATTTTATCTGTATAACGTCTATCTGGAGTTAATGATTGTCCATAAGAACTAAATACATCAAAAGATGTCAATCCAAATGATGGTTCGCCTTTCTTTTTAGCTTCTAAGAAAGATCTGTGTAACAATGCATCTGATACTGGTCTTGAAGAAGCTGCAGTATTTACATAAGATTTCCACCATGGGTATGTTGCACGAGCAATTCATTGTAATGTTGCTACGTTTGTACCATCATCAATCAAACCTTTAAGACCCATCATTTCATTGTCTTTGTTAGACTGTGTTGCTGATTGTGCAATGTAAACAATGTCATTATCTGCTAAATCCAATGAGTTTGCAGCAATTGTAAATGTGGTTGCTGAAGTAATGGCTGTTACTGCGGCTACGTTAGTAGCTGTTGCACCGAATCTTAGTGTGTTTCCAATTTCGATGTAATCAGTACAGTCTCTACCAACCATAGGTGAATCAACTGTTAAGTCTGTTGCACTAGCTGCTGGATTTCAATTTAATTTGAATAATTCACCAGTTCAGATTCAGTACATTTGTCTTGACAATTGTCTTCTCATGTCCTCTTTTGCACCGTCATATTCTGATTGTAATGCATCTACTAAAAATTCTTTTGATTTCTTAGAATGTTGCAAAACCACATCAGTAAGAGAAATTGTATGAAAGTTGTATTTCATAGGAATTTCTGCTTGCATGTATTTTTGGTTACCAGCGGTTGGCAATGTTAATGTTTCTGTACCAGCTGCTGATCATACATTTCTACCATAATGAACTGTTAAATACTTTGTACTTGCTCATACATTTTTAGCAAAGTTACGTGCAACGTTTGATAATAATACGTTTTTTGTAAACAATTGATTGTGTACGTTTTTATCGTATATGCGCATAGCTGCGCCTAAAATATTTTTTAGGGATTGTCCCATATTCTATCTATTTATCCCTCTGTAAAAGAACAATTTATCTACTTATCAGAAGGCTATTTTAATTATTGTTCTGAGTCATTTCTGCCTCAATAGCCTCCAAAACAGCATTTTTAATTTCGTCTTCTCAGACTTTTTCTTCTTTCGATTCAGGAGAAATCGCAGATTGTTCATTAACCTCTCTGACTTCTGGCTTTGAAGATAGTCTTTGCTTAACTTCATAGTCAAGTAATTCTTCTTTCTTCATTGCAAAGAATGCTTCTGACGGTGAAAGATATAACTTGTTATTATCTCTTTGCCATTGTATGACTTCTGAATCGTCGTATTTTGGCTTTCCGTCTTTTCAGTTCCATTCTGACTCAAGAGTGTTAATCTCTTTTTCGAGCTGTTCTGCTCGTTTTTGTCTTTCGATTTCTTCCTTCCTTTCGTTTTCCTTCTTCTCAAGAAATTCTTCTAGCTGATCATGTGTTAAGAATTTTTGTTCTTCATTCTCGCTAGGCTTTTGTTCTGTTTTTGGAGGTCAGAAAACGTCCTTAAGTTTTGTAAGAGGTTGTTCTAGTTCTTCTAGTTTAGCTCTTAATTCTTTAGCACGTTCCCTTTCTTCCTGAAGAGCTTTATTAAGATTTTTAATTTGCTCATCAGATTTACTAACCTCTTTAACTGGCTCTTGTTCGTTCGCTTTAGGCTCTTCGGCTTTTTCAGTTTCCTTACTTTCGCTAGCTGGTTTAACGTCTCCAGACGGTACTTCTTCAGAAGGTTTTTGGTCGGAAGATTCCCCTGCCCCTTCAATGGCATTTTCTACTTCCTTTTTTAATTCGTCGTCCATATTGATTCACGCCACATACTTATAACATTGTTTTTAACGTGACAACGAACACGATTAAGTATAAGCGCAATTATTATTGATAGCTTATTTGCTATCTTTATTTTTAAATTGTTTTAATCTTGTTTTTACAACCTGTTCAGAAACCTCCTTAGCTCTTTTTCAGTATTTAGTTCAATAATTAGATTCTTTTAGTTTCGGATAAGATCATGTCTTTCACTTTTGATCTCACTTTTTGTAATCAGATCATGGTTGTGTTTTCATGAATATTTGCTCCGCTTCTTTTTCTGCACTTTCCATCACTTCTTTTTTTTCATTATTGTACTTCTTGTCCAATCACATCCTTCTTCAAATTTCTTTTAAAACTCATTTCATATTTATATTCATAATCTTTGACGTTCTGATTCAATGTGAGCGTCAAATAATTCTCTATTTTTATTATAGTCATCTGGGAATTCATCAACGAATGCTATGTGCAAATCTGTATGCTCTTTAACTAACATAGACTCTGGAGTCTCTGGTATTTGAACTCACATTGCCATTTGATTGTTTTCACTATCAGCAAGAGTTGCTGGGTCTGCTGGAGCATTTCACTCTGAATGCGCTGCATTTTGTTTGATTAACTCCTCACTCATTTCGTCTTTTCTCTTCGCATTTACTCTTTCCATTATGTCTGAGATATTAGATAATGATAGTTTCTCCAAAACTGTTTGTGTGTCGATTATTCATAGCTCAACCATTTTCATCATTCTTTCAAATTTTGCTTCTTCACTATATGCTATTTCTGGAACTATAACAACCTTTACTTTTGCTTTCCTCTTGATCCTGACAACTCATTTCATATCTGGTCATTCTTTTCATACAAATTTAACTTCTTCTCATTCTGAAAATATTGTTTTTGAAACTATTCAATATTCAGATATTATATCAAGTATAAATTCTCACACTTCTTTTAGAAAATCCTCAAGATTTTCAACTGGTTCTGAAACAACTGCTGCGTCTGCAGCTTGTAACGCTTCTATTCATTTTCACGATTGTAATGATCATGGATTTCTTCACAACGAAGCCTCTCTCTGTCATCATAATTCTTCTAACCACTTTTCTATATTTGAAGTATATGTTATTGGAGTATATGGCAATGGCTCAAGTCTCATTTGCTCTGGCTTTACATTTCATTTATAGTATATCTTTTCAGATCACTTGTCTGTGATTGACGATACCTCAACTCATTTCTTTATTAAGTATTTTCAACCAAGCATTCTGTGGATATATCATTCTATTGCAGATGCTGTCTTATCTAAGCTCTTATTAAGTGATATTAAGTCCTTGATCCATGGATCACTATATACTGAGTTAAAATTTCTTTCTGGATTATATACAAAAAATGGAAACCTGTTAAATTTTGGATTGTAAACATCCAATATATATCATTTACATGTTACTATTTGTCTTATTTTAACTTTTCAATTTTCTATCCATCTTAACCATATGTCTTTTACTATAACCGTATCTAGTTCTCTACTTTGTCATGTGCTTTTATTTGTTCTCTCCTTTTCCAATAAATCCCAAAATTCAGATTCTCACTCTTTGTTGTCTGGTGAAACTTCTCAGTCTTTTCATAGGACTCATGAGTATTTCTCCTTTAACGTTGACACTGGCACTGGGTATGAAACTAATATAAACCTTCACTTTCTGTAATCAGTTGATGATGGATCAAACAGAACTTCAAACGAATTCTTTACCACAGCCTCAATTTCTGGTCACATTCATGTTATATTTGAAACTCAAACTTGCAATATTCAAACAGATGTTTTTAATGAATTAACAATTATATCTGTCATCAATCTCTTCATTGAAAGTGAATCGTATTCATTCTGCAATATCTTATTAGATGCGATAGCCTCTTGCATCGCTTCATCAGATCAGTCTTTTGGTGAACACTGCCATCTTGGTTGACTTCTTTTTATAAAATTCTTAACACCCCTTATTTGTGATCTTATTTTGTTTACAGTTCTTCTTATTTCTCACTCCTCTACTGGTATTTGGGCTATTTTTCATAATGATTTGTTGTAGTAGACCCAATGATCTCATCTCACAAACCTTTCATTTATATACCAGTCTTTATGTAATTTTAGTATTCAGTTTTTAGTCTCATCATAAAGAGTGTCTACAAATGTTGATACATTTTCATTTTTTCATTTTGATATTTGATTTCATCTTAGAAATTTTAAATCAATCATATTTTATTTTGGATTTCTTTTTCCAGTTGTCTATAAAGAGACTCGGTTAATGGGCAGAACATTCTTATGTCCACTCAATTCCTTTTTTTTGTTGGAAAAACTAATCTTATTTTTTGAGGCTCATTTAGTCTTGAAAATATTCAAATCCCTCATAGAAAAAGACAATCATCTAAAACTATTTGAGCGAATCAAATCAATCACTTCTCTCACGACACTTTATTTATTTTTATTTTAGTTATCGTCATATTCGTTTATTTCTTTTTTTAAAGCCGTTATTAATTCCTTTTCTGGAACCTCATCTATCGACATAACGTTGTCAGATTTTTCGTCTGGCTCTGTTCACATTCAAGACAAATACGATATTGTTCATATAAATTTGTCTAAACTTGAATTCATTCATTCTGACATCTGCTTAACAATCATTACTGATGTTACCATTAATCAGATGCAGACTATTCATAATATTATTATTGAAACCATATTTTTATTCTGAGTCAGTTATTCAAACTTCGCTTGTTAATAGTATGCTTGCAGCAGAAACGGCGTTTAGAACTTCATTTTTTACGCATTTTGCTGGATCGATAATTCAGCTAGCAAATCAGTCACAATATTCTGAAGTAAGAACATTAAAACATTTTTTATTGTTTGATTTTTCTATCTCCTTCTCTATTCCTGACGGGTTCAATCATGCATTAATAATTATTTGTCTAAATGGAGATTTTATTGACTCTCTGACTATTTCATATCATATTCTTTCATCTTTAGACATTTTTTTTACATTATCATTCATCATGTCTGATATTTTTAGTAGAGATGTTCATGCTCACAAAACAACTCACTCATCTATTGCTGATTTAACTGCATTTATTGCATCTTCAACTCTATACTTTATTTCTGTCTGTTCAGTTTCTGAATTTGTTAAAATCTTTATGTTAGCAATTTTTCATGTTAATCTTCCAAGTCTTTGTTTTAATTTTTCTATTTTAAATGTATCTTTTTCAGACTCTAATAATGCCTTTACTTCATCTTGTCTGTCTTTAACGTCTCAATTTGCTCATACCAAAATTGTGTCGTCCTTTGATGCTACAACAGTATCGCATGTTCAGAAATGTTCTATATTAGCCATTTTAAGCTTTACAGGACAATCATCTCATACAACTGTTGCTCATGTTTTTTTTGCCAAGTCGTACAACAGGTCTCTTTGGTAGTCTCAAAATGAAGACATTTTAACTGGTATAACTGAAAACTTATCTTGTAAATGGTTTCATATTAGAAATGCTAGTGCAGTTCATTCTATAGCGCTTGCAATTAATAATATGTTTCTTTTTTGTGCTTTTAATGAGTTTTGAATAACATCTAATAACTGTGATTGCATGTCTAATTTATCTGTAGTTATTATTATTACTGGATTTTCCAACCTAGATGTTAATCTTTTCCTGTCATTAATAACTAGATGTGATTCGTATCATGAATCTATTTTAATTCACTCTATGTATTCAACATCTATTCATTTTCACATTCATCATGAAACTGTTATTACTCAATCTTTTCAGACTGATTTTATTGTATCTGATATTATTTTTCAAAGTTCTTTGTCGTTGTTTGCAGATATTATAGATATATTTTCTCTATCTGAATCTGTTTTAATGTCTTTCTTTGTTTGTTTTATAAAGTCACAAATTTTCGATGATGCATAATCCATTCATCTTTTCATTAAAACTGGATTTATTCATGATTCAATTTCCTTAGCTCATCTTTTTACTATACTTCTTAGTATTGAAATTGTTGATGTTGTTCAGTCTCATGCCTCTCTATTTGTATTTTCGGATGCTTCTCTTGCAAGCATTACTCACATATTCTGATATTTATTCTTTAACATTATTTGACTTGCAACAGTGACTCAATCTTTAGTAATTGTAGGGTATGAAGATTCAGTAAAAATAACATTTCTTCATTTTGGTCAAAGCGTTGACACTACTGCATCTGCCAGAATATCAACTCATTTAACAAATTCGTCTCTAAGTTTTTTTCAAAATAATAAATCTTTATACATTTTTTGTTATGCTACCAAGTACATCGTCTTTGTCAACGAAATATACTTGCTCGCCATTATATTCTAATAAAAATAATGCGTATTTTCATACTATGACGAAGTCTCAAGTTTTATAATCCTCGTCTCAATCAATTACCTCACAAGATACTAATATTTTATCCTCGTCTGTTTCTTCAACTATAATATCTTGAGATATTCTAGTATCTGTTGGTTTCTTAAGCAACAGTAATCACTTCTTCTTTTTTATTTCCATCTTCGTTTTGTACAAATGTATTCTCTACTATTCTAATGCTAGGAATAACCTCTCATCATTCGACTAATACATTTGCAGCGTAAATTATAAAATTATATTTTTTTAATAATTGCTGCAATTCATTTTCGAACTCAGCTTTTTTGTCCGATTTCAACGATCATGTTGATCATGATGCGTTGATTGTCTCTGCTTTGATTTCTACGTCTTGTTTCATAGTTTTTTATAAATCCATATCTGTTATTATGGATGGTTTTAATAATCTTTGTATATCTTTTTGTATCGGTGTCATTTTATCTTTTGGTGTTGGTGGTTCGTGTAAATAACACATTACTAAATATCTAAGAGCGTCAACTGCGTGATCGTCCTTTTTTACAACCTTTTCAGGATTATCATTTGTTATAGCTTGTCTTTCAGTCTGATTCTTATATCTATATTTTTGTATTTGTCTAACAAGATTTGGACACTTGTCAATAAATATGTATAATCTAGATTTTCAATCTTTTTGTATTTTAAATAGTTCTCTTATTCTTGTTATAGAAGCATCAACGTCATTGTTTCATGGCATAAAATCAAATCAGTTGTCATAAAACTCTTGTATAACAGAATATGGTATTTCTCAAGATTCTGTGTCCTTTGTTCTGTTTTTATTTTTTGTACTTGGATCTATGACCTTAACTTGAAATGCCCTATCTACAGTATATCTAACCTCATCCATTGACATATTGTCAGTGTTTCAGATATAATTTCTAAAGAAGATTCTCATATCTTTTGACGCTGCTGATGGTATTGCTGGTTTATAATACTCGTCTATTATATACAATATTCAGTCTTTGTATGCAGCGATAAGTCAGCAGTTTGGATTTGATTGTCAAAAGTCTAGTGAAAGCGCCATTTCTGCTCAACTTATTGAAAATGATGGTATTAGATGTATTGATGGATCAAAGTCACAATACTGTGGTCAAAATATCAACCTGCTTCACGCCTCCTTAAATTCTATCTCCATTTCTCTGTCCCACTTTGCCTGAATACTTATTTTCCTTTTTTGCATGTTATACCATTCTCTTCACTGTCTTTCTGGATCTTTATCTGGATCTGAACTATAATGTAATGCTAGTACTGGATATTTGTTATTTTTATTTTCCCAAAATTTAACTCATTTTATTATTTCCTTTCATGGAAAATCTTTATATTGCATATTAATCGTCTTCTATTTCATCAAAGCACGCTTTTTCAAAAAATGTATTTGCAAGAGCAGTGCTAAGAAGTGTAACTTTTCATGTTTTTCATATAGCTGGTAGAGCAGCTTCAAATGCTCACTCTGCTTCGTTTTGGAACGCAGCCTCATCCATTAGTAGTCATGACAATGTCTGCATACGAACCTGATCTCTTCACTGAGGAACTCATCTTATTTCTGATTTTATAGCTGGAAATGATAACTTAGCAGAACTTTCTTGCTTCTTTTTTGTTTTTCATTCCTTGAGTTCTATGAATTTTCAGTTTTCATAATACCTTTTTAGAAAATCTGGTTCGTTCTCATATAGTATCTTAGCTCTATTTACTAAGTCTATAGCATCGTCTTCTTTCTTTGACTGAAAGAAAACAAGTTTTCATTTTCTAAACTGTGCTAGCCATAAATATAATCACACAAAGATCCAGCTTCACATATGTTGTCTAGACTTAGGGACAAACAAAACTTGATGTTCAAGCCATTTGTCTATAACTATTTCTAGATATTTTTTTCTTGGGAAATTTTTAAAGACCTTATTTTCTGGGTCATCTGAATCCAGAGTTTTTAACCAATTAAAAATAAAGTGTTTTGGATCTTCCTTGCATCTATACCATTCTAATTCTTGTAGCGCTGGAGATCTTTTTAATTTTTGTAAATATTCTAAACTTAACATCTTTTATATTATGTCCTAAAGTCTGGATTAGGGGCTTTTTCTGTTTCGTCGTTGATCCAGACATGCACTTTCATATATTCCTATTAGCTCAGGATATATAATGAATAGTGAAAAAATCGACTACTTTCCCCAGACTCTAGGACGCAATTATTATAATTTTTTTCTAGATTTTTTATACTTTGGCCTTACTGATTCAAGAACTATAACAGCAAGTTGTCATAATGACAATCTCTTCATCTTCTTGATTGTTAAGTCTTTCAACATATATTATAGTTCGTTTAATATTTGTTCTTTTAATTTTTGTCTTTCTTCTTTTGATAGTATTTCTACTGGCACAGAATCTTGTTCTCAATCATCCAATGGTTCATCTATAACTGGTTCTTCGTTTTTCTTATATCAACACAACTCCAGATATTCTCTATACGCTCTAAGTCTTGTATTCCAATCTGGAGCTTCTGAAGTGAATTCTCATCTCTTGTTGAATATTTTTCTGGTTGCAGCCATTGCCTCTATTAATTGCTTAACTATATATTCTTTGTCAAGTCATAATTTTTTTCATATAAACGAAAAAGATCATTCAACAAGTTCTATATAATTTCTTACATATTTATTTTCAAGTAATTTTGATGCATTTGTTTTTCAATCCTTCACATCTCAGTATACTTTTTCATATGCTTCTTTTGCATTGTATCTGCATTTTACATATTCTTCACAGAATTGTTTTTGTTTTTCATTAAGTCTAATCTTGTCCATATTATAGATATATTATTCAATCTTCATTTAACTCTTCCAATCATTTTAATTTTTTATATTCTTCTAGTCTTTCCAAATTATCTTCAACTCATTTATTTTCTATCCATTTATAGAAGTCAACTTCTTTATATATAAAAAATATATTATTTCATTCAAGCTTTTTAATCATTTCCCTATCCTCATTAAACGACATTCAGTATCATTCTATTATTACTCATTCACTTTTGCTTTTATGATATTTTACAAGTTTATTATTGTATTGAGCGAATTTTAATGACTCTAGTTCTTTTCAATCAACTTCTCACCAATGCTTTGGATCTGGAAAGTCTCAGTATTTATATCATAATTTTATTCAAACGCTGTTATATACATCGTCTGTGTGAATTATATCAAATCATGTTATCAGTGAAAGTTTTCTAGCCAATGTTGTCTTTCACGCAGATGGTATTCATCACACCATTATTATTTTCATACTTTTTTAAAGTGAATTACGAATCTTGGAATTTTGTCTCATTTTTGGTCTACTGATTTTCAGTAATATATAACTTCAAATCATTTTGCCATTTCTTTTATTCTTTCTAAACTAGGAAAGTAGCATGGTTCTTCGTCAACTCATCTGCTATATTTTTCTAGTTCATGATCTTGAGATAGTCATCATTCCCAGATTAACAAACCTCACTCATTTAATAATTCATTAACTATATTAAAAAACTCTTCTTGTCTTTCTCTGAAATAATGAAAAGTCGAAAAACATGTAACTGCATCAAATTTTCACTTTATTTCTTCATCAAATATTGAATTTATTTTAAAGTCAATATTATTTATTTTATAGAATTCCTTATATCAATTTGCTATTTCTATTACATTCTCTCAAGCTCATCACTTCTTATCAACATCTATTCATGTTACATGTTTTGCTCATGCTTGACTAAATCTTATTGGGAAGTATCATGTATTACATCAAACATCTAGTATTGTCAATCACTTTGGGTTAAAATTTATAGCATCTAACTTTTCTTTACTCCTTGAATTTTTTGCTATTCAGCTAATGTCTTCAAAATTTTGATATATAGTTCTCTTCTTCAACTCTTCTATGTTTTGCATTTTTTTAAAAATAATTCTTTATTAAATGTTATTAACTCAGGCTCTGTCTCATATCTCTTGTAGAAGTCAGGATTTTCTTTTGACATTTCTGAATCGTATTTTTTTTGTCTTTCTGATTTTATCTTAATATCTTCTTTGTTCACATATCAATAATGGTGAAGTATATAATCAGTAATTATTCTATTTTCATAGCAATAAACTGGAGCTGATCAACAGTGTATATTCCTATCGTAAAATTTATATCAATATTCTGGTATGTACTTAAACAATCTTATATTAAATTGATTTCAAAACGCTCAATCAATCCTTACTTTCTCTTTATCTCACCAGTAATGCGCTATTCTAAAGTCTATTCATATATTTTCATTCAATAATCATAGCACATTCTCTAGTTTTAACTCAGGATCTAGTATTTCGTCAGCATCTAACGGTATTATTCAGTGAGGATTTTGACTTATAGCGTAACTTGTAGTTCTTTCTCTTAAAATATTCTCTTTTTCTCAAAACAATCTTTTGTCATGATAGTATATTTTTGTCTTTTCGTCTTTTAGTTCGTCTAATTCTGCCATTGTTTCAAAATTAGATCAATCACACACTATTATTATTTTGTCAACAAACGATTTTTTAAGATATCATATCGAATCTTTCAAATATCTACCATTTTCATCTCATACTATCATCGTCGCTATTATTCTGTTGTCGTCTTTCCACTTATCTTCAAATATCTTTTTTCATTTAAAGTAGTTTTGTTTCCATATTTCTCATTCTGTGTTTACACTATCTTTTCATTCATGCGTTGCAAGTGCTCAAGATATTGCTATATTCCATCATCTTCTAGTTATATTTTCACATATATCATTATCTTCCCACATGAAGAAGTAATCTTCATCGAATCATCATATTCTTTCAAATATTTCCCTTCTTATAGCCATCAAAGAACCATTAACTCACCATTCAGTTTCACTACATTTGGCTCAAACGAGCCCGACAGAGCTGTCTTCGAATTCTTTTAACATTAATTCGATATCTCACTTGAACAGCTTAACGTCGTCGTTTATAAAAATTATAAATTCTGAATTAGATTTGTTTATATTTGCTCAGTAATTACATGCAGCAGCAAATCAACCATTTTCTTTGTTAAAGATTCTTTCAATAACTCTAAGATTTACAGTGTCAGATATTATCCATTCAAAAGAGCTAAAGGTAGATTTTAAATCTCTAGTAGGTATTACCACATCTACCTTTCATTTGGTATATTCATATCAGTATAGATTACTACCAGTTATTTCATTCTTTGGGTACTTTAATTCTATTATATTAATTATATCAACTTTATCTATATATCTATTTAGATCTTTCTCCATCAATATTCAGATCGATCAATCTCTATGTTTTACTATATACTTATTCATATGTAATATATTATATATTGCTCCGATTGGACGTGGTTCACCTAAAAGCCTATGCTAATAAGTTTTAACACTTTAACCTTCTTAGGGATTCCAGTTGATATTAATCGATTTAATTTCGTATCAACCCTTGATTCTCTCCTGACTACTCGCTATCTTGAGGTCAGGGTTCGTTCTATGTCACAATCAAGTTTAGGCGTAATGACATAGACACCGAAAAAGTTGTATTGCTCCGCGTGGGACTGGGACTCCTTTTTCATCGTATCTTTTAAAGTCGGCATCCAGAGGTGGCAGTACGAATTATGCCTCTCACCATCCTCCAGTATTTAGGGGAATAAATTCCCAAGTTTTTAAATTATATTATTATTATAGCACGGTGTTTACAGCTTGTCAAGTTTGACAAATGTATATTTTTATGGTACAAATATCCCTATAAAATAAGGAGATCGTTACTTTACCATATTTTACTTATTTTGTCAAAAAATAAAAATAAATATTTTTTTTCATTTTTATATCATGCTATAATCTTTGTTTCTAACCATCCTAGAATAAGTCTGTTTATCGTAATATATCTTACCAAGATTCCAACTATATTTTATCCTAGATTTTCTCTTTCTTTTATTAACCTTTTTATAATGCATATTACACCTATTCTTTCATTTATATTAATAATAGCACACTTTAAAAAGCTTGTCAAGTTTGACAAAGATTTTAAAATATGTTGAAGAGGTATGAACTCAGAAAATGTTACACCTACAACATAACGTATTTTTTGTCAACCAACCTGGGATCTTAAAAAACAGGCTAAAAGAATGCTTTATATAAATGCCAGCGCCACTAATAATATATAGCCCCCTATAAAGTTAATAAACCATTGTCTTTACAAGCTTTCGGCTATATTTATGGTGTTATTTATTATACACACGTAGTAGAGGTAATTTATATAGGTATAAGCATAAGACTTGTTTTGTTTGGTGGGGGTATACCACCTAACCAGCCACTAGCCACATCGGATTGTGATTTGATTGGATAATCCCCCCATAAAACAAGCCAAAGGGCAACAACAGGGCAAGACAAAAGAAAAAACTATTGTTATTTACTTTTTAATTCCTTTTATTGAATTGCTTTTTTTCCCTTTTATTTATAGGGCTTTTTTACTCTTGACTTTCCTATTTATTTTTGCTATAATATTATTAGAAATTAAGCAGAGCAAAACTAGCCGAGCTTAATAAGAACTTTACAAAATAATGAAAGCAATTAAATAAATACTATTATGTTTTATTTAAGGGCTAATTCAAACTATGTCAATTAAAATTGACTACAAGGGCAAGAGCTACGAATTAAGCGATGAAATGGTGGCAAAGTTTTTTAGCCAAAAGGTAGAGAGAACAGCCACGATTAGAAAAAATCAGAGAGAGAGAGCAGATGGTAGCATAAAAGACCTTGTCAAAATGGCAATTGAGGGTGGTATATTAGAACCAATTGATGCCGTTTCCTTGCTAACAGAAAAAGACACAGAAAAGAACAGAGAGAACAAAAAAGAGCTTATCGTTAAATTGACAGATGCAGGATTGATTAGCAACGAAAAGACAGCCGAACCAACAGCCGATGACTATGAACAAGCATTGAAATCAGTGTTAGCAGGTGGTGGGCAATCCGACTTTTAGAAAACAGATGGATGAGCAGGGGAAACCTTGCTTATCAATTTGTTTTTTATAATTAACAATTTAATATTATGCTAACCTTTAAGTGTTTAATCGGTGGTATTTATAGAGATATAAAAGCCGACCAATCTGTAATCATTAACTTACCGGAGATTAGACAGATACTAAAAGCAAAGGAAAACAAAGCCAAGCAATCAATGCTTTACTTTTTAGAAAATCAATCACATTTTGCCGAGCTTTTAAAACTAAACGAAAAGGAAAGAACAGAAAAGGTAAAAGAATTGAGAGCAGAGATTGATGAAATAACCATAGTAGAAAA
>ERZ795044.2138-NODE-2138-length-17342-cov-5.238792_pt1 | contig 17342 bp, 16 predicted proteins | sample MGYA00375128_ERZ795044 | MGnify/ENA primary metagenome ERZ795044 (study PRJEB30173, sample SAMN05720213) | anaerobic digester metagenome | isolation source: active sludge of municipal wastewater-treating anaerobic digesters | place: USA | collected 2014-12-22 ... | reverse complement strand
TCGGACCCGCGTACATGGACTACGTGCTGAACGGGCGTATCGGCGGACCAAAGGGCAACGAGCACCCGCTTGCTGCGGCTGCGCCGCACGGTGTGTTCCCGTGCGCCGGCGATGATCGCTGGATCAGCATCGCGGTGCTGACCGATGCCGAGTGGCAGGCGCTGGTGCGCGCGATGGGCGGCCCCGAGTGGGCGACACTGGACTGCTTCGCGACGTCCGCGCTGCGGGTGGCGCACATCCAGGAACTGCATGCGGGGCTCGCGGCCTGGACCGCCGGCTTCGACGACCGTGCGCTAGCCGCGATGCTGCAAGCGCACGGGGTCGCGGCGGCGCCGGTGCTCAATGTGGCGGACCTGCTCACCGACCCGCACTACCGGGCGCGCGGCACCTTCATCGAGGTGACGCATCCGCTGGGTTTCCGCGAAACCATCTACGGCGCCTACGTGAAGACCAGTCGCACGGTGCCGGACGTTCAGCCGGGGCCCGTGATCGGGCGCGACAACGAGCGTGTGTTCAGGGACATCCTCGGCATGCCGCAGGAGCGCTACCGGCAGCTCGTGGAGGAAAAGGTCATCTACTAGCGGCAGCGCCGCGCGGTCGTGGCGGCGCGATGCCTCCGCGACCGGCAGGCAACGCCAATCCGATCGCCGAGTCTAGGGAATACATCATGAAATTCGCATTATCCGTGCCCGGTCTGCTGAATTACCCGCCCGCGATGGCGCCGTGGGAGGTGCGCGCGACCGGAAAGGACATCATCCGCTTCGCCAGGCATGCGGACCGGCTGAGCTGGGACTGGCTGACGGTGCCGGAGCACCTGTTCATGCCCGACGGGATGGTCGAGGTGATGGGGCGACGCTTTCCCGAGGGAATCACGGCCTGCGCGGTGCTGGCCGGCGCGACCGAGCGCATCCACATGCTCACCTACGTGCTGGTGGTGCCGTACCGCAACCCGGTGCTGCTCGCCAAGCAGATCGCGACGATGGAGTTCATCGCGGGCGGGCGTTTCACGCTGGGCGCGGCGCCCGGTCACCTGAAACGCGAATTCGAGGTGCTCGGGATACCGTTCGAGGAACGCGGGTGGATCACGGACGAGTACATCCGCGCGATGATCGAATGCTGGACCTCGGACACCCCCACCTTCGAGGGCAAGTACGTGAGCTTCAAGGGCATCGTCATGGAGCCCAAGCCGGTGCAGAAGCCCTACCCGCCGATCTTCATCGGCGGCAATACCGAGATCGCGATGAAGCGCGCCGTGCGACACGGCGACGGCTGGATTCCATGGCTCATCACCACGGACGAGCTCAGGCGCTGCATCGACTTCATGAGCACGCAGCCGGGTTGGGAAGAGAAGAAGGATCGCTTCGAGATCGTGATGCCGACCACGGAATACAAGGTCGAGGATTATTCGCACGCCGAGAAGGGCGAGACGGAGATCGTGATGGATCGCGACCGGATCCTGTTCGAGCTCGAGGAGCTGCAGAAGGCGGGTGCCACGGTGGCCCAGGTCATGACGCCGCCCGTCGATGCCGTCGACCAGTGCCTGGAATGGATTGAATGGTACGACAGCGAGATCATTCCGAACTTCCGCTGATATCCGCAAATCGACCAGGAGGGAATTACCGATGGCCCGGGAAGAAGACATGCTGCTGTTCCGGATCGAGGACGGGGTGGGCATCATCACGCTCAACCGTCCGCACAAGCTGAACGCCATAAGCTGGGATCTGGCCGAGGAGCTCTCGCGGCTGCTCTACCTGCTGCGTGACGACGACGCGGTGCGCGTGGTGCTGCTGCACGGCGCGGGGCGGGCGTTTTGCGCCGGCGGCGATCTCGAGTTCATCTCCGGTGACAGCGAGCGCCCGATGCCGGGTACTTCGGATCCGTCGCGTCCCATGCCGCGTTCTCAGCGCAAGAGCCCCGGCGGCCCCTTCGTGGACGTGGTGCGCCAGATCGTCGCGCTGGACAAGCCCGTGATCGCAGCCATCCACGGCGCGGCGGTCGGCGCGGGGCTCGGCTATGCCATGGCCTGCGATCGGCGCTTCGGCGACACCACGACGCGGATGTCGGCGATCTTCACCAATGTCGGGGTGTCGCCCGATTGCGGCGTGTCATGGTTCCTGCCGCGACTGGTCGGCCTGTCCAACGCGTTGATGCTGGTCGAGACGGCGAAGATACTGAACGCCGAGGAATCCAGGGCGATCGGGTTGCTGGACGAACTCGTGCCCGAGGGCCGGGCATTCGAGGCGGCGCTCGACTACGCGCGCCTGATCGCGCGCCGCGCCAGCGTGGCGGTCGACATGGCGCGCAGGCTCATCTATCGCGGGCAGACCACCACCCTGGAGGACATCCTGGACTACGAAGCGGCGGTGGGGACCATGGTGGCTTCGGCCTTCGATGCCAGGGAGGGCGCCACGGCCTTTCTCGAGAAGCGTACGCCCGTCTTCCGCGGGAACTGAGGCGCGCGAATCCTTGAAGCCGCCGGTGCATCTCGCACCGGCCGGCGAAGAATCCACAGGCTCTCAGATCAGCTTGTCGGCGCGCAGCCTGGCGATGAGTGCGGCGGCCGCATCGGCAGGCGTACCCTCGATGAACTCGCAATGCCCATGGATCTCGGGCAGGTACTGCTTGGCGAGCACCACCCCGGGCGTGAGTTGTTCGTCCGTGAGGCCGAGATCGGCGACGGACACCGCGACCGCCTGCTTCTTGCGTGCCGCCATCTTGTCGCGCGCGCTGGGGAACCGGGGCTCCCCGAGTTCGTTGCTGATCGTCACCACGGCGGGCAGCGCCCCTTCCAGCACTTCGTCGCCGTCCGGTGTCACGCGCGTGACACGCAGGCGTCCGTCCTGGAGCGCCAGGGCGCGCGCGATGGGCGCCACCGGCATGTCGAGCGACTCGCCGAGCAGCGCCGGCACCACGCCCTGGTCGTCGTCCGAGGCCTGGCGGCCGCAAAGGACCAGGTCGGCACCCCCGCTGGAGCGGATATAGGCCGCCAGGATGTTCGCCACCACGTGATGATCGAGCGCGCCGGGATCCGCGTCGATGGAGACGATCTCGTCGGCGCCGAGCGCCGCACAGTGCTTGAGCGGATCCTGCAGTTCGCGCCCTATCGACACCGCCGTGATGTGGCATTCGCAGCCGGCGTCGCGCAGGCGCAGCGCCGCCTCCAGCGCCTGCTCGTCGTAGGCGTTGATCAGCCGGGGTATCCCCGGCACGTCGAGCGTCCTGCCGTCGGCCGCGATCTTCAGGCTGCCGGCGAGTGCATAGTTGTTCACGGCACTGGGGTCCAGCACTTCCTTGATGCACACCACGATTCGCATGTCGATCTCCCGTTATCCCTGCGTTGCTCCGGTCCGGTTGCGGCCGGAAACTTTCCTCCGGCCGCAGCCGGCTCCCGAATCTATTCCCCGCCGGGGTCTTCCTCGATCTCGAGGCTGCCCGCCTCGCACCACACGGTCGCGTGCGGATAGCCCTGCGGTGCGTGGCTGAGCGAGTTCATCAGGTACCAGCGCCACGGATAGTCGCCGAAGTCCCGGTAGTCCCCGGTCAGCGTGCCAGCGAAGAACTGGCGACCCGCGAAGCGCGTTCCGGCGACGGCGGCCCCGCCGTCGCACTCGGCGCGCCGGCCCGCGCGCGCGGCGTCGAAGCCGGCGCGAAAGGGCGCGCCGTCGCCGTTCTCAGCCCTCGTCATCTGCCGCGAAGCGGTCGAAGACATCGAGCGCCTCCTCGACCATGTCGGAGAGGATCTGGCGCGCCGGCTTCATCTCCGTGACGTAGTCGATGCCCTGTCCGGCGGCCTCGGTCATCAGATCCTTGCGCAGGTAATCGTTGGCCCCGGTGATGTACTCGTTCGACAGCAGCATCTGCAGCGGCGGCTTGAGCGCGCGCGGGGCATCCTCGCGGCTCCACTCCACGTGCCAGGGGCAGCGGATCGTGCGCATCGTGTAACCCGATATGCAGTCGGAGTACGAGGTGTCGTCCGCGCTCGACTCGATCAGCTTCTCCTTCATCGGCAGGTTCACGTCGGACTCGCGCGAGGCGAGCCACAGCGATCCCGTCCACACGCCGTCGGCTCCCAGCGCAAGCGCCGCCGCCAGGTGACGTCCCGTGGTCACGCCGCCCGCCGCGAGCACGGGTACACCGGAACTGCGCGCGGCATCGACCACCTGCGGCACGATCGAGAACGTGCCGATGTTGCCGGTGTGTCCGGCGGCGTCGTAGCCCTGGGCGATGATCACGTCGGTGCCGGCGGCGATCTGCTTTTTCGCCTGGCGCGGCTTGCCGACCAGGCCCCAGACCTGGATGCCCAGCTGGTGTGCGCGCTTGAGCATGAACTCCGGCGAACCCAGGCCGGAGGCGATGACAGGCACCTTCTCGTCGAACAGCACCTCGAGCTGGTCGAGCGAACGCTTCTGGTCGAGCCCGCCCCAGTTCGAGATCTCGAGTTTCTCCTTCGGATCCGGGACCTGGTACTTCTGCTTGATCATCTCGGTGTACTCGCGTTGCGCGCGAGGAATCATCGCGTAGAGCTCCTCGAGGCTCTTTTCCTCGGGAACCGAGGCCGGCAGCACCAGGTCGATGCCGAAGGGCTTGCCGTGCACGCGCTCGCGGATCCACCTGATGTCGGCGGCTATGTGCTCCGGCGGATGCATCGCCTCTCCGAGCACCGCGAAGCCGCCCGCGTTGATGACGGCCACGGCCACGTCCTTGCAGTGAGTGAATGCGACGATCGGGTATTCGATGCCTAGCCGGTCGCAGAGTTTGGTGTGCAGTGGGTTGCGCATGTCGGTATTCCCGGAGGTTGGAATTGCGTCTCTGACGAAGCGAATCTAATCGCTCGCCGGCGCAATTGAAACCGGCTGGCGCGCCGGATCGCGCACCTGACCGGATATGAGATCCGATCGGCCTGATTTGATTCGCGGCAACTGGTGGCGCCATGGGCGCAGCGCATAGAATGCGATCGAAGACAGCCGTCACAGCCAACAACGGGTAATCGCGATGAAGCCGGCGCCTTTCGAATATTACGCACCCGAAACCCTGCAGGAAGCCATCGCGCTGCTCGCCGGCTTCGAGGAGGACGGCGTCGAAGCCAAGATCCTCGCCGGCGGCCAGAGCCTGATGCCGATGCTGAGCATACGCGTCGCGCGCCCCGACGTGCTGGTCGACCTGCGCAAGCTGCGGCTGCTCGACTACATCCGTGACGACGGCGAGACGATCGCCATCGGCGCGATGGCCACCAAGCGCGCCGCCGAGGATTCGTCGCTCGTTCGCGAGCGCCAGCCGCTGTTCCACGCGGCGACACTGAACATCGGTCACCGCCAGATCCGCAGCCAGGGCACGGTTGGCGGCTCGTTTGCGCACGCCGATCCGGCTGCGGAATATCCGGCCGCTGCGATCGCGCTGGACATGCGCATGAAGGCGGTCGGACCCCAGGGCGAGCGCACGATCGATGCGCGCGATTTCTTCGTGACCTACCTGACCACGGATCTCGCCTCGAGCGAGATCCTGACCGAGGTGTGCATGCCCGTGCTGGCCGCGGGCACCGGCTGGTCCTTCCGCGAGGTCTCGCGACGCAAGGGCGACTTCGCGCTTGCCGGCGCGGCGGTGCTGCTCTCGCTGGCGGGCGGGCGCATCGCCGGCGTGCGCATCGTGGTGTTCGGCGTCAACGCGACGGCGGTGCGGCTGCCGTCCGCGGAACAACTCGTGCTCGGGCAGGCGCCGGATGACGCGCTGTTCCGGGAGGCCGGGCTTGCAGGGGCCGCCGAGGTCGAGGAACCCCTCGCCGACGTGCACGCCTCGGCGGATTTCCGCCGCCACCTCGTGTCGGTGGTGGTGGCGCGCGGGCTGGCCGAGGCGCTGTCGCGCGCGCGGCCATCATGAGACGGGCGTATTGCACCGATTGCACGGAAGGAGACAACTGACCATGACGCAGCAACACAAGGTCCGGCTCAGCGTGAACGGCAGGGCGTACGAGCGCGAGGTAGAGCCGCGCACGACGCTCGTCGATTTCCTGCGCCACGAGCTCGGCCTCACGGGCACCCACGTCGGCTGCGAGCACGGCGTGTGCGGCGCCTGCACGATCATCAAGGACGGCAAGGCCGTGCGCAGCTGCCTCATGCTCGCGGTGCAGGCCGACGGTGCCGAGTTGCAGACCGTCGAGGGTCTGCACGGTGACAACGGGTTGCACCCGATCCAGGAAGCCTTCATCGAGAAGCACGGGCTGCAGTGCGGCTTCTGCACGCCGGGTTTCCTGATGACCACGGTGGAATTGCTCGGCGATCACCCGGACCCGAGTGACGAGGACATCCGCGAGGCGCTGGGCGGCAACCTGTGCCGCTGCACCGGATACCAGAGCATCATGGAATCGGTGCGTCTGGCGGGCGCGAAGCTGCGCGCGGGTGCGGCCGTGCAGGCAGACTGAGCAACAAACCGGGAAGGGACACGCCATGAGCACCAGAATACCCACCTCGCTGGACGGGTTGCCGACTACCGCACGCCGTTTCGTGGGCAAGGAGGTCCGGCGCATCGAGGATCGCGCGCTGGTCACGGGACGCGCGGAATTCATCGACAACCTCGTGCTGCCCGACATGCTCCACTGCGCGATCCAGCGCAGCCCCCATCCGCATGCGCGCATCGTGCGCATCGATACCAGCCGGGCCGAGGCGCACCCGGGCGTTGCCGCGGTGCTCACCGGCGCCGACCTCGAGCGCTGGTGCAACCCGATGGTCACCGCGCCCGCGGGCTGGGGACCGTACAGCCTCGCCGTCGGCAAGACGCGCTTCGTCGGCGAACCGGTGGCCGCGGTCGCCGCCAGCAGCCGCTACATCGCGGAAGACGCCTGCGAGCTGATCGACGTGGAGTACGAGCTGCTGCCGGTGGTGGCCGACCCCTGCGTGGCGACCGACCCGGGAAGCGCGCTGCTCTACGAGGAGAACGGCACCAACCTGATGCTGGACCGCGCCTTCACCTGGGGCGACATCGACGGCGTCTTCGCCGCGGCCGACAAGGTGTTCAGCGCCAAGTTCCGCTGGAACCGCGTCGGCGCCAATCCGACCGAAACCTTCGGCTGCGTGTGCCAGTGGGACCTCGTGCAGGAGCGCCTGACCTGCCACGGCGCCTACCAGACGCCGGGCTTCATGGCGCTGGGGCGCGCGCACACGCTGAAGCTGGCCGCGAACCAGATCAACATCATCAGCCATCCGCAGGGCGGGGGGTTCGGCGGCAAGGGCGGGCCGCGCGGCACGGACATCGCGGCGCTGCTCTCGCGCAAGGCCGGCGGGCGACCGGTGAAGTACATCGAGGACCGCATGGAATACCTGCTGGCCGGCGGCGGCCAGTCCTGGGACCGCTACTACGACGCGGCGCTTGCCGTGCGAGCCGATGGCACGGTCACCGGATTTCGCGTGAAGCTGCTCGATGACCAGGGCGCGAGCGCGGAGGGTTATGGCACGATATCGGTGGCGAAGCCGCTGGCGGCCTTCACCGGCTGCTACCGCATCGAGGCGGCGCAATACGACGTGAAGGTGGTGAGCACCAACCGCGCGCCTTCCTACCCCTACCGCGGCTACGGGCCGCCGCCGCACAACTTCGTGCTCGAATCGCTGATGGACATCGCCGCGCGCGGCCTCGGCCTCGATACCGCGGAGATGCGCCGGCGCAACTACATTCGTCCGGAGCAGTTCCCCTACACCATTCCGAGCGGCAACGAGTACGACAGCGGCAACTACGAGGCCGCGCTCGACAAGGTGCTGGAGATGGCCGATTACGGGCGCTTGCGCGAAGAGCAGGCGCGCGCGCGTGCCGAGGGTCGGCTGGTCGGGATCGGTGTGGCCAGCACCATCGAGCCGGGGGTGTTCGACTGGAACGCCTATGCCACGGTCGGTGTGCCCGGCGTCGGCGTGCCCGAGGGCGCGTCGGTGGGCATCAACATCCTCGGCGAGGTCACCGTGCGCGTGGGCTTCAACCTGCAGGGGCAGGGCCAGTACACGCTCGCGGCGCAACTGCTGGCCGATTACTTCGGCGTGGAGATGGACGCGGTGCGCGTGGTCTATGCCGACACCGACAACGCGCCGCCGCACTTCGGACCCGGCGGCAGCCGTCTCGGCGTGGCGATCACCGGCGCGATCCTCGGCGCCTGCCAGGCGATCACGGAAAAGCTGCGTCACGTGGCGGCGGTGCTGCTGCAGGCGCCGTTCGAGCAGGTCGAACTCATGGACGGGATGCTTCGCGTCAAGGGCGTGCCCGGGGCGCAGATGCCGATGGCGCAGGTTGTCGGCGCGCTGCTCTCGCGCAGCGACCTGCTGCCGCCGGGCATGGAGGCGAATGCCTCCACGACCAGTGTCTGGACCGCGCCGGGGCGCACCGCGCCCGACGCCGACGGACGCTGCAAGAGTTATCTCACCGCCGCGAATGCCTGCCACGTGGTGCTGGTCGAAGTGGACCCCGAAACCGGCAAGACCGAGATCCTGAAGTACTTCATCGCCGATGACTGCGGCACGCGCCTCAATCCCGCGACGGTCGAGGGCATGATCCAGGGGGGTGTGGCGCAGGGCGTGGGCGCCGCACTGCTGGAGCAGTACGTGTACAACGAGAACGCGCAGCCGCTGGTGTCGACTTTCATGGACTACCTGGTGCCGTCGATCAACGAGGTGCCGATGACCGAGAAGGCGGCGCTGGTGACGCCGTCGCCGTTCGCGCCGCTCGGCGCCAAGGGCTGCGGCGAGGGTGCGATCCACACCACGCCCGCCGCGGTGATCTGCGCCATCAACGATGCGCTCGCGCCGCTCGGCGCGATGGTTCGCGAGACGCCGGCCTCGCCGCACCAGGTGTGGTCGTTGATCCGCGCCGCGCGGACTGCCAGCCTCCATGTCCCGAAATGAAATCGCGAAGGCCGGAATTGATGCGCTGCGAAACGGGCCGCAACGGGCGCAGCGATTAGGATAGGACCATCGGCTTGGTGATGCACAGCGACGGGTGACGGGCATGAGTGGTGCGCTGGACGATATCGTGGTTCTCGATGTGACGCGCGGCTTCGCACCCTCGATGACGGCCGCGTTCCTCGGCGATTTCGGCGCGCGCGTCATCCGGCTCGAGCCGCTCGGAGGTGCATCGCAGCGCGGCGGCGTCGACGAGGACGGAGCGCGCTCCGGCACCTGGAACCACGAGGCCGACCTGATCCATCGCAACAAGCAGAGTCTCGCGCTCGACGCGGCAACGGTGCGCGGGCGTGCGGTGCTCGACGATCTCCTGGCCCGCTGCGACGTGGTTCTCACCGATTGGCCGCTCGCGGAGCTCGCCGCGCTCGGGCTCGATTACGCCGCTGCCTGCGCGCGGCGCCCGGATATCGTCGTGGCGCGTCTCTCCGGCTTCGGGCCGAAGGGCAAGGACTGTGAGCTCCCGGCGATCGACGAACTCGCGGCGGCGCGCACCGGCATGATGCCCATCGTGCAGCAGCCGGGCGAGCCGCCGGTGTACACCGGAGCGGGCGCGATGCATGCGGCCGTGCTGCTCGCCTTCGGCGTCGTCACCGCGCTGCTGCATCGCCAGCACAGCGGCGAGGGGCAGCAGGTCGATACCTCGCTGTTCGCCGGCAATATGTACGGCGCGAGCCTCGACCTGCAGGCCTTTCTCGCGATCGGTTCCGGCGACCGGCTGCTGAACCCGATCTCGCGCCTCGACGTCTCGAACCCGATGTCCGGCTCGCTCTACGCCAGCGCCGACGGGCGCTGGGTGACGCTCACGATGCCCGACACCGACCGGTGGTGGCCGGATCTCGCCGAGATAACCGGGCTGGATGCCGGGGATCCGCGTTTCGACACCCACGAGAAGCGTTGCGATCTGAACCGCCTGGAACTGATCCACGCGTTCGAGGCAGCGTTCGCGCGCCAGAATGCCGGGCACTGGCGCGCGCTGTTCGCCGCCAGGGGCATGTCGGCGGATATCATCGAGCGCTTCGATTACCCCGCGAGCGATCCGGTGGCGCGTGCCAACCGTTATGTGGTCGAGCTCGATCATCCGAGCTTCGGCCGCGTGAAGAGCCTCGGATTCCCGATCTACATGAGCGAGAGCCCGGCGCGGCTCGCGAGTCTCGCGCCCTGCGTCGGACAGCACACGCTCGACGTGCTCCACGGGCTGCTCGGCTACCCGGTGGAAACCATTCACGAACTCGGCGCCTGCGGCGTCGTCGCCTGAGCGCGGGAGGGCAAGGTGGCCAGAGCACTCGAGGGCATCCGCGTCATCGACCTGACGGTGTGGTTCCAGGGGCCGGTGTCGGCGCAATATCTCGCGGACTTCGGCGCCGAAGTGATCAAGGTCGAACGCCCGCAGGGCGGCGACCAGGCGCGCGGCGTGCGCAGCATCAAGTCGCTCGAGATCGGCGACTGGAACCAGTACTTCCTGGTCAACAACCGCAACAAGAAGAGCCTGGTCATCGACCTGCGCAAGCCCGAGGGCCAGCAGATCATGTACCGGTTGGTCGAGAAGGCCGACGTGTTCCTCTCCAACCTCACGCCCGCGATGCTCGATGGCTGGAACCTGTCCTGGGAGCGGCTGCGCGAGATCAATCCGCGGCTGGTCTACGCGACCAACACCGGCTACGGCCGCTTCGGCGGCGCGTCGCGGCCTGCCTTCGACATGACGGTGCAGGCGTTGACCGGTATCATGGCGCAGCTCGGCGAGCCGGGACAGCCGCCGATCTACCTCGGCATGGGCTCGGGTGATGCCTACGGCGGCATCATGTCGGCGTTCGCCATCGTGACGGCGCTCTACCAGCGCAACCGCGCGGGCCACGGGCAGTGCATCGATGCCTCCCTCTACGGTGCGCAGCTGTTTCTCGCCGCGCCGCAATTGCAGTCCTTCCTCGCCGGCAACAGCGAGCGCGCCCTGCAGCACTCGCGCCGCGAGGCGGCAAACCCGCTGTGGAACCTGTACCCGACGCGCGGCAAGTGGGTGTACGTCTGCGAGCCGAACGAGGACGCGCGCTTCCGGTTGCTGTGCGAGGCCCTTGGCGACGGGGCGCTCATCGAGGATCCACGCTTCGCGAGCGCCGCGGGCCGCGCGGTGAACAACGTCGAGTTGATCGCGGAGTTCGATGCGCTCGCCGCGGCACTCGATCACGAGGCGCTGCTCGCGCGTTGCGCGGCGCACGACATTGTTGCCGCGCCGATCAACACGCTGGCCGACGTGGTCAGGGATCCGCAGGCCTGGGACAACGACTACCTGCTGAAGACCTGGTGCGAGGAAGTCCAGCGCGAGGTCGAGGTGCGCGGGCTGCCGGTCACGCTGTCGAAGACGCCGGGTGAAGTGAACACGCTGGGTCTGCAGCTCGGCCAGGACACCGAGCTGTTGATGATGGACCTGCTCGAGTATTCCTGGGAAGAGATCGAGGCGTTCAAGGCCGCGGGCGCGATACCCTGAGCCGGCCACGGCGACAACCATGATCATGGAAGGCGGTGACACATGAGCGAGCCCGGAGCGACGTCGAGCTGGAGCGCGTGGTCCTCGCCGGGTGGCGACGGGCTCGACAACTTCGTCGAGATCCTCTACGAGAAGAAGTCGCACGCGCGCCTGGGTGGCGCGGTGGCGCGCGTGACGCTGAACAAGCCCGACAAGATGAACACGCTGACGCTGGCGACGGTCGACGAGATGTTCCGCGCCTTCTACGACGCCAACCACGACCCGATGGTCGGGGTGATCATCGTGGCCGCGAAAGGCAAGCACTTCGGCGCCGGCGGCGACGTGGCCTGGGAGCGCTGGGGGCTGCGCGAGGCCTTCTACAACCGTTACCCGCACAATCGCCTGATGCGCATGTCGCGCAAGCCCGTCATCGCGCAGGTGCAGGGTTACTGCCTCGCCGGTCACAACCACATGGCCTACTGTTGCGACTTCACGATCGCGGCCGACAACGCCGTCTTCGGCCAGGCCGGTGCGCGCGTGTCCTCGCCCGCCGACGGCTTCTTCGTGCCCTACCTGACCAAGGTGGTGGGTGCGAAGAAGGCGCGCGAATTGTGGATGCTGTGCCGCAAGTACCCGGCGGCGCAGGCGCTGGAGATGGGGCTGGTCAATACGGTGGTGCCGCTGGATCGCCTCGAGGCGGAAGTGGACCAGTGGTGCGAGGAGATGCTGGCGCTGAGCCCCGGTTGCCTGGAGGTGCTGAAGGCCGCCTTCGACCAGGAGATGGACGGCTATCGCGAGTCCTGCATCACCTCTGCGGCGATGTTCCCCGACTGGTTCGACATGCCCGAGGGCAAGGAAGGCGGTGCCGCGTTCATGGAGAAGCGCACGCCCGAGTTCTGGGACATCCGCCGCCGCGAGGCCGAGGCGCGCGCGCAGCTGCTCGAGGACTACGAGGCGCGCCAGAAGCGCTGATTTGACGCGAAGGAAGGTGCAATCGTGTTCAAGGACAAGGCCTGCATTGTCGGCATCGGCGAGACCGCCTACTGCCGCAAGCCCGGCTCCGGTCTCGGCGAGGAGGCGCTGCAACTGCACGCCGCGGTCGCGGCGTTGCACGATGCCGGGCTCAGCGGCAGCCAGATCGACGGCGTGCTCGCCTTTCCGAACGTGGGCAAGTGCGAGGCCTTTGCCGCGAGCCTGGGCTCGGAGAACCTGCGCTTTGCCGCGATCATCCACATGGGCGGTGCGGCGCCGGTCGCCTCGTTGCGCCTGGCCGCGATGGCGGTCGTCTCGGGCGCGGCGAACCACGTGCTGATCCCCGCCGGCTGGAACGGTTATTCGGGGGCGCGCGTGCGCCAGACCGTCACCACCGACAAGCATTCGATTCCCGGCGGCGCGATCGCCTGGGACTACTACCTGCCGCAGGGGCTAACGGTGCCGCCGCAGTGGTATGCGCTCATGGCGCGCCGCCACATGCACGAGTACGGCACCACGCACGAGCAGATGGGCGCGGTCGCGATCGCGATGCGCCGCCACGCGCAACTGAACCCCGCGGCCCTGATGCACGGCAAGTCGCTCACGATGGCCGACTACCTCGCCTCGCCGATGCTGGCCGACCCCTATCGCGTCAACGACTGCTGCCTGGAGACGGACGGCGCTGCCGCCTGCATCGTCACCACGGTGGAGCGTGCGCGCGATCTCGGCAAGCCGCCGGTCTACATCATGGGCGCCGCGGCGGGTCAGCCCTATCCGGCCGACGAGATCACCAATCGCAAGGACTTCCATCGCACCGGTCTGAGCATCGCCGCGCCCGAGGCGTTCCGCATGGCGGGCGTGACACCCGCGGATGCGGATTTCGCGCAGATCTACGACTGCTTCACCTTCGAGGTGATCCAGCAGATCGAGGAAGCCGGCTTCTGCGCTCGTGGCGAGGGCGGTCCCTTCGTCGAGAACGGCGCGATCGAGCTCGGCGGGCGCCTGCCGGTGAACACGCACGGCGGCCTGCTGTCGGAGGCGCACTCGCTCGGCATCGGCCACATCGTCGAGGCGGTGAAGCAGCTGCGCGGCAGCGCCGGCGCGCGCCAGGTGGCCGATGCCGAGGTCGGCGTGGTCACCGGCTGGGGCGACTTCGGCGACGGCAGCATCGCGATCCTGCGGCGCTAGCGAAGGAGCGATACCCGATGAGCAGGCAAACGATTCCCTACGACAAGCCGCTGCCGGCGCTCGAAGGCCTGACGGCCGGGTTCTACGCATGGTGCCGGCAGGGCGAGCTGCGCTTCCAGCGCTGCGCGGACTGCGGGACGTTCCGTCACGTGCCGCGCGAGATCTGCGCGCAATGCAATTCCTTCGCCTGGTCGTGGGAGCCATCCACCGGGCGCGGCACCGTCTACACCTGGACGGTGGTCGAGCGCGCGCTGCACCCGGCCTTCGTGAACGCCACGCCGCTCGCCCCGGTGGTGGTCGAGATGGAGGAGGGCGTGCGACTGCTCGGGAACATGGTCGATTGCGCGCCGCACGAGCTGCGCATCGGCATGCCGGTGCAGGTCGAATTCGAGGCGGTGACGGCCGAGGTCAGCCTGCCGCGTTTCAGGCGGCGCGACTGAGCGCAGTGTGGCCGGGTCGACGAACGACGGACGAGGAGGCGATCGAGATGACACTGGAACTGCCGGAGACATTCCTTTACGAGAAGCGCGGGCGCATTGCCGTGATGACGATCAACCGCCCGCGCGCGATGAATGCGTTCACCGGCGAGATGCTCGCGGCGATGGACGCCTGTTTCGAGGATTTCCGCAAGGACGACGAGCTCTGGGTCGCGATCCTCACGGGCGCCGGAGACAAGGCCTTCTGCGCCGGCATGGACCTGCAGGAGGCCATACCGCGTCTGAACGCCGGTGAGGACCTGGGCTATTCGGATCACACCAAGCGCCCGTTCTCCGACGTGTTCAAGCCGATCATTGCCGCGGTGAACGGCTTCTGCATTGCCGGGGGCATGGAGTTCATGCAGGGCACCGACATCCGCATCGCGGCCGAGCACGCGACATTCGGGCTCGGTGAAGTCCGCTTCGGGCTGGTCCCGACCGGCGGCACGCACGTGCGCCTGCCGCGACAGATCCCGTGGGCGGTGGCGATGGAGCTGCTGCTCACCGGCGAGAACATCGATGCGCGGCGCGCCTGCGAAATCGGCCTGGTCAATCGCGTCGTGCCCGCCGGGCAACTGATGGACGAGGCGTTGCGGGTCGCGGAGAAGATCTGCATGAACAGCCCGCTCGCGGTGCGCACGGCGAAGGAAATCGTGGTGCGCCAGGCCAGCCTGGAACCGGGCTTCGTGCTCGAGAAGGCAATCGGTGCGCGCGTTTTTGGCTCGCACGACGCGATCGAGGGGCCCAGGGCTTTCATGGAAAAGCGCAAGCCCGAGTTCAAGGGCCGCTGAGCCGCACGGCCCGCACCGGAGGGAACATGGCGTTGCGCGTCGAGACCGTGATGATGGGGCCGCAGACCTCGCAGTATGCCGGCCAGGGCCAGGCGGCGACGGGCGTGGCGGGTATCGCTGCGCAGGCCCGTTCCCTGGAGGAGCTGGGCTTTGACGGCATCACCACGCCGGAGGCGGGCCACGACCCGTTCCTGCCGCTGGCGATCGCCGCCGAGCACACGACGCGGGCGCGCCTGGGCACCAATGTCGCGATCGCCTTTCCGCGCAGCCCCATGGTCACCGCGCAGTGCGCGTGGGATCTGCAGGGTTTTTCCGGCGGGCGCTTCGCGCTCGGCATCGGCACCCAGATCAAGGGCCACAACGAGCGGCGCTACGCGACGCCCTGGCCCTCGGCGCCGGGACCGCGCATGCGCGAGTACGTGCTGTGCGTGCGCGCCATGCTGCGCTCGTTCCAGAACCCGGGCTCGCCCGAGTTTTTCGAGGGAGAGCACTACCGGTTCACGATGATCCCGCCGTTCTTCAATCCTGGCCCGATCGCGCATCCCCACATCCCGATCCACGTCGCAGCGGTGAACCCGTACATGGCGCGCATGGCCGCAGAGATCTGCGACGGCTTGCGGCTGCACCCGGTGGCGACCTTCGCCTACACGCGCGAGGTGCTGCTGCCGGCGATCGCGGCGGGCGCCGCGAAAGCCGGGCGCGACGCGGCCGCCTTCGAACTGATCGGCGCGCCCTTTCTTGCGCTCGGGCGCGACGAGGAGGAACTGCGCAAGTCCATGGACGCGCTGCGCCAGCACATATCCTTCTACGCCTCGACGCGTTCCTACCACGCGGTGCTCGCTCACCACGGCTGGGAGGACACCGGGTTGGAACTGCACCGGCTCTCGGTCGCGGGAAAGTGGGCGCAGATGCCAGCGCTGATCAGCGACGAGATGCTGGAGCAGTGGGCCGTCGTGGCATTGCACGACGACTTCGCGCAGAAGTTGCGCGAACGCGCCAACGGGGTATTCGCTACGGTGTTGATCGACCTGCCTGCCGCGGCACGCGCGGACACCGGCTTCGTGCGCGAAACGGTGCAACGCCTGCGCGCCTGAACAACGCACACCTACTCGCGGGAACAAGTCCATGAGCGAACATACGATGGCGACGGGCCCCCTCCAGGGGCTGCGCGTGCTCGATATCTCCACGATGCTGGCAGGTCCCTACGGCGCGACGCTGCTCGGCGACCTCGGCGCGGACGTGATCCGCGTCGAATCGCATTACGGCGACGAGAGCCGCCACCTCGGCCCGGAGCGCGGGACGGAGCGCGGTCCCTATCTCAGCCTCAACCGCAACAAGCGCGACATCGTCATCGATCTGCAGCAGGAGGACTCGCGCGAGGTGTTCGCGCGGCTGGTGGCTACAGCCGACGTGCTGATCACCAATATCCGCGAGCCGGCGCTCAGCAAGCTCGGGTTGAGCTATGCGCAGGTCGCGACGCTGAAGGCCGACATCGTGTGGATAGGGGTCACGGCCTTTGGTCCCGACGGTCCGTATGCGGGTCGTCCGGGTATCGACTTTCTCGCGCAGGGCTATGCCGGCGTGCTGGCGCTGAACGGCGACCCGGACGGCGAGCCGGTGCGCACCGGCTTTCCGGCGGTCGACGTGATCACCTCGCTGCTCGTTGCCAATGCAGCGCAGGCGGCGCTGCGCGTGCGCGACCGCACCGGCGCGGGGCAACGCGTGGAGGTCTCGTTACTCGATTCGCTGATGCACGCGCAGGCCAGTTCCATCGGCACCTACCTCGCGACCGGCGAGGCGCCGGTGCGCACGGGCAACCGCAGCCTGTATTTCGCGCCCTCGGGCGTCTATCCGACGCGCGACGGTGGCCACGTCGTGATCACCACGCCGGGAGAGAAGTTCTTCGTCAAGCTGTGTCGGGCGCTGGAAACCGACTGGGACACCGATGCGCGCTTTCACGACATCGCGGCGCGTCTGGCCAACCAGGACGAGCTCGATCGCGTGGTCGCGCAGCGCACGAGCGCCTACACGCGCGAGGAGCTCATACCGAAGCTGGTCGCGGCCGATGTGCTCACCGCGCCGATCAACCAGGTCGAGGACGTGGTGCACGATCCGCAGATCCTGCACAACAACATGATCGTGGCGACCGAGCATCCCGTGCTGGGCGAGGTGCGCGTCACCGGCGTACCGATACGGTTCTACGCCACACCCGGCAGCGTTCGCCTGCATCCGCCGCTGCTCGGAGAGCACACGCGCGCGCTGCTCGGAGAGCTCGGGTACAGCGCGGAGGAGGCCGCGGCAATGATCCGCGACGGGCTGGTTGCCGACAACCCCGAGATCCTGGCGCGCCGCAAGCGAAAGTAGGTCCGCATTTGTGTGTGGGTCCGAATTCATTCGGACAACTCGTGTCCGGCTCGAAAGGATGTCGCAATGCCATGACGTTGCGAGCGAGCGGCCTGGTGCGTCGCCGGTTGTGCTGCCCGCTGTTGGCTTGCGGGGCCTTGCGCCGCAGGACGCGGCGCGGAGC
>ERZ795044.2134-NODE-2134-length-17362-cov-8.453805_pt1 | contig 17362 bp, 10 predicted proteins | sample MGYA00375128_ERZ795044 | MGnify/ENA primary metagenome ERZ795044 (study PRJEB30173, sample SAMN05720213) | anaerobic digester metagenome | isolation source: active sludge of municipal wastewater-treating anaerobic digesters | place: USA | collected 2014-12-22 ... | reverse complement strand
GGAACTTTTTTATTTTTGAAATTCAATAAAACGCTTTCACGCATCTCTTGAGTAAGATCGCTATGAATAGCAGCAGCAGGAAGATTTCTTCTCTGTAATTCTTTCTCAAGCGTTTTCACTGCAATTTTTGTTGATGCAAATATCAAAGCAGTGCTGATCTTTCTTTCAGCCAGTAAATTCACGATAAGATTGTTTTTCTGGTCATCAAAAACAACATAAGCTTTCTGATCGACACCGGCAGCAGGTTTACTGATTGCAATATTGATCTCTACCGGATTGTTCATTAGCTTTTTTGCCAGCGGACGGATCTTCACAGGCATCGTTGCACTGAATAAAAGGATCTGTTTTTTCTCCGGTAAAAATTTATTGATCGTCATGATGTCTTCGTAAAAACCCATGTCAAGCATTTTATCCGCTTCATCCAGGATCAATGTTTCCAGCTGATCCATTTTTACATAACCAAGTTTCAGATGACTTAGCAATCTGCCCGGAGTAGCAATGATTACTGAAGTTCCTTCCATCAATGCTTTTTTTTCTCTGTCAAAAGAAAAGCCATCATTTCCACCGTATACTGCGATTGAATTTGCATGAGTAAAATATGCAAAGCCCTGAAATGCCTGATCGATCTGGACTGCAAGTTCACGTGTCGGGGCAAGAATCAAAGCTGCAGTATGTGGAGTTTTGCTGTCAGAAATTTGCTGTAAAGTGGGTAATAGATATGCAGCAGTTTTGCCTGTTCCTGTCTGAGCGCATGCTAAAACATCGCGCTTAGCTAAAATTTCGGGAATAACACTGTTTTGTATCGGTGTGGGTTTTTCATACCCCATTGTATATAGACCATCTAATAAATCATCACTGAAATTAAATGCTTCAAATCCTAAATCTTCCATTCGTATTTTTATTCTGTGCGAAGATACGAATTTCTAATGGATGGAGTGAAATTTCGTTTTTCATCTATCGTTTCTCGTTTTTCGTCTAAAGTAATTCTTAAACACGAAAGACGATAAACGAAAGACGAAAACCAATTCACACCCTCTTACGGATGCACTCTGAAAACATTCATGTTATTTTCAAACAAACTGTAATCAGAAGATTCTACGATTCCATCTCCATTCAGATCTTCCGGAATATAACCGGATGCATTGATCTGTGCTGCATTCTGAATGCTATTCATGTCGATAACTTCGATCGTACCACTTTGATCAACATCACCGGAGAACAATGCAAACCGGCCATCACCAAGATTCCGCATATTGCTTCCAAGTGCTTTTGTGATTGCATCACTGAAGATATATGTTGTTACAGCTCCTGTGAAAGTAACAGGTGATGAACTCCATGTTTCCAATGCATTTCTGTGATGAACACTAATGTAGAAACTTCCATTCAACAATTCAGAAGGGAAAACAAAACTTCCTTCACCAATTGTGTTGATAGTGCTCTTGAAACTTTGAACTTCAGAATAAGGAGAAACAGACTGATGTAATTTTACAACAATGGTATCACAGATCGACGGATTCGCTATAGGATCTGCAACTGCTTTCATTTGTCCTGCAGAAATATAAAATCCTTCTATATATAATTTTACATTCAGTGTTATTCCTGTTGTGATTGCAAATGTTGAAGCAGAACAAACTATGCATCCTTTGTCGTTTGTGACACATATTGCTCCAATAACCGGGCTAACATTTGGAACAACCGCTTGAATTTCTGTTGCACTTATAACAGTAAATGAAGCAGCATTGTTTCCTGCAAAAGTTACTGCACTTGCATTGGTAAAACCTGTTCCAATAATTGTAACAAGTGTTCCTGCAACACCACTTACTGGCGCAAATGAATTTATTGAAAGAGTGTCAGGAACTGCAACGCTGACAGAATTTGTAGCAGAACATCCGGTAGCACTGCTGGTAGCAACAACTGTGTAAGTTGTGTTTGCAACAGGAACATCAGTTGGATTCTGAACTGAAGAAGTAAATCCACTCGGAGTTGAAGTCCATGAATAACTTATTGTTTCCGGAATTGCATTGTTGATGTTGAGTGTCCAGTTTTGAATTCTTCCGGTGTCAACGTTTGCAAGATCCTGCACTTTCAGTAACCAAGTACCGTTTGCATTTCCTGTCAAAGCATTGAAGTTTCCATCAGGCCTGTATGTCCCTGTAAAAGGCGCGGTTCCTGTACTGATCAGTGTAGTAGCCGGCATTGAAAAAACGGTGTTGATGAAATTATCGCCACCACTACCACGACGATTACTTAACAGAATTGTATTTCCGCTCGGTGCAACAAGTGATATTGCAAGATCGCCATCATAAGTGTGAGTAAGATTAATTCTTACTGAAACAACAGAAGTAGTTGTTAATGTAGCAGGACTAATTCCCGATACAACGATTGGTGAAGTAACACCGGTTGAATTATTATCAGGAATAACAACCGGAACGTTTGTAGAAAATGTAGTTGAAACATTTTGAGTTCCACCTGAAGTTCCTGTAGCATTCAATTGAACAGTGTTGCCATTGCAAGAAGGTTCAGTTGCTGTTGCACTTGCAGTAATTGGAATTGTAGAAACAACGACAGGTGTAGATGTAGAAACAGATGATCCGCAATTTGTAGAAACAGTATAGCTACCCGGTGCAGAAACTGTAATTGATTGAGTTGTCTCACCAGTCGACCATAAATAATTACTTGCAACACTTGAATTCAAGGTCACACTTCCGCCGGCACAGATAAGAGTTGGTCCTGCAGCAGTAATTGTAGGTGCAGAGTTTTGCTGAGTTAAAGTAATTGGTACAGCAACCCAGTTATTATTCTCGTCACTTTCAAGGAAATTATTTTCAGGATCTGTAATTGAGACTACATAATATGTTCCGTTACAAATATTATTAAGAGGAATCGGATCATTCAATGAAATACTGTAAACATCATAATTACCCGGATAAATTCCCTGAGTTAAACCACAACCGGTGTGAAATCCGAAGTTGTTGTTTGGAAAAGTTGTCATTGGATTACCGTTGTTGTCGACACATTGTCCGGGATTAGTTGAACAATGACCAAGATTGATAAGACAGAAACTTTGTTTTACACCGGTACCAACTATTGGCCATGTTCTTGCATCGGGATTTGAAGTTGCAGTTCTCAAAGTGTAATTAGACCAATGATCAACGTGTAAGTGGCCATGCGCAGCGTGATAAGTCATCTTACCTGCTTCCCGATCATAATAAGTAAGAGTATCTGTACCGGGAACTTTCTGATAAATTCTTTGCTTAACAAGATGTTTTATATCATCTCCGTTAGGGCAGACCGTTCCGCAAGGAACAAGAGTGGTTCCGCAATAACATGAGTCTACACCAAAAATATCAATTGGTCCGTATCCAATATTCGGAGTTGCATTCGCTATGTAAAGAAATCCCGGAGCTTCAGTGTGATTTACTGTAATTTCTTTTGCTGAAGCAGTCATATCCGGTAAAAGATCACAGGCAGAAGCACCACCCGGACAAACGCAAGTTGCGCAAGTGTAAGTGCCTTGTGGCCCGCTACCAACAGTCGTTTGTCCGGGGTTAGGTGGATTTTGAACAAACACAATGCTGGCAGTATGGATAGATCCTGTATCGGTAGTTGCCTGATCGCTTACAATAAATTTCCAGATACCATTAGGATTTTGTCCATTATTAAATAAACTTGTATTGCCTGTAGGTAAATAAATTCCTGTGTAGGGAGCCTGGCCATTGCTGAAAGCAGTTCCATCCATACCAACACAAGTCCCAAGAAAATTGTTTGCTGAACCACCCACTCCAGAGATCAATGTGATGATCACTCCATCCGGTGACATGAGTTTCATTACAAGATCATTCTTGTAAGTATGTGTTATATCCATACACACATGGGCCAAACCAAAAGTCGTATCAATAACAGTTGGAAGTCCGGAAACTATAATTGGAATAGTATCCGTTTGATTGTCCATGATTGGTTCATTGCCCGTCCAGCTGAAAGTTTGGGCATTGGAATTCCATGTTGTCAAACATAGAATGATGGCAAGTAGTAATTTTTTCATCAAATTTCAGGTTGATTTATTGTATTGGGCGCAAATCCCCGCGATGGACAAATTAGTTAATATTCTGAAAAATGGCAAATTAATTTTTTAATGAACAGAATAGAAAGCCGAAATATGTAATATTCTAATAAAAACCACGAAAAATCCAATCTATAGAGACTTTAAAAAGGGGAAAATTTACTGTTTTCGAAAAAAATGATTCGGGTTTGATAGCTAAAAGGGTATTTAAATTATTCAATTTTTCATACTCTTTACTCTGTATTCACTTTTATTTAAATATTATTCAAAACTATAAAATTAAAAACAGAATATTTTCTTAAACCTAAAAAGCTTAAATTTTTAATAAAGAACTCAATGCAGCCAACTCTTAAACGCCTGTGCTTTCTCTCTGCTGATATCAATAGTAATTACATTTGGCGCTTTCAATTTTGCAATTAATTTTCCGTAGGAGTCAGTTCTATATGATTCAACAGAATTTATATTTATAATGAATTGTCTGTTTGCCCTGAAAAAAATTGCAGGGTTTAACACCTCCTCAATTTCTTCCATTGTCTGAAAGTCTGTAATATATTGTTCTTTATCTATTGTCTGAATATAGATCAATGCATCCTTTTGAAAGCAGGCAATATTTGTATAGTTGATGACAAGATGTGTCTTGCCCGAATTTGCGGTAAACCGTTCTTTATAGATCTTTGTTTGTCCCGGAACAGAAAGATGATTCATCAGTGACTTGATCTGATCCTTTATAATTTCGGATTGAGTTGAACGATATTTTGAAAATTTATCCAACGCAATAATTAGTTCCGACTTGTCTATGGGTTTCAGAAGATAGTCGATACTGTTAACTTTGAATGCCCGGATAGCAAATTCATTATAAGCGGTTGTGAAAATTATCGGACAAGATATCTGAATGTGATTGAAAATATCAAAACTAACACCATCACTCAGCTGAATATCCATGAATAATAATTCAGGCTCAGGATTTGAATTGAAATAGTCAATGCTGGATTTGACAGAATCAAGTATTGTTACGATCTCGATTTTAGAATCAATTTGTTTAATAATATTGATAAGATCTTTTGCAACCAGTGGTTCGTCTTCAATAATAATTGCTTTCATTTTATTCTGTTGATTTTAAATTAGTGGAATTCTGACTCTGAATAGTGAATCAGTTTCTGTTATTTCAACATCTGTATCCGATAGATATTGATATAGTGTTTTCAGGTTCTCCAGTCCTTGTTTGTTGCTGGCTTCTACCTGTGATTTTTTATTGACTGTATTCTCAACAGTAAGAAAATTTCCATTTGCAATAATTGAAATGATGAGCGGGGATTTGTCAGTCACAATATTGTGTTTGACGGCATTTTCAATCAGCACCTGAATCGTAACAGGCACAATACCTTTGTCGCGTGAATCTTTATCTATTTCAATCTTGAAGTGAATAGCGTTTTCAAATCTCGTTTTAAACAGAAAGATATAATTATTGATAAAATCAATTTCTGTACTCAGTGAGACAGTGTCTTTATCTTTATTCTGTAATGTATAACGATAAACTTTTGAAAGTTGTTGTAGAAATTCACTTGCAAGTTGCTGATTTTCGAAGATAAGACTATTCAGTGACGTCAGTGCATTAAAAAGGAAGTGCGGATTGAGTTGGTTTCTCAGTGCATCATATTTTACTTGTGTTTGTTCTTTTTGCAGACGCTCCGAACGGACTAGATTTTCTTTCCATTCTCTGAAGTAATACGAGCCAAAGTAGATCAGATTAATTATCATTGACATAAACAGGTACAGAACAGGTATTATTTTCTGAAGAATTTCCGGTGTTGTAATTTTGAAATAACTTTCAGCGTAATTGAATAAACTAAAGCCGGATATATTTATTACAATAAAACAAAGTAAAACCTGTGTAATTATTCTTTTCACAGGATTGTTTACAATCGGCAATCGTTTATTCAAAACGCTGCTTATGAACAAAAGAAATTCCCAATTAATTAAAAGGACGAGAAATGTTCCAATGAACAAAGAAATATGAAAGAAGGCGTTCATGTTTGGAAACAAAAACCCACGTTCAATAGAGGTAATTATGTCAAGAACGAAAAAGAGAATATATATACTTTTTCTGCTTATGAGTTTTGTTTGCATTAATGATCCTTGATTATTTATTTGATAGAATATTAGTCATTGCCTCATTCATTGTTGCCTTTTCATCGAGATACATTTGCCAGTTTGCGGCCACAGCATCAATTGTTTTCTTAACAGCCGGATTTATATCGGCAAGTTTGTTTTTATAAATATATATTTCGTGATCGATATTTTGCTTCTTTAATTCATTTTTTACAAACATTCCGGTGGAATAAAAGAGGATGGTATGCCAGACATTATGATCAAATTCCATATTCTGGTCTTTACAGGCGTTTTCCTGAGCATTATAAATTGCGTCAATCATACCATGTGCAACTTCGTGGAAAATCACTTCTACACCTTGAGTTCCTGAATGTGAACGGTAGGTTGAAGAGATCACTGCACTGATATAAGGTTCGGTTGTAGTATATGCTCCGAAAAAAGTAGCGTAATCAACAAGGTCGATCCTGAATTTTGTGCCGTTATACTTATACAGATAATATTTAGATGAATTCCGGATCACTTCACCTTCAATTTTTTTGATCAAGTCAATTCGTGAAGCAATAAATTCGCGATTTAATTTATCCTGTTCATTCCATAAGTGTTGCGAATAAAAATCTGAACAATTATTGAGTGCGGATAGAATATTTTTAGAAATATTTTTCGTTGCCAGTTCTTCTAAACTCCTGGAAGATTCCATTTCATACTTTAGAAAAGTCATTTCCGGATCGAAGAGCATATTTTTCTTTGCAAGACTATCGGTATAGAATTTAACAGCGTCCATAACTGCTGTTTTCGTTTTTATATCAATGGGAGCTTTTATTTCAGCGAACAATGAGTCAAATTGTTTTTGACTTTCATGAGTCATCCTCCCGAAAGTTGATGCTTTTTTTAAAAGAAAGTGATGTAGATTGAGAACATAATTACTTCTGAAATCGAAGTATGTTGTTTCACTGATTTTATCAGAATTCGGGACAATAGTTTTATGTCCGGCAAAGGTCGAATTATTAAATGCAAAGATTAAAAGGAATAGTGTGAATTTTTTCATGACAATTTATTTTTTGATTTATTAGAAATGCAGAAATATTATTTTTTGTTTGTTAATTTGGCAGAAGAAGATTTATCCGGTAAAAATGCCTGAATAAAATTTGCAATAAAAGGGAGAAAGCACCCGATAAGAAACCATTTCCAGAATGACCTGCCAAATGAATGCGCCATTATTCCGCTCAGAAACGGCGGAAGGAGAAATAAAATAAAGAAGATGGGTAAAAGAAACATGATCTGAGTGATATTGAATTTATTTTCTGGTGTAAATTAACTTCCTTTTTGAAGGAGTAACAACATTTTTCTTTTCACCATAGTATAAAGGACGATGAAGTGCTTGAATAAGCCGTCGAAGTGCACGTAAACAATTTATTTCGGCTATCAGAAATGGCCTGTTTTGGGACTTTTAATTTGTTTTTCTATAGCAAAAAATATCCATCTATGCGGTAACGATTTTCATTTGGAGTATTTTCCCTTTATTATTTAAAAAAAACTGTCGGCCCCAGGCGGATAGCCATGCGAGAGGGGAAAATTGAGGGGACTCAACGCATGGCGTCAGCAATTTCAACTATTAAAAACTATTTTATTGAAATTACAAAAAATAAACAAAGCTTTACTTTTTCGGCGGCCCCACGGGGATAAATATGTGTCAGAAATTAACTCAGCAATTCCGGAAATATTTTCATTGTAATAATGTTTTCTTCTAACGGGATTTAAATATAAAAGGTCAGAATAGAATTTTTACATAACACTCAACTCCATCTATAATTTTCTTTTCAAATCCCATGATCTTCAGAAAGCGCAAATGATTTTTATTGTCGACAGATTTGTAAGCGATCTGCTTCACACCTTTTGAAAAAAGGTAATTGTTTTCTTTTTCAAAAATAAATTTGCCCACTTTGAAATCTCTGAATTTTTCCAGCGTGTAATTGATCTTAACAAATGCAGTTCCGTCAGAAGTTATATGCGCTGCAAAAATATTTGCAATGACGAGATCTCTCAGCACAACAAAACGCAACTGGTCTCCCGATTCGTCAATAGAATATTCCGGAAAATAATTTTTAATGTCTTTCCTGTAGTGAAAAAGAAACTTCCGGATTATAAGATCATCCTTGTTGAATTCAAGCAAATCGAAGTTTTCAGTGGTGTTATAGATCTTGATCAGATAATATAAGTTGATCCCTAATAATAGTGAATTAGTAAGTATGATCGGAAATGCAGATAATGCTATTCCATAAACAATGAAAGCGACACACCCCAAACTGTTCAACCAGCGGAATCGGATGTCGTTTGTTACAATTAGAGAAAAGGCGAGAAGTACGGAGGCGAGGTAGCCGAAAGATTGGGTTAGGAGGTCATTCACACATGAGATTTTTCACGAAAGTAAAGAATAAAGTCAAAGTAAAGGACCTAAGACATATCTTTGCAATGTGAAAATTGTTTACATCATCCGCCATGCCAAATCCGATTGGTCAATCGAAGGACAAGGTGATATTGATCGTCCATTAAATGCCCGGGGATATAAGGATGCGCATAACATGGGGCTTTATTTCAAGAAGAAAAATTTTATTCCGCAGGCTATTATTAGCAGCCCGGCAATAAGGGCTTTGACTACTGCTTTAATTATTTCTGAAGAATTATTGTTTCCAAAAAACAGGGTACAGATTGAGGCATCACTTTACGAGTCTGGTATAGATGAGTATTTGGATATATTGAAGTCTTTGCCCGAAGAAGTGGGATCAGTTGGAATTTTTGGGCACAACCCTATTGTTAGCGACTTAAGCAGTAGTTTGTCAGGCCAGGCAATCGAAATGCCTACCTGTGCCGTGGCCCGATTTTCTCTTGAGGGTGATAAATGGAACTCATTATCAAGGGAAAGCATCAAATTTCTCGAAATGATCACCCCAAAAACAATAAACCTAACATAAGTCAGTATTAAATTATCATTAAGTCTTTGTGTTCAAGTTGGCAGTTTCGTAAATTTAAGAAATCTTACCACGTATTAACAATTATCTATGAAAAAAGAATTAAGAAAAGAACTTGAAGCAAAAATATCAGCAGCCATTTCTTCTGCATTACCTGCTGAACAAAAAGTAGCGATCTCTAAAGCGAAAAAGGCAATCGATCAGGCCGGAAAACTTGTCGCGAAGAAATTTTCAAAAACGATCAAAGCAATAGCGAAAGAAAAGAAACGTTTGCAAAAGAAAGTCGTTGTAAAGAAGAAAAAAGCGAGAGTCGTTAAGAAGAAAAAATAGTCTCATTTAATTTATGAAAAAGAAAGACAGTACTTTGATCAACCGTGATCTGAGTTGGTTGTCGTTTAATGCCCGCGTCCTTCAGGAAGCGGAAGATGATACAGTACCTTTAATTGAGCGGCTGCGCTTTTTAGGAATCTTCAGTAACAACCGCGATGAATTTTTCAAGGTTCGTGTTGCAACGATCCGTAGAATGATGAAGTTCGGAAAACGAGGAAAGGAGATCATAGGAACTGATCCTGTTGAGCTGATTGAAAATGTACAGGAGATCGTTATTGCTCAGCAAAAGAAATTTGATAAACTGTTCAGTAAAATTCTTCTTGAGCTTGAGGAGGAAAATATATATTTTTTAAGTGACAAACAATTGAATCCTTCACAGGAATTGTTCGTTCGCGATTATTTTCATCAAAAGATCTATCCGCATCTGATGCCGATCATGATCGATTCGGCACCACATTTCCCGTATCTGAAAGACAGGATGATCTATCTGGCTGTAAGAATTAAGTACAGCTCAAAATCGGAAAATAAAAATAAGTTTTCATTGATTGAAATTCCAACCGATGTACTTCCCAGAATTATTGTCCTTCCTTCAAAAACAGATAAGAAAAGTATAATCCTTTTAGAAGATATTATTCGTTTTTGTCTGAATGATATCTATTCTATTTTTGATTATGAAACAATAGAAGGATATACGATCAAACTCACACGCGATTCTGAACTTGACATTGATAGTGATATGTCGAAGAGTTGGTTGGAAAAGGTAACAAAGGGTTTGAAGCAGAGAAAAAAAGGAGATCCTGTACGTTTGATTTACGATGAAAGAATTCCGGGTGATCTGCTGGATTTCATCGTGAAGAAGATCAAACTAAAGGACCGTGAGTACTTAACTCCAGGCGGAAAGTATCATAACTTTAAGGACTTTATTAACTTCCCAAAGATCGGCAGAAAGGAATTGTGGTATCGGATTCCAAAACCACTGGATCACCCAGCATTTGCCGGACAGAAAAGTTTATTTCCTGTCATTCATAAAAAAGATATTTTACTTGCATATCCTTATCAGTCGTTTTTACATATCATAGATTTATTGCGTGAAGCATCGATCGATCCGAAAGTAAGTTCGATTAAAATTACTTTATACAGAGCATCTACAAATAGTAGTATCGTAAACGCTCTCATCAATGCTGTCCGTAATGGAAAGCAAGTGTTTGTTGTTCTGGAATTACAGGCTCGTTTTGATGAAGAAACAAATATTTATTATGCAGATAAACTCCAGGAAGCAGGGGCAGAGGTTATTTTTGGTGTTCCCGGATTAAAGGTTCACTCTAAATTATTTCTGATCACCCGTAAGGAAGAGAATAAGATTGTTCATTATGCACATATTGGAACAGGTAATTTCAATGAGAAAACTGCACGACTTTACTGCGACCATTCATTGCTGACAGCAGATAAATCGATAACACGTGAAGTCGAGAAACTTTTTGCTTTCTATAAAAATAATTACAAAACGGGACACTTCAAACATTTGATCGTTTCGCCATTCAATACCAGAAAGCGTTTTGTGTCACTGATCAACAAAGAGATTGAGAATGCACAACAAGGTGAAGAGGCCTGGATGATATTAAAGATGAATAGCCTCGTTGATCAGGATATGATTGAAAAACTTTATGAAGCAAGTTCTGCCGGAGTAAAGATCAGGTTGATCGTTCGTGGAATTTGTTCATTGATTCCCGGTGTTCCCGGATTAAGTGAAAATATTGAAGCCATCAGCATTGTCGATAAATTCCTGGAGCATAGCCGAATCTTTATCTTTTGTCATGGCGGAGATTCGAAATATTATTTATCATCCGGCGATTGGATGAATAGGAATCTTGATTTCAGATCAGAAGTGGCAGTTCCTGTATATGATGCCGATTTGCAATCTCAGTTAATGAAATATGTTACAATTCAATTCACAGATAATACTAAAGCGAGAATTCATTCGAAAGACAAATTAAATGAGTATCAAAGACGAAATGGCCGTTCATTTAAGGCTCAGGATGAAATTTTCAAATGGATCTTAAGTATGAGGTCACAATCACAACTTGCTTCATTGCCACAGAAGGTGAACGTTAAAAGTGTAAAAGTCAGGAAGTGAATTGGTTTTTTTAATGCGTGTGTTTCGTTTTTTAATGTAGTTTTATAAAATGGAAATGGGGAATAGGGTAATGAAATATGCTGCAATTGATATTGGCTCAAATGCAGTCAGGCTTTTACTTTGTAACGCTGTCAATGAGCATGGAGTTGTTCATTTTAAAAAGTCGGAGCTGGTAAGAATCCCTTTACGTTTAGGAGAAGATGTTTTTCGTACCGGAAAAATCGGCGAGAAGAAGTCTGCTGATTTTATGAAAACAATGCAAGCTTTTAAATTACTCATAGATGTTTTTCAACCTATTTCCTATCGTGCATGTGCTACAGCTTCAATGCGCGAAGCCGGAAATGGCAAAGAGCTTTTAGATAAAGTAAAAAAGTCTTGTGGACTGGAAATAGAAATCATTTCCGGAAAAGAAGAAGCTGAGTTGATCTATTCAAATCATGTTGAAGAATTTTTAAGTAATGATCATTCGTACTTATATATTGATGTTGGTGGCGGAAGCACAGAGCTGACCATATTTGATAAAATGAAGATTGTTGCATCAAATTCTTTCAACATTGGAACAATTCGCTGGCTGGAAGGAAAAGTCAATAAAGAGATCTGGGACGAAATGAAAGAATGGACGCGTAGCAATACCGCATTTCATCAGCCGATCACAGCCATCGGATCCGGAGGAAATATCAATAAGATCTTTAAAATGATTGGCCGAAAAAGCAAATCATTGCCCTTTGAAAAACTGAAAGAACTCTACGGCCAAATGAAAGATCAGACACTCGACGACCGTATGGAGATCTGGGGCTTGAATCCTGACAGAGCTGATGTGATCGTCCCTGCAGCGAAGATCTATTTGAGTCAGATGAAAGCTGCTAATGCTGCAGAGATCATCGTCCCGCAATTCGGATTATCAGATGGGATAGTACATGAGTTGCATTTTGGAAGCGTAAATGCATCTTTGACCGGAATCTGAAATTTCCTGACCGGAAGTATAAAAATTATTGTTTACATTTATTGAACTAATAATTTTAACCTTAACTTCCATGAGAATAAATATTCTTTTTACTCTTTTTATAATTAATTTTATTTCTTCAGAAGCATTTTCTCAATGTGATTCGGTGGTCATTGAACAAGAAACCGAGGTAGATGACATTTTTTATACTTCATACAGGCAGAAGGTTACACATTATTCTTCCACAGGAAAAGTACTCGACATAACTTATGCAGGCCAAAGTGAGCCGGGTGCGTTATGGGTTGTCAGTGCAATTGATTCTTTTCAATATGATTCAAATGATAGTCTGATCTATCATATTTCAAAGAGTTCAATGCAATATCCTAATCCAACTATTTATAAATATGAATATAGTTACGATGTTTCAGGAAATAAATTGACAGAAACACGAAGTAATTTCAATGCTGGATGGTACATTTTTCAATCAGATACCAATGTTTATGATCTGCAAAATAATTTACTTAGTACAGTTCATTTCTCGATCTATCCGAGTCAGATCTATAAGGCGCTTCACAGTTATGATTTGAACAACAATGATATTAGTGTTATAATTCAAAGTTGGAGTGGCACTTCGTGGAACGACTCTTTAAGAGAAGACAAACTATACAATGTTTCCGGACAAAAGATTGAAAACTATTCAATGAAATTTATCACCGGAATCTGGGATTCAACTATGGTGGAGTATTTTCATTTCAATTCTAATTCATTGCTTGATACAAGTTATACAATGAAAAAAACTCTTGGTGTATGGGAGAATTACCAGATGGAAGTTTATACTTATGGAATTTTAAACAAACAAATTCACCATTATACTCTTACTTGGGATATTTCTCAATGGCTTTATGAGCATGATGAATTTACCGATGTAGATGCCTATGGCTATTTATCATATAGGGAATCATATTATGCATACTATACACCCACTCTTGTTTGGTCATCAGAAATGGGTTCCTACTCACAGGTTAACGATTCATTAGGTAATATACTTTCATGGGAATCAGACCCTTCGCCAGGTGGACCTGGAAATGGTTCTTACCACTATTCAAACGGTGTTTTAAGTGCTGTTTATATTCACACTGAAACTATGGGTGGATTCATTAGTGATAAGACTTTTAATTATTATTATGCAGAACTGTTTGGTGATACTATTTCTTGTGCAGGTCTTTCAAATGTTTTATCGGTCGATAGTTGTCCCGGCAATACATATCTATGGAATACAGGAGATACCACTGCGAGCCTTTCAATAGATTCATCTGGATATTTTCAAGTGACAATTACCAGACCGAATGGCTGGGTAGTTACAACACCTCAAATTCATGTGGAAATTTCCGGTTCGCTTCCTATTGTTTATCAAAGCGCAGATAGTGTTGTCAATCTTTGCATGGGAGAAAATGTGGTTTTGTATTCCATCCATGAAAATGGCGTGTCGTATCAATGGTACAGAGGAAGCTTACTATTGTCATCGCAAAATGAAAATCTAATACAATTATATTCGGGGAATCAGCAAGGGGATTATTTTTTAGTTGCAACCAGTGGATGCGGAAGTGATACATCATCAATAAGTCAATTGGTTGTTCATCAAAATCCCACACCTGTTATCACGGCCTCAGGTCCACTCGACATTTGCGAAGGCGATAGTTTAATTCTCACTTGTTCAAGTGCTGATTCATATTTGTGGTTATTGAGTGGAGAAACTACACAATCAATTACAGTTAGTAATTCAGGAACCTACGAAGTTGAAGTTTTAAATGCAGACGGATGTTCAAACGAAAGTAACATATCGGTGTTTGAACATACATTTGTTCCAACAAGCACTGTATTAATTACAAATAATGGTTTAATTTCTTCTCCGAATGTGACACCAATTCAATGGTACCTGGATGGGGTTGCAATTGCCGGAGCGACGCAAGGTTATTTTATTCCGACAATTGCCGGTAATTATTCTTATATAGTTTCAACTTTTGTTTCTTGCCCTACATTTTCTGATACTGTCTATATTGATCCATCAATATTAAATGTGTCAGCAGGAGCAGATGTCTGGGCTTGCTATGGTAGCACTGATGTTCTTATTGGAATTCTTAATCCTTTTATAGGAGGTGTTGCCCCGTTTACATATTCCTGGAGTTCCGGCGTTGTCAATTTGGGAAATGGCAGAGCGAAGATTGCGAATGCTACTTCGAACAGAACGTTTACACTTACTGTAACAGACAGTCAAGGGCAGGTTGCAACAGATCAGGTTAATTTTTTTGTGTATCAAGTTGTACCTTCTGCAATTTCAGAAGCAACCTTACCATTTTGTCAAAGCAATATTGAAACTGTACAGTTAAATTATTCAACAGCAATGGTGCAGCAATGGATCGTTAATGGAGATACAGTGAACTCCAGTGCACGAACTTATAATTTGACCGCTTCTTCAATCTGTCAGGTTATTTATCTTGATTCGAATAATTGTCTTATTACAACAGAACCAGATACTTTCTATTTTAATCAGGTCATCCCTGGTCCGCATATTTTCCTTGAACCTACAACAGGGTTTTGCCAAACAGGTGTAGGAACATATTGGGTTAATTCAAATCCGGGAAGTACATATCGTTGGGAAGTAGATCAGAATACATTTAGCACAGATACACTTGTAAATATTGTTTATCCTGATCAGTATACACTATTTGAAACCGATGTCAACGGTTGTGAACAGTCGTCAGATTTTCAGGTGATCCCAACCATGTCTCATTCGGATATGGATCTGGTATTAGTTCATTCGGGAAATTGTGATTCTGTTTTCCTTGAAGCGCCGGAAATTGTCGGTGCTAATTATTCGTGGCAATACAATTCAACATGGTATAGTGGAAATTCTTATAGAGTAAATATCACATTGGCAGGCAATTATTATTGTAAAATAATTTTACCTGATGGCTGTGAGACCGATTGTATCTATACTTATAATGGCATTAACTCAATTGTCTTTTCTATTGATTCATTGAACGGAATGCTATTTTATGATGGACCATTTGTTCAAGGTACCGGTTATCAATGGTTGTTGAATGGTGTTCCGATTACAGGTGCAATGAACAATTATTATTTTCCACTTATATCAGGAGAGTATACTTTGCGGATCTTAAATTTTGGTACCTGTTACCAATATTCAAATAGTATCAATACTATTTCTTGTACTATAAATTTAATCAATTCAACATCTCAGGTTTGTATTGGATCATGCATTGGTAGTGCCAATGTTGTTGCTACAGGAACTCCGCCATTTGAATATTTATGGAGCAACGGCGCAACAACTTCTTCTGTAAGTGGTTTATGTAGTGGAAATCATTCCATTTCTGTGATTGATAGCACGGGATGTAATTCTATTTCTAATTTTGTTATAGAAACTGATAGTATGAATTTTACTACAGATGTAAGGCACACTTCATGTATTGCCTGTAGTAATGGAAGTTTTTTAATGAATGTAGATGAACCGGTTGGCTCATACACTATTTCAATTGATCCACCGCAAGGAATAATTACAGGTGATTCTATAACAGGACTTCCACCTGGATTTTATCAGATATGTGTAACAGATCTCTTGGGTTGCATCAGATGTGACAACCTGACAATTTTGCAAGACCCAACGATGGTACTTGATATAAAAGATCAATTGATAGTTGTATATCCTAATCCAGCTCGATCGGAAATTGTAATATCAGTTGAAAATGGAATTAAAGATGCCCGATATTTAATTGTGAATAATCTTGGTCAAACATTACTGGATGGTCGGATGCAAGGAATAAATACAAGAGTCTCATTGGAAGAACTTACTGTTGGATTGTACTTTCTGAAAATTGAAGGAAAGATAAACAAAGTGTTCCCTGTCATTAAAAACTAAGTTTCAATCTAACTATCGAAGGGATCAAACAATTACGATTTAGTTTTTGATGAAACATATAATGTGATCGCGTCCTAAGTATTTTTTAAATTTTACAAAATGTTATTGAAATATTTCCTGCTATAGATGTAACCTAAAGCTAGGTTAGACAAATATTTATAGACATAAAAAAAGCGACATTCAAAAAGAATGTCGCTTATGTAAAGCATATTTAAAGACTTTATTCAATCATAATCGGAACCATTTTCCCAATCGTTTGAGAATTCAAAATCTGAACGAAGTAGACTCCATTGCTTAATCCTTTAGCAGAAAACAGATATTCATTGCCGTTAAATTTAGTTTCAAAAACTACTTGTCCGACGGATGAAAATATTTTCAGATGCGATGGTTCTGTTCCTTTTGTATTAATTTTTATAGTTGCAAAATCTGCAATTGGATTCGGATAAATAGAGAAGCTCTGTCCGGCAATATTTTCAACAGAAGTTCCTGCATCAAGAACAAAATAGGTGTCGCATGTAGTGCAACCATTATCATCAGTTACACAAAGTTCATATGAACCTGCAAGTAAAATTGAAAGGTCTTGTGTTGTTTCACCTATGTCCCACATATAACTATAATTTGGAGTTCCGCCATTTACAGTCACATCAATGCTGCCATCCGCACAACCTATACATGTAGAGTTCGTAACACTTGCACTCATTTGAAGTGGTTGAGGTTCTCCAATTGAAACATTGGATGTAGTAGTACAACCAAGGCTATCAATTACTGTGACATCGTAATTTCCTGCACATAGACCGGTTGCATTTTCACCGGTTTGAACCGGTGATGTATTCCATGAATATTGAAAAGGCCTTTCACCTGTTGCTGAAGCATTTGCTGTTCCTGT
>ERZ795044.2132-NODE-2132-length-17372-cov-6.732171_pt1 | contig 17372 bp, 17 predicted proteins | sample MGYA00375128_ERZ795044 | MGnify/ENA primary metagenome ERZ795044 (study PRJEB30173, sample SAMN05720213) | anaerobic digester metagenome | isolation source: active sludge of municipal wastewater-treating anaerobic digesters | place: USA | collected 2014-12-22 ... | reverse complement strand
GGCTTGAATTTTGGCAAAGTCTTTGCGTGCTACTGCATCTTGAGTTTGCGCTTCGGCTGCCAGCACAGATGCCATCGCACGTTTACTGGTAGCTTCTTGTGCGACGATGCGGTTGTCTAAATCAATGGGCTCCATTTCCCCAAGCAACTGACCTGCATGAACGCGATCACCTACGTTTACATTAACCTGCTTAACCCGCCCTGCAATCGTTGGACCAATCTTATAGGTGTAACGCGCATCAAGGGTGCCTATGCCAAATATAGCAGGAGAAATCGCTTTATTTTCGACCGTAGTTAACGTGACCAAAACTGGAGCCAGCGGTCCAGAGCGCAATGCCACATAGATAAACAAAATTAATAATGGTGCAATGACGGCTATCATCGCTAAGGTACGGCTTTTAATGGGTAAGAGTATCATCGGGTAACCTCTATGCCACGTTTAAAGATGGCAAAGGCACCAGGTGCTTGAGTGCGCATAAGTTGAACATCATCTGCGAGTAGTGATTGCATGACTAAGCCCTGCACCGTACCAATAAACAAGGTGGTCGCTGCCGAGGTGTTTATATCTAAATCCAGCTCACCTTGTGCTTTACCTGAGACTATCAGCGCGGATACACGTTCAGCATAGCGACCAATAAGCGTTCTAGCCATGCGTTTAGGCGCTGTATCTTCTGAGTGCTGTAGCTGACCAAACAACATACGTGGAACCCCAGGGTGGCTTGCAACAAAATCAATATGTGTCATGAATACTGCTTCCAAGGCTGATAGCGCGGAATTTTCTGCGGCTATCGCTTTATCAACCCTAGCAAGCAGATGCTCTGCAACCCATTCCATCACGGCCTGCCAAATAGCATCTTTACTTGGAAAGTGGCGAAATAATGCGCCTTGTGTCAGGTTCATGCGCTTAGCAATGGCCGCGGTTGTAATTTCACTGGGGTTTTGTTCAGCGGCCAATTCAATTACAGCCTCAACGGTCACTGCTCGGCGCTGGTCTGCTGGCAGATTTTTTGGTTTATTTTCTAACACGGACATGGCTCACAAAAGATAGTAATCAATTACTATCTTATTTGCATTGAAGGGTTGTGTCAATCTACTTGCATAAATATAAGTCAATTCTCGACAGTCCGTTTTGGGTCGAAAGACAATATTCTCAGAGTCTGCAATTTTGACTTATAGATAACGGACTTTTGAATTGATGGCTTCGGGCCCAAAGCAGCCAGAAATAATAATTATACGTCTGGCTACTTTGAATATTATTTTGAAAAATTTGTAATATATATAACTGGCTCATTTATGAGCTAGTTAAGTACTTAAAATTAAACATTTACCTAGGAATGTAAAAAGTTGACTGTTCAGTAACTTCCTCATCGTTTGAAAGTGATTCAATTTCAAATTTGACTGGATGATATCCGCTACTTGTAACTTCATCAGGTAATTGCAAGCTTACGACTACCATGCGTTCACTTGCAGCATCAACAGAAAATTCATTATTCGAACTAATAGTTATCCCCTCAATACCTGAGACACTAATATGATATTTTTGAGGTTTTTCGGTTACATTGGTTATTTGTAGTCGATAAACATTTTCGATATTTCCTTCGGAGGTAAGCCTCGACATAACACCTCTATCTCTAATAACATCAACTTTGAACGACTCGCGTAAGCTTAACGAAACAGCAAAACCAATACAAAGTGTTAATAATATTGCGCTGTAAATTAGTACACGTGGTCTTAATACATTTTTAATAATCTGGTAATTAGTCCAGTGATTACTAGCACCATTAATGGTCGAGAACTTAATTAAACCGCGGGGATACTCCATTTTATCCATCACACTGTCACAAGCATCAACACACAATCCGCAGCTAATACATTCGTATTGCAAGCCATCTCGAATATCAATACCAACCGGACATACCTGTACACAAAAGCTGCAATCAACACAGTCACCCAGGCCTTTTTCTTTTGCATCCACTTTGCGAGAACGGCCACTTCTAGGCTCTCCACGCTCCTCATCATATGTAACAATTAAGGTGTCCTTGTCAAACATTGCACTCTGAAAACGTGCGTATGGGCACATGTATTTGCATACTTGTTCACGTAAAAATCCTGCATTTCCGTAAGTCGCAAAGCCGTAAAAACATATCCAAAAAGTTTCCCAAGGGCCAAGGCTGATTTGAATAATACTTTGAGTCAAATCACGTATTGGAGTGAAATATCCTAAAAATGTGAATCCAGTCCACATTGAAAAGCTAATCCATATAAAATGTTTTAGTAATTTCTTGAAAATTTTATTGATGCTCAAGTTTGCATTATCTAGCTTGATTCTCGCAGCACGATCACCTTCAACTTTGCTTTCTATCCATAAGAATATTTTAGTATAGACCGTCTGTGGACATGAAAACCCACACCAAAGCCGACCAGCAACGGCTGTAAACAAGAATAAAGCCAGTGCAGCAATGATAAGTATGACCGCAAGGTAAATTAAATCTTGAGGATAAAGTATCAACCCAAATATATAGAAGCGATGCGTATCTATATCAAGCAAAACTGCTTGTCTTTGTCCTAATTCAAGCCATGGAACACCATAAAATACGATTTGCGTAATCCAAAGAGTTATCCATCGCCAATTCGTGAAATATCCAGAGGTTGTACGTGGATAAATTTTATTATGTGCTTCATATAATGACACTTCACCATCTTTTCTGTTGTCATTGATAATTGGTATCACTTTCTTAGGGGTTTTCTGGTTAGTTGCCATTTATAGTTCTCGATTTCAGTAGATTAATTCTTTGCATATTTAATTTAGTCATGAGATAACACTAGTAATCATCAAGTCTTTTCTGAATTTATATTTATAGGCTTTGGATATGACTTCTGATAATGCACAGTGAATGTTTCAAATGACTTCAGTGCTAGCGCTGGGTCATGTCCCTCTTTAACTAAGAAACTGTCGAACCCGCATCTTGCTAAGTAGTGAATGGTGTCTATAAGTACATCACCTACGGCTCTAAGTTCCCCAAGCCATCCAAATTGAGTTCTTATAATTTGAGCCAATGAAAAGCCGCGACCATCTGTGTAGGTTGGGAAATCAATAGCAATAAGTGCAATTGAATGAGAGTTAATATTGCTCACTCTTACAGGCAGGAAGTCTTTGGCGTCGGCATTCGCAGGGACTAATATCGCTATTGGATATTTGCGCTGACTAATTGAATCTTGGTTAACCTTCCAACAATCCAGAGTAACCATCCAATAAGCTTCATCTGGCGGGAGTGTTGTTAAGGTGGTGTCATGGAGGCGCCAAATGTCATCTTCTAACACACCATGTCGAATCAATCTTGGATTATTAGACATCGACCACCTCAGCATTTAGTGGCGCTTTTAAAAGGATAGGATCTGTATATACATCTTCTTTGAACTGACCGATACCTAGCCTCTCAACAACATCGATGAAACGTTCTGCCTCGCTATCTCGAAGTCTTAAATAAGTTTGAATCAAACGATAGACGACGTCTGGAATTTGCTCTCTCGCAAATGATGGGCCAATCACACGCCCAATGGCCGCGCCGCCACCCCTAATTTGCGTTTGGCTAGAATCTAGGTTGGCGCCACCATTTTGTCTGCCGCCTATTGTAATTTGGTACCACTCTTCACCTGCTTTATCTACGCCTAAAATTCCAATATGACCAATATGATGATGTCCGCAAGAATTAATGCAACCTGATAAATTTAAATCCAGTTCTCCAATTTCATAGACAAAATCCAAGTCGTCAAAACGTTCTTGTATGGCAACTGCTACCGGAATAGAAACAGCATTTGCCAAGCTGCAATAATCACCACCTGGACAAGCAATGATGTTGGTGATATAGCCAATATTTGGTGTAGCCAGATTGAGCATATCGAGCTCCAGCCATAAAGAATAAAGACTTTGTCTTCTTACATCTGCTAGGATTAGATTTTGTTCGTGAGAAACTCGTAGCTCACCAAAACCGTATTTTTCAGACATGTCGGCAATAGCTTCCATCTGATCTGCTGTAATGTCACCAGGAGGTAAACCAGTGGCTTTTAATGAAACAGTTACGGATGCATAACCTGTGACTTTGTGATTATGCACATTAGTCCGAAGCCATCTTTCAAACTTATGATTACCTGCAGCTTGCAAAGTGATTGCATCATCATTTGTTATCAATAATGCATCGTATTTTGGCCATACAAATCTACTGGATACTGCATTGACATATTCTTTGCTGACTTTATCTGGACCATCTTTAATGAGTTGCCACTGCTCATCAACTTGCTGTCCAAATACTTCTGGCGTTAAATCCTTAACGAGTATTTTTATTCGTGCTTTATATTTGTTATCTCGCCTGCCATGTAGGTTGTATACCCTGAGAGTTGCTTGCAAGTATGTTAATAGATCACTCCAAGCCACGAATGGTTTGATCAGTTTGCCAACAATAGGAGTTCTTCCCAGCCCACCTCCTACCCACACTCTAAAGCCTAAGACACCGTCAACCTCTGCTGCTTGAAGCCCAATATCGTGTACTCCGACGGCAGCTCGATCTATGAGAGCACCACTGACTGCAATTTTGAATTTTCTTGGTAGGAAAGCGAATTCAGGATGCAGCATAGACCATTGCCTGATAATCTCGCACCATACTAATGGATTGATAATTTCGTCTGGTGCTAATCCTGCAAAATGATCGGTAGTCGTATTGCGGATGCAGTTTCCACTGGTTTGGATAGCATGCATTTGCACTGTGGCAAGCTTAGCTAATATCTCAGGCACATCCTCAAGTCTCGGCCAGTTAAACTGTATGTTTTGTCTCGTGCTGAAATGGCCGTAGCCCTTATCCCATCTGCGGGCTACGTAAGCGAGCATTCTGAGCTGTTTTGAAACCAACATGCCATAAGGGATAGCAACCCGTAACATTGGTGCATGGCGCTGAATATAGAGGCCGTTTTGTAATCTTAGAACCCTAAATTCATCTTCGCTCAGCTTTCCGCTTAGGAAGCGAGTTGTTTGATCTTTAAATTGAGCAACACGTTGCTCAACAAGTTGTTGATCTATTTCATCATAGATGTACATTCAGTCACCTTAATTTTTTGACAAATAACAATTGCCAGATACATTTTTAAGAATGACTAAGAATAGTGTTTTGCCGAATGAAAGAACAGAATCAGATGGTTAAATTAAAACCATATCAGTTTGAAGTTTATATTTGAAAGTTATGGGGTTAGATCATCCACAAGTGCCCCGAGTGTGGCCAAGGAAGCCTCGGTCCGTGCATCCCATATATGCCCATAGTTCAACCTAATGTAATCTATAAAGCCCTTATGGGCGGAGAATATCGGCCCAGGAGCTATGCTAATACCATTAACTAGCGCTAAGCGATGAAGCTCAAGCGCATTAACACCATCAGGCAACTTAATCCATAAAAAATAACCACCCTGTGGAGGTGTTAGCCTTGTACCCTTAGGAAAGTATCGCTCTATCGACTCTATGAATTTTATTTGATTGACCAAGAGTGTATGGCGTAAATTACGTAAATGTTTATCGTAACCACCTTTCTGTAAGTAATGTCCCAGTGCAACTTGGGCTGGGACAGATGCACTCAGCGTAGTGGTTAGTTTCAAACGTTCTATTACCTTAGAGTACCGTCCAGTTGCGACCCAACCGACGCGGTAACCAGGTGCAAGGCACTTAGAAAATGACGAGCAGTGCATGACTAAGCCTTCCGTATCAAAAGCTTTAGCCGGTGCGGGTCTCTTCTCCCCAAAATACAACTCACCATAAACATCATCTTCAATCAAAGGCACTTGGTATTTACTTAACAAGGCAACCAAAGCTTTCTTTTTATTATCAGAAAGCAAACTCCCTAAAGGGTTTTGAAAATTCGTCATCAGCCAGCAAGCTTTTGGTTTATGATGTTCTAAAGCCCATTCCATCGCCTTAAGATCAATACCATCTCTTGGATGGCTCGGCACCTCCACTGCACGCAGTCCTATGCGTTCGATGGACTGCAATGCCGCATAAAAAGTTGGAGATTCTATAATTACAGCATCTCCAGGGCGGGTAACAGCCATTAAGCAAAGATTTAAAGCCTCAAGCGCCCCGTTAGTAACAACAATTTCATCTGTAGGGACATTCAAGCCATCTATCATGTAACGAAGCGCAATTTGCCGCCGAAGGCTTGCATCACCAGGACTCAAATTATCTACACTTCGCCAAGGATCCATAACTTGCACGCTAGAGGCCATTGTTCGAGCTAAATTGGCCATTGGAAATAATAATGGGCTAGGAAAAGCCGAACCCAGAGGCACTATATTTCTGGCTCGCATTGATTCAAGCACCTCAAAGACAAGCTCACTGACATCAACTTTAGTTGATTCCTCATTAACTTCAAAACTAGGTTCAGGTGAAGGAGAAATGCCAATAGCGCCACCTGTTACAAAGTATCCTGAACGCTCACGTGCACTTATTAAGCCTCTTGACTCAAGCAGATAATATGCTTGAAAAACGGTTGAAGGACTAATATTTCTATTTTGGCTGGTATGTCGAATAGAAGGTAACTTGTCTCCACGACAAAGTACACCATCTTGAATTGATTCAGCAATTGAATTGGCAAGTTGTTCGTATAGTTTCATAAGGCTGACTGTTAATGAAAACACATCCAATGTATAGACGTTTAACACTATGTGTCAAATTTGATTTGGTTAATGATGAAGTATACTTAGTAAAGGGAAATGAAGTAATTGCCACCATAAGTTGCAGCTTAAAAAATAGCATCCGGCTTCTTTGGGTCGAATGTGAAGGGTAGTGCAGTCTGCTATCAGACTTTCCAATAACAACTTTTGTCTTGAAGGCTTCGGGCCTAAAGCTGTCGTTAAGTTTTTATACTTGCTCTCCCAACTAACTATCAATAGGTTCAAGTGTAAGCTTAAAAATAGCCTGAGTTAACATCTCTAATTCAATCTTAGATTAGCAGTATAGTGCTGATACTATGATCGAAAACAGTTGCAGAGGAATTGTCATAAAGTTCCTCTATTTTTTATAAGAATAGTGACAACGAAGGTTTCAGTAGGCTTGCTGGAGACTTATGCATACATCAAATACACATTCCATTTTGAATAAGCTAATCACCCTCACTAATGAGCGTGATTCAACTGCACTTGAGTTTTCTTTGGCTAAATCTTTATTTGATTTAATAGCGAATTTATACCCAGAAAATGTTAAACCGGTAAAGGTATACCATATCGTAGATATAAGAAAACAGCTTTTCTCTACTATCGCTATTGGTAAAGATATTAATGAGGACAAACTATCAGCATCATTAATAACGACTCTCACTAACTGCTTTAAATCAGGCGAAAATTGCATATTCGAGCATGATAATGAAGCACGCGCCACTCTGTATCCATTAAAAGCCAGTGATGGTACTACCGCAGCTATCATTGCAATTGAAGATTTAGTTTGCGATCAGCATCTAGATACAACCATCCGTATGCTTCTACAGATTTATCAGAACTTCACTAAACTGATTCGTGATAATGAACATGACACGCTAACTGGTCTATTAAATCGCAAATCTTTTGAGCATAAAATAAACAAAGTACTTGGGCAAACTCAAACTAAATCTAAGCGCAATGACGATAAATATGATCAGAGATTCTATCTAGCTATATTTGATATTGATCATTTTAAACGTGTGAACGACCAATACGGCCACTTGATAGGTGATGAAGTCTTACTTTTATTTTCTCAATTAATGAAGCAAACTTTTAGAAATTCTGACCAACTATTTCGTTTTGGAGGTGAAGAATTTATTGGGATATTTGAATGCACATACCCTCAAGATATAAGCAATGCACTTAACCGTTTCAGAGAAACTATAAGTAATTTTGATTTTCCGCAGGTAGGGAAAGTAACTGTGAGTGCTGGTTATACAGAGATTGTTGCATTTGATATTTCCAGTCATTTAATCGATCGTGCTGACTTGGCACTGTACCATGCAAAGAATAATGGACGTAACATGTCCTGCCATTATGAATATCTAGTTAATACTGGTGCATTACAAGAAAATAAAAAAGAAGGTGAAATTGAGTTGTTTTAAGCTCGATTAAAAACTCTACATTCGTTACTGGCTATTTTGATGATATGTATCGCACCTTGGGAACACTTTGAGTCGTCAAGTTTGTACTCAATAAATTAGCTGAAGTGAAAATAATCCTCTAGTATGCAAATAAAGTAATATCCAAAAAAATAACGCCCCTTATGTCAAACGCTCTCTTACAACTTTGGGTCGTAAACTCTGATTAACAGTGTCTGCTTTGAAGAAATGCGATTATAAAGCCCAATAGTAGACGGTCATAAAATTCACTCAGGGCCCAAAGCTGCCAGTTTAGATTCAAATAGTTTGCATCTGTAGTTGCTATTTATTATAGTAAGGACGTATGCGATTAATAAATTTTTGGATTTAAAATGAAAAACTTTCGAGGTCAACCAGATAATTGGAAGTGGAAGCCTACAAACAAAGATATTTCTAATATTTGGCTAAGTTTTGGTGTAGTTTTCTTTCTAATGGCATATGTGGAATTTACTTCACCTTCTCAAAGTTCATTGTCTGGGCGCTGGGGCTGGCTACATGCAATATTTTTTGATGCATTTGGGACAAGCGGAGATATAGTTCTCTACTCGGGTCTTGCCACAGCAAGCTTGCTCTTTGGTTTCTATAAGTTGAAAGCAACTCAATAATCCACATTGCAAAACCTGTCTTCAAGCAGGAATGGTTATAGACATCTCCTTAATTTTAAGACTTACTGTCTCAAAAAGGTCGAAAGAGTAGGTTAGTGCAGTCTTCTTTCAGACATCCCAATAACAGACTTCTGACTTGAGTTCTTCGGGCCCAAACCGGAAGTTCATTAATCAAGTGTGAGCGACAGGAACGTGGGACAAATTAGACGTTCAATGCAGCTATAAAATGCGTCTGAAATATTCAGTTTATTTTAAGGTTCGGTGTGTAAATTAGATTTCTCTTAATTCAACAAAGGAGTCAAAAAATGACAAATTCAATTCATAAATTTACTGCTGTATCCATTTTTGCAATAGGAATTTTTTCTACTCATGCAATTGCAGATGATGATTTAAATGAAGCTAACGCAATTAGCAAGGAGTTTGGATTAATTACATTAGACGATGCTAAAGTCAAGGCGCTCGCAGCTAAACCTGGCGTAATTAAAGATGCAGACTTAGAAAATCGTAAGTTCGGTAAGGGATGGGATTACGAGTTTGAGATCGTAGATTCAGATGGTAAAGAGTGGGAAGTGAATATTGATGCTAAAACAGGAAAGGTAAGCGGAATGAATCGTGATTGGTTTTAGCAGGTTATAATTAAAAAGGACGTTTTCGGATGCCCCTTGATCCAGTATCTAGCCCAGCTTAACCTCTACCCGCAGACCACCTAGCGCTGGCGATCTGCTAAAACTAAGATTGCCATTGTAACTTTCTACAATGTCGTTGACGATTGCTAAACCTAGACCGCTTCCTGGCTGCGACTCATCTGCGCGGAAACCGCGTTTTGTCAAAATTTCTAAGTCAGGCACTGGGGGGCCTATGCCGTCGTCTTCGATGATAAATATGATGCCATTTTCTCCAGTAATTGTTAGAGACACCCGTTTTATTGACCATTTACAGGCATTATCAAGTAAATTACCAAGCATTTCAATTAAGTCCTCTTTGTCACCAAGGAACTTTGCCTCTGAAAGAATCTCCCATGTAATGTTTATACCTTTTTGAGAATAGATTTGCCTTAGTGTATTGATAAGCTCTGTAACAACAACTTTTAAATCTACTTGCCGACCTGGACGCAGATTCCCAAGCAGTCGAGCACGTTTTAGTTCACGCTCAACGATGCTATTCATTGCGGCTGTTAATTCATAAATAGAAGATTGTGCCTCCTTGACACTGATTATTTCTTTTCTTTCAGCAATTTGATTTAATAAGGTCAATCTGGTTTTGAGAGCATGCGCAAGATTTCCTAAAGACTCACGAGACCTGTGATACTTTCTATCCAAACCAGTTAATAGACGGTTTAGTTCTTCTATGAGTGGCATTATTTCTACGGGACCTTCTGCATCAAGCTGGCTAGATTTGCCTTGAGCAAGCTTAACAATATTCTTTTGTACCTGTTGTAACGGCTTTAATGCATTTAAAATCATTAGCCTTTGTACCAGTAGCATAAGTAGCAAACCTACAAAAGAAATGAATGCGTATGTGATTTGAAAGCGATTTATGTTGGCATTCAATGGCTCTATATTTTCAGCAACTGCAATCGTTATTGTTTTATCCTGTTTTTTAAACCCACGTAAAACAACTAATAATGGTTGCTTCTCAGGTCCGTATAATTTCAGCTTTTTATCTTCTCCCGCTTTTAGTAACCCTACATTAAGCTCTGAGTCCCATAACGATCTGGAAACAAGCTGCTGCTGCTCTGACTGAATGCTGAAGTAATGGCCTGAAAATGGGCGCAGATAGATTGCTCCTAGGTGCTGAGTATCTATATGTATTTGTTTGGAAGAGTTGAAGTTGGTGATTGATAACAATGTTTCACATTCGCGTTGGAGCCTATCCACCAACTGATTTTCTGTCAGGCGGCTAATTGCATATGAAACTATTAAAAATTGAAATGTAAGTAGTAAAACTAAACTGAGCACTAAGCTCCACGTTAGCGTGGTTTTTAACGATGTCATTAATCGTTACTTCCAAATATATAACCTTGCCCGCGTCGGGTTTTAATTAAATTTGCCCCAATTATATGACGCAAGCGGTTTACGTATACCTCTATGACATTACTATCTTTGTCTTCATCATATTCGTAAACATGCTCCGTCAATTTAGATTTAGATAATAATTGCTTTGGGTGAAGCATGAAATAGCGAAGTAGTCTGAATTCTGTACCTGTTAGGTTATAACGAATGCCATTTTTTAGTATTAATTCTTGGCTATCTTCGTCCAGTGTAATATTTTCAAAGGTAATGGAGCCTGCTATAGAAGCAGTGCTTCTTTTAAGAATTGCATTTATTCTTGCCAACAATTCATCAATTTGAAAAGGCTTGCTCACGTAGTCATCAGCACCAGCTTTAAAGCCTTCAACTTTCTCTTGCCAGCTACCACGGGCCGTAAGGATTAAAACTGGCACTTGATTACCTCGCTTACGCCAGTTACCAAGTACTTGCAGTCCAGATTTCATTGGTAAACCTAAATCAAGCACTACTAAATCATAGGGTTCAATTTCCCCGAGTGCTTCTGCATCAACCCCATCCGATGATATATCTACGGCAAAACCGGCTTTCTTCAAAGATAGCTGTAATTGTGCTCCTAAGGTGGCGTCATCTTCAACTAAAAGAAGTCGCATTATTAATCCTCTTCCAACTTTATCAATGCACCAGTTTTGGCATCCAACTCGACTTCCCAAACTAATCCGTTGTTATCGAGTAATTCTACTTCGTAGATGTAACGTCCCTTTTTGTTTTCAAACTCAGTTTCCAATATCTTTCCAGGTTTAATTAAATTAGCTTTTTCATGGATTTTTTCAAGGGGTAGTATTTGGCCAGACTTACTTAATTTGCGCGCCTCACGTTGACCATCTTGAGCGAATGCCTCAATTGGATTTGCTGTTAAGATAAGCATCGCTATGACAAAATAAAGTCCATACAGTGTTAACACTATCTTGCTGTTACAACTCAAATTTATTTGACTATTCATATCCAATCTAGTGCTCAAACATTTGATTGCGTTATCTGTTTATACACCTCGAACCACATTCATAATTTCGCTCATATCTAAATTGCTGGCTCGTTGTTGTATCTGCGGTATATACTGAGACTGTAATTTTTTTGCAGGCTCGAGTATATTCTGGAAGCTTTCTCTGAGCATAGAAGCATTCATTACTCGACCACCTGAATAATAGCTTTTTGCAACTTGTCCCAGAGCATAAGTAGTCGCAAAAGAAAATGCTATGCTTGTCGTAGCTTTTCCAAGCTGCTTACCAAATCCCCCAGCAATGCCCCCAAGCAACCCCCCTAGCAATTTTCGACCAAATTGCTCTAAATACTGAGAGGTTAACCCTACGCCAATGGTTGCCATCAACTCACGAATGTGCCCCTGATCAAGTTCGTAACCATAGTCCCTTCCAATGCTATACACCATTTTTATTTGGAGAGGAATAATCGCCATAGATGCCCATGTCTGTGGAAGCAATTCAAGCGCCCCGTTGAGAATGGAGGACTTAAGAATACTGCGATCCACATCGGCTTCCAGTGGAATAGTCGTAGTTGATAATATTGAGGTGTCTAATTCGTTAACATCTTTATCTGGCTGACTCATCGGAGCTACTGATAAAGTAAATGTCGCAATTGACTCGGCATTTTCGTTGGCAACTAATGTAACGCTTTGGTCCAACTGCAATAATTTGGCTAGCTCACTTAAAAAAGCCTTTTCAGATGCCGTGGTCATGCCATCAGCATCACACACACAAACTGCCATCTCATACGCCAGCTTACGATACTCAGCCTCTGTTAAACTAGTAGACACCTCTTCTAAGTTAATTTTTTTTAGAAGTACTTCTTGATAAATTTTAGGGATTAAGGCTAAACCCTTTTCTTTGCCTAAACTCTGCGCTAACGCACGTATTTGCTCTCGTTCTTGGTCATTATTTTCACCATCTGCAAATGCAGCAAATAATGCAATAGTCAGTATGGCCTGTTGCTGCTCTAAACTCATAACTTAATCCTTTATAAAATTCATCTAAAAAGACTATGATGGAAAACTATATGCACAATTACGACAAGTGAAGTGAGTCATGGTTTCTTCTTTAAAAAACATAAGTCCAATTATTGCCAAATTAAGGTAGCATTTAACTCAATCATTAAATTAGTAGATAGTTATATTCGTATATTTTAATTTAATAAATAGTTTGAAAATAGGCTCATTGTTTTTTAATAAAAAAGTTTACCAGTTGAAAATTAATTCAAACTTAATAGTATCTCGTGACCACATAGCAAAGTTCTCTATTAGGGCTGAAAATTAAATCAGCCATAAAAGAATCTAAAATTAGCTGTTGTTACAACAGGGTAATCATTTAGTTTAAATAGTTAAATTAAAAGTTGGTTAAAAAATACCATATGAGGTCAGATTTGAAGTTCTAACCCAGAATATGCTAATTATCAAAACCCACTATTTACTGCTGCACTTAATGAGTGGGCAAAATAAAATGCACCCTAACCCATTCAAGCGGGACTGTGGACTTGCCTTGATAAAGTAGACACATCGACCTAACTTTTGAATGTCGCTTAAGGTGTCGATTCCCGAAGTATAGCTCTTACACTCGAAGGTCGCCTTTGGGTCGGAAGCTCGGATTGCCAGAGCCTGCTTTAGAGTAGGCCATTTAATGCTTGTTTAGGAGTCGTTTTGGAAACTATTGAAACTAGTTAACCTTAATAAGCATCACATGCGCTTCATGATCATCCATATAATTTAACGACTAATCGCTCCCAATTACTATTGCATATTGAATTGTTATTGAAGAAGCAGAAGAAATTGAAAGTTGACCAAATACATGTATGCTTATCCATAAAGGTAAAAATATGGATCATGACTTAACACTTATTTCAACAATAGCCTCTGGTTTTGGGCTTGCACTTATTTTTGGTTTTATCGCTGAACGTTGCAAGCTTCCAGCGCTAGTTGGTTACTTATTCGCAGGTATTCTGATTGGCCCAGCAACACCAGGCTTTGTTGCAGATGTAAGTATTGCATCTCAATTATCTGAAATTGGCGTGATGCTGCTGATGTTTGGCGTTGGTTTGCACTTTTCCATTAACGATTTGATGTCTGTTAAGCGCATAGCCTTACCTGGTGCAGTGATACAAATGATAATCTCAACTGTGCTTGGCATGTTGTTAGCCAATTGGTGGGGTTGGACATTTGGTGAAGGCTTAATCTTTGGTTTGGCATTATCGTGTGCCAGCACTGTAGTATTATTAAAAGCACTTGAGTCCAGAGGCATACTTGAGAGTATGAATGGCAAAATCGCCGTTGGCTGGCTGGTAGTTGAAGATCTTGTTACCGTATTAGTGTTAGTGTTAATGCCTCCACTAGCGGCCATTTTAGGCGGAGTAACGACTGAAACTACATCTACACCATTATGGCAAACCATAAGCTTTACGCTTTTGCAGGTGACAGGCTTCATTGTCTTGATGCTGGTCGTTGGTAAGCGTCTGCTTCCTTGGATTCTGTGGCATGTTGCAAAAACCGGCTCGAGAGAACTGTTCACTTTATCCGTTATTTCCGCAGCAATCGGAATCGCCTATGGTGCGGCAATATTATTTAGCGTGTCGTTCGCACTCGGTGCTTTTTTTGCAGGCATGGTGATGAGGGAATCTGAGTTCAGCCATAGAGCCGCTCAAGAATCACTTCCACTTCGTGATGCCTTTGCTGTGTTGTTTTTTGTATCAGTTGGTATGCTGTTTGAGCCTTCGATATTATTGGCAAAACCATTGAGCGTATTAGCCGTTGTAGCCATCATTGTTTTTGGAAAATCCATTGCAGCCATGGTGATTACTTTAGCACTTCGCTACCCACTCAACACCGCACTCACTGTTGCTGCCAGTTTGGCTCAAATTGGCGAATTCTCTTTTATTCTAGCTGGCTTGGGTGTTTCGTTAGGTATTCTGCCAACGGAAGGGATGAGCTTGATTTTAGCTGGTGCTTTAATTTCAATTGCCATTAATCCACTTATTTTCTCAATCATTAAACCATTTAAAAATTGGGTGCTCGGCATTTCTGAGATTGCTCGCCAATATGAGCAACGTGTAGATCAATTCTCCGAACTTCCACTGAGTACTGAACGTAAATATTTAGAAGGACAAGTTGTATTGGTGGGTTATGGCAGAGTTGGAAAAAGGATTGCCAAAGCTTTAAGTGATAGCAACATCCCATTTGTGGTGGCCGAAGAAAATAGAGAAATTGTTGAGAGTCTGCGAAAAAAAGGCATACCTGCAGTATCGGGAAATGCGTCTGAACCAACCGTATTAATTCAAGCACATATTGCAAACGCATCTATGCTGGTTATTGCAACACCTGATACGATTAATATAAGAAAAATGGCTGAAACAGCAAAAACACTTCGACCTGAGATTCAAGTTGTTATAAGAACTCATAATGAAAGTGAGTCTAATCTATTAATTGCAGAAAATATTGGTATAGTGTTTTATGGAGAGGAAGAACTCGCAAACGGAATGAGTAAGTTCATCGTTGAGCAATACGTTCCACAATAACTTTATTTTTCTAGTGCTGATATTGGATCAATATATTTAAAGATACTAAATATTCTAGCTTTCCGGCTTTAGCCTGACTGTCGGTAATGGGTCGCAAGCACAAGTTTGTGCCGTCTGGTTTTAGACTTCTAAATTGAGAATTTTTTGACTTGAGATTTTGCGGCTCATTAACGTAACGATTCAGTCGTACTCACTCAAGTTAATTTACTATCAAATAGTGATTTACAATAATTTACAATCCCCTTGTTTTCTTATTGGCTAAGCAATCGTTAAGCTACTATGCAAAAGAATGACAAGAAAAGTCCGCTAACCCTCCATCTAGTTAACCCAACAAAACACTTTACTTTATGTATCGCATTGGATGGTAAAGTAATTCATCATATTCCCAATATAAGATCTTTTATTCGACATTTAGGCTATCCAGATATAGCGCCAGGTCTGATTGATACTAAGCCAGCTACTACTAAAGATAAAAACTTATTTAGCAAATTAAAAAATATTGATCCTAATGAAGTGGTTGACTTCAAGTCTGACAAATGTATTCAGTACAAAATTAAGGAATATTTATATCAAAACAATGAGCTATACAGAGATCAATGTGGTGAGCGCTTTGCTCAATTAATAGGTTCGTGTAATTCTCTTAAAATTGAAAATAGCAGAAAATGTGATGAGTGTATTCTGCTAAAGAAGTAAATTATTTTATTTGAGAATAAATCATTAAAGTGTCTGCGTTGGGTCGAAAGACAATATTCTCAGAGTCTGCAATTTTGACTTATAGATAACGGACTTTTGAATTGATGGCTTCGGGCCCAAAGCGGCCAATAGCCGCCTGTTGCCAAGTTGTTGTATTCGGTAACTACATGGGACAAAGCGGTCAACAAATATTATTGCTTAACTTGTACTAACTGCAGAGAACAGAAGAATATCTAATAGATGTTGACAATAGTTAGCCAGCTAACTACAATGGTCTTATGCTTCAACTAAAAGACCTTCCGGACGCAAAAGTCCTCAAAAAATTCGCCGAAAGATATGAAGATGTGGACTCACACTCAGTGACCCACTTCTTAAACATTCTTCGTATCGGTACTGAACTTGCTGAATCTTTAGATCGTTTTCTTGCCACACATGGATTGCTCCAAGGCAGATGGTGGGTGCTTATCTTGCTAATGCGTGAAGATGATCTGACTTCTACTCCTTCTGAGCTGGCTGAGAAGGCTGGGGTTAGCAGAGCCACGATGAGTGGGCTAATTAACGGCTTATTGCGAGATGGCTTAGTTTCTCGTCAGGAAGTTAACAAAGACCGCAGAAGCTACTCAATCCTGCTAACTACTGCAGGGCAAGACAAACTGGATGAAGTCATGCCTGATTATTACCCAAGAGTCAAAAAGATGATGAACGCTATTCCAAAGCAACAGAGAGAAGATTTGCTAAAGCAACTAATACTCTTGAAAGAGCAAAGCAAAGTATTTGATTGACTTTTTTTTGGCCATATAGTTATGGCGGCTAATTAATTATAAATTGAACGGTATTATTTAAAATTTTTAACCATTTAGGAGATACAAATGAATAACAGATCAATCATCGAAGCAGCTAATACTGAATGGAACGAGGCACTCAATAGCGGGAACGTTAAAGGCTTAGCCGCACTTTACACAGAAAATGCCACTCTCTCTCCAGGAAATGGGAAGACTCTAGTAGGTCGTGCAGAAATAGAAAATCTATTTAAAGGTTTTGTTGATGGTGGAGTCCACAAACACACGTTAGAGATTATCGAAGTTGGCGGTTCCGACAAAATGATTTATCAGGTTGCAAGATGGAACGCCCAAGGTGCAGAAGCCAACGGTGAAACCCCGACCTTCGGTGGCATCACCACAAGCATATTTGAGCAAAGCGCAGATGGCAATTGGCTAGCTTGTACACATGTTTGGAACGCAAACCAGTAGGAAAATAAATTATGCCCATTGCGTAAAGTAAGTCGGGGCAAAACTATTAAAGGAGTAAGTTAAATGAATACATTATTACGTGCGTTATTAATTG
>ERZ795044.2119-NODE-2119-length-17435-cov-9.970253_pt1 | contig 17435 bp, 14 predicted proteins | sample MGYA00375128_ERZ795044 | MGnify/ENA primary metagenome ERZ795044 (study PRJEB30173, sample SAMN05720213) | anaerobic digester metagenome | isolation source: active sludge of municipal wastewater-treating anaerobic digesters | place: USA | collected 2014-12-22 ... | reverse complement strand
GAGACCGTCGACGACCGCCTGTTGCGCGGCGGCCCCCTCACCCGCAAGCCGATGGAGTGGCAGCTGCGGGGCGAGCTGAGCTCCGATACGCGCCGCCCGATCGTCGGCGAACTGGAGTACGAGTACAACCGCAACGCGCAGCGGGAGTGGCGGCACACGGTCTCCCTCGGGATGGAACTGCGTCCCACGAGTGCGGTGCGCATCCAGCTGCAGCCGGAGTTCGCGCGGCAGTATGACGTGGACCAGTACGTCACCGACGTCCGCGACGCGGCGGCGACGCGAACCTACGGCGGGCGCTGGATCTTTGGCGACATCGACCAGAGCGAACTATCGGTCGAGGCGCGAGCGGAGTGGACCTTCTCGCCCACGCTCACCTTGCAGCTGTGGGCGCAACCCTTCGTGGCCTCGGGGCGCTTTGCCCGCTTCAAGGAGTTCAGCACCCCGGGTCAGTTCGCCTTCGATGTGTACGGGCGCGATCGCGGGACGATCGTGCGTCGTGCCGGCGCCGGTGGCGACGAGGTCGTGGTCGATCCCGATGGCCCCGGCGGGGCGGCACCATTCACCTTCCAGGAGCAGGACTTCCTCGTGCGCTCGCTGCGCGGGAACGCCGTGCTGCGCTGGGAGTATCGCCCCGGCTCGACGCTCTTCCTCGTCTGGCAGCAGCAACGCGAAGGGGACGAGGGGTTCGCCGACCTCCGCGCCACGCGCGACGTTGCCAGCCCGTTCCGCGATCCGGCGCGCAACGTCTTCCTCCTCAAGTTGAGCTACTGGCTCGGGCGCTGAGCGTCGATCGCCCGTCGTGACGTCGGGCGCGGCGCCGGCCAGGCCGTGCGCTGCTCGTCGACGCCGGTCACTGGCCGTTGACGTGGCCGCAGTGAAGTATTGCGGAGTGTCTGCTTCCCGGAACGGCGCTCCGCCCCCCCTGTCACGCGAAACGACGGCCGCGCCTCCTCGGGGTACGGCGGCCGGCGATGCCTCCCTGGCCCCCCCGTTCTCGCCGCGAGACGTGCTGGCGGTCGAGCGCGACCGCGCCGAGCGGGCGCTCAACGGCGTGCGCATCGTCGTCCTCCTCCTGCTGGGCGGGGCGGCGCTGCTCTACGCGCCGTTGCTTACGCCGGCGCTCAACCGCACCAACGTCGCCATCCTCGTGCCGACGCTGGCGTGGGCGGTGGTGCAGGTCCCGCTCTTTCACCGGCGCCGCCGGCTCCCGGCGTGGCTGAGCATCGCCAATCCGATCCTCGACATCACGGCCGTCAGCTGCATCATCGGGGGGTACGCGCTCGCGTCCACGCCGATGCTGGCCCTCAAGACGCCGATCATCACCGCCTACTTCATCATCCTGGCCGCACTCCCGGTGGCGTCGAGCACACGAAAGGCGGCCATCGTCTCGGCGCTTGCAGTAGTCGAGTACGCAGCGCTGGTGGTGGGGTTCGCGGTGAGCGGGCGTCTGGCGCTCGTGGCCAATCCCGTGCTCGCGCTGGGGGCCGACGGCGTGTCGCCGCTCGACGAGGGGGCGCGCCTCTTCCTCCTCGCGTGCGCCGGCGCCGTGGCCACGTACGCCACGCAGTGGCAGGAGCAGCTGTGGACCCGCTACGCCGAGGTCTCCCGGGCCAGCGAGCAGCTGCAAGCACAGCTCGATCAGGCGCAACTCCAGACGCTCAAGCTGCAGCTGCACCCGCACTTCCTCTTCAACACGCTCAATGCCATCACGGCGCTCATCCACCGCGCCCCGGACCGGGCCGAGCGGATGGTGGCCGGGCTCAGCGAGCTGCTGCGGATCTCCCTGGGGAGCGCCGCAGAGCAGGAGGTCCCGCTGTCGCGCGAGATCGAGGTGCTCGAGCACTACGTCGACATCCAGCAGGAGCGCTTCCAGGGGCGCCTGGTGGTGCGACTGGATGTCGCGCCCGACGTGCGCGAGGCGCTCGTGCCCAACCTCATCCTCCAGCCCCTGGTGGAGAATGCGATCAAGCACGGGATCGGTCCGCGCGCGGCGGGTGGGACGGTGGAGGTGGCGGCGCGTCGCTCCAACGACGCGCTGCTGCTCGTCGTCCGTGACGACGGGGTGGGCGAGCCGGTCCCGCAGCTGCGGCGGGAAGGGGTCGGCTTGGCCAACTCGCGCGCCCGCCTCACCTCGCTGTATGGCGAGGGGCACCGCCTCACCGCAGGGGCGGGGGCGACGGGCGGATTCGAGGTGTCGATCGTCATCCCCTTCCACACCGAGCCGGCGGCGCGCCTCGTGGCCGCTGGCATCGATCCGGACTGAGCGCCATCATCCCCGGCATGGCCACTCCCCCGGTCCGGACCCTGGTGATCGACGACGAGCCGCTGGCGCGCGAACACCTGCGCGCGCTGCTCTCGTCCCGCGACGACATCACCGTCATCGGGGAGTGCGGCGACGGCGCGTCGGCCATCGCCCGCATCCGGGCGGACGCGCCGGAGCTGGTCCTGCTCGACGTGCAGATGCCGGAAGGCGGGGGCTTCGACGTGGTGCGTGGCGTCGGCGTCGACCGGATGCCGGCCGTCATCTTCGTCACGGCGTACGACCAGCATGCGCTCGCCGCGTTCGAGGTGCACGCGGTGGACTACCTGCTCAAGCCGGTGAATCGCGCGCGCTTCGCCAAGGCGATCGAGCGCGTCGTTAGGCTGCTGCGTCCGGCCGCCGAGACCCCGATGGCGGCGTCGGCGCGGCCGGCATCCGAGCCGGTCGCCCTCGCCAAGGCCATGGACGCGATCGACGGCGCGCGGGCCGGCGCCGATCGCCTGACCGTGCGCGCCGGCGAACGGATGCTCTACCTGCGCATGCAGGACATCGACTGGGTCGAGGCGGCCGACGACGTCGCCCGCCTGCACGTGGGGAAGCAGGTCTTCGAACATCGCGTGACCCTCTCGCAACTCGAGCAGCGCCTGCCGTCACGCACCTTCGTTCGTGTGCATCGCTCGGCCATAGTCAACGTCGAGCGCATCCGCGAGTTCCAACCCTGGTTCCAGGGCGACTGGATCATCGTGCTGGCCGACGGCACCCGCGTACAGACGGGGAAGAGCTACCGCGCCCGGGTCCGCGAGTTGATCGGCGCGTAGTCCACGCCTCCGCTGCATCGCCCGGCGCGTCGCCCCGCCGCCTCGCCCCCCCCGAAAAGCCCGGTCGATCCTCGCGTCTTCGCGTCTTCGCGGCTTCGCGTGAGACCCGGCCCCCCCCCAACCGCTTCAAGAGCCCCCGCCTTCGCCGCACCACCCGCGCCCTTCACCGTCCGCGCCACCCCTTCCACCGCCTGCGCGTTGTGGCGGCGGCCCGAGCGAACCTAGCTTCGCCCCCGTCACTGCGCGCCGCGCTCCCTCGCGTCACGCGCCGGTTCACCACTCGAGGTCGAGGTGCTCGTGCGCGTGTCAGTTCCCAAGTCCTGGCGGGTCGCAGCCGCGTTGCTGCTGGCGGCCTGCGGTGGTGGTGGCGATGGCGGCGGCACCACCAATCCCCCGCCCACCGCGACGCTGGACAACGTGACCGTCTCGCCGACTACGCTGTCGCTGAGCGCCGGCTCCACGCAGAACATCACGCCGAGTGCCTCGTCGGCCAGCGGCGCCGCCGTTGCGGGGGTCTCGTTCTCCTACAGCTCGAGCAACACCGCCGTCGCCTCGGTGTCGCAGACGGGGCAGGTGCTCGGGATCAGCGCCGGGACGTCGACGATCACCGTCACCGGCACCCTCGGAAGCGTGAGCAAGTCGGCCACCACGGCGGTGACCGTGACCGGCGCGCTGCCCAACGCGGTGACCGTGGTCTCGGGGACGGCCGCCAACACCTTCACGCCGCCTAACGTGGCACTCGCCCGCGGCGGGACGGTGACGTGGACCTTCGGCGACCTCGTGCACAACGTCGACTTTCAGGGGACGTCGGGCGCCCCCGCCGGGATCGGCAACACCACGAATGCATCCGTGGGGCGCACCTTCAACACGCCTGGCAACTTCGGATACGTCTGCACATTGCACAGCGGGATGAGCGGAAACGTCCTCGTGCCCTAGCGGACGGCGCGAGCGCATGCGAGGTCTGGACACACCGTCGTCGATCGTGGGGGTGGAGCAGGCAAAGGATCGGCGGCGGTGTGTTCCCCTCGGGTGCGTGACGCTCCGAATGCGCTTGGCGCGCCTCGCGCGCCTCGCGCGCCTCGCACGACTGGCGCCGGGCCATCGCCCGCTCGAGCTCGCGGGAGGTGCGCTCATGCTGATGCTGACGGCGACCCCGGCCTGGTCGCAAGGGCGCGTGGTGCAGCGGCACCGGGCATCCGAACCCGAAGGGCAGCTCCTCGCTTTCTACTCGGCCACCATGGTCTTCTCCCCGTTAGGCGAGGTCGCGTCGGGGCGGCGCTGGTCGGTCGGCGTCGAGGGGAGCTGGCTCCCGGCCCTGTCCGAGTCCCAACGACAGCCAGGGATCGACAAACCGGAGACGACCAACCTGTCCCCCATCCTCCCACGCCCCCGCGTCGCCCTTCGGACATCGCGCGCTGTGCTCGAGGCGTCGTGGGTCCCGCCGATCGCCATCGGCGACGCCCGGGCCAACCTGTGGGGCGTCGCGGCCTCGCGTACGCTGGCCACCTGGCGCGGCGTGCGTCTGTCGCCGCGCCTCTCGGCCGTCGCTGGGCGCGTGGAAGGGGCCATCACCTGCAACGCCGCCACGACCGCCGATGGGGGGCGCGATCTCGCGACCTACTACGCCGCGGTCTGTCATGGCCACGACTCCAACGACTGGTTCGAGCCGCGGATCGTCGCGGGCGAGGTGATGGGGACGCGCACCTGGCGTGGCGGACGCGGTGAATGGTGGCTCGCCGCTGGCGGGCGCGTCGATCGATCGCGATTCGACATCGGGGTGCTGCGAGCGGACGGGACGCGCGACGGAGATCATCCCGTCCTCGCCCTGCACGATACGCGTCCGCACATCTCGGCCGGCGCGCGGTTGGCGCTCTCGTCGCGACTGACGACGGCGGGGGAGTGGTTCTATGCGCCCGGCAGTGTGGCGACCGTGCGGGCCTTCGTGGCGGTCACCGGGGCGGGACGATGACGCGCGTGCAGCTGACGAGTGCCGCGGCGGTCCTTGCGACCCTGCTCGCGGCCTGCGTCGACTTCGAGGCTCCGGAAGATCCGACCTTCGGCCTCCCGGACGTGCTCGTCGAGGAGCCGTCGCTCGCGCGCGACGTGCAGCCCATCCTCGACAAGCGCTGCGCCTTCGGCGGCTGCCACTCGGCGACGACGCGTCAGGCGGGGCTCGTCCTCGTGTCGGGGGCGTCGCATGGCGCCCTGGTGGGACGCCCGGCGCGGCTCAATCCCGGCGATACCCTCGTGATTCCCGGCGCCGCGTCACGGTCGTGGCTCATGAAGATGGTCGGGCGTGACGCCGCGGCGCGGTCGGGCGTGAGCCGCATGCCGCTCGCGGCCGCCCCGCTCACCGCCAACCAGATCGCCACGATCGCGCGCTGGATCGATCGCGGCGCGACGCGCGAGTAGCGAGGGAACGCCATGCGCGACGCGACGCGATTCACCCTCGATGCCCGCACCATGCGTGTGACCTTCACGGCGTGGTTAGGGCCGCTGCGCGTCGAGGGGTACTTCGGTGAGCTGCATGGCGCGCTCGTGCTTCCCAACACCGACATCGAACGCGCGACACTCGAGGTGGCGGTGGCCGCCGCCAGCATCGACACGGGGATGCCGATGCGCGACCGCCACCTGCGCGGCCCCTCGTTCCTCGACGCTGACCGGTACCCGCACATCACCTTCAGCAGCCGGCGCGTCTCGCGCGACAACGGTGACCTGCTCGTGGCCGGCGTGCTCGCGTTGCGCGGCGAGACGCGCGAGATGGTGACGCGCTGCCCGGTGCATCGCATGGACGGCGAGGGGATCGCCGGGCGCATCGCCTTCAGCGGCGCGCTCGACGTCCCGAGTCATGCGCACGGGGTGGGGATCGCGCGCGGCCTCGACCTCCTGAACCCGATCTTCCTCGCCGTGGGGAAGCGCGTGCAGGTGGAGGCGCGCCTCGTCGTCCCCGCTATGCGTCTCCTGCCAGCGCTCCTTCCCGCCCTCGGGCACTGACCGGCCAGCGCGACTCGACCACGTCGCCACGCACGCCGTGGATCACGTCGTTGAGGTGCACGACGATGCACACGTGGTTCGGCACCAAGCGCACCACGTCGCCCACGCGCGGGCGCCACGACGTCTGCGTGAGGTCGAGGATCCCGTGCTCCTCCGACATGCGCTGCACCGTGACCTCGGGGCGGTCGAGCAGGGCGGCGTACCCTTCGCCCGCCACGCCGCGCACCGGTTCGCGCCCTAACGCCTTGCAGCCGGCATCGATCACCGCCTGGCCGGGGACGGCGGTGCTCACCACCGTCGCCAGCACGGTGAAAGCGCAGTCCTCCCACGCGCACGCCCCGATCTGCGCCGTGGTGCGATCGTTGTAGACGTACGTGCCGGGGCGCACCTCGGTCACGCCGGGGACCTCGTGCATGCGCCACGCCAGCGGCGTCGAGCCACCGCTCACGATCGACGGCCGGACCCCCGAGCGCTCCATCCGCTCCAGCGCCGACGCCAGGTCCTGCCGCAGTCGCGCCAGCTTGGCCTCCTGCTCCGAGACCGGCTCGCGGATGTGTCCCGGATAGAACGTGATGCCGGCGAAAATCAGCGGCGGCTGCTCGGCCACCCGCATCGCCAGGGCGATCGCGTCGTCCACGCTCTGCACCCCCACGCGATGCATGCCAAGGTCGAGCTCGACGTACACGCGCACCGGACGGTCCATGATGCGGGCCGTCGCCGCCAGGGCGTCCACCGCGATCATCGAGTCGACGGCCACCGTCAGCTGCACCTCGCGCGGGAGCGACAGCGCCCGCGCCAATTTCGGCGCCCCCAGCAACGGATAGTTGAGCAGGAGGTCGCTGGTCACGTCGGACATCACTTCCAGCTCGCGCGGCGTGGCGCAGGTCAGCCCCACCGCCCCCAGGCGCAGCTGCTCCGCCGCGATCCGCGGCGACTTGTGCGTCTTGACGTGCGGTCGGAGCGACAACCCGTGCAAGGCCGAGTACTCGGCCATGCGGTCGATGTTCTGCGCCAGGATGTCGAGATCGACCAGCGCGGCCGGCGTCTCCATCTGGTCGAGCCGTGTGGGCGACGCGTCGGCGTCGGGCTGGAGCGAGAGATGTGTGCGACGCACGCTGTTCTTCGAGAAGACGGGAAGACGGGAAGACGAGGGAGGGGCTAGTGTATCCGGGCGTTCATGGGGTCCGGAAGAGGCGCGCGCCCCATCTCGTCTTCCCGTCTTCCCGTCTTCCCGTCTCCCAAGAGCTACCAGAGTCCCAGCACCCGCCACCACAGCGGACCGACGGTGCCGAAGATGAGGATCGTCGCGCAGGCCGTGATCAACCCCAGGCGCCACCACGTCTTCTGCGGGATGTAGCGGGCGCCGAAGTAGATGGGCGACGTCGTCGTCCCGAAGTGCGTGAGGGCGGCGTCCAGGTTCGAGGCGGCCGCGAGCGAGAGGACCGCGAGGTGCGGCGGCGCCCCCGCGGCGATCACCACCACCAGGAAGGGCGTGAACATCGCCGTGGCATGCGCGGTGATGCTGGCAAAGGCGTAGTGCGCGAAGAAGTAGATGAGGACGAGCGCGATCAGCGCGGCCCCCCATTCCCACCCCAGCGTCAGGCTCGCGGCCACCTCGGCGAATCGCTTCGTGATCCCGGTCTCGCCTAACGCCTCGGCCATCCGCACCAGGCCGCCGTACCAGATGAAGACGTCCCACGCCGCGCGGTCGCCCATCACGTCGTCCCACTGCAACACGCCCGTGATGATGAGGAAGCAGACCCCCATCAGCGCCACGACGGTGTAGTTGATCCCGTGCCAGCGCGTCGTCATCCACAGCAGCGCGACCACGACGAAGACGAGCAGCATCATCCACTCCCCGCGGGACGGCGCCCCCATCTTCTCCAGCGCGCGCCCGGCGAACGATGCCGCGTGGGGGGTGTGCGTGATCTCGGGGGGAAAGAGCCGGAAGAGGATGATGGGGACGAGCGCCAGCGCGGTCAGCCCCGGGACGATCATCGCCGCGGCCCAGCTGGTGAACGTGAGCTCGACGCCGCTCACTTCCTTGGCGAAGCGCGCGATCAGGACGTTCGACGCCTGCCCGGTGAGGAACATGGCGCAGGCGATCACGTCGCAGTGATAGACCGCGACCATGAGATAGGCGCCGAGCCGTCGCGCCGTCGGACCGGGGTGTGAGTCGTACGCCTGCGCCAGGCTGCGGGCAATCGGGAAGATCACCCCCCCGGCGCGGGCGCTGTTCGACGGGATGATCGTCGCCAGCAGCGTGTCGGTCCCCACGAGCGCGTAGACCAGGCCAATCGACCGCTGCCCGATGGCGCGGATGAAATGGTAGGCGATGCGCTCGCCCAGCCCGGTTTTCATTACCCCGCGCGAGATGAAGAAGGCGCACAGGACCAGCCAGACGAGCGGGTCGCTGTATCCCTTGAGCGCGTTGGCTGGCGTCATGGCGCCGGTCACCGCGATGGCGCAGACGCCGAACAGGACGACCGCGCCGGCCGGAGCCGGGCGCAGGATCGAGCCCAGGATGGTGGCGATGAAGATCGCGAAGAGACGCCAGGCCTCGGGGGCGATCCCCGCGGGGGCCCCGAGCGCGACGATCCCCCCGCCGACGCCAAGAATCAGGAGCCAGCGCCACCAGACGGTATGCGGCTCGTGCCGCTCGCCCGAGCTGGGAGCGGCGGCGGGCGACGCCGAGGGGGGCGTGGCAGGGGGCGTGGTAGGCGGCGTGGTGCTCATGCGCCCCGTCGGGACGATGAGGGGTGCGTCGGGCCGGGTATGAGACGGCGTTTCATGGCGCGCCAAGATGGCGCTGGGGTCGCCAAACGGCGAGGCTCGCGCAACCATTCCAGCGGACCCCGTGTCCCAAGGGCGGTTGCGCGATCGGCGTCTTGCTGGCGCGTCACCGACCAAGCCAATGGTGGGGTGGGTGACCGAGCGAGCGACGATCGAGCGCGCCAGGGCCGGGGACCGTGCGGCCCAGCGCGAACTCTACGAGGCCAACGTGGACCGGCTCTACCGTGTGGCCTTTCGCCTCGCGGGAGACGACGACCTCGCGCGCGACTTCACCCAGGAGGCCTTCATCCGCGCGTTCCAGCGGCTGGGGGACTTCCGGGGCGACTCGGCCTTCTCCACCTGGTTGCACAGCATCGCCGTCTCCGTGGCGCTCAATGGGCTGCGCAAGATCAAGCGGCTCAGGACGCGCGAGACGGTGCTGGAGGAGGCGGAGTCGTTAGGTACGACGACGCGACGGGCCGACCCCGACCTGCGCGACCGGTTGCACCGGGCGATCGATGCCCTGCCGGAAGGCTACCGCTCGGTGTTCGTGCTGCACGACGTGGAAGGCTACACGCATGAAGAAATCGGCCAGATACTCGGCATCCAGGCCGGAACGTCCAAGGCGCAGCTCTTTCGCGCCCGGGGCCGCCTTCGCGAAGCGCTGGCGGATTTTGCAGGAGCATGGAGCGCATGAACGACCATCACGACGAGATGAACGACGAGAAGTTCGATCACTGGCTGCACTCGGCGGCGCGCGACTACAACCGCCCCGGCGACGTGCCGCGCGAGGCGATGTGGTCGGCGATCAAGGCGGCGACGCCGATCGTCGACGTACCGTCGGCGAGCGCCGGCGTGTCTCCGGTGCGTGGGAGAGGAGCCGCGCGCTACTGGCAAGCCGCCGCCGCCGTGGTCATCCTCGCCGCCGGCGTGGGGATCGGGCGCCTCTGGTCAACCCGCGGCGCGTCCGCTGGCGATGAGCCGATCGTGGCCAGTGTTCCGGCCGACGATGCCGCGGCGCGCCTCGCGGCCGCGGATACCGCGACGGGTCTGGCACGGCGCGGCGACGGCTTTCCGTCCGCCTCGACGACCAGGGTCGACGACGGGAGCAGCATGTCGTACGACCTCGCCGCCGTGCAGCACCTGTCGCGCGTCGAGGCGCTCCTGACCTCGTTCAAGTCGAGCGGCGACGGCGCTGGGCCGGGCGAGTCACCGGCGTCGCTGGATCGCTGGGCGCGCGACCTGCTCGGCGATACGCGCCTGCTGCTCGACTCGCCAGCTGCAGGCGACGCGCGTCGCCGGCACCTGCTCGAAGACCTCGAACTCGTCCTTGCCCAGATCGTGCAGCTCCCGGCCGAGTCGGTGGCCGATCGTACCCTCGTGCAGCGCTCCATCGAGCGCGGTGCGATGCTCTCACGCCTTCGTTCGTCCATTCCCGCCGGCTTCATGAGCGGCACGTAAGGAGACATAGACATGACTGTCCATCGCACCTTCATTCATGCCGTGACCGTGGTGGCGCTGGCGACCGCGCCGGCCATTGCCCCCGCCCAGGGGGCCGCCTCGCCCGCTCGTGCACGCGCAAGCGTCAGCATCGCGACCGCTGCGGCGGGCGTGTCCAGCGTCAACGCCACGACGCCCCTCGCCGGAGCGCTTGCGGCGCTGGCCATGTCGTCGGACCTCGCGTCGGCGGCCACCACGCGCGCGACCAGCCGTGTGGCCTGGACGGGCGACCAGGTCGTCGACTCACTCTTCCGGCAGGCGCGCGAGCGCATGAATCGCGGCGAGTATCGCCGGGCCGCCGACCTGTTCATGGAAGTGGCGCGGCGAGCGGGCAAGGCACCGCTGGCCGGTGACGCGCTGTACTGGCAAGCGTACTCGCTCTATCGGGATGGCGCCTCGCCGGCCCTGCACGAGGCGCTGGCCTCGCTCGACCGCCTCGCGCAGGAGTACCCGTCAGCCGCAACGGTGGGCGACGCGAATACGCTCCGCATTCGCGTCTGCGGCGTGCTGGCCAAGCGCGGCGACGAGCAGTGCGCCGCCGAGGTGTCGGCGAGTGCCGGCGGCGGCACATCCACGGGTGTGACGGCCGGGCGCCCCGGCCAGCAGGGATTGGTCGCGGGACGTCGGGTGACCTCCACGGGACAGGGGCGTTCGTCGGCCTCGGCCTCGGCCTCCGAGCCCGGATGTCCGCGCGACGATGAGGACGACGAACGCGTGGCCGCCCTCAACGCCCTGCTGCAGATGGACGCCGAACGCGCCCTCCCGATCCTCGAGCGCGTCCTCGCACGTCGTGACAAGTGCTCGGCCTCGCTGCGACGCAAGGCGGTTTTCCTTGTCTCGCAGAAGGGAGACGCGCGGGCCGCCGACATCCTCATGGGCGCCGTGCGCGGCGACCCGGACGCCGAGGTGCGCGAGCAGGCGGTCTTCTGGCTCGGGCAGACCAAGGACGATCGCGCCGTCGACATGCTCCAGGAGATTCTCCAGAAGGAGTCCAACGACGAGGTGCTGGAGAAGGCCGTCTTCGCGCTCTCGCAGCATCGCAGCCAGCGCGCCGGCACGATCCTGCGCGACCTCGCGCAGCGCGACGGTGCGGCGCTCAAGGTGCGCGAGCAGGCGATCTTCTGGCTCGGGCAGCAGCGCAACGCCGACAACGGCGAGCTGCTCAAGAGCCTCTACGCCCGGGTGAAGGAAGAGGAGCTCAAGGAGAAGATCATCTTCTCGATTTCGCAGAACCGCGGCGGCGAGAACAATCGCTGGCTCCTCGAGCTGGCGATGAACAACCGGGAGCCGATCGAGATGCGGAAGAAGGCGCTCTTCTGGGCCGGCCAGAGCCGCGGGACCTCGATGGACGACCTGGCCGCGCTGTACAGCAAGACCGACGATCGCGAGATGAAGGAGCAGGTGATCTTCGTCTACTCGCAGCGCCGGGACGCGTCGGCGGCCGACAAGCTCATGGACATCGCGAAGAACGACAAGGACAAGGAGCTGCGCAAGAAGGCGATCTTCTGGCTGTCGCAGTCGCGCGACCCGCGGGTGGCCAAGTTCCTGGAGGAACTCATCGGATGATGACCGCGACGCGCGTGGTGGTCGGGGCGCTCCTGCTGGCCGGCGCCCTCGCCCCTCACCGACAGCTGCAAGCACAAGGCGCGAGCCAGCGCTTGGCGCAGGTCCGGGACGGACGGGTGCGCTTCACCTTCGCCCTTCGCCCCGAGGTCTGCGGCTCCGGCCAGAACATCTGGCGCTCCCGCGACGGGCGCAGCCGTACCACATGGGGTGAGGGGAGCGCACGCGACGTGGAGTACGACGTCGACTGCGACAGCGGGCCAGGGCGCATCGTGATCGACAAGGACGGTGGTGTGGTCGAGGATCTGCGCTTCTACGTCGGCGGACGCTGGCGAGTCGGGGGGCAGGTGACCGATCTCGGGCACGTGAGCACGCGCGAGGCGGCCGCGCTGCTCCTCTCCCTCGCCCGCACCACCGACGGAAAGGCCGGCCGCAGCGCCATCTTTCCGCTTACCGTCATCGACTCGGTCGTGATCTGGCGTGACCTCATGCAGTTGGCCCGCGACGACTCCCGCCCGCGTGAGACGCGCAAGCAGGCGGTCTTCTGGCTGGGGCAGCTCGCCGAGGGGCCGGCCACCGCGGGGCTCGACGAGCTGGTGGGCGAGGCCGCGCTCGATCGCGAGGTGCGCGAGCAGGCGATCTTCGCCCTCTCGCAGCGCCCCCGCGACGAGGGGATTCCCGCCCTCGTGAAGGTCGTCCGGACCAGCAAGGACCCGGCGCTCAGGAAGAAGGCGCTCTTCTGGCTCGGCCAGTCCGGCGATCCGCGCGCCTTGCAGCTGATCGAGGAGCTGCTCGCCAAGGGGTGAGCCCGACGCGCCGATGGGCCGCGAGCCGTCGGCGACGCCCCGGAACACCGTTCCCGCCGCGGCGGCCTCGACCGGAGAAGACCGGTCGAAGGCCGCCGTTGGCATTGACAGGGGCGCGAAAGGCCCGTAAGTAGCGATCGCGAAGCGACTTGCCGCTTCGTTGGCAAGTGCTAATCAATGGCAATCGTCGAACGGGACTCCGTCGGAACGATCGAATCGGCCGACGCGCGGTACCGCCAGCTCTTCGAGCAGAACGTGGCGGTACAGCTGGTGGTCGACCCGGCCAACGGCGCCATTGTCGATGCCAATCGCGCCGCCGCCGACTTCTACGGCCTGTCGCGCGAGGCGCTCACGCAGCGCGCCGTCACCGAGCTCGCCGCACTCCCCGACGACGACGTCCTCCAGACGCTGGAGGTCGCGGCTGAGCTTGGGGCGCACTCGTTCGCCTTTCCCCACAAGCACGCCTCGGGCGAGCTGCGCCTCGTGGAGATCTACGCCGGCCCGCTCTCGATGCACGGCCGCGCCCTGGTCCACATGATCGTGCACGATGTCACCGAGCGCGTGCGTGCCGAGGACGAGGCCCGCGAGCTGCACGCCGAGCGGGTGGCCCACCAGCGCACGATGGCGCTGCACGAGGAACTGCGCCGACAGGAGACGCTCTCGCGCATCGGCGAGCTGGTGGCCGCGGTGGCGCACGAGGTGCGCAATCCGTTGTTTGCCATCTCCTCGACGCTCGACGCGATGCGCTCGCGCCTGGGCGACACTCCCGAGGTGCAACGCTACTACCCGGTGCTCGCCTCACAGGTGGAGCGGCTCAACGCGCTGATGCGGGAGCTGCTCGACTACGGCAAGCCGGCCGCGCTCGTGCTCGAGGACACCGAGGCGGCCGGGCTCGTGCAGGTGGCGCTCGACCTCGCGCGTCCCCTCGCCACCGCCGAAGATGTCGCGCTCAGCACGTCGGCCGTGCGGCCCCTTCCGCTCATTCGCGCCGACCGGCAACGTGTGGTGCAGGTGCTGCACAACCTCATCGTCAATGCGGTCCAGCACAGCGGGCGCGGGACGACGGTGGAGGTGGTCCTGCAGCCGGCGACGTTGCGCGACGCGCGTGCCGTGGCGTTCCTCGTGCGCGACCGAGGCCCCGGCTTCAGCGACGGCGACGAGGCGCGCGTCTTCGAACCGTTCTTCTCGCGCCGCCGCGGCGGCACCGGGATGGGGCTCGCCCTCGCGCACCGCCTGGTGCACGATCACGGCGGGGAAATTGTCGCGGCGAACCGAGAGGGAGGCGGCGCGTGCCTGCGCGTCGTGCTCCCCGCCGCTGGGGATGGGACGAGAGCCGCCACCTGATGACGCACGCCAACACACGCCTCCTCTTCGTCGAAGACGACGCCGCGATTCGCTTCGCCATTCGCGACTTCCTCGAGGGCTTCGACTTCGACCTCATCGAGGCGCCCAGCTGCGCTGACGCCGAGGCCGCCTTCATCGAACACCGCCCCGACATCGTGCTCAGCGACTACATGCTGACAGACGGGACGGCGCTCGACCTGCTCCCCCGCCTGCGGGCGGTGAACGCCAACGTCCCTGTCGTCGTCCTCACCGGGCACGGCACCGTCGAACTCGCCGTGCAGGCGATGAAGCAGGGGGCGGACGACTTCCTCACCAAGCCTGTCGCGCTCCCCGCACTCCTCGTCGTTTTGCAGCGCGCGCTCGAGCGCCAGCGTGACCGCCAGCAGCAACTCGCCCGCACCGCGCGCCAGCGCCGCGTCGCCATCGATCCCTTCGTCGGCACCTCGGCCGCCATTCGCAAGCTGCGCGAGCAAGCCGAGCGCGTCGCCACCGCCGAACGCCCCATCCTCATTCTCGGCGAGACGGGAGCGGGGAAGGGGATCCTCACCCGCTGGATCCACACCCACGGACTGCGCAGCGACCAGCCGTTCGTCGACCTCAACTGCGCCTCACTTCCGCGCGAACTGCTCGAGTCGGAGCTCTTCGGCCACGAGCGGGGCTCCTTCACGGGCGCGGTGGCGCAGAAGACCGGGCTCGTCGAACTCGCGCACCGCGGGACGCTCTTCCTCGACGAAATCGGCGACCTCGAACTCATCCTGCAACCCAAGCTCCTCAAGGTGCTCGAGGAGCAGGTGTTCCGGCGCGTGGGGGCACTGCGCGACCGGCAGGTCGATGTGCGTCTCATCGCGGCGACGCACCAGGACCTCTCGCGTCTCGTCGGGGAGAACCGCTTCCGCAGCGACCTGTACTTCCGCATCAGCACGATCCCGATCATCGTCCCCTCGCTGCGCGATCGCGTGGAGGACATCCCGATCCTCGCACGCCAGCTCCTCGATCGGCTGGCGATCGAACTGGGCAAACCGCGCATCGAGCTCACCGCCGACGCCCAGCGCGCCCTCGCCCGCTACGGCTGGCCGGGAAACATCCGCGAGCTCCGCAACGTGCTGGAGCGGGCCGTGCTCCTCTCGGCACGCCAGGAGCTGCGCGCCGAGGACCTCAGTTTCGAGTCTGTCGCTGCGTCGGCACCTTCCGGCGAGGTCGACCTCGAGTTGACATTGGACGAACTGCAGCGCCGCCATATCGTGCGGGTGCTGCAGGCGGTGCAGGGGCATGTGGAGCAGGCGGCTGCCAAGCTCGGGGTTCCACGCTCCACGCTCTACCAGAAGTTGAAGGCCATGCAGATCGTCGTCCCCAGGGAACGCCAGCGATAGCGGCCCCTGGTGCCGGCTGCAGCGAGTTGGTTGGGGATGGAGTCACTTACCACGAACGGGCGGGCGGCGGCGACGCGCGCCCCCGAGGGCGGGACACGATGAGCGACATGCTGAACGGCGCCGTGCCGGACACGGCACCGATGCCGACGCCACCGGACACGGGCAACGTGGACAAGATCCGCGACATCCTGTTCGGGGCGCAGATGCGCGACTACGACCGGCGCTTCACCACGCTCGAGGAGCGCCTGCTGCGCGAGTCGGGCGAGCTGCGCGACGACATGCACCGGCGCCTCACGGCCACCGAGCAGTTCCTGCGCGGGGAGCTGGAGTCGCTGTCGGCGTCGCTCTCGGCGGAGCAGCGCGATCGCAAGCAGGGCGTCCGCGACGCGATGGACGCGACGGCCAACGTGAACCGTGAACTCTCCGACCGCGTCGCCGCACTCGCCGAGCAGGTGGCGCAGCAGCAACGCGAGATGCGCAACGCGCTCAGCGACCAGCTGCGGCAGCTCGCCGAGGATACGTCGCGCCGGCACCAGGAGCTCTCGGAAACGCTGCGCCGCGAGGCGTTCGATCTGCGCAGCGCCAAGGCCGACCGCACTGCGATCGCCGCGATGTTCGCCGAGTTCGCCCAGCGGCTGGCCGACGGCGAGCCCCGTTAGGCAACGCGCCGTTCATGGCCGATCGGCTGCGGGTCGAGCAGGGCGAGGCGCGCGTGGACGGCGCCGAGCGCCTGGAGCGTGAGGTCCCCATGACTCCGGTGGGTGGTACCGACCGCCTGCAGGAGCTGCGCGCCCTCATCCTCGACCCCGATCGCGAGCGCATCCGGGCCATCGAGCGCAAGTTGGCCAGCCCGGCGTTGCACGTGGAGGACGTCGCCAAGGTCCTCCCCGAAGCCATCACCCGCCGCGCCGCCAGCGACGAACGCCTCGGCGCCGCGTTAGGCCCGCTGGTCGGCGACGCGATCAAGGCCTCGGTGCGGCGCGATCCGCAACCACTCGTCGACGCGATCTTCCCGGTGATGGGGCCGGCCATTCGTCGCGCCATCTCCAACGCGTTGGGCGAGCTCGTACAGTCGCTCAACACCACCCTCGAGCACACGGTCTCGCTGCGCGGACTCGCCTGGCGGTGGGAGGCGATGCGCACGGGGAAGTCGTTCGGCGAGGTCGTCCTCTCGCACTCGCTCCTCTTCCGCGTCGAGCAGCTCTTCGTCATCCACCGCGAGTCGGGGCTCCTCATCGAGCATCGCACCGCCCCCGGCGTGCAGGCGCTCGCCCCCGACCTCGTGGCGTCGATGATGACGGCGCTGCGCGACTTCGCGCGCGACTCGTTCAGCGTGTCGGAGCAGCAAGGGCTCGATTCGCTCGCGCTCGGCGACCTGACCGTCTGGGCCGAGAGCGGCCCCGGGGCGATCCTCGCGGCGGTGATCCGTGGGCAGCCGCCGCTGGCGCTGCGCGAGACGATGCAGCAGGCGCTGGAAGAGGTGCACCTGGCGCACGCCGATGAGATCGAGCGCTTCGGGGCCACCGGCGTCTCGTTCGCGATTCGCGACGGGATCCTCGAGCGCTGCCTTGTCTCGCAGGCCAGCGACTCGTCGCGCAGCGGGCAGTGGCGCACCGTCCTGCTCGGCGTCGCGGTCCTCGCGGCGGTGGGATGGTGCGCCGTGCCACGCGTCATGGAGCAGCGCCGCTTCGATGGCTACCTCGACCAGCTGCGCCGCGAGCCCGGGGTCGTGGTGGGGTCGGCCGGCCGCGCTGACGGACGCTTCGTGCTCACCGGGTTGCGCGACCCGCTGGCCCGCGATCCCATCGCGCTCGCCGCGGCCGCGGGAATCGACTCGGCCCGGCTCTCCGCCAAGTGGGAGCCGTATATCGCACTGCGCCCCGAGTTCGTGGTGCGCCGCGCCCAGGCGCTGCTCCATCCGTCGCCACGCACCACGTTGCGCCTGGCGGGTGACACGCTGGTGCCTGGGGGCGTGGCGTCAGCTGCCTGGCGCGCCGAGGCGCAGCGG
>ERZ795044.2117-NODE-2117-length-17440-cov-8.689963_pt1 | contig 17440 bp, 16 predicted proteins | sample MGYA00375128_ERZ795044 | MGnify/ENA primary metagenome ERZ795044 (study PRJEB30173, sample SAMN05720213) | anaerobic digester metagenome | isolation source: active sludge of municipal wastewater-treating anaerobic digesters | place: USA | collected 2014-12-22 ... | reverse complement strand
GCCAGCTGCTTGCCGGCCTTTCGCCAAGCCTTGTCCAGCGACAGGGGCTGGGCGTCGCGGCGCATCTGGGCCGAGCGGTCGCCTTCGAACTTGCGCTCGATCCACAGGAAAATTTCGGTGTACACCGTCTGCGGGCAGGCATAGCCGCACCACAGGCGCCCCGCCACCGCCGTGAACAGGAACAGCGACAGCGCGGAGACGACGAGCATGCCGGTGAGATAGATGAAGTCCTGCGGATACAGCACCAGCCCGAAGATGTAGAAGCGCCGGGCCCCCAGGTCGAACAGCACCATCTGGCGCTGGCCCCATTCCAGCCACGGCAGGCCGTAGAACACGATCTGGGTCAGGAACACCATGCCCCATCGCCAGTTGGCGAACACGCCCGACACGCTGCGGGGATAGATCTTCTTGTGCGCCTGGTACAGGGAGATCACCTCGCCGTCGGCGTCTGGTGCCGGGGCGGGGTTGTCGTGAACGGCATTGCCGGTTTCGGTTTTCATGGGATGGACTCCGGAAGTTCGATGTCAGGACGGCAGCGCAAATGGCGCGACCGGGGTCCGGCCAGGCGTTGGCGCAACGGCCGCAGATTCAGGGACGCCCGATGCCGGCAGCTCGGCCAGCGCACGCGGCGCCAGCGGCAGGCCCGCCATCCGGGCGAGAAACTCATCGCGCGAGCGGTCGGCGAAATGCCGGTGCCAGCGCCGCTGCTCCAGCACCGTGCTGACGCAGCGCCCGCCGTCCATCTGTCCTGCAAACAGCAGCGTCTCGTCCGGCAGGGTGAAGACACGCGCGGTCACGCTGTCCCACAGCGCCGGCGCCGCCGCGGGGCGCGGTTGGTGGGGACAGGCCTCCACCGCCAGCAAGCCGCCGCAGAACAGCCGGTCGCGCCAGGCATAACTCAGGCAGAACCCGGTGTGCCCCGGCGTGGCCAGCACGCGCACCAGTTCGCTGCCAAAGGGCAGCGCGTCGCCGTCCACGCCCAGGCGCGCGCCGGCCCCGGCCTGACCCTGCACCAGCGGCGCACCCAGGCGGGCCAGCCACACCGGTTCCTGCGGATGCAGGTGATCGTGGTGATGGGTCCGCAGCACCCAACGCAGGCGCAACTCCCGTTCGGCCAGCAGCGCCAGCAGCACCGGCAGGTCAGCGCCCCGCGGGTCGACCAGCACCGCCTCGCGGGCATCCAGATCGGCCAGCAGATAGCTCAGCTCGCCGCTGGCGGGGTCATGCAGGATACGAAAGTACATGTCAGGGAGAGCCGGACGCGATCGCACCCACCGGCAACGGTTGCTGCAGCGAGAAGGATCGAAGGGTCATGGCAGGGTTCGCGTTACCAAAAGGAGAATCTCCAAGACCGAAGCCTTGGCATGACTGAGCGTTACAAGTTCCATGCCACCGCGCGCGGAATGAAAAGTTCTTTTAAAATCAATCACTTGCAGGAAACAGCCGGACAAACTGCCAACGTTCTGCCAGCAAATTTGCCATAATTGGCAGAATGACCGCCATTCTTGACACCCCTCCCGGCACCAGCCCAAGCCAGCGGCCATGAAGCTGCTTCCCGAACTCACCTCCTACCTGGAGGGACTGCCCGAGCCGCACATCCTGTTCGACTCGCAGTACCGCATCCTGGCGGCCAACGCCGCCTACCGGGAGCAGTTCAGCCCCGGGCGCAGCGTCGTGGGGCGCACCTGCTACGAGGTCTCGCACCATTTCAACGTGCCCTGCGACCGGGCGGGTGAATCCTGTCCGCTGGCGCGGTCCCGCGAGTCGGGCCAGCGCGAGCGGATGCTGCACCTGCACCACACCCCCAAAGGCGAGGAATACGTGGCCATCGAACTGGCCCCGCTACTTGACGCAAACGGCGAGCAGGCCTATTTCATCGAGAAGATGGAGCCCTTGCGTATCGCCCAGGGCCAGCCGGCAGCGCAGGGGCTGATTGGCCGTGCGCCCGTGTTTCAGGACATGCTGGCCCTGGTGGCACGGGTCGCGCCATCGATGGCCACCGTACTGCTGCAGGGCGAATCCGGCACCGGCAAGGAACTGGTGGCCCGCGCGGTGCACGAGGCCAGTCCGCGCGCCACCCGCGCGCTGGTGGCGGTGGACTGCTCCAGCCTGCCGGAAAACCTGTTCGAGTCCGAGCTGTTCGGCCATGAGCGCGGCGCCTTCACCGGGGCCACCACCGCGCGCGCCGGCCTGGTCGAGGCCGCCAGCGGCGGCACGCTGTTTCTGGACGAGGTGGGCGACATTCCGCTGCCGATGCAGGTCAAACTGCTGCGGCTGCTGGAAACCGGCACCTACCGGCGCGTCGGCAGCACCGAGCCGCGGCACGCCGACATCCGCGTGGTGTCGGCCACGCACCGCGACCTGGACCGGATGATTCACGACGGGCGCTTCCGTGAAGACCTGTACTACCGGCTGAGCACGTTCCCCATCCATTTGCCGGCCCTGCGCGAACGCCGAGACGACATCCCGCTGCTGGCCGAGGCGTTGCTGTCGCGGGTCGCGCCGCAGAAGCGGCTGATGATCAGCCCGGGCGCGCTGCAGTTGCTGCAGGCGCAGGGCTTTCCCGGCAATGTGCGCGAACTGCGCAACCTGATGGAGCGCGCCGCGCTGCTGTGCGACGGCGACACGCTGGAGGCCGGGCATCTGGAACAGGCGCTGATGTCGGGGCGTCGCCCGGCGGCTCACCCCATGGGCCAGCCGCCGGCACCGCCTGATTCAGCGACGTGTGCCGGCCCGGGACAGGACATTGATGCGCGCAATGTCCCCCATCCGCCGCGCGGCCTGCGGGACATCGAATACGCCGCCCTGCGCGAGCGGGCCGCGTTGCACCGGGGCAGCCGCGCCGCGCTGGCGGCTGAGCTGGGCATCAGCGAGCGCTCGCTCTACCGCAAGCTCAAGGCGGCTGGAGCCGCCTGAGCCCGACAAAGTGGCAGGCTGCCGACCGTGGAAAGTCCTGAAACAATAGCTGACAATGACCAATTCACGCTGGGTTGGTGCCATTTGTTCACATAATGCCGGCGTCGATGCTCCCCGCGGCGCCTGCGCCACTCGCCAGCACTCCCGCCGGGGCGGTCCACCCGGGTGCGCCACGGGCAGGCCGTGCTCAGTCGAACGACGGCGCCTCGGGCTTGGCCACCGGCTTGCCGGCAGCGGCCCAGGCGTCGAAGCCGCCGGCGATCGACTGCACGTTCAGGTAGCCCATGTCATGCAGGGCGCCGGCGCACAGGGCGGCGCGGCCGCTGGTCTTGCAGTACAGCACCACCTTGAGGTCGCGCGCCTGCAGCGCGGGCGCGCCGCTGAACTTGAATTCCAGCAGGCCGCGCGAGATGTGGACCGCGCCCGGCAGGTGGCCGGCGGCGTACTCGTCGACCTCGCGCACGTCGACCAGCACGTCGGCTTCGCGGATCGCCTGTTCGGCATCCTGCACGGGAATCTCCTGTACGCGGCTCTTGGCGGCAACGACGAGGTCATGGGCGGTTTTCATGGTGGGCGCTCCTGATGCAAAGTGAAGGAATGATCGACGAATAAGGGCGTACGCCGGGTTCAGTGGGCGGCTGCGATGGCGGGTGGATTGCGCCGCCCGACCCATCGCGTGACATGCGCCAGCCCCTGGTGGCCAGGCCCCTCGGCAAGAATGGTCTCGCCGTGCCAGGACAACACGGGCGTGAGCAATCCGGCGAAATCGGCATCGAGCTGCTCGGGCGTGTAGAGCATGTCGGCGTCCTTCGGTCCGCCGCTGCCGTGCGCCAGTTGCGCGGGGTGAAAGGCTTCCAGCAGCAGCCAGCCGCCGGGTTTGAGCCCGGTGGCCAGGCGCCGGTGCGCGCCAGCGCGAATGCCGGACGGCAGGTGGGTGTAGATCAGCGCCACGGCGTTCACGCTGGCGGGCGCTGGCGACCAGTCGCTCAGGTCGGCCAGCTCGGTCACCAGCGCCACGCCCTCGCGCCGGGCCAGCGCCCGGGCTTTTTCGAGGCCCACCGCGGACGAGTCCACCGACGTGACCCGGTGCCCCTGCTGCGCCAGCCAGACGCCGTTGCGGCCCTCACCATCGCCGGGCACCAGCACATCGGCGGGCGCGGTCAAGCGCGCGGCCTGCTCGCGCAGGAAGGCGTTGGGTTCGGTGCCGTATTTGTAGCCCGGCTCGGCAAAACGCTGGTCCCAGAAGTTCATGGTGCGTGAATTCTTTCGTGAATGCGGCGCGTGGTGCGCCACACGGCCCAAAGCACCAACGGAATGAGGGCGCCAGCGGCAATCTCGGGGTTCAGCGGAACGCCGGACGCCTTGAGCGCCTTGCCGCCATACAGCAGCAGGCTGACCACGTAGTACGAGATGGCGGCGATCGACAGGCCTTCCACCGTGGATTGCAGGCGCAGCTGCAACTCCTGGCCGCGGGTGAGCTTTTCCAGCAATTGCTGGTTCTGCACTTCGGTGGCGATATCCACGCGGGTGCGCAGCAAGGCGCTGGCGCGGGAAATGCGCTCCGACAGCGAGACCAGCCGCTGGCCCGTCGCTGCCACCGTGGCCATGGCCGGTGAAAGCCGGCGCTGCATGAACTCGCCCAGCATCTGGGTGCCGGGGATGGCTTTCTCACGGAGCTCGGTGATGCGCTGGCCCACCAGCGTGTCGTAGGCGCGCGTCGCGGCGAAGCGGTAGCTGTGCTCGGCCGTGGCGCGCTCCACCTGGGCCGCCAGCGACACCAGCGTGTCCAGCAGGTCCTGGTCGGAGGCCGACTTGCTTTCCAGCCGCGCGGTGATGTCCGACAGTGCCGATTCGGCCTGCGACAGCATGGGACCGAGCGCCTTGGCCACGGGCAGGCCGCGCAAGGCCATCAGGCGGTAGGTCTCCAGCTCCAGCAGGCGCTGGGTGATGCGGCCGGCGCGGGTGTCGGTGGTGCCGGGTGGCGCGATGACCAGCATGCGCTCGAAGCCGTCCGCTCCGATGCGGAACTCGGTCAGCGCCCAGGAATGCCCGTTGCCCAGCTGGGAGGCGACCAGGGTGTGCCCGCCAAACCAGGTCTGCCCCAGGTTCATGAGCGCGCGCTCGTCCGACAGGTCGCCGGTGACCAGGGCCAGCTGGATCGCCGCCACGGTGCGCCCGGGAATGCCGCGCAGCCATTCGGGCGCCACGGCGGGGGCCGACAGCAAGTCCGGCGCCTGTGCGCCGAGCAGGGCGGCATCCGGCAAGGGCTGCACGATGACGTAGCCCGTGAACTCCGTGTGGCGCTCCCATTTGACGGTGTGATCGGCATAGCGAAGGCGCAGAAAGTTGCCGTTCAATTGCTCCGGCGCCAGGCCCTGCTGCCCCGGCAGGCGGCGCAGGTGCGCGCATTCCATCTCGCGCGTGACGCCCTCATTGAGCACGGCCACCTGGACGATCAGCGCCGGCACGCGGATCCGTGCCGAGGGGCGCGAGTGCACTTCGTTGTGCAGGCTGGCGCGCTGCGGGTCGTCGGGCGGCAACAGGCCGTGCGGCGCGTGCCGGGGCGCGGGGGCTGCGGGGTCCAGGGAGAAATCGGGGCTCATAAGGCCATTTTGCAGCGGCACGCAGGGTCGAATTCGGGCGTCCCGGCAGGCACCCCCACCTGTTCAGTCCCGTATTGATAGCGGCTCATGGCCATTCGACGCTGGGAATAGGCTGTTTTTAAGCTGAAAGCAGGCCACCGCGTCAACCACGCCGCCCCAGCATGGTCTCCAGTTCGCCCAGAATGGCCGGCAACCCGGAAGCCAGCGCTCCATCCGGGGCGACCCGTGCGCCGATCTCCTGCTCCAGCAGGCAGACCGTCATGCGCACATAGGTGCTGTCCAGCGCGCGGCGCACAGCCGAGAATTGCTGCGCCACCTTCAGGCAGTCTTCACCGCGCTCGACCATGCGCTGGATGCCTCGCAGCTGGCCTTCCGCGCGCCGCAGGCGGTTCAGCACGTCGGTGCGGGCGCCAGGCTCCATCAGGCCGCCGGTAGCGCAATCGACCGGCGCTGCAGCGGGGCTCTCGGGCAAAGCCGCAGCCTCGCGGTCGGCGTCACTTTTTCGGGGTTGCGCGTTGGCCATCACAGGGCTCCCTTGTCCGGCGCGGCGCCGGCGACGTTCATCATGGCCATCGGCTCAGGGGCCAGCAGACTGCCGTCGCGCAGGCCTTTCACCGTGGCCAGCGCCAGCGCCGCGATCACCAGCGAGCTCAGCGCCAGAAGGAGCATGGCCAGCGCCTGGAAGGCGCCCGAGGCGCCTTCGGCCAGGCGTAGCGTCAGCGCGCTGAAGGCCGCCAGCGGGAACGACAGGGCCCAGAACGGCACCGTGAACGGCTGCGAAACGGCCCGCTTGAAGACGCTGGCTGACCAGGCCAGGAAGAACAAGCCGATGCCCCACGCGACCCAGGCCAGCACCGTCGGGGCGCCGAGTTGCAACGCGCCCAGCCCGATCACGGCCGGTGGTGCGATGGTGATGAAAGTCGTGGGCAGCAGGCGCTCGGGCCACAACCCGCTGACGCCCACCCGCACGGCCAGCAGCGTCAGCGCCACCGGCCACAGGAACAGGCCGATGCCGAACTGCGCCGCCGACCATTCGGGAAAGCCCAGCGTGACCCCCGCCAGCGGCGGCACCACGTTGCCCACCACGGGAATGAACAGCGCCGGGGTGATGGACGGCCAGAACGGGGTGCCGTCCTTGCCCCCGATGTTCGGACGAAGCCAGCGCGACAGCGCCCAGACGGTGACGCCAAACTGCCAGACCGCGCCCACCACCCACAGCACCTTGGCCGCCAGCGACGGGCCCGTCAACTGCGTGGCCACCGTGGCCAGCAGCAGCAGCGAAATCGGCATGGCAGCCACAAAGACATGGCGCACCGGATGGTTCAGGTCCTCCTCCAGCGCTTTCGGATAACGCTGCCAGCGCACCAGCGACAGGACGGCCAGCACCACCGCCACCAGCGCGGCCAGCGCACCCACGACCAGCGCGCCGGCGCCGGCCATCTCGCCCATCAAGGGTACAGCCCGGTGCCAGGCCAGCGACAGGCCGCACAGGCCCATGACGATGGCAAACCAGCCGGGCATGAGGAACTTGAGCGGGGTGGCGTGATGAGACATGGTGGCGGTTCGGGTGGAGGATGCAAGGGGACAGGCGGCCCGCGCGCCTATTTGAGGCGGGCGCCGGTGCTGTCGAGCACTTCAACGGTGATCGGAATGCCCTGCCCCACGCTTTGCGTGACGGTGCAGAAGGCCTCGAACTGGCCCAGCACGCGCTCCAGATGTTCCAGTGACGCCGCCGGCACGCCCAGCGTGAGCACGGCCTTCATCGACAGCACGCGCATGCGGCTTTCGGCGTTGCGGCCCACCTCGGCCGTCACGGTGCAGCGGATCGGCTCCGGCGCCTGCTTGAACTTGCGCAACGCAAACAGCAACGAGTCCGACAGGCAGTTGCCCACGGCCGCGCTCAGCAGCTGCACCGGAGAGGGCCCAAGGCCTGTGCCCAGGGGCGCTGGCTCGTCGCCGGTCAAGACCGGCACGTCTCCACCGAAGTGGATGTCGAAACGGTAATCGTGTTGCTGGACCAGGGTGACCTGGATGGTGGTGTCGCTCATGGTGTCTCCGTCGTGGGGGGTGCCAGGGCGCTGGCGCTTCAGGTGTAGCGGCCGAACGCGGTGAAGGTTCGGGCAAAAGGCGGCTTGATGGCGGCGGCCGCCTTCAGCAAGGCCGCGTTGTCGGCGCCGCGCAGCGCGTCCGACAGACGGGACAGGGCTTGCGTCACATCGGCCATGCCCTTGTTGAACTGCGCCTGCTGCGCCTCGCTCAGCTGGTACGCTTTCGGATCGGGCAGGTTCTGCTCGATGCTGCGCCACAGGGCCCTGGCTTCGGCATAGGTCTTCTCCATCTCCGCCCGCTTGGCCGGCGTCAGGTCCTGCGGCTTGAGGGTGTTCCCCGCCAGGGCCAGCACTTCCATGGGCTCATGAAAAGCGGTCAGGCGGTCCATGAAATAGTCCACGCCCTGTGCGCTGCGCAGTTTCATCAGGTCGATGCGCACGTCCTCCAGGGCCGTGTGCGCCGCTGCGTTGTTGCCAGCGGCGATGGCCTTTCGGGCCTCCGCCAGTGCCTGGTCCACCTGGGCCAGGGTCTTGCGCGCGGCGGCCGCCTGGGCGGGCGCCTTGCCGGAAAGATCTTTCAGCAGCGCAGCGCGCAGGGCGGGCCAGTCCGCATCCAGGCGCTGCATCGCCGCGCGCGCCTTGGCGGCCGCGGCGGTGTCGCCCGGTTTGGCGTTGGTCAGCGACAAGGCCGGGATGTAGACCGCGTCCAGCGCGATGCTGTTGTCCAGGATGGCGGCCTGCGCACTCCCGAACAAGGCCAGTGCGAGACCGATCGCGGCATATCCGCGACGAAAGCGGGGACCAAAAGCGCGACTCATGCGAAGCCTTTCACGAGCGGGGTCGTTGTCAGCAATAGCTCAACGGCTGCACGACGGCCCGGAATCCGGCACGCCGAGCTTGCGCAGCAGGATGCCGGGCGGGCAGAAGCCGGTGAAGCCGGACTGGAACAGGTTGAAGCCGACAAAGGCGGTGAAGGCGAGGAACCACGGGCTGACGAAAATGGGGCTGCCTTCGATGCCAAGAGCCAGCGACAGCATGACAAAAAAACCGGCCATGATGCGGATGTAGCGTTCAACGGTCATAAAAACCTCCTGGAATTGAAAAATGAAAGGGATGAAAGGGTTGGCTCACTTGGTCACGCGAACAAGGCCGACCAGTTTGAGGATGTATTTTTCGTAGATGGGTTCGGAGTTGCCGGATTTCATCTTGCTGAGGAAATATTTTTCGTAGGCAATCTTGGCCAGATGCACCCACTTGCCCTTCTTGAACCAGTTCACGTTGCGCGGCGGGATCTGCGGCAACGCGACGAAGGCCGCGCCGGTGTCGCCCATGTCGGCCAGGCAGATGGCGTTCCAGGTGCCCTTGGCGGTGACGGGCTTGCCCGCCAGTTCATCGGCGATGTTGTGGCAGATCGCCGTGACCATGGTTTCGATCATGTAGCCCGTCTTGGGCGCGCCGGTGGGCACCGGCGTGACTTCCACGGGCGGAATCGCCACGCAGACGCCGGCCGAGAAGATGTTGCGGTATTTCTTGCTGCGCTGGAATTCGTCGATCAGCACGAAGCCGCGCGGATTGCACAGATCGGGCACGGCCGCCACAGCGTCCACACCCTTGAAGGCGGGCAGCATCATCGACATCTTGAAGGGCACTTCGTGCTCCTTGTAGACGTTGCCGAGGTCGTCGAGCTGGGTCACGAACATCTTGCCGGCCTCGACCTTGGTGGTCTTGGCGTTGGTGATCCACTTCATGTCGCGGTTGCGCATTTCGGATTCGAGCATCGACTTGCTGTCGCCCACGCCGCCCAGGCCCAGGTGGCCGATGTAGGGCTCGCTGCTGACGAAGGTGATCGGCACCTTGTTGCGCAGCTTGCGTTTGCGCAGGTCGGTGTCGAGGATGAAAGCGAATTCGTAGGCCGGGCCGAAGCAGCTGGCCATGGGCATCGCGCCGATGACCACCGGGCCGGGGTTCTTCAGGAACTCCTGGTAGTCCTTCCAGAAGGATTCGGCATGGTCCACCGAGCAGACCGAATGGGTGTGGCCGCCATGCGGCCCCGCACCCGGCACCTCGTCGAAGCTCAGCTTCGGGCCGGTGGTAATGACGAGGTAGTCGTACGGCAGCACCTGCTCGTCAGCCGTGCCACCCGACAGCACCAGCTTGTTGCCGGCCGCGTCCAGCGTGGTGACCGGTTTGGCGATGAACTGGATGCCCTTGCGCTCCAGCAAGGGAGCGATCTTCAGCACGATCTCCTCGCGCTTTCGCCAGCCCACCGCCAACCAGGGGTTGGACGGGACGAACTGGAAAAAATCCATCGCGCTGACCACCGTGACGGTGTGCTCCTTGGGCAGCAGTTCGCGCATTTCGTACGCGGCGGGCATGCCGCCGATGCCGGCGCCCATGATGACGATATTGGCCATGGTGTGTCTCCTCAGACTGGGGTGGTTAGGAATCAGGGGGATGTCGCGGCCGCCTCTGCGAGCGGTTCACGTGACGCCATGCGCTTGCGGTACAGCGCGAAATACAGAACCGGGATCACCACCAGCGTCAGCAGGGTGGAGACCAGAATGCCGAAGATCAGCGAGATGGCCAGACCGTTGAAGATCGGGTCGTCCAGGATGAAGAAGGCGCCGATCATGGCGGCCAGTCCGGTCAGCGCGATCGGCTGGGCGCGCACGGCGGCCGAGCTGATCACGGCCTCCTTGAAGGCCATGCCCTGGCTTACCTGCAGCTCGATGAAGTCCACCAGCAGGATGGAGTTGCGCACGATGATGCCGGCCAGCGCGATCATGCCGATCATGGATGTGGCGGTGAACTGAGCCCCAAGCAATGCATGGCCCGGCATCACGCCGATGATGGTCAGCGGAATCGGCGCCATGATCACCAGCGGGGTCATGTAGCTCTTGAACTGCACGACCACCAGCAGATAGATCAGGATCAGGCCCACGCCGTAGGCGGCGCCCATGTCGCGGAAGGTCTCGTAGGTGATCTGCCACTCGCCGTCCCACTTCAGCGCGTACTGGCGCCAGGCGTCGGAGGGCTGGCGGATCCAGTATTCGCCGAGCTCGCCGGTGTTGGTCAAGGCCGCCTCGTCCAGGTGCGGGCGAATCGCGAACAGACCGTACAACGGGGAGTCGAGCTTGCCGGCCATGTCGCCGAACACGTAGCTCAGGGGCCGCATGTCCTTGGTGAACAGGGGTTTGTCAATCACGCCACGGTCCACCTGAACCAGTTCGGACAGCGGCACCATCTGGCCGTTGGCTGCCTTCATCGGCAGGGCCAGCAGCGCATCCAGTCCGACCTGGGCGTCGCGCGGCAACTGCAGACGCACCGGCACCGGGTATTTGCTCTGGCCGTCATGCAGGAACGCGGCGTCCCCGCCGGAGAGCGCGGCATGCACGGTCTGCGCGATGGCGGCCACCGGGATGCCAAGGGACTCCGCCCGTTGCCGGCGCACCGTCAGGTGCGCGCGCGGCGCGTCCTCCCGGAGCGAGGTGTCGATGCCGACGATATCGGCCGTCTGGCCAAAGGCCTTGGCCACACGCTGGGCCAACTGCTGGCGCCCGGCTTCGTCAGGGCCGTAGATTTCCGCCACCAGCGGACTCATCACGGGCGGACCGGGCGGCACTTCGACGACCTTGACGCGGGCGTTGTGGCGAGCGCCGATCTTCTCCAGGTCCGGGCGCAGGCGCTGCGCAATCACGTGGCTCTTGTCGCTGCGGCGGTGCTTGTCCACCAGGTTGACTTGCAGGTCTCCCTGTTCCACATCGGCGCGCAGGTAATACTGCCGGACCAGTCCGTTGAAGGTGATCGGGCTGGCGGTTCCGGCGTAGCCCTGGAGGTCCAGCACCTCGGGCTGCTGCGCCAGGAAGCCGCCCATTTCATGCAGCGCGGCCGCGGTGTTTTCCAGCGGCGTGCCGGCGGGCATCTCGATCACCACCTGGAACTCGCTCTTGTTGTCGAAGGGCAGCATCTTCAGCACCACCCACTGCACCAGGGTCAGGCCGACCGACAGCACCAGCGCAGCGAGGATGCCGGCAAGCAGCAGCCAGCGTTTGCGCCCGCTGTTGAGAAACGGGGTCAGGACGCGGGTGAACAACCGCTGCAGTTTGGGGCCCAGACCTTTGGGAGCTGCAGCGACGACCGCCTCACCTGGCGCCGCATGCCCATGACCGTGCGACTTCATCAGCTTGAGCGCAAGCCAGGGCGTGACGGTGAAGGCGATCGCCAGCGAAATGGCCATGCCCAGGCTGGCGTTGATCGGGATCGGGCTCATGTAGGGCCCCATCAGGCCGCTCACAAAGGCCATGGGCAGCAGAGCCGCGATCACCGTCAGGGTGGCGAGAATCGTCGGCCCGCCAACTTCATCGACCGCCGCCGGGATGATCTCGCGCAGCGTCTTGCCCGGATACAGGTTCTGGTGGCGGTGGATGTTCTCCACCACCACGATCGCGTCATCGACCAGGATACCGATCGAGAAGATCAGCGCAAACAGCGATACGCGGTTCAGCGTGAAGCCCCAGGCCCAGCTGGCAAACAGCGTGGCCATGAGCGTCAGGATGACCGCGGAGCCGACGATCACCGCCTCGCGGCGTCCCAGCGCGAAACCCACCAGCAGAATGACCGACCCCGTGGCGAAGGCCAGCTTCTGGATCAGCTTGTTGGCCTTCTCGGCCGCTGTCTCCCCGTAGTCTCGGCTCACGGTGACTTCAATGTTGGACGGGATCACCGTGTTGCGCAGCGCGTCCACGCGGTCCCGCGCGGCGCGCGACACGTCGACCGCGTTTTCGCCCGGCTTCTTGCTCACCGTCAGGGTCACTGCCGGATAGACCTGGCCCGCAGCCACGGGAGACGCCGTTGCCGTCCCGGCAGCGACACTGGCGGCGCCGGGCGTGAACCAGACATAGCGCTGCGGCAATTGCGCGCCGGCTTCTATTTTCGCGACCTCGCGCAAATAGACCGGCTTGCCCTTGCTCACGCCAACCACCAGCGAGCCGATGTCTTCCGCGCTGGTCAGGAATTCGCCGGTTTCCACACTCAGCATCTGCGGCACCTTGCCCGCCGGGTCGAGCACAGCGCCCGATGGCATGCCGAAGTTGGCCGCCGCCAGCGTTGCCTTCAGGCCCAGGACATCGATGCCGCGTTCACGCAGGCGCACCGGGTCGAGCCACACATGAACGGCACGGCCCGGACCGCCGATGGTCTGGATCTCGCGGGTGCCGGGCACCGCCTTGAGCTCCAGCTCGACGGTCCGCGCCACGCGCTCCAGGTCATTGCCCGCAAGTCCTTCATGGCTCCACAGCGTGACAGCCAGCACCGGCACATCGTCGATGCCCTTGGGCTTGACGATCGGCGTCAGGGTTCCGAGGTCCCGCGGCACCCAGTCCTGATTCGCGTTGAGCACGTCGTACAGCCGCACCAGTGCGTCGGTGCGCGGAACGCCCACCTTGAACTGCACCGTCAGCACGGCCAGGCCAGGACGCGCCACGGAATAGGTGTGTTCGATGCCTGCGATCTGGGAGAGCACCTGCTCGGCGGGGCGGGCCACCATGTTCTGCACGTCCTCGCTGCTGGCCCCCGGAAACGGGATCAGCACATTGGCCATGGTCACGTTGATCTGCGGCTCTTCCTCGCGCGGCGTGACCAGCACGGCAAACAGGCCGAGCAGCAGGGCCACCAAGGCCAGCAAAGGCGTGATGGCGTTGGATTGAAACGCTGCCGCAATGCGGCCTGAGGCACCGAGACGCGGCGTGGGGGAATTTTTCTGTTCTTGCATGGCGTGCCTTCAGCGTGCCGCGCTCGCCGGTTTGACGGCGGCGGGAGCAGCAGCGCCCGAAGCCCGGGAGCCCGCCAGCCCCGCACGCACCGGGTCGAGCGCCACTCGATCGTCCGGACCCAGGCCCGCGAGTACTTCGACGCCTGCGGCGCCGTGGTCGGGGCCCAGGCGCACCGCCTTCAGCGCAAAGCCGGTGGGAGTCGCCACATAGACGGCCGTCAGTTCGCCGCGACGCAACACGGCGGCAGCCGGGACCACCACCCTCTGCGCTTGGCCGCCCACGAAGCGCACCCGGACCTGCTGGCCCGGCACCACGCCGCGCACGGCGGCCGTGGGCAGCTCCAGCCGCCACTCGATCGTCTGGGACACCGGATCCGCGGCGGGCATCACGGAGCGACTGCTCGGGGCCACCCACTGGCCGGTGCCGTCCGGACCCGGCAGTTGCACTTCGATTCGGCTTGCTGCGCGGGCCGTTTCTCCGCGCGAGGCCGGCACCTGCACGACGGCGCGCAGCGGCAAGGGCGCATACAAGGTCATCAGCGGCTTGCCGGGCACGGCCAAGTCACCGGCTTCGCTCAAGGTCTGCAGCACCCAGCCGTCGTAGGGCGCGGTAACCCGGGTGAACCCTTGCGAGAGGGCTGACTGGCGGGCACCGGCCGTTGCGACGTCCTGCCCTGCCTTGGCGGCCTTCAACTGAAGCTCGGCCGTGTCCAGGGCCGCCTTGCTGACAAAACCCTTGGACTGCAATTCGCGCGTGCGCTCGGCGTTCGCCTGTGCGTTACGCAGTTCAGCGTCGGCCTGGGAAACCTGGGCCTGGCTGCGCTGCACGCCAGTCTGGGTCTCCCGATCGTCGATGGTGGCCAGCAGCTGGCCGGCCCGCACCTGATCCCCCGCCTTGACCGTGATCGTGGCCACGCGGCCGGAGGCTTGAGACGAGATGGTGCTCTGCTTGACCGGCTCGACCACGCCGTCGTACTCGAATCCGGTCGACACCGCCTGCGGTCGCGCCTGCACCACAGCCACCTCGACCGGCGCGGCAGCCCGGGCGAGGCCAAAGCCCAGCCCAAGCCCCAGGGTGACGACCAGCAACGAAAGACGGACAGGCACGGCGGAAACACGCATGATGGAAATTCCTTGGATACTTCAGGCAGTATATATACCCCCTGGTGTATTTGTCAAGACCCAAAAAAACCTCCAGCGCCGGGGCGGTGGAGGTGCTCGGGCGACCGGCGGCGAGGCCGGGCACGGGTCAGAACGGGATGTCGTCATCCATGTCGTCGAAACCGCTCGACGCTTTGGGCGGCGGGGCGGAAGACCTTGGCGCGGATGCCGCAGCCGGGGCCTGACGGGCGGCCGGGGCCGGGCGGCGCGGTGCGCTGTCATAACCGCCGTCGTCACCGGCCGGCTGCCCCATACCCTGGCGGCTGCCCAGCATCTGCATCTGGTCGGCGCGAATCTCGGTGCTGTACTTCTCGACACCGCTCTGGTCGGTCCATTTGCGGGTACGCAAGCTGCCTTCCACATACACCTGGGAGCCCTTGCGCAGGTATTGCTCCGCGATTTCGGCCAGGCGGCCGTTGAACACCACACGGTGCCACTCGGTCGCCTCGCGCATTTCTCCGGTCTGCTTGTCCTTCCACTTGTCGGTGGTAGCGACCGTGACATTGGCCACTCGGTCGCCGCTGGGGAACGAGCGCACTTCAGGGTCGCGGCCCAGGTTGCCGACGATGATGACTTTGTTGACTGATGCCATGAGACTTTCTTCCTTCCGTGGAACCGTGGATTATGCGGCTTTCGGTGCGCCCGGCAAGCCGTCCCGGGCCGGCGCAACCATCGGCCAGGCCACCAGCAGCCACAGCACGATGGCCCCGGCGCAGACGCCAAACAAGCCTTGCGGGCCATACGCCTTCACCAGCGCCCCGCCCGCCACGCCGCCGGCAAACAGGCCGAGCGACTGCAAGGTGTTGTAGACGCCCAGCGCGGCACCGCGGGCCTGTGGCGGCGCGATGCGCGAGACCATGCTCGGCTGGCTGGCTTCCAGGATGTTGAAGCCGCAGAAGAAGACGAACATCAGCAGCCCCAGCACCATCAGCCCCGGCGAGCCCGTGGCAGCCGCCAGCAGCCCGATCTGAACCAGGGCAACCAGGCCGATCGCGCACAGGAACACCGCGCGAAGGTAACCCCGGCGCTCCATCGGGAACAGGGTGCCGCCCATGACGAAGAACGAGGCCAGCACAGCGGGCAGGTAGATCCACCAATGGTGGTCTTTGGACAGCCCGGCCCGCTCCAGCAGGGCGGGAACCGCCATCCACATGGCCAGCTGCACCGCGTGCAGCACGAACACGCCGAAATTCAGGCGCAGCAGGCCCGGATGGGCCAGCACATCGGACAGCTTGCCACGCGGCTGGATGCGGTGCTCACGCGGTTCCGGCGGCACGGCCCAGATCACGGTGGCGATGCCAGCGAATGCCAGCGCGGCCGTCAGGACGAACAAGCCAGGCAGCCCGACCGCGGCCACCAGCAGCGGCGCCAGCACCAGAGACAGCGCGAACATCAGCCCGATGCTGGCGCCCACCAGCGCCATGGCCTTGGTGCGCACCTCATCGCGCGTCTGGTCGGCCAGCAACGCAGTGACTGCGGCCGACACGGCACCTGCGCCCTGCAAGGCACGGCCCGCGAGCAGCCCGTCCAGGCTGGTGGCCGCCGCCGCCAGCAAGCTGCCGGCTGCAAACAGCAGCAGGCCGAAAACGATGACCCGCTTGCGTCCGAGCCGGTCGGACGCCAGGCCGAAGGGAAACTGCAACAGCGCCTGCGTCAGACCGTAGATGCCCATGGCCAGGCCGATGCGGGCCGGATCGTCGCCACCGGGATACCGCGCCGCCTCCAGCACGAACACCGGCAGCACCAGGAACAGGCCCAGCATGCGCAGGGCAAAAATGCCGGCCAGCGACAGGCTGGCGCGACGCTCCACGGGCGTCATGGTGGTGGACGCCGGGCCGATGGCAGACGGGGAAGCAGAAGATTCAGACACGCAGGGGACCGATCCGCAGGGCAGGTGGAAAACCTGCGATTGTCCCCGATCACGCAGCGAGACTCGGGCGCCTTGCCCGTGGCGGCCGTGTAACGGGTGCCAGCCGGAAAACCCGCCAGCCCGGATAATGGAGGGTTTTCCCGGACCCGCCCACCTTGAACCCCTCCATCGACCGCCCGCATCCCCTTGACCACGACACCCTGCCGGTGGTGCCAGGCCCGGACGACCGCTACCTGGCCGCCGTGCTGCGCCAGCAGCGCATCAGCGTGCGGGGGGCGCGCACCCACAACCTGAAGAACATCGACCTTGACATCCCGCGCAACCAGCTGGTGGTGATCACCGGGCTGTCGGGATCGGGCAAGTCCAGCCTGGCGTTCGACACGCTCTACGCCGAGGGCCAGCGCCGCTATGTGGAGAGCCTGTCCGCCTACGCACGGCAGTTCCTGCAGCTGATGGACAAGCCCGACGTGGACCTGATCGAGGGACTCTCCCCGGCGATCTCCATCGAACAGAAGGCCACCAGCCACAACCCGCGCTCCACCGTGGGCACGGTGACCGAGATCCACGATTACCTGCGCCTGCTATTCGCCCGCGCCGGCACGCCCTACTGCCCTGACCACGGCATGCCACTGCAGGCCCAGACCGTGAGCCAGATGGTGGACGCCGCGCTGGCACTGCCAGAGGGCACACGGCTCATGATCCTGGCGCCCGTGGCGCGCGAGAAGAAGGGCGAGTTTCTGGAGCTGTTCGCCGACATGCAGGCGCAGGGCTATGTGCGCTTTCGCATCGGTGGCGTGGCCTATGAAGTCGACAACCTGCCCAAGCTGAAGAAGGCGGAAAAGCACGACATCGACGTGGTGATCGACCGTGTCGAAGGCGGTCCGCGCCCGCCCGGCGGACACCGCCCCCGCGGATGCCGAGGCCGCCGCCGATGCCCGCACCGCCTTCGACCAGCTGCGCCAGCGCCTGGCCGAGAGCTTCGAGGCAGCGCTGCGCCTGGCCGAGGGCCGAGCCATCGCGCTGGAGATGGACAGCACAGAACCGGCAGGCGCCGGGTCCGCGGCGCGTGAGC
>ERZ795044.2112-NODE-2112-length-17462-cov-5.435170_pt1 | contig 17462 bp, 12 predicted proteins | sample MGYA00375128_ERZ795044 | MGnify/ENA primary metagenome ERZ795044 (study PRJEB30173, sample SAMN05720213) | anaerobic digester metagenome | isolation source: active sludge of municipal wastewater-treating anaerobic digesters | place: USA | collected 2014-12-22 ... | reverse complement strand
TTCAGCGTAATGGCATTTACCTGACAGGTGGTGGTGCATTATTGCGCGGTCTTGATAAGCGTGTAAGTCAGAAAACCAAATTACAGGTGCATGTTGCAGATGATCCGTTAAAGGCGGTGGTACGCGGTACAGGCATCGCCTTGAAAAACAGAGAGCAATATGCTGCATTACTGATGAGTTAAACTGCACGGCATAATGCGAAGTTTCTTTCTATTTATCATTCGTCATTATGTTGTCTTTATGTTTGTTCTGCTTGAAGGCATAGCGTTTTATCTCATTTTTACTTTCAATAGCTACCACAATACCTATTTTCTGAATTCAGCCAATGCCCTTACCGGCAATGTGCTCAATACCTATGGTAATTTTCAGGAATATTTTGCCTTACGTCAGGTAAACGACAGTTTGTTGCGCGAAAACAGCAAGCTGCGCGAACAGCTCTTTTTGGCTGAAATAACGGATACGACCAGACATGTTGTGGCAGATTCAACAGGAACACCACTGTATTATTACTATCCCGCAGAAGTTATTGGCAATTCATTTACGGAGGCCAATAATTACATCACCCTGAATAAGGGAAGTAATGACGGGATTGAAGTAGATATGGGTGTTATAACTACTGAAGGAATTGTTGGAAAGGTGGTGAAAGTATCCCCAAATTTCTCAATGGTGATGAGCGTGTTACATAGCAGTTTTAGAAGCAGGGTAGGCATCAAACGGAATAATGCCGCCGGGCGTATGCAATGGGATGGCCGCAGTCCGACGCATAGCAATGTGATACAGATGTCAGAACCCGGAAAATTAATTAAGGGTGATTCCATTGTTACGCTATCGATTTCTGATGCTTTCCCTCCGGGTATACTGGTGGGCACAATGGAATCTTATGATAAAGACCCCGGTAGCAACTATTACAATGTGCGTGTAGATTTAAGTGTCAACTTCAGCGCCTTACGCTATGTATATGTGGTGAAAGAGTTGGAGGCGAAAGAGAAAAATGAACTTCAGCAACACATAGAGGATGCAGGCGATTAACTGGATACTGCGATTTGTAGGATTGATTTTCCTTATCCTGTTTCAGGTGTTGGTGCTCAACAAACTGAATGTTGGCACCTATGCCCATCCATATGTGTATCCCATGTTTTTACTGTTGTTGCCTTTTAATACGCCCAAATGGGTAATGCTTCCTTTAGCTTTCTTAATCGGACTCACCATTGACATGTTTAACAATACACCTGGTATGCATGCTGCAGCTTGCGTTGCGATTGCCTTTCTGCGTCCACAGTTCATCAAGTTTTATACACCTGTTACCGGTTATGAAAATGTGAAAGCACCATCGATTTCTCAACTGGGTGTCATCTGGTTTGCTTTATTTACGCTTACGATGATATTTATTCATCATCTGCTGTATTTTTTTATTCAGGTGTTTTGGTTGAAGGATTTGGGACTTGTGCTGTTGAAAGTGGTATTTAGTACCGCACTATCAACCATGTTAATTGTGATTCTGGCCTTTTTATTTGCCAGCAGAAAAACACGATTGTGAAATACGGTTAAAAGTGAAAATAAGTCGTAAACATTTAGGAATTTTGTTGAATTAATTTTTGCAGTTTTAACTTATCCAGTTTATTTACCGGTATTAATGGCAGTAATCGAAAATCTTAAACCACGTAGCTATGTTATTCAGGGCGTAGTGGCTGCTGTATTTATCATTTATCTGATACGTTTATTTTATCTGCAGGTTATCGACGACACCTATAAGCAAATTGCTGACGACCGCGGTATACGCAAAGAACAGGTAGATCCCGACCGGGGACAAATATTTGACCGCAACGGCAAATTAATCGTATACAACGAGCCTTCTTATCGGTTAATGGTTGTGCCGGGGCAGGTGAAGAAGATTGATACAGTTCGTTTTTGTGAAATTTTTGGTGTAGATAAGGCCTATTTTATCAAAAAAATGGACGAGGCCAAACGCTTTTCACGTGTAAGGGAGAGCGTGTTTCTCAGCCAGATCTCCGCAGAAGATTTCGGACGTATGGAAGAATACCTCTATGAATTTGAAGGATTTTATACCGCCATAACACCCGTTCGAAAATATTCCTATCCGGCGGCAGGACATTTACTCGGATATATTGCCGAAGTTGACTCAGCAGATATCCGCAAATCAGATGGTTACTACCGGAATGCGGATATGATCGGAAAAACCGGCGTAGAAAAGAGTTACGAAAAATTGCTCCGTGGAACAAAAGGATTTCACAACATTGTGATCGACCGTTTTGGCCGCCCGGTTGCTCCATTAAATAATGGAAGTGAAGATATTCAACCAGTTGCAGGTAAAAACCTGATTCTGACTATAGATATTGAACTGCAACATTATGCTGAGCAATTATTAGCCGGTAAACGCGGCGCCTTGGTTGCTATAGAACCATCAACCGGTGAAATTTTGGCTTTGGTGAGTTCACCCAGTTATGACCCAAACATGCTGTCGGGCACCAATAGAAATAAAAACTTTGCCTCATTAGCTTTAAATAAAGAGAACCCATTAAATAACCGGGCATTAAGTGGTTATTATCCGCCCGGCTCTACTTTTAAGCCTGTAATGGCAGCCTTGGGACTTCAGCGCGGTTCACTCACACCTACCACGGGGTATAGTTGTCCGGGTGGTTATGTGATGAGCGGTCATACCGTTGACTGTCACAATCACCCGTATGCCTCAAATGTTGAGTTGGGCATCGGCCATAGTTGCAATGCGTATTTTTGTTATTCTTTTCGATATTTTATTGAAGATCATAATACGCCTGCTGAAGGCATGCAGGATTTTAAGGATCAGTTAGCCAAATGGGGCATTGGTACAAAAACAGGTGTTGATTTACCCAACGAACGAAATGGAAATGTACCTGGCCCAGCCGACTATGATAAAATTTATGGCAAAAACCGTTGGAAGGCTTCTAATGCGGTTACATTGGGAATTGGACAGGATAGGTTAATTGTTACACCATTGCAATCAGCAAATTCTATGGCTACAATTGCAAACGGAGGATGGTTTATCTCGCCCCATGTGTTGAAATATGCCGATGGAGAGGATTCATTAATGCAAGCGCTTCAAACAAAACATTTCACCGGAATAGCCGATTCTATTTTTAAATATATACGACATGGAATGGCAGGCGCCGTAAATTTTGGTACCGCTAAAGTAGCGCAGGTGGATAGCTTTCAGGTTTGCGGAAAAACCGGCACTGCAGAAAACCCACATGGAAGAAGTCATAGTTGGTTTTCCTGTTTTGCACCTGAAGAAAATCCAAAGATTGCGATAGCAATTATCGTGGAGAATGGTGGTTGGGGCGCAACATATGCCGCACCGATAGCCAGCCTCGTTGCAGAAAAATATATCAATGGTTTTATTGCTGAACGAAGAAAACCACTTGAAGAACGGATGATGAATGCTTCACTTATTGAGCATCCCCTTCCTCCGCTTCAGCCTAAAAATCAGGGTGACAAACCCCAACAAATTCAGGAAACAGCCATGTTGCCTAAACAAGAATGAGAGAGAAGAAATCCATAATGGAAAATGTGGATCAGGTCGGCCTCGGCTTGTATATTGCTCTTTTACTCATCGGGCTGCTGAATGTTTTTGCCGTAAGCTTTAGTGATGAAGTGCGCTTCTTTGATTTTAGTCTGCCACATGGCAAACAATTTATGTGGATGGGCATTTCGTTGGTTGTCGGATTTAGTATCCTCACCTTTGAAAGCAGCTTCTTCACCAAATTTGCATTTATTCTGTATGGCATTACCATTGCGATTTTGGTGGTTACTTTTTTAGTTGCCGTTGAAATTAACGGTGCACGCTCATGGCTGCAGGTGGGCTCGTTTCAATTTCAACCTGCGGAATTTGGAAAAACCACTACTGCATTAATGATGGCTAAGTTCATGAGTATGATTAGCGGTCAACCCAGAACTTTCAGAAATAAAATTATTGCTTATCTCATTTTCGGCGTGCCGATGGGTATTATTGTTTTACAAAGTGATGTTGGCTCAGCATTGGTTTATGCCAGTTTGGTTTTAGTTGTGTATCGTGAAGGATTTCCGGTAAATGAGGTGCTTATTGTTGTTGCTATTGGTTTGTGTTTCGTGTTTGCACTTATTTTTGGAATGGATCCTGTTGCCATTACATTAACAATCGGCTTATTGGTTTATACGATAAGTAGCTCCTTCAAACTTGTCCGGAAGGAGAAAATTAAAGGAACGGTGTTTTTGGCATTATTCACTGTTGGAGGATTATTGTTCCTGCTCGGAAATGAAGTGTTTGGGCTCAATATAATTGTCTCGGTTGTAGCCACTTTTGTCTGCATGATTGCAGCTCTCATAAGTGTGCGTAAAATTAAATATTTCACCATGGGTATCCCGGTGGTGATTTACATGGTGCTTATGTCCTTTACCATTTTTGGTGTGGAATATATTACGCATGATTTATTGGAAGACTATCAGGTGCAGCGTATTGAAACGTTGCTGGGGATGTCAGATGATGCCGATGCAGAATATAATGTTACACAAAGTAAAATGACTATTGGTTCTGGGGGTGTATTTGGAAAGGGGTACTTGCAAGGCACACTCACGCAATCGGAACAAGTACCTGAGCAGAGCACAGATTTTATTTTTTGCACGATAGGAGAGGAGTGGGGCTTTGTTGGCACATGTATGTTTCTGATGATCTATCTGCTGTTTATTTTGCGCATTATTTTTATTGCGGAACGTCAGCGATCAGCCTTTTCAAGAGTATATGCCTATTGTGTTGCCAGTTTCTTTTTTCTACAAATTTTGATAAATGTGGGTATGACCATCGGATTGATTCCGGTTATCGGTATTCCTTTGCCATTTATCAGTTATGGAGGCTCTTCTGTTTTGGCTTTTTCTATTTTGGTGTTTATTATGCTCCGCCTGGATGCCGACCGGTTGTTTATCCTGCGTTAATCACCATGTAATTTCTGTATTTTTGTGCATTAAATCAGCGGTATGGAAACTTTCCACATAGGTGTTCAGGGAATTACATTGGTGCAGGTACATGAAATCGTGTCATCCGGCAGCCGAATAGCTCTTAGTGATGAAGCCCGGGATAAAATTCAGGCTTGTCGCAGCTATCTGGATAAAAAAATGTCTTCCCAGGATAAAGCGATTTATGGTGTCAATACCGGCTTTGGCAGTTTATGCAAGGTGAAGGTGTCTAATGATGATTTAGAACAATTGCAATACAACCTGATACGCAGTCATGCCTGTGGCATGGGGCCTGTTATTCCGGACGAGGTTTGTAAAATTTTGTTACTGCTCAAAATTCAAAACCTTGCATTTGGTCACTCCGGTGTGGCTGTTGAAACGGTTTGGCGACTGATTGATTTTTATAACATGGATTTACTTCCTGTTATTTATGAGCAGGGTTCTTTAGGTGCCTCCGGCGATTTATGTCCTTTGGCACATATGAGCCTGCCTTTAATTGGTGAGGGTGAATTAAAAGTGAATGGCAAAATCCGACCCGCTGCTGAAGTATTAGCGGAAGCGAAATTATCGCCCTTGCGCCTGCAATCTAAAGAAGGTCTTGCCTTATTAAATGGCACGCAATTTATGGCTTCGTATGCGGTCTATACTTTATTAAAGGCAGACAACATCGTGCGACAATCAACCTACATTGCCGGCTTATCTTTAGAAGCGTATGATTGTAAATCGGAACCTTTTACAGAACAAATCCATCAGATACGTGGTCAGCATGGACAAATTGCTATTGCGAAAGCATTTATGCATTTGCTTCAGGGAAGTGAGTTATTTTTTGCAGAAAAAAAACAGGTGCAGGATCCGTATTCATTCCGATGTATTCCACAAGTGCATGGGGCTTGTTATGATGCCATACAATATTGTAAAACTATTGTCGAGCGCGAGATAAATGGTGTTACAGATAACCCGAATATTTTCGTGGAAGAAGATATGGTATTAAGCGGTGGTAATTTTCATGGAGAGCCACTGGCGCTTACCTTGGATTTTTTGGCAATTGCCCTGAGTGAAATGGCCAATATAGCTGAGCGCAGAGTGTATCGTTTATTAAGCGGTGCTCGCGATTTGCCGGAGTTTTTAACACCTAATCCCGGATTGCATTCCGGTTTAATGATTCCGCAGTATGCTGCTGCAAGCATTGTTTCACAAAATAAACAGCTGTGCACACCAGCAAGCGTTGATTCTATAAGTAGTTGCAACGAACAGGAAGACCATGTAAGCATGGGTGCCAATGCTGCAACTAAATGTTTACGCGTGGCTGAAAATGTAGAGCGTGTATTTGCAATAGAATTATTGACAGCAGCCCAAGCATTTGAATTCCGCCGCCCGAAGAAAACATCTCCCTCATTAGAAAATTATTACACAGCCTTCCGCAAGCACGTTTCCTTCAATACAGAAGATCGTTTCCTGCATCAGGATATGGTTGCAGCTGAGCGTTTTTTGAGAGGGGTTTAAGTTTAGTTGGTGTTTCGAGGCCGGGAAGTCGGGATGACGGTAAGTTAGAAGTTGAATTTTGAGCGTAAATCTCTATTATATAAGGTGAATTAAAATTTGTTGATCTAATGCATCGAAAGATTGTTAATTCGCAAATTATTCCAGATTGACAAGCAACCTGAATCTAAATCCCAACACATCTCCTCCCCGACTTCAAGTCTTCCCGGCCTAAAAAAAGGCACATGCACAAAGGGAATCTAATCCACACCAAAAGTATCGTATGTTAATCTGCAAGAAAAAAAATCCTGCAGCGACTTCATGCTATAATTTTAGCTGAAATTCAATTTACAACAACTGCACCCCAACAATTTTTAGCTGGTCGTTGTCTACTTCTCCGGGAGCATCCATCATCATGTCGCGACCGTTGTTGTTTTTTGGGAATGGGATTACATCGCGTATTGTTTCTCCTCCTGCCATCAGCATCACCCAACGATCAAAGCCGAATGCGCAACCACCATGTGGAGGTGCACCGTATTTAAAGGCATTTACCATAAAGCCAAAGCGACGTTCTTTTTCTTCTTCAGAGAATCCAAGAATCTTGAATACTTTTTCCTGTTGTTCCTTATTGTGGATACGAATACTGCCACTCAGAATTTCATTGCCATTCATCACGAGGTCATAACTTTGTGCGCGCACACGTAATGGGTCTGAATCCATATACGCCACGTCATCAGGATGTGTCGCACAGAAAGGATGATGCGCAAAAATAGGTTCACCTGTTTCTTCATCCGGTTCGAACAACGGCATATCTACCACCCAGAAAACACTCCAGGCATTTTTATCAATCCAATTTTCGCGCTTCGCCATTTCCAAACGCAATTCACCCAACACCTTGCGCGTTTTCTTTTCCTTATCCGCAACAATTAAAACCAAATCTCCTTTTCCGGCACCACAAGCATTACCAATTTCCTGCAGACGTTCAGGAGTAAAGAATTTATCCATAGATGATTTAATAGAACCATCCTGTCCGAATTTAATATAAATCAATCCACCTGCTCCGCGCTGAGGCGCTTTTACGAATTCTGTCAGTTCATCAATCTGCTTGCGCGAATATTCACTGCATCCTTTCGCATTGATGCCGGCAATTAATCCATTAGTGTTGATGATGTTATTGAAAACACCAAATTCACTGCCCGCAACTACATCATTCAGGTCGTTGATTTTGCAATCAAAACGCAAATCCGGCTTATCACTGCCATAATATTTAATGGCTTCACGATAAGGCAGACGTTTAAAATCAGGCAGTTCGATATTTTTTACTTTTTTGAAAACATGTTTAGTCATACCTTCAAACATATTCCACACATCTTCCTGACGAACAAAACTCATTTCGCAGTCGATTTGTGTAAACTCAGGCTGACGATCGCCGCGTAAATCCTCATCGCGGAAACATTTCGCTATCTGATAGTAACGATCCATGCCGCTCACCATCAGCAACTGCTTCAGAATTTGCGGAGATTGGGGTAATGCATAAAATAATCCCGGCTGCAAACGCGAAGGCACTAAAAAATCGCGCGCACCTTCAGGGGTTGATTTAATGAGATTAGGTGTTTCAATTTCTACAAAGCCTTCGTTGTCGAGATATTCGCGCACAGCTTTCAACATATTAGCACGTAACATCAAACGCTGCTGCATTTGTGGACGACGCAAATCGAGATAGCGATAGCGCATACGCAATTCTTCACCACCATCCGTTTCATCATCCATAGTAAATGGTGGAAGTTCAGATGCGTTGAGGATGGTAAATGACTCCACAAGTATTTCTACATCGCCGGTAGGCAATTGCGCATTTTTATTAGAACGTTCAGCCACTTTGCCGATAGCCTGAATGACAAATTCACGTCCGAGTTTGCGGGCAGCCATGCAGAGGTCGGCATTACTTTCCATGTTGAACACCAACTGTGTAATACCGTGACGGTCGCGCAGATCCACAAAGGTCATGCCACCCAAATCGCGACTGCGGTGTACCCAGCCCGAAAGGGTCACTTCAACGCCGGCATCCGACATTCTCAACTCACCACAGGTATGTGAACGATAATAGGTGTTACTCTGCATATTGGAAATTTGCTGCAAAAATACGCAAATGGCATCGGCTAAGAAAGCGAAAACGCCCTGTTTATAGGCTTTTGCTTATTTTTACAGCAATCATGAGCAGTTCGGGATTGCAGTGTGTGTGCTGCGGCAGCAAATCGTTTAAGCCAACGCCCTATTATTACCATTGGCATAACAAGGAGTTTATACTCACGGCTTGTCGAAATTGCGGACTCATCACCATGGATCCCAAGCCTACCGATGAGGAACTCGGTTTGCTGTATGCCGATGAATATTTTGAAACCGGACAGCACGGACTGAATAAGTTGAACATGACGTATGAGCAGGGTCAGGATAAAAATTCAACCGAGCTGCGCAAACAAACGGTAAAACAAAATATACTTGCCTATAAACCGGATACGAAAAGTCTATTCGAAATTGGCTTTGCCATGGGCCATATTTTATCCGCAGCCCGCGATTTAGGTTTGGAAATAGGGGGCATTGAATTTTCTCCTATGGCGGTAAGCAAGGCAAAAGAAAAATTTAATATTGATGCCCTCTGCGGAAATTTTGAGACCATCGACCTGAGTGCGCACGAAGGCAAATGGGATTGTGTGTATGGCGGCGATGTGTTTGAGCATTTTATTCATCCGGATAAGGTGGTCACCAATATGCATCGCATTCTAAAAGATAATGGCGTAGCAATAGTAATTGTGCCTTCAACATTTAATTTATTCTCTACGTATATCGCGACAGCATTATTTAGGCTGATGGGCAAGCGCAAAAAATTTTACGATAAACCTTATCACGTTTTTGAATATACGCCCTCCACGATTAAAAAAATGTTCCTGAAAGAATTCAGAGAAGTACAGGTAGTAAACCGCATCAAAAAACCGGGTCAGCTGAATATGAAAACAGGTGGATTTGAGTATAAAATTAAATACCTCATCCATTTCATCAATTATCCATTCACACGGATGTTTAACCGGAATGGCGACAGGCTCCTGGTAATTGCCCGTAAATAAATCTTATAATTTCATGAACGTGGTAGTTTGCGAACCGGCGCTGTTGCTGATTTGCAAGGCATACTGGCCGGTCGGAAGCGCGTCGATGTAAGCTGACGGAATACAGTATTCTCTGGTAGTTGCACCTTGTGTTAACGGAATTTTGCAAATCTCCAGACCCATATTATTGAAAATCGCAAATGAGGCGTCAGCGGTATATGCGATATTTGTAGTAACGTGCAAGTCTCCTTGTCTGATTGGATTTGGATATACCCTGTTGGTGGCAAAGGTTGTCTGATCAATTTCAACCGGTAAGGTATAGCACACAACCAGCTTTGGATGTCGCGTCGAATCCGGGTTATCGCTTGTTGCAAATACACGCCTTCTGTAATATTCTTCTGTTTCTAAAAATAATTCAAATCCAAAACTGTTTGCCGGGTCATTAATCATATCCTGCACCAAGTCTGTAACGTCAATATCAAGAACATCCTCAAAAGGCAAAGTGCTTTCCGGAATAGTAACATGATTAGTCATTGTATAGGAAGGCTGTGTATTCCAGGTCACTAAATTTTCTTCCCAGGGTGTGATTACCCGGCATAATAACGTTACATTGGGACCTGACAAGGAACTATTAAATTGGGTAGATGTAGAGTCGTTGCGGAACAAGCTTAAATAGGCATAGCAGACTTCAGCATTTTGTGGAATATTGTTTAAATTAAATTGCAATAATGATCGTTCGGTTCCTTCTTCACCATCCCAAGTCCACTGCATAGCTCGAAGTTCAGTGTAGTCGCCAAAATTGACAATATCCTCTATGCTCCACACCTTTGTATCCTTACCTTCCGCTGCATTTGGTTGAAACGTGGTGATGATTTGTGCCTGAGATGTACAAGCGACAAAACAAAGCAAAATGAACAGTCTGTTATGCATGAGGTATTTATTTTAAAACCCGACAGCCACATCATCTCCTCTCGGATCTGCGCCGCCTTCTAATAATTTATTCGGGTGTACTAAAATGCCATCCACACGACCAATGGCTTCTCTTTTGGAGATGGTGTAATTTTTCTTTTCCAATGCCGAAAGCACCAATCCATCAAAACTTTTTTCAACTGAAATATGATCCGGCAACCATTGATGGTGAAAGCGTGGTGCGTTAATACTTTCCTGCATCGTCATATCGAAATCGATGACATTGACAATATTTTGAAACACACTGGTAATAATCGTAGAGCCACCGGGTGTTCCAATCACCATAAATAAATCATTGTCTTTTACCACGATGGTTGGTGTCATACTACTCAGCATCCGCTTGTTTGGTTCAATGGCATTTGCTTCTCCGCCTAGAAGTCCGTACATGTTTGGCTCTCCGGGTTTTGCACTGAAGTCGTCCATTTCATTATTTAAAATAAATCCGCATCCCTGCACCACAATTTTACTGCCATAACTATCATTGAGTGTTGTGGTAATGGCAACTGCATTTCCTTTTGCATCAACTATGCTGAAATGTGTTGTTTGTTCGCTTTCGTAACCATCAAAAACACCGGCTTTTATTTGTTTCGAAGGTGTATTGGTATTTGTATCTACTCCCGACATTCTTTCTTGCGCATATTGTTTCGATAACAATTCGTTTACCGGAACGCGCACGAAATCAGGGTCGCCCAGCCATGCAGCACGATCGGCATATACGCGTTTTTCGGCTTCTGTCATGATGCTCATGGATGCGGCAGTATGTAAACCGTAATCTTTCAGCGGATAATTTTCTACCATATTGAGCAATTGCAATAACGCCACACCACCACTACTTGGAGGCGGCATACTGATTACCGTATAATCGCGATATGTACCTTGTACCGGTGCGCGCCAAACTGCATTGTAATTTTTTAAATCATCCGCAGTCATGATGCCTTTATTTTTTTGCATTTCTGCAACAATTTTTTCGGCAATAGCGCCTTCATAAAATCCTGCGCGGCCATTGTCTCGAACCGCAATTAATGTTTGTGCAAGATCAGGTTGCTTTAATGTGTCACCTGTCTGCCATTTCGTTTTTATAAAATAATTTTTGCCCGGATTTCTTTTTTTGAATTCGGATTGTAATTCAGATAAATCTTCAGCTTGATTTTGCGTTATTGTAAAGCCTTTAGTTGCGAGGTCGATAGCAGGTTGCACTAAATCTTTCCAGGGCATGCTGCCATATTTTTGATGTGCCTGCCACATACCTTCCACGCTTCCCGGAACGCCGGCTGCCAGATGAGATGATTCAATTTTTTCGCGACTTACTTCACCATTGCTATTCAGAAACATATCGCGAGATGCTCCGGAAGGCGCCTTTTCGCGAAAATCGAGTGTATTTGAAGTGCCATCGGCTAGTCGCAGGACCATAAATCCACCTCCACCCAAATTTCCGGCATTCGGATACACCACGGCAAGCGCAAATTGGACTGCGACGGCTGCATCAATTGCATTTCCGCCGGCGCGCAAGATGGACTCACCCACTAAAGAAGCAGCGGGATGGGCGGTAACAACCATTGCAGAATCGCCTAATACGCCATGTTCCCGATTATCTAAGGTGTATGTCGATTGGTTAGCAGTTGAAGGACGCGCTTCCGTTTCGGCGCCCCTGCAACCTATGCTCAACACGATTAGGATGATTAAATATCGCATGGTATAAAGATAGGATTTTATGCTGCTATTTAATTGAAAGTGGTGTTTCATGTGTTTGGATGAAAAAACTTACATTTGACTCATATTGAAACTATGCCCGAAGCTGTTAATTATATCGTGTATTCCATTCCGGTTTTCTTCCTGTTAATCGGTGTTGAAATTTTGATAGATAAGCTTAAAAATACCGGCTATTATCGCCTGAATGATGCCTTGTCGAATATTCAGGCGGGTATTACTGAGCAGGTTACAGGCGCCTTTCTGAAAACATTTGTTGTGGGGGCTTATGCCTGGTTGTTTGACCATTGGCGATTATTTGAAATGCCAGCCACACCGGTGATGTGGGTGATTTTATTCATTGGCGTCGATTTTTTCTATTACTGGTTTCATAGATTGGCACATGAAATAAACGTGTTGTGGGGCGGACATGTCGTGCACCATCAAAGTGAAGAATACAATTTAAGTGTTGCACTCCGGCAGGGGGCTTTTCAAAAGTTCGGCTCATTTCTTTTTTATTTGCCGCTTGCTTTTATTGGATTTAATCCCGTGATGTTTATTGTAGTGAGTCAATTTCAAACTTTGTATCAATTCTGGATTCATACAAAAACGATCAACAGGCTTCCGGCACCACTTGAATTTGTTTTAAATACACCCTCGCATCACCGCGTACATCACGGCAGAAATCCAAAATACATTGACCGGAATCACGGCGGTACTTTAATCATATGGGATCGGTTATTCGGAACATTTCAAGCGGAAGAGGAAGAAGTGGTGTATGGCATAACCAAACCACTGCGCACATGGAACCCGCTGCGTGTGCAATTGGATTTTTGGAAGGATTTGTGGATGGATTTGCGTCGTATGCCAACATGGAAGGACAAAATCAAACTGCTGATACTGCCTCCGGGATGGATGCCCCAAACGCTTGGTGGCCCGCAATTACCACCGGAAATCAAGCCGACTGAGCAGAAGAAATATGATACGCATATTTCCGTGCAATTAAATTATTACGTGTTTGTGCAATTCGTATGTGTACTGGCGATTACCAGTTATTTTTTATTTTCTTTTGATACGATGTCCTCCGCCGTTCAGCTTATTTTGCTCGCCTATATTTTGATTGCGATTACTGCTATCGGGCTCATATTGGAAGGCCATAAACGGGCTGCCGCTATAGAAATGTTCAGGCTTTTATTAACGGTTTCAGCCTATTTGATTCTGCGCGGCGATGATGCACTTAAACCGGAATGGTTAGGGATGACTATTGCCGTGATTTTATACGCCTTGCTCAGTTGGTTATTGTTTGTGCATTATAATAAGAAACAAGACATACATGGAGCCATCTAAGAGAAGCATCAGTTGGATACAATTATACCTTCTGATGGGTATTATTCAATTATTGAGCATTGTCTTAGATTATGTGCCGGCGCATGATGTCACCAAATATTTGCTCATGCCACCATTGGCTATGTACGTCATCACCCAAATGGCAAGCGGCGCAAAAGGAAAACGGATTATACTGGCTGCTGTTTTTTTATCCTGGCTGGGAGATATTTTTCTGATATATACCCAACGCAATGAGTTGTATTTCTTATTAGGACTTGGTTCCTTTTTATTGGCTCATATCGCCTATATCTTGAGTTTCTTCACCTTGCGTAATCCCGGTAAGAGTCAGTTGATTCTTTTGTTGTTAGCCATTCCTTTTGGTATTTACGCAGCCTGGTTATTAAACACATTAATGCCCTCCCTGGGCGATATGCAAGTGCCGGTGATCGTATATGGTTGTGTGATTACGGTGATGGGTATTTCTGCTTTGTTGCGTTTTGGCAAAACATTTTCCTACAGCTTCTGGTTTGTATTTATTGGCGCCGTTTTATTTATTATTTCCGATAGTCTGATTGCCTGGAATATGTTTTATAAACCCGTTCAAATGGCAGGCTTGCTGATTATGATTACGTACATCATCGCGCAGTATTTAATCGTGAGCGGACTGCTCATGCATAATAACGAAGCGGAACATTAATCAGGTAAATTGTGTTTCTGATTTCTGATAACATTATCCAGTTGCCAGCTGATTTTCTGAACAAATGCAGCTTCTCTGCGCTCGCAGTCTGATTTCATACAGATTTTACACATCGCCGGAGGCACGCAGGCATCGGCATGAACAAACCACTCGTCGTTACTTTCATGATGTGCATTAATGATGGATTCCATCTTTTCGATTTCGTCATGACCTTCGCGGATGGAAAAATAATATGGAACGGTCAGGTGACAATCGAAATGCAAATTTGAGCCGTATTTAATAACACGGAGATTGTGCACATCCACCCAATTTTGTTGCCGGTTTTCTTCCAGAATCCGAATGGAAGATGCCAATAAATCCGTATCGGCTTCATCCATAATTCCGGCTATGCTTTTGCGCAAAATGCGGTAGCCTTCTAAACAAATATAGGCGCCAAAAATAATAGCGACAATACTATCAATCCATATGTATTTAAAGATCAATAACAAGGCCAATCCCACCAATAAACCTAAAGTGCTCCAGCCATCGCTTTGCAAGTGTTTACCACCTGCAATCAGGGTGAGACTTTTTGCTTTTTTACCGCGCTTTTCCATCAATACACCCAATCCGAAGTTCACAATACCGGCAATGGTGACCAGTATAATACCACTTTCAATGTGCTGAACTTCGTGCGGTATGAGCAGGTTGTAAATAGATTTGCCAATAATGATAGTGCCTGCAATAAAAATCATACTGCCTTCAATACTGGCAGAAATAAATTCTATTTTTCCATGGCCATAAGGATGTGAGTTATCGCGTGGTTTACTCGCCAGAATCAGGCTATATAAGCCAAATGACCCTGCCACTACATTCACTATGCTTTCCAGTGCATCCGTTAAAATCGCATTTGAAGAAGTGATAAAGTAAGCGGTAAACTTGATAACCAACAGCACAAGCGCTATACTGACAACAGCATATTGAAGACGGATATTTTGCTGTTGTTGGGTCATGCTTCAAAGATAGGTATTCGACATCATTTACTCAATGATGTTTTACGGCCTGCAAAAACCTGATTAGTGGGCTTCCAGCCAGTTATCGCCAACGCCAACTTCTGCTTCTATGGGAACACGCATTTTAATAGCATCTACCATATGTGAAACAACCAGCTCTTTCAAGGTGTCAACCTCATCCACATGTGCATCAAACACCAATTCGTCATGCACCTGTAAAAGCATGCGACTTTTTAATGTTGATTTTTTTAATGCGTTTTGAATATTAATCATGGCGACTTTAATTAAATCGGCAGCTGAGCCCTGAATAGGACTATTTACAGCTACGCGTTCTGCCGCGCTTCTGATGGTGTTGTTGGCTGAGTTAATATCTTTTAAGTAGCGTTTTCTGCCGAGTATGGTTTGGGTGTAACCATGCTTGCGCGCAAATTCAATATTTTCATCCATCAATCGTTTCACACCTGGAAATTGCGCATTGTAATTGTCGATGATTTCTTTGGCTTCAGTTCTTGAGATATTCAGATTTTGAGATAAGCCGAATGCAGTTTGTCCGTAAGCAATACCGAAGTTGACAGCTTTTGCTTTACCGCGCATTTCCCTGTTTACATCCTGAATAGCCACGCCAAACACACGTGCTGCTGTTGCACTGTGAATGTCCATACCATTTTTAAAAGCCTCAATCATACCGGGATCCTGACTTAATTCTGCAATAATGCGCAATTCTATTTGCGAGTAATCGGCGCTGAGAATTTTATGGTTTTTATCGCGTGGAATAAATGCCTTTCTCACCTGCTGTCCCCTTTCGGTGCGTATCGGAATATTCTGCAAGTTTGGGTTTTGTGACGACAATCTGCCACTTGCTGCTACTGCCTGAGAAAAGGTGGTATGTAGTCGACCGGTTTTTGGATTAATCAGAGTGGGCAGCGAATCAACATAAGTAGATTTTAATTTACCCAATTCGCGATACTCTAAAATCAGATTGGCTATCGGATATTGATGAGCGAGTTTACTTAAGATTTCCTCACCGGTTGAGTATTGTCCTGTTTTAGTTTTTTGACCTTCGTAAGGTATTTTGAGTTTCAGAAATAAAATATCACCCAACTGTTTTGGAGAATCAATATTAAACGGAGCACCTGCTGCTGCGTAAATTTCTTTTTCAATTTTACGCATATCCGTTTCAAGTGTTTTGCTGTAGGCATTCAGGAAGGGAACATCTAAATTAATGCCTTCAAATTCCATTTCAGCCAGCACCTGAATAAGCGGCATTTCCACTTCTGCATACAACTTTTTGAGCGACTCTTTTTCCAGCATCGGTGCGAACGTGGTATGCAATTGCAAGGTGATGTCGGCATCTTCAGCAGCATATTCGCACACCTTTTCTAAAGGTGCGTCGCGCATACTTAATTGATTTTTCCCTTTCTTTCCAATTAATGTTTCGATTGAAACCGGAGAATAGCCTAGATAATTTTCAGCCAGATAATCCATATTATGTCTCAACTCTGGTTCCAGCAGATAATGGGCTATCATGCTATCTTCAAACGGACCTTTTACATCAACCCCATACCATTTTAAAATCAGGTAATCGTATTTTAAGTTCTGAGCAACTTTTATATGTTTTTCACTTTCTAAAATAGGTCTGAATTCCTCTACAATTTTTTGAGCTTCTTTCCTGTCTGCAGGAATTGGCACATAATAACCGGTGAATGGTTCAAAGCTGAATGCGAGTCCAACCAGTTCGGCTGTATTGGCATCTATACCAGTGGTTTCTGAATCGAAACAGAATATTTTTTGTGCGGTTAGATCTTTAATAAGTGCCGCACGTTTTTCCGGAGTGTCTATCAGATGATAGGTGTGATCAACATTGCCGATATGTTTTCCGGCAACCACATGTTCGCGACTTTCACGTGTGGCATTGGCAGCGGGGGCCGCTACGGCATTACCAAATAAATCAAGTTGTTCGCTCTTCTTTTCTACATTGGCTGAATAGGCATCACCCAAAATGCGCTTGCCCAATTGTCTGAATTCCAGTTCCTGAAATATTACAGATAATTTTTCCGCATCCGGATCTTCAATGATGAGTTTATCTTCCTCAAAAGCAATTGGCACATCCAACATAATGGTAGCTAATTGCTTACTCAAAAATGCCTGGTCTTTATTGTTGATGACATTTTCCTGCAGTTTACCTTTCAGCTTATCGGTATTTTCATACAAGCCTTCCACTGAACCAAATTCCTG
>ERZ795044.2108-NODE-2108-length-17490-cov-4.760597_pt1 | contig 17490 bp, 16 predicted proteins | sample MGYA00375128_ERZ795044 | MGnify/ENA primary metagenome ERZ795044 (study PRJEB30173, sample SAMN05720213) | anaerobic digester metagenome | isolation source: active sludge of municipal wastewater-treating anaerobic digesters | place: USA | collected 2014-12-22 ... | reverse complement strand
TTCCTCCGCACAAGTATTTTTTAAATTCCCTTATCTGTCGATATCCGGTATTACAAGGTCCAATGAACCCATTATTGCTACTAAGTCTCCAATTTTACTCCCTCTTGTCATATGGTCAAGTGCAGAAAGATTACAAAATCCCGGGGAGCGGAATTTTATTCTGTATGGTGTTGTTGCACCTTCACTAACTATATACACTCCAAAATCACCACGAGCAGTTTCTACATTCGTATAATAATCTCCTTTTGGTAATTTCAAAACAGCTTTTGTTTTTGCCTGAAAATCTCCTTCAGGAATATTATCGATCAACTGATCAATGATTCGCATGGATTCATTCATTTCCTTCATGCGGACTTTATATCTGGCAAAACAATCGCCTTCTGTTTCCAATGCCTCTTCAAAATTCACTTGCGAATAAACATCATATGGAGAAAGCTTCCTTACGTCACAGACAACGCCGGCTGCTCGTGCAACAGGACCACTACACCCATAAGAAATTGCATTCTCTTTAGAGATAACACCAACATCCTTCATTCTTGCCTGGAAGATGGGATTATTGGTTACCATTTCATCGTACTCGCTCAACTTACTTCTGAAAAAAGCCATGAAATCTTTTACGCTCTTTACAAAATCAGGATGGATATCATACATACATCCACCCGGTACCATAAAATTCATCGTTAACCGCGCACCACACGTTTGTTCCATTATATCGTTGATGACTTCACGCTCCCGGAATGCATGAAAGAAAGGCGTAATCGCCCCAACATCCATCGCCATTGCTCCCCACCAAAGTTGATGCGAAGCAATTCTTGTTAATTCATCGAGAAGTACTCTGATATATTGCGCTCGTTGTGGCACTTCGATCTGTAATCCTTTTTCAACAATAAGTGCACAAGCGTGATTATTTATATGTGAGGATAGATAATCCATTCTTGATGTCACATAAATGAACTGACGATATGTGAGACTCTCACACATCTTTTCAATACTTCTGTGAATATATCCTAAATGTGGTTCAACTTTTTTAACCGTTTCTCCATTCAATGTGATCACAAGATGCAAAACACCGTGAGTCGATGGATGTTGTGGCCCCACATTGATGATCAAATCACCCATTTCCGTTGTCCCTACTTCCTGAAACATATGATTAGAGTTTTATCATATTGATTGGATCTTCATAATCTTTGCGCAGCGGAAATCCTACCCAGTCTTCTGAAAGGAATAATCTTCGCAGATCCGGGTGATTAGTAAAATGCACACCAAAAAGATCGTAGGCTTCCCGTTCATTTAATTCAGCAGTTGCCCAGATATTATAAACGCTGTCAATTATTGCATTATTTCTATCCGCAATTTTGGCTTTTACAACAATTGTATGCCGGTGTAAAGTAGATGACAAATGATAAACCATTGTCAGATGCGTTTTCCAATCGACACAGGTAACACAGAACAAATAATCAAATGCCAAATCATTCTCATTTTTCAATGCTTCAGCAAGTTTTCGCCACTCCGCACTATCGATATTCATCGTTGGCCATTGAGTATTTTCCTCAAAGACGGCAGCCGGACAAATAGATAAGAGTTTTTCCTGAATCATCTTTTATTTTCCTGCTTTGACTTTAGCTTGTAATGAAATCAGAGCATGTAGCAATGCTTCCGGTCTTGGAGGACAACCTGCAACATATACATCGACAGGAATTACGTGATCAGCACCTTTTACAACTGAGTAAGTATTATAAAAAAATGGCCCGCCTGAAGTTGCACATGCACCCATGGCAACTACATACTTTGGATCAGGCATTTGATCGTATAATCGTTTTAATACCGGCGCCATTTTATTGACTATTGTTCCGGCAATAATAATAACATCGGCCTGACGAGGTGTTGCTCTGGCAACTTCAAATCCAAATCTCGACCAATCGTATTTTGCAGAAGCTGTTGACATCATTTCAATCGCACAGCAACTTGTTCCAAAAACTAATGGCCAAAGTGAATTTGATCGTGCCCAGTTGATGACGTCATCTAGTTTACTCACCAGAATTCCTCCTCCTGGAGTTGGATGAACTTCTCCGGGAAAGGTCGCTCTTGGGTCCTGTGTTTTTACATCCATTTTAGTGCACCCTTTTTGTGAGCATATAAAAATCCGAGGAACAAAATAAAAAGAAATATTACGATCTCTATTAACGCAGGTAATCCTACCTCCTTCACAACTACTGCCCAAGGATAAAGGAAAACAAGTTCCACATCGAAAATAAGGAAAAGAAGAGCAAACAGATAATATCCAACATTGAATTGCACCCACGATTTACCAATCGTTGGCACTCCACATTCGTAAGCCTGACCTTTTTGTAAATTACTTGATTTTCGTGAAAGCACATTTGATAGCACAATTCCACCTCCTGCAAATGCAAGTCCACAAATAATTAACATCAATAATGAACCTAATCCCATAGGAAAATCACCCCTTATTTAAGCTACCAAACTTAATTGATAGTTTCTTAAAAACCAACGTTTCTTTTCAGGGGTTATTAACAAAATAAATATGTGGTAAAGGGTACGTCGAAAGGAGAAAATTATTAATTGGTCAAGGGTCAAAGGTTAAAGGTCAATGCGAAACACCTTTGACACTTGACCTTTGACCAAATCTTTAACGGAAAACTAAAAAATCCACGTTCAACCCATGATTATATTATCGCGTCAAAACAATGTAGTCGTTGATTAGCTTCTGCAAGAATTCTCTACTTGTTTTTTCATGACTTTGAACATGTAATCGTTCTTGCATTATACTTGAAAGCATCTCAATCGCTTCAGAGTGGGCTTGATTAGGATTCTGGCGGGATTGATCGAGAGCAGATTTTAGTATCAGCATTTCCTTTTCGTTCATATGTACAACTTCTTTATACTGAATCACATGAGTTGACGTGGTCTTCAGATTCTCAATATTTACCAACGTCAGTTTTCGTTCAGGAACAATTTTCACTACAGCGGTATTTGCTAGCATATCACCTAGTCTTTGCGATTTAGTCGTCGAATTGATCATAATAATACCTAAAGTCGTTAATGAAAGGTAGATATCAACTGACCTGAATGCCCACCGGACCAAATAATCTGACAAACGAGCTTCAGTACCGTTTATCTTAACGACTTTCAATCCGACTATTTTTTTACCCCATGATTGACCATTCAATGTGATCTCAGAAATCAAAGCATAAAAAGCAAAAACAAAAAAACTTGAAAGTGTACCGCCTGCTTTTACATATTGGACCGGAAGTACTGAATTTTGAACAATAGAAATCAACAATATGATAATTCCAATGAAAATCAGATCAATAATAAATGCAAGGCCACGCTCATTGATACTTGCCAGATTGTAATCTATCGTAACATTTTGCGCTGTAACAATTTCTAATGACCGCATTTTTTTATTCTAATTATTACTACATTTAACCACACCGATTATTTTTCTAAATGAAAGAAACAAATTTCATCGATCAAAATAAAAAGAAATGGAAGGAACTTGAAGAACTTTTACAAGAAGACCGAAAAGATCCAGACAAACTTAGCAATTTATTTATTCAAGTCAGCGACGACCTTTCATATGCTCGAACTTTTTATCCAAATCGGTTCGTAAGACTATATCTCAACAACATAACACAACAGCTATTTTATTTTTTATATAAAAATAAATCCGCAAACAGATCAGGTTTTCTTCGTTTCTGGAAAGAAGAACTTCCTGACCTTGTGTATTCAGCACGAAAAGAACTTTTTTTTAGTCTCTGCTTTTTTCTTGTCTCAGTTGCAATTGGTGTTTTTTCTGTTCGCCATGATCCTGCTTTTGCGAATCTTATTCTTGGCGAAAGTTACGTGCAGTCTACTATAGAAAACATCAATAAAGGTGACCCTATGGCTGTATACAAAAAAATGAATAGCATTGACATGTTCTTAGGAATAAGCATCAATAATTTAAGAGTGTCCTTCTTTGTTTTTATTTTCGGAATCCTATATTGCATTGGAACTCTGGGAATGCTCCTCTACAATGGAATAATGCTTGGTGTATTTCAATATTTCTTTATTAACTATGGCCTTTTCAGAGAATCGTTTTTAAGTATCTGGCTTCATGGAACTTTAGAAATTTCCTGCATAATCATTGCCGGTGGTGCCGGCATAACACTCGGAAAAGGTCTTGTATTTCCAGGAACATACAAACGCTCTCAATCTTTTTTCCTCGGAGCAAGAAAAAGCATTAAGATCCTTATCGGAATTGCGCCAATAATTGTGATGGCAGCGATCATAGAAAGTTTTATGACACGGTATACAGAAGCACCTGATATCATTAAACTTTCAATCATCCTACTCTCAGCAGCATTCATAGTATTCTACTTTGTGATCTTTCCCATACAAAGACACAGAGCAGGGAAAAATGCATATATTCCGGAAAGCAGCTTACAACCGGAAATTGATGAACCCTTTGACTTCAACAGTATCCAAACAACAGGGTCAATATTTATGGAGATCTTTCATGTATTCAAATTGCATGGTGGAAAAATAGTAAAATGGAGCCTTATTACTTCAATTGCAATTGCCACCTACCTTGTCATTATTTCAAATGACTTAAATACAGATTTCAGGAGTTCTTTCTTTCTTCAATCTGTTTTCAACATCTTTGATTATAGAGAAAACATGAAACTTTTTTTCATTAATGTAATTGCTTTCGGAACATTGTCGTTTTTCTTTCTCAAAGTAATTTCGAACCATATAAACAAAGTATATAGACCAAAAACATTCACCTTCGTCTTCACCATAGTATTTTCATTAGTGATCAATCTGATACTTAAATTCAGCTCTTTTACATCATTAGTAATCTTATTATTGCTAGGTCCTATCCTAATACTTTGGCTCGTAATTACTTTTTATAAAAAGTCCGGAATAGCGAATTCATTAATGCAAGCTTATTACTATTTCAGAAGTGCCCGAGGTAAATCGTATCGGATCTTTTTTGTCGTAGGGTTTACAGCTATGATTATGTTTCTCTTACTACAAACACCTTTATTGGGCTTTTACCTGTCGATCACCAAGTGGAATATCTATGTAACACAAGAGCAACTTACGATCATCACCAATATCTTCAACACAGTTTCTGCTTATTTCTGTTTTTTTATCATCCTCTCCTTCTTTCTATTCGGTAATTTTATTGGCTATTTTACAATACATCAAATTGTTACTGCAGAGAATCTGAAGAACAAGATAATTTCCTTAAAACCTAACCAATCGCTTAAGAGATGAAAAAACTTTTCTTTCTTATTGCGATGGCATTTTCGCTCATCAGTTATGCAGCCGATACAACCAAATTGCCTGAACCTTTTTTTAATCGAGTGGATTACAAAAGAGCTTCAGACGGGTTTAAATACAAAGAACCATTACCACTTATTAAAACAGAAACGAAAAATAACAGGAGAATAAACTGGGAATGGTTAAAATATCCTAGTTACGCTATTGTTATTATCGCTTTTGTTTTTCTGATCTACAAATTAATTCACTATTTTTATTCTCCTGACAACAGGAAATTAAAGAATTCAGTAGTTGATTTCCAACAAATAGAAGAAGAACCGTCGATTGAATCTAACCTTGAAGCCCTTCTCGATCTGGCATTAAATGAAAACAATTTCAGAGAAGCAATAAGAATCTCTTATCTTATTTCGATAAGAAATCTGAACGAAAATCATATTATTACCTATACAATAAATAAGACAAATTTTGAATATGTTTCCGAAGTCGGCGGCCATCCGGCATTTCCACTTTTCAGGGACCTGACAATAACTTTTGAGAGAATCTGGTTTGGAGATGTTTTTGCAAACGAATCAACTTTCAACTCATACCGTGCAAAATACATTGCATTAAACGATATCATTGTTTCGGATAGGAAAACGCAAGCTTCCGAATGAAATCAAAAATCCTAAATCAACTGCTCATCGTTTTAAGTGCAACTATTGTTATAGCTGCCGGATACTATTTTTCCAAAAGAGATTCCTGGGATAAAAAATATTCAAGCACTGAAAAAAATCCATTTGATACGTATATAATTCATGAATTACTATTTAGCAAATTCAATTCAAAAACAAATCGTGATTTCAAATCAATTGCAGATTCTTCCTTAAAAGATTTCTATCAAAGCGGACTTACCTACGTTTGTATTGGCCGACAAGTCTTTCTCGATTCTGCTGATCAGGCAAGTATGCTTTCATTCGTAGGGCAAGGAAATACAGCATTTATTTCGACGGACTATTTGCCTTATTTCTTGAACGATTTTCAATTTACAAAAGAAACCACTTATCAGGATGATCAGAATCAGGATGTTTTTATAGATCAATTTCCAACCGCTGAAAGTTCAGTATTAAAAGTGAAACCCGAGGGATTCAAAGACTCACTCAACTTCCCAAACGTTAACAATAATCAGGTAATTTTGGATACCTATAGTTATCTTGAATCCAATTATGGGCTAAATGAAAGAGTTAACGTTCTAGGATATGTAAACACGAATCACATTAACTTCTTTTCTTACAATTATGGCAAAGGAAAATTCATTATTCATACCACACCTCAGATGTTTACCAATTATGCATTAAGCAGGGAAGAAAATCTTGCTTACGCAGAATTTGTGTTCTCTCATCTGGACCCCAAGACCGGAATCTTCTGGGATGAATTAAACAAATCGTACCATTTTAAATACAACCAACAAAACAACCAAATAGAAGAAGAAAGCCCTTTACGGTATATCCTTTCGCAACCAAGTTTGAGATATGCTTGGTACCTTTCACTTGGCTTACTTATCTTATATATGATCTTTGCAGGGAAGAGAAGACAGCGTCCGATTCCTGTACTCGAAAAATTGCAAAACACATCTTTGGAATTTATAAAGACAGTTGGAAAACTATATTACGCAGAAAGAGACCACAGAGGTATATGCATGCATAAAATGAAACTCTACAACAATTTTTTAAGGGCCCGGTATTCAATAAATGCAAATACAATAACTGATGAACTCAAGGAGCGAATCTCTATCGTCTCAGGTGTTAGTCAGGAAAATATCAATAAGATCTACTCAAGTTATTATTGGATTGACAAACAAATAGATCTTACAGATCACGAGCTGATCGAATTCGTTTCGGCGATAAACAACTTTTACAAACAATGTAAATAACATATGGAAAATTCAACAGAAGAAAATTTGCCGGGAAATAATCCTGCAGAAATCGAACAAGTCGACAATGAGTTGATTCAATTTAGCAGTTCAATATTGAACCTGAAAAAGGAAATTCATAAGATAATTGTTGGGCAAGACGAAGTGATCGACCTCATGCTGGCCGGTTTACTCAGTAGCGGACATGTTCTGCTGGAAGGCGTACCCGGAATTGCAAAAACACTTATTGCAAAACTTCTTGCAAAAACATTGTCAGTAGATTTTTCAAGGATCCAGTTCACTCCTGACCTCATGCCAACGGATGTAACAGGGACAACTGTCTTCAATATGCAAAAATCCGAATTCACCTTCAACAAGGGCCCCATCTTTTCCAACTTTGTTCTGATCGATGAAATCAATCGCGCCCCGGCAAAAACACAGGCTGCTCTGTTTGAAGTAATGGAAGAAAGACAGATCTCCATTGATGGTAAGACGCACCATCTTGAATTCCCATTCTTCGTTATTGCCACACAGAATCCGATTGAACAGGAAGGAACATACAAGCTCCCTGAAGCACAGCTGGACAGATTCATTTTCAGGATAAAAATGAAATACCCTTCTCTGGAAAATGAAAAAGATATTCTCAAACGATTTAGCGAAGACTTTTCGCTTTCATCAATTTCTAATGTAAATCCGATTCTTTCTTCTGCAGATCTTGCATCGTTTAAAACGATCATTGAGAAGATTCATATCAAAGACGAACTAATCGACTATATAGCAAAGATCACACACGCTACAAGAAATCATGGCAGTATATTTCTAGGAGCTTCGCCCAGAGCTTCACTTGCAATATTGCGAAGTTCAAAAGCGCTGGCTGCTTTAAGCGGCAGAAACTTCGTAACTCCTGACGACATCAGACGTGTCGCCAATCCTGTAATGAATCACAGGATCATTTTAACTCCGGAAAAAGAAATGGAAGGAGTTACAGCAGACGACATCATTTCTGAGATCTCATTAAGCATAGAGGTGCCGAGGTGAGAAACATATTCAAAGATATCTATCTTCCAATTCGCTTCTTCATTTGGGGAAGTGCAATTGTTATGCTTTTTATCAGCTGTTATGCATTTCCTTTTCTACTGATTCCATCAGAAATTTTATTGCTCCTATTTTTAGCTTTAGTAACTACGGATGGAATCACATTGAATCGCATAAAAAATAATTTTACTTGTTCAAGAAAAACATCTAAGCTATTCAATCTCGGCGATGAAAATCCGGTAGAAATTAGTATTCAGAACAAATCAAATCTCAAAATAAATTGCGTTATGATCGACGAGATCCCTATTCAGTTTCAAAGAAGGGATTTTGAATTCAAAATAGTGCTCAATGCAAATGAAAAGCAAACAATAAAATATGAACTCAGACCAACCTATAGAGGAGCATATCATTTTGGCAAGATCAATTTGTACATTTCCACATTCCTTGGGCTGATTCAATATCGAATTACTTTCAATGAATCGACTACAGTGCCTGTATATCCATCTATTCTGCAAATGAAAAATATGGAAATGAGAGCCATGTCGAAGATCTCACAATTTAAAGGCATCAAAAAACTTCGTCGTATTGGACACAGCTATGAATTCGAACAAATAAAAAACTACAACTCAGGTGATGACTATAGAAGCATTAACTGGAAAGCAACAGGTCGGAAATCCGAGTTGATGGTCAATCAGTATGAAGACGAACGTTCTCAACAGATCTACTTTTTAATTGACAAAAGCAGAAGTATGAGATTGCCTTTTCATGATATGAGCTTACTGGATTATTCAATCAACACTTCGCTTGTGATGGCAAATATTGCTTTGAAAAAACAAGACAAAGCCGGATTGATCACTTTCTCTTCTACGATGGAAACGATAATAAAAGCTGAAAAAACAACTTCGCAATTGAGTAAAATCCTAAATTCGCTTTATAGAGAGAAAGAAAGCAAGACTGAAGCAAATTACGAAATACTTTACAGCAGTATACGCAACAGTATTCGTATTCGGAGTCTTTTGATTCTTTTCACAAATTTCGAAAGTACTTATGCGATGGAGAGAGTTCTGCCTGTTTTAAGGAAACTTAGCCGATTCCATTTGCTTGTTGTCGTTTTTTTTGAGAACTCTGAATTGAAAGAGTTTTCTGCCCAAGACCCGCAAAAGATCAGCGACATTTATCTTCAAACTATAGCAGGAAAATTCATTAGTGAAAAGGAACAAATTGTTGCACAACTTAAAGTTTACGGGATTCAATCTATTTTGACTGATCCAAAAAATCTCTCATTAAATTTACTCAACAAATACCTTGAACTAAAATCAAGAGGAATGATCTGAAAAACTTCACCCCCTTGATTTTAGCATATTCTGAATTACCTCATTGCTGCCATAACAATAGCAAATATAAATATCAGTAAATAAAAACTGATACCAATTATAGCAATTATACCAACAAATTTGAAATTCGATTTTAAATTCTTCAATGCTTCCGTGACAAGTTCACTACTTTTAGAATTGGCTGCTTCAATAGCATTTGTTGAAAATCGATACAAACTGAGACAAGGAATAAAATAGAGAACGGCAATCAATAAATAAATAAAAGTCAACACCCCTCCTAACCCTGCCATAGGAATAGGCGTTCCTGACATAGAAGAAATAGTATCGAATAAACTTGCTGCAAACAAGCCCACAAGAGCTATTAGTCCGCAAAAAATAAATCCCAAAATAGCAAGGAACTTTCCCCATTTCCCGGCTTGACGAAGGTAATCCAGCCCTTCGAAATTTACTCCTACATCAACCGAACCCGATTTGATGTTGTCGTCTAAATAATTATTTTCCATTTTGTGTGATTTTTGTGGATGAAAATATAAAGTTTTCCAACGTTAAGAAAAATTATTTACAACTTCAAAGCAATTTTAAATTATTAAAATAAATTTAGTTGAAAGAAGATCAAGTTCTATTGATCCGCCTTAAATTTCATTGATATAGAATTCACACAGTAACGCACTCCGGTTTCTGTCGGACCATCATCAAAAATATGGCCCAGATGTGAACCACAATTTGCACACATGATCTCTGTTCTGATCATCCCAAATGACACATCACGTTTTTGAATGATCTTCCCACCTTCTATTTCTTTATCGAAAGATGGCCATCCGCACCCGGAATCAAATTTCATATCGGATGTAAATAATTCATTTCCGCAAGCTGCGCAGAGGTAAAGTCCTTTCTCCTTATTTAAGTACAATTGTCCGGTAAACGGAGCTTCAGTTCCTTTTTCCCGCAACACACGATATTGTTCGGGTGTCAGTTCTTTTTTCCATTGGTCGTTTGGTTTGTCCATTTTCTTTGGGTAAGTGGTAATTGGTAAGTAGTAATTGGTAATTGGTAAGTAGCACTACATTCTATATTTCGAGAGGCGTACTTTAATAATTGTAATTTGGCAAACGTAATTCGCAACATGTAAGCGAAACCCACTTTGCGGTTAGCGAAATCATTTCTTAAGGACCTGTCTGCAACGTTGTGCATAGTCCGGCTTCTTCATGATTCTACTTAACAATGACCAAAAGCCACGACCGTAATCAACATATATTTCACCGCCTTTGTGAATTTTTCTTGTGGAAGAAATATATACTTTCTTGCCTTCAACAATGTACTCACAATTGTTTCGCATCCCTTCTGCTCTGGCAAAGCCTCTTGCATCATTGGCATATCGGCCAATAACTTTTTTATCATGCAAAGCATCGACAGCCCAACGTGAATTGATCTTAAAGATATAAGGATTATATCCATCTTCATCCTTCACTTCCTTCCATTTTACCAACCTGCCTTTGTATTCCACGATCTTGGTTTTTGCCGGAATATCAACGCTGGTAAAAATCCCTTTTCCGGCCCCGGGGATGATTGATTTTTTAATTTTAAGTTTCTTTTCCAATAACGCCATATGATTTGAATTCGAGCGGCAAATTGGGGATTTTTTTGGTAGAGGTCAAGGGTTTTTCAAATGGGGGCCTGATTTAGTTTAAAGGTTCAGAGGTTTCAGGTTCAGTACGATTGTAGGTGTTAATTATTCTCTTATATTTATTAAACCTTTTCCTTTTCCTTTCATCGAACAAAACCTTAAGCCTGCATTCCTTTAACCTTAAATTAGTACTGACCCCACCGACAATTTCATGACAATTTCAATATGCCCCTACCTCCAAAATGAATATTTTTACCTCCAATATTTAATATAAAAATAATATTTGATTACCTCTGCACTCGATTCTATTCACCTAAACAAAAACAAATCACATCAACAATGTCTAAATTGATTTACACAAAATTGTCAGTAATAGCTTTTTTATTGCTATTTACCCAGTATTCAAATGCTCAACAATGGGGAAATTACACCCTTTATAGTGTAAGTAATAGTACAGCAGCTTATCTGATTGATACTAATAGCACCGTTTATAACACGTGGACTTTCGGGTCAAGTGCAAGGACAGGGTATTCTTCTTACTTATTACCCGGAGGTGATTTAGTAAGAACAGTATCCCGATCAGGAAATAGTTTTAACGGCGGTGGTATGACTGGTCAATTTCAAAAATATGATTTTGCCGGAAATTTGACATGGGATTTCGTATACTCTACTTCAACTTATTGCATGCATCACGACATTTGCCCGTTACCGAATGGGAACGTCTTATTGATTGCGTACGAATCAAAAACAGCTGCAGAGGCAACAGCTGCAGGCTCAAGTTCAAATATTATTATCTGGTCAGAAAAAATTGTTGAAGTGCAGCAAACTGGACCGACTACAGGAAATATTGTCTGGGAATGGCATCTTTGGGATCATCTGGTTCAAGATGTTGATCCGGCAAAAGCAAATTATCAGACTTCAATTGTCGATCACCCTGAATTGCTAAACATCAATTACCAGACACAGCGTGACTGGATCCATATGAATGGAATTGACTACAATCCTATGCTTAACCAAATAGTTGTAAGCTCTCATAATCTTGATCAATGGTTTGTAATTGATCACAGCACAACTACAGCTGAAGCTGCAACTCATTCGGGGGGTAATTCAGGAAAAGGTGGAGACTTCTTATATCGTTATGGAAATCCGGATTCTTACAATGCTGCAGGATCAACCGTATTGAACGTTACTCATGATGCACACTGGATTCCTGAAGGGGTACCAAATGCAGGTTATATTGTTGGTTTTAATAACAGAGGTGTTTCAAACAATCAATCTTCCGTTGATCAAATCAATCCGCCATTAAACGTTTATAATTACGACATCACACCCGGTCAAGCCTACCTTCCGCTTAATTACGATTTAAGACATGCCTGCAATGGATATAGTAGCAACATGGGTAACTCACAGCAATTACCAAATGGCAATATGCTCGTTTGCATGGCTACTTCAGGCTTAATATACGAAACTGATCCTGCAGGAACAACGATTTGGTCCAAGACTGCAAGTGGAAGCGTTGCGCAGGCATTTCGATACGATGAATGCTATGTTCTGAATCCTCCACCGGCTATTCCGACAGTTTCACAAATTGTTGATACGCTGGTTTCAACTGAAGCGACCACATATCAATGGTATTTCAACGGACAACAAATTCCCGGAGCGACAGAACAAACTTATTTGCCTACTCAAGAAGGCATTTATCTCGTGCGTATCACTGATGTAAATGGATGTGTAAACCAGTATTCTCCGGAAATTGATTTCGTTTTCTCATCAACAAGTATCTCTCAAAACAATCTTGATTCAAAAGTATCTGTTTTTCCAAACCCAACGAATGGAATTATTCATATCGACAATTCCATATTCAAAGGAAGATCGTATGACACCTATTTGTATGACCAATTCGGTAAATTAGTTTTGAAGTCGAAAAATAATACAGAACTAGATCTATCTGCTTTTGAAAATGGTGTATACTTTATTACAATCATCTCGGAAACTGGAACCGTTTCAAAAAAGATCTCTTTAATTCGTTAATGTCAAAATAACAATTCCAATGAAAAAGTTAATTAGCACATTGTTGCTTCTAGTTATAATTACAATCAGTGCTACTGCAAAAAAGGTCAAGTTTGCTGTTGATATGACAGGGCAATTAGTAAATACTACAGGAATACATTGCAGTGGAGACTTCCAAACTATTGCAGGCTTTCCAGGCGGTGATTGGGCATCAAATACAACTACGCTTACACAAGAAGGCTCAACAGAAATATATAGCATCGTTGTCGACATCCCTGCATTTGCAAAATACGAATACAAATTCCTGAACGGCGATCAATTTTATGAAGCCGAATTTGTTCCTATTGAATCCCGCGTCGGTTATAACTTCAACGATAATCGCTGGATCTATGTTGATTCACTTGCAAATGACACGACATTCGTTGGAGCAATTTTATTCGCAGGAAATGCTCCTGCAGGAAATTTTCTAGTACGCTTCCTTGTAGATACTCAAACATTACCTTCTTTTGATCCGGCCGGAATGCATGTTGCAGGTAATTTTCAAAACTGGGATCCTACAACAACTTACCTTTATAGCTTTGCTACTAACGTACATGAAATAATTTCTTACGTACCAACTGGAACCTATGAATTCAAATTCTATAATGGAAATACAATTGGAACGGCTGAATCGGTTCCGGCTATTTGCGCAGTCAATACAAACCGCGAACTAACAGTTGACAAAGATACTGTTCTTACAGCATTCTGTTTTGCCAGTTGCACAGCTTGTTTAGTTGGAATTGAAGAAAATGAAATTCTTGCAGGTGTTGAGTTATTCCCAAATCCGGCTGAAGATTTCACAATGATCACTTTTTCTGACAATAACTTATCGTACACTATTTCGGTATTCGATATTACATGTAGAAAAGTATCAACTTATTTCACTGAGAATAAAAATTCAGTGCGAATAGAAACTGAAAACCTGAACAAAGGAATATATTTCGTAAATGCAGTTGCAAGTAACAACAAATCCTATTCGGGAAAACTTATTATCAATTAAAATGAAAATCAAACTCAAAGCAATTTTGTTGCTTCTTTTATGTTTGATCATTAAAAAGTCTGTTGTGGCCCAACAGACTTTTTATGATTTAAACACTATCCAAACTATAGAGATCTTTTTCTCACAGCCAAACTGGGATTATCAGATGGACACTGCAAAACATGGTTCTGAAGATTTTATTATGGCTGACGTTGTAACAGTAAACGGAATCAGTTATGATAGTGTCGGAGTCAAATACAAAGGCAATAGTTCCTATGATTCCACATACATTAAAAACCCAATGCACATTGAGTTGGATGCTTACAAAAAACAATCATATGAAGGTTACAAAGACATAAAACTCGGAAATGGATATGCCGACCCAAGTTTAATTCGCGAACCCCTTGCCTATTCCATTTTATCAAATTACGCAGATTGTCCAAAAGCTAATTTCGCAAAAGTATTTATTAATGGAAATTATATTGGGCTTTATAGTAATGCAGAAAGTATCAACAAGGATTTTTGCTCCAACCATTTCTATTCATCAAAAAACACTTTATTAAAATGTAATCCAATTGTTAATCCGGGACCAACTACAAAAAGTAATTTACGCTTCATCACCGGTGCTGACAGTTCAGGCTACAACAATTTCTATGAAGTAAAATCTGATTACGGATGGAATGATCTGGTCGCACTATGTGATTCCGTTACGAACAATCCTTCTTCGCTAGCAAATGTCATCGATGTTGATCGTGCGATCTGGATGCTTGCGTTCAATAATGTTTTAGTAAACCTCGACTCTTATAGTGGTGTCTTTGCACAAAATTATTATTTATATAAAGATCATAATGGTCGCTTCAATCCTATCATCTGGGACCTCAATATGTGCTTTGGCGGCTTTCCATTTTCTGGAGCCGGTCCAACCGGTATGGGTCCTCTTACATTAGCAACTATTCACGAACTGGATCCTGAACTGCATTCTACCGATCCATACTGGCCACTGATCAACGACATCATGAACGACCCTACTTATAAAAGAATGTACGTCGCGCATATGAAGACGATCTTAAACGAGTTTCTCCAATCAGGCGCATACGAAACACTGGCAGCACAATTTCAAAGTCTTATAAATACTGATGCAATTGCCGACACAAATAAATTCTTTACAGATACAGACTTTCAAAATTCGATGACGACAGCAGTATCTGTTGGCAGCTATTATGTTCCGGGCATAAAAACAATTATGGACGACAGAGCCGCATACCTTCCTTCAAGTGCAATACTTACAGGCACTCCTCCTGAAATTTCCGGTGTATTGGTCGACAACACGTCTCCGTCAATGAGCAGCACTGTAAACATAACAGCAACTGTAACAAATTACAACCCCGGTAGTGTGTTTCTCAACTATCGCAGTCTTTCAAGTGACAAATTTACAAGAGTTTTAATGTATGATGACGGTGCACATAATGATGGCGGAGCTGCAGACAATTTATTTGGTGCTTCAATTGTTATCAATTCCGCACTTACACAATATTATATTTATGCTGAAAATATCAGCGACGGAAAATTTTCTCCTGAACGTGCAGAGCATGAATTTTACACTATCCTTACCAATCTTCCAACCGCTCAACCGGGCGAGATTGTTATCAACGAACTATTGCCTTTGAATCAAACAGATACTGTAGATGAAAACGGCAAGTATGAAGACTGGATAGAATTTTACAACCGCACTTCTTCGCCTTTAAGTATGTTTGGTTTGTATCTTACTGATGACATTACAAATCCAACAAAATTTGCATTTCCTGAAAATAGTTTCATTCCTGCGAATGGGTACCTGATCGTATTTGCCGATGAAGATGCAACAACAACTTCATACATCCATTGCAATTTCAAATTATCTGCAAATGGTGAAACCATCATGCTGAGCAATCAATCAGGAGCTGTTCTCGATAGCATTACTTTTGGAGTTCCGGTTGCTGACGTAGCTTATGGCAGATGTCCAAATGGCACAGGGCCATTTCAGACGCTTGTTTCCACTACATTCAGCTCAATGAACTGTCCGGTTGGAATTGATGAAAATGAATTTACAGGTACCGGACTTGAAGTATTTCCGAATCCTGCAAATGAAAGTATACATCTTCGTATTTCAAAGATCAACAACATTGATGAAATTAAATTCACTGTAAAAAACATTCAAGGCGAATTGATCTATTCAGGGAAAATTGAAAATGAAATTTCATTAAATACAACTGAATGGGCACAAGGGATGTATTTCATTCAATGCGGGAAAAGTGTTCGAAAAGTTGCAATCCTTAAGTAATTCTATGTGCTATTTTTATCCTGATGACCTCTATGTTTTAAAAAATATCTCCCGCTGATTGACGCAGATTTTCGCAGAACCTCACAGAACCTAGCAGAAAATTGAAAATAAAAAAGCCGACCCAATGGGTCGGCTTTTTTTAAGACCAGTTATTTTACCTCTTGATAAATGTCAATGAATGTGACTCAGCATCTGTACTAATTTGCACCATGTATAAACCGGATTCAAATGATGAAATATCAATTGATTTAATGTCCGTATTTGCATTTTTCAAAGTAGAATGCACCATTTGTCCAAGCGAATTGTAGATTCGAATTGCTGATTCTTTCTCACGATTGAAATCAGTTACAATAGATATTTCATTGCTCGAAGGATTCGGGAACAGATATACTCCATGAGAAGCAATTCCATTCACTGTATTGCGACCAAATTGACAATTGATCGTATCCACCATGATTGCATCGAAGTTCTCACAACCATTCAAATCAGTAACCAAAACCGAATAGACTCCTTCATTGGAAACTGTCAGTTCACTGAGAGTTGAATTATCAGACCATAAGTAAGAAGCAAAACCTGCTCCTGCTTGTAATGTAATTGATGAACCAAAACAAATCACAGTATCATTTCCAAGATCAACAACAGGCAATGGGAAATCATAACCGATTGTTACAGTTACATAATCAGGGCATCCGTTATAATCCGAAACTTCAACAACATATGTACCCGGACTTAAATTGTTAACCAAAGCTGTTGTCGCTCCACCCGGCTGCCATTCGTAGAAATATGGTGCAATACCTCCTGAACCAACAACTTCTGCAGTACCATCTTCGCCATTTTCACATGTTGCATTTGAAGATGACAACAATGTTCCAACAATACCTGCTGAATTATTTACAATTCCTGACAAACTAACAGCACATCCGCTCACATTATCTGTAATTGTCACGTTGTATGATCCTGCAGTCAATCCTG
>ERZ795044.2104-NODE-2104-length-17502-cov-5.810111_pt1 | contig 17502 bp, 19 predicted proteins | sample MGYA00375128_ERZ795044 | MGnify/ENA primary metagenome ERZ795044 (study PRJEB30173, sample SAMN05720213) | anaerobic digester metagenome | isolation source: active sludge of municipal wastewater-treating anaerobic digesters | place: USA | collected 2014-12-22 ... | reverse complement strand
CCTCTTGATGGGCTTTTGTAATTAAACAGGCCTATGTATGAGGTTTTCAAATCCGAATTGTTAATATACTTTGAAGCAGTAATAGACATTTCTTTATGCTAATACAATTATTATTGTTCCTACTACCCCAATAATTAGGGATACTAGAAGGTTAATAAATACTAACACTTTTATCTTAGTATTTCCCTCAGACTCAACAGTATCAACCAATATCTTAGTTCTAAGAGAGAGCATGAAGGCATAGAATATACACACTATTAAAACCAATATTAAAGGCAGTTTAAACATACCTCCAAAAGATATGGACGGACTCCAATCAACTGATAGTATTTGTTCAAATATACTCTCTTCCATTATATTTTTCCTTTCTGTTTCATCTCAAGTAAATCATTTAAAATATCTTGTAACTCTCTCGGTTTAGGGAGTGTTTTAAGATGAAAATCTACTTCATGCCCAGCAGTATCTATATCCACATCTCCTACATCAAATATATTACTCCATAGGCCAATTGGTCTATGCGATATATCTTCTATTTTCTCTAATTGGGCTTCAGAGTAAGAGTGGTAGAATGCATTATCCATTCTTACAACCACTATTCTCTGGTCTGTAACAATATTTACTGTGTAATACCATTTTAATATTGTAGTTATTAATATATTTATGCAGAGTATAATTCCAACTATTATCAAACCAATATACATTTCATTTGAATTAAATATATGTATTTCTCTTGAAAGATACGCTATTAGTATGGGAAGAATTAAAAACAGAAGTCCAAATATGATACCGGGTATATATGCTATCCCATGAGATCTTACAACAAGTATTATCTCTTCCTCAGGTTCTTTACCATAAAAATTTAATTTCTTTGGGAAAACAGAAAAAGTATTAAATATACTTCTATCTTCATCTTTAAGAAGCCTATTAACAAATGTTTTATCTATATTACTAAATTTCTTTGGAATTCTTGTTCTCTCACTCATACTAGTAAGAATATCATAAAAGTATTTTAAATTACAGGATATTTACTTCTTATGAACATTAATATGAATAAATCCTGTCTGAGGTATTCTAAGGTATCCAGGAGCACGAAGATTGTATATAGTTTTAAAGTCATTAGCAGGTATGATAAAAGTACCAGCATTTGTATAGAAACTAACACTACTGGTCGTTCCATTACTACTTGATACTATTACAGAAGAAATAGATGTAACTGGTCTTGAAGCTAGGCTCCTTAACTCTGCATGGGTATACGGATTTCCACTTGAGTGGCATGCATCAAAAATTGGTAAAATTCTGCTATCAGACCTATTATGTGCCACCCATACTTGATATGCATTTATTATATCTGACATCTCTGCTTGAGAAAGCCATGATGTTCTGCCACATGTTGAACTACTCTCACTATATCCTGTCCTATACCACATTTTATAAAACCAAGATACTCCGGATAACCGATCCCACGCTCTACTCATCCAATCTCCATTTCCCGTTTTATCTGTTGTGTCCCAACCAGCAGTATTACTCCACCCCCCATGTACAGCTGCATACTGTGTAGAGAAAGGACTCCCAGCACCATCTGTTAATATCATTCCCCTTGTTGCTTGGACAGCAGTTTTCCATGCTCCTGTTTTCTGCCCAGCACCAACTACTTGACATGATTCTGTTGTACAAATTGATTTTCTACCGTTCTGGGTATAATTAATAGCGTATGTCCTTGCTGCAATGGCTTGAGCCTTCAGTACCTCCATTGGCCAAGATTCAGGAACCTCATTTAATCTTAATAGGTAGTCATCTTCGAAATTTAATGTACCGTATGTTGTAGTAGATATATTTGTCATAATGTTTTCACTTACTCCACTAATTACTACAGTATTTGTTCTAAATGCTCTCCCCGGATAGTAAGCCATAAGTATTTGTTCGTAATTTTGACCAGCATTAGCCCTAGCTCTCGCCCCCCACTGACTCATACCATTTCTGTGAGTATATGCACCAATTGAGAATACCCCGAAAGAACCACTTGGGGCATTAGCCATAAAGCCAGCTAAGGAAGAGTTGTAATCCGCATTACTTGGTACAGAATCAGGATTTACATATGTACCACCCTGTCTTGTTACAATTAACTGATACTGTAAATCAGATAACTCAGCTGTTAACCCATTAATTTTTCTTGTGACAGAACCCTTAGTTGCAACCTGAGCATTTAACTCCGCCTGTACTTTCTTCTTCTCAGCTAATACTAATTGATACGATTTATCTAAATCCTGTTTCTGTGTATCTAAATCCTGTTTCTCTTTCTCTAAAGACTCTTTCAATTCAACAAGATTAACAAACTCCCCTGTAATCTCCTCTATATCCTCTTTTAAGATATCTATAGCACTCTTCTTAACAAATATGGTCTGTAACATCTCCTCTAAATTTGAAAATGAGAAGAAGAGTTGTCCCTCATTGTACCTACTCTTCATGTATAACTGACTTGAAACTAAATCTAAACTCTCTTTCTTTTTTTGCAGTAGTGCCTCTTTCTCTGCAATAATTCTTAATTTCTCTTCTATCTCTGTATTCCTTTTATCAATCTCTGTTTGTAATTTAGTAATCTCAACATTCAGAAGGTTCACCTTCTCTGTTAAAGAGTAATTACTTCCACTAATCTCCTTAATCCTCTTCTCTATTTCAGACAGATATGATTTCTGTTTGTTTAACTCCTCCTCTTTCTGATTAATTATATTCTCTAACTCTTCTGCAGTTTGAGAGTATGTTGGAGATATGAATAGGAAAAAAAATACCAATATTGTTGAGAAAAATACAACTGTAAATTGTAGAGCAGTTTTGCTATTAGACATTATGTGATTATATCATTTCTACTACATTATGGCTCCAATTATTGCCTTGAGTATTCCATATATCAAAAACAGTAATACTAGACCAATAACTGCCCAAGTTAATGTACCTTGAGCTTGTTGTTTCCTTGCAGGGTCTCCTCCAGATACAATCCACATATACCCCCCAACTATAACCATAATTACAGCGATTAATACTCCAGCAGGAAAAATATACCCCAGAATCTTATCTACTGCCTCTCCTAATACCTCAAGTCTTGGGGGCTCTTGTGCAAATACTGGTGTAGAGAAAAATCTTAAAATACTTTCTAACATATTACTTTCCCAAAAAGTTATCTAATATGAATTGTATAATAAGTGGGGCTATAAATACTAGTACCATCCCAACAATTGCAAAAATTAATGAAGAGGTAGCTTTTGCAACCTTCTTTTGGTCTCCAAAAGAAATTACAAATTGAAATCCAGAAACAATTATCATAATTACAGAAAGAACTGCTGCAAAACCTATAAACCAATTAATAATATCTACTATTAATTCTGGTAAATCAGAACTCCCTGCACTAATTATATTTGAAATATTAATAAACATATTAAAAACAAAATGGGAGCATAAACTCCCATTTAAATATCTTTAACTTACTTTAATAAAAACTCTGCAATTACGAAATTAACAAGCATTACTGCTATAAAACATACAACTAAACCAACTATTGCAAATGTTAATGTCTTTGTAGCTGAACTAATCTTATTCTCATCTCCATTAGCAGTAATATATTTAAAACCTGCAAATACTATCATAACTACAGCAACTATTGCAGAAAATCCTATTGCCCAGTTTATTATTTTAATAATGAAATCTTCTAAAGAGGTACTCGAATTTGGGAGTTCTGTTATCTGTTTTAACCACTCAAGTGGATCCATCGCAAATGTTTTCTTTACAAATAGTGTTGGTAATATACCAAAAGCCAAAATACCTAAACGAGATATCTTAAGAAGAGTATCTTTCATTACTAAAACTTAATAAATTATTTATTTCAAAAACTCCTTTAATACGAAATTGACTAGAAGAACAGCAATGAAACATACGACTAACCCAACTATTGCAAATGTTAATGTTGTGGTAGCACTTTTAATCTTGTTCTCATCTCCATTGGCAGTAATATATTTAAAACCTGCAGCTATTAACATAATAACAGCTACAACTGCTGCAAAACCTATTGCCCAGTTTATTATTTTAGTAACAAAACCACCTAAATCCTCTCCACCCTTACCCTGGTTAATTCCTCCTATCCAATCCAATGGACCAGCGAATGCCTTTGTTATTAAAAGTCCTGAAAAACCTGCAACTGTAGTAGTTGCTATTGAAGATATTTTTACTAATGTATTCTTCATTTTTAAATATATTAAATTTATATTTTAATTACCAATTATATTATAGCAGTATTTCTAAAGCAAGAACTCATTAAGTATAAAAGTGATTATTAATTTGGCTAAAAAAACAATTGCTAGACCAACAACGGCCGCAGTAATTGCTTTTCCTCCTTTAGAGATTTTCTCAGAATCACCACCCGACATTATGAAATTATATCCACCATATATAATCATTATTACAGCTACTATTGCAGAGAAGCCTATTACAAAATCTAAAACAGTTCCAATAAACTCAACGATACCTTCTACGGTTGTGAAATCAAATTTAAAAGATGGAAGTGGGATATCAATTTTCCCAATAGTAACACCCAATAAAATTCTGCCATCGATTAATTTCCTTTTATTAGACATCTTTGTTGTCTCTTTAAATATTTAAATTTATACCTAAAACATTGGCCAATAGAAGCAAAATAGAAGAAGATAGAAGAATAAATATAAACCCAATAATGGCGTTCGTTATCTGGTCTTTAGCTTCTCTAAGTTTATCGGGATCTCCCTTACTCATTGTCAATTTGTAAGTTGCAAAAGCTAACAATATAAAAACACATACACCACTTAGGGGTATAACATAAGAAATCAGAGTTGAAATATAATCAATACCGGTAGCATTAGCAGCCTCTTCCTCGAGATTTTTTAAGAATCCACCAATTGTAGTTGCCGCGTATACTTTCATAATCATCACGAATTATACTAGAGTTTATAACATTTTCAAAACATATTACAAGATAGCATCGCTACATATGGATCTAAAGTTGCAGTATTTACATTTAAAACTATTAGGTGTTGCATCAAATTCTCTCTGTTTAATAAGGGATATTACTTCATATACATTTTCTTTTGCTAACTCTTTCCTCTCTTGTGAAATATCAACCTCTACTTCTACCCCCTCTTCTACAAATATATATTTGGCTTTAATAACTTTTACACCTAAGCTCTGTTCTGCAAATATTGAATATAGTGGAAGTTGTAAGTCATGTTTAATATCTGAATCGCTTTTTAAACTACCTGTTTTGTAATCAATAATTTCAACCGTAGGGATCTCTCCTTTCTCAACTAAATCCATCCTATCTATCTTTCCAATAAAGCTACTATCTGGTAAATGAACAGTAAATGCTTGCTCTAATCTGTAAGGAGTTTGATCTATATTAAAGAACTTATCATAATACTCTGACATGACCTTTAAACCTCTTTCTAACCTCTGCTTTTCGTGCTGTTTACTCTCATAACCCCTTCCTATCCAATGTTTATTAAACAACTCTATTAAATCTTCTTTAGATGGTGCCTCCGTTATACCCAGCCCCTCTTTGTATCTCTGAAAGAGTGTATAGAAATCTTTTAGAGTGTTATGAACTGTAGAACCAAATGATAAAGATGCATTTGGAGCTGATGGTATCTGTAATACATATGAATATTCATACTTCTTTGGACAGTCTTGGTATGTATCTATCTGAGAGTAACTAACTTTCTTACCCACCTCTATTTGAATATCTTCTGGAACTATATCTACCTCTTTTGTTGTATACATATTTAATTCTTTTTCTAATTTTACAATCTTTGGATTATCAAACTCTTGGGTAGTATCTCTATCTAGTAACTCGTTTAAGAATATACTCCCTTTCTTTTTTCTCTTAGCATTACCATAGAAATTAGCAGCTGTAAGATATAGCCTTTCTTTTGCTCTTGTTGCACCTACATAGAATAATCTTCTTTCCTCTTGTAAATGTTCATCCCTTTCCTTCAAACCAGTTAAAGATTCCTTAATTAAATCGTTAGGTATTGGGATTGTATCTCTTCTGTTTTGCGAGGGGAATCTATCAGATACAAGATTAACCAGAAATACAATAGGGAACTCTAATCCCTTAGCCCCATGTACCGTTAATATATTAACAGCATCATATTCACTCAAATCCATTTGGTCAACAAGAGGAGAGTCCCCTACCTCTATACTGTAATTTAAGTAATCAACATATTCATAAATATTAGACTCTGGATTACTTTTTTCATACTCTTTTAAGGTATTAAAAAACCTTGAGACATTACTGACTTTAAACTCGGCTTGATTTCCTCCTTCATCAAGTAAATATTTAATATACCCACTCTCCTGAACAAAGTAGTACAGTATCTCACCAACAGAAGAGTTATCCTTCAACATTTTAATGCTCTTATCTAAAATAGTTAAAAGCTTTTTGATCCCCTCTTGTGAATCTGAAGAGAGAATTTTCTCCCCAAGATTACTAACATTAAACTCTATGCCCTCTCCCAAAGTTACACCAAAGATTCCCTCCAACTCTTCAAAAAGGGATACTCTGTCCTCTCTTGCGATTCTATTTATTTCAAGAAACTCTCTATTTGACACTCCCCACTGATTCATACTAAGAAGGTGATACATGGAGATTTCATCCTTGTAATCTGTCAATACCCTCAGAAATGATATTAAGAATTTAATCTCTTCTCTAAAGTACAAACCCCTTGAACCACCTACTTTATATGGGATACCCAAATATCTAAGATTTTGAATTATGCTTTCACTATGAGAATTAGCTCTAACTAGTATTGCAATATCCGAAAATTTATACTTTCTATCTGGTTGTAATTCAACAAAGGTAGACTGTCCTTTCTCATTAAACTGTTGTGCCTCTTGAGACATATCAAGATTACCATATCCTGTTAAGCTAACGATCTCTTTAGCAATCCACTCTGATTCTGCATCTTCACTCTGAGCAGTAATTAGATTAACTGGGTTACTATCCGAAGAGAATGAACTTTTAGCAATTAACCGTTTATCTATCTTTTCTGTAATCTCTAATCTATATGGATTGTTATGCTTAATCAGTGTATATGCAGAATCTAAAATCTCTTGCCTAGATCTATAGTTATCTGTTAATACAACCTCTTTTGCTTTAGGGTAGTACTGTTTAAATTGCAATATATTTGATATGGCCGCACCTCTAAATTTATATATTGCCTGATCATCATCTCCAACAACTGTAAGGTTTGGATTTACACTCCCTATCTTTCCTAAATCCTTTTTAGGATCTAATCCGGACAGTATGTTAATTAATACACTTTGTGTATAGTTGGTATCCTGGAACTCATCAACCAATATATATTTAAATTTCTCTTGATATCTTTTTAATACATTTGGTTTCTCCCTAAAAAGTTTAATAGTAAGCAGGATTAAATCTCCGAAATCTATTTTAGAATTTTGTATCTTTAATTTTGTATACTCATCATATACAGTTGCTAACTCTAGAGTATCTTCGTATTCTTCTTTTTGTACATCCCCTTTTTTACTTAAACTTTTTGCATATTCAATATATTCCTCACAAGACACATCCTCGTCTTGTAATCTAGAGAAGTGTGCAAGCAAATCATCTATAAATTTGGTGGGATTGCCGTAAGGTCTAAAATTTTTTAATGATAAATCAAAAAGATGCCTTCTTAAAAAAATATATGACTCTGCCACAGACATCATTGTATAGCCAGTATCTAAACCAATGTAATGACCCTCCTGTTTTAATATTCGATCACAGAAAGAATGGAATGTAGATATCCATACCTCCCCATACCCAAGTGGTAAGCTCTCATCCACTCTTTCTAACATCTCATTAGCCGCCTTATCCATAAAAGTTAAGGCCAATATCTCATCTGGCTTTGCCCAACCGCTATTGATAATGTGAGATATTCTTTGAGTAATAACTGCTGTTTTACCAGTACCAGCACCCGCAATTATCAAAAGAGCTCCCTTTTTATGTTCTACTGCTTGTTTCTGTTTATCGTTTAAATGTATGTTCATTTAGCTAGTTGTTTTAATTGTAATATCTCTTCTCTTTTAGTTTTTTCACTCTTTAATGCAGGAGTCTCTAATATGAAAGGGATATCCTTAAACTCCTTTCTATGAAGTATGCTATAAACTGTCTTCTCCCCTAACTTTCCCTTCCCCAAATTTGCATGTCTGTCTTTGTTCGAACCAAGTTCTGCCATAGAATCATTTAAATGTATAGATTTAATCCTACCGAATCCTAATGTCTCACCCATCTCATCTACCACACTATCTATATCATTTACCCAGTCATATCCAGCTGAGTATGTATGCTGAGTATCCAAGACATATCCTACTCTACTTTTCTTTTTACACCCGTCCCTAATATTTCTTAGCTCGGTAAAACTTCTACCCATATTTGTACCTGTTCCTGCCGTTGTCTCTATTAGTAACCACTGAGTACCATCCACTTCATTTAATACCCAATCTATTCCGTAAGATACTCTTTCTAAACTATCTTCATAGTTTAATTCCTTTTGAGAGCCCGGATGAAAACATACTCCCAATATTTCAACATCTAAACTACTCTTTTTAATTAACTCCTCTACCCTGTTTGCGAAATCTAAATATACAACTAAGCCCATCTTACCAAGATGAAATAGCTGTTTATCACTTCTAGCCAAATTAGTTAAATATATTCCGTGTATTAGAATTTTCTTTACTTGCGAGCCTTTTAATGTTTCAACAAACTTCTCTATACTCTCTTGCTCGATACTTTTTGTTGCCCATCTCATTGGTTGGGTTGGCATAATCTGTATACTGTTAATCTCATACCTATCCCCCTCTTTTATTGAATTTTCTATTCCTCCAGCGGAGGATACATGTGCTCCTAAATACATAGTGTATTTTAAAGCAAATTGATATCTTTATCTACTATTTTGTATGGTATAATTACGAACATTTAATGGAGAGGTGCCTGAGAGGCCGAAAGGAACTCACTGCTAACGAGTCGTAGACCCAAAAGTCTACCGAGGGTTCGAATCCCTCCCTCTCCGCCAGTTTTTTATAGTCTCCCTACTACTATATACGCTCATATTAAAGTATAATTAGAAATCTCTTAAATATGGATATAAAAAGTAAGAAGAATAATAAAATTGTTTTCCCACTCCTCATTGTCTTAGTCCTCCCGCTTGTTCTACTCATGTCATACTACTCAACCTCTGTTTTAGGTACCCTATTTCACAAAACAGAAGAGCTGCAGAAACCCGTATCTATTTCAGAAATAGAAAGGCCTAATTACACTCTTAACGCAATAATAATAGATACAGATTTACCTAAATTCCCAATAGACTATGATAGCCTAGTAAAAACTCTCAACCTATCATTAACCCAACATCAAAAAACTACCCTCCTACTCTATGGAGAAAGTATTTCAAAAAGCAATCATACAAATATTACAGATGCCTACAAAGAGTTAATCGAAAAAGATATTCCCATACTAATACCACAAAAGTATATAAATGAGTATCTTAATAACAGATTTGATGAGTATAAATTACAATTAGAAAGTGTTCCAAAAGAAATAGAGAAAAGTATCAAAATTGAAAAACAATATTTTTCAAACCCCTATGAAGAGTATATACAGAACCAATTAATAGCACAGATTCCAAACAGTACTTACGAAGACCAAGAGGATATTAAATCATATCCTAATCTTAAAGATTTCATAATAGATTGTGACTCTCAAAGTATTAATCAGGCATACTACATACAAAGAGTACTTTCTGTACTAATAAAAAACTCCTCTATGAGTGATATTACAGAGATGTTAAACAATATTGTGATAGATTCTCAGAGTAGTGATATCAACACAAGAAACAAATTGTCTGTTCAACTTAAACATATTGTTTTCAATAATAGCTTAAATATGGACGGAGATGTCTATTGGAAAGTTTCTGTAATATCTGGAAAATCTTATATATATCCTATGTATATATCACAAGAATATGTTGTTAATGATAGTAACTTTAATGAAGGATATGATGTAGAGCCATTGGCCCAAAGCAAAAACTCTGTAAGAGTACCTATACTTATGTACCACAGAATAGAGCCACTACCAACTAATACCTCTTCTTTTACAACTGGTTTGTATGTATCTCCGGAGATGTTTGAGCAACAGTTAGCATATATGGTTAAGAAAAACTATAAATCTCTTACCTCCCAAGAGTTTTACAATATACTTTTGAGTGGTAAAAACCCTACCCAGAAGAGTGTAATGATAACCTTTGACGATGGAACAAAAGGCCAATATACAACAGGGTATACTTTACTTAAGAAGTATGGTTTAGTAGGTGTCTTCTATATCCCTTCTTCTAAAACATCTATAACTTACAATCAATTAAAAGAAATGTCCCAAAATGGAATGATTATAGAATCACACTCTGCTACTCATATTGATTTAGCCAAAGAAACAAATCCCACTCGACTCTACTCTGAAATAGTTGGTAGTCGATATGCATTAATGAATGCAACCGGACAAAATGTAATTACAATATCCTACCCTGGATGCGTTGCGGATAAAGAGGCGTACTCATATGTCTCCCAAGCGGGATACTTACTCGGTGCAAGTTGTGGTAGGGGTATAGATCATTACTACAGTAAGAGATTATCTCTTCAAAGAGTACATGTCTTTGATAGTTTTGATAATTTAAAAAATATTCTGTCTGGTAAACCCTAACCTCTTTATATATACTTTAGATATATAACTTAAGAATCTGTCCATATGCTTAAATATGTATATCTATACTTAATTGCTCTTGGAATCTTTTTAATAATAGATTTAATATGGTTAAACCTAATTGCTAAAAACCTCTATCAGAAAGAGATAGGTTCTTTACTACTTAAAAATCCCAATCTGATACCCGCTTTAATTTTCTATCTTCTTTTTATAGTAGCCCTTCTAATACTCGTCTTAATCCCTGGAATAAATAGCTACACTCTTACAAAAACACTCTTGCTAGGTGCTGTATTTGGATTTATAACCTACGCTACATACGATTTAACTAATCTTGCTACCCTAGATGGTTGGAGTATTAAAATGACTATAATAGATTTAATTTGGGGGACATCAGTAACAACACTTATTACCTTTTTAGGATATATAATTGGAAGTAAAATATTGTAAATATGGAAGAAGATAAAGGAAAAAATTTCGCAGTCGCTTTAGCTATTACCTTAGGAACAATAGTACTCGGGTTAATCAGCTATATATTTTTTACATCAAATACCCTAATTAAAAAAGAACCTCCTAGATGTGAATATTATGGATGGGCATACGCAGATAAAGAGATTTTTGATTCTCAAGATGGTTGTAATACATGTTTCTGTCATACTGGAGAGATTGTATGTACACAAAAAGCTTGTGGCCAGGATGAGAATATAGAAGGATTAGATCTTAACGAGTAATATATTTAAATTATTAAAATATTTAATATGGATGAAAATATAAAGATGGGAGAACAACCCATTCAACCACCTTCACCAGAAACACAACCTTCTCCTCCTCCACCAGTTCAACAGCCTATTTCAGAACCCCCAAAAAAGAAATCTTTTGTAAAACCCCTACTCTTCATATTTATTTTCTTACTTCTAGGTGCCGGAATATACTACCTAATATTTGAGATGAATATACTAGAAACTATTACTGGAAAGAATTTAGACAACAGTAGTACGAGTGAACAGGACACACAAGATACACAAGATGAAGAGATAACAGAGGAAGAGACATTCACTCCATTTGAAGGAGAGTATATCTCAACAAAGCTACCAGAGGGATGGAGCGTAACAGAGTACTTAGATGGAGAAGGAACTACTATGCTACCAGGAGAAACTGAGTATACTGGTCTTACCGGATTAAAGATTTTCAATGGAGATACAGAGATTTTTTACATGCAGGCAGTATCTGGTTTAGGTTTTGCAGGGTGTCCAAACTATGCTAAATTTGCCGACGAGAACCCAGAATATTATGCTCAAATACTTGAAGATAATGAGGTAAGTGGACAAGAATTAACCGTTCAAGATTACACTGCAACAGAGGTAGAGTACGAAGAATTTACTTGGCTTGGAATGGAATTTAGAAGGATAGAGAAAGAGTATGTATATGATGAGGTTGCAAACAATGAATACTTTGAACCTCCTTGTGTACCATCTTTAGTAGCTTTTGATAATGTAAAGCTATATTCAGATATAGATGGATATGAATCTTCCACCTTTGATTATGGAGCGAAAGATATAGCAACTTCACAAGACCTTCTTGTAGTTGACCAGATACTTAATGATATGGAGTTGGTGAAATAAGAGGAATGTTTTGATTGACACGAATAATGTACAAATGTATATTTAATATGTATATAAATTTAATATTTTTTCTTTATGAAAGGAAAAAAATATCAAGGATTCTCACTTATTGAGATCCTTGTAGTAGTAGCACTTATCATAATCTTGGCTACTATTACAATCGTTGCAATTAACCCTGCAAAGAACTTTAGAGACACAAGAAATGCTCAAAGAAGTGCAGATGTTATGCAAATCCTAAATGCTGTAACACAGTATACTTCTGAGGAGGGACACGCAATTGCAGACTTAGGTACTATTCCAACATGTCCAGCGACAGGTCCAGGAACAGGGGTTATAGGTACTGGTGGAATCAATTTATCTGCAACATTAGTAGATGAATACATAGTTGCAATTCCTCAAGACCCTTCTGATGGAACAGATGCTGATACTGGTTATACAATTTGTCAAACTGCTGGGGGGAGAGTTCAAATTGATGCTCCAGGTGCAGAAGCTAGCAAAGTAATAAGTGTAAAGAGATAACTGCTGATTTAAATATAAAGTGAATATCAGATAGCCAAAAGCTATCCGTACTGCCATGGTTGAGCTTTTAAAACTTACAGACGATGTAATTAAAAAAAGGATAAATGTATCTAACTTTTTAGATGCATTAATATTGGATGCGCTAAGAAAGAAGGCATCTGATATTCACATTGAGGCAAAAGAGGGTAATACTCTTCTTATTAGATACAGAATCGATGGTGTCTTAAGAGATATTATACCAATAGGGCAAGAAATCAAAGATAGCTTGCTCTTTATAATTAAAGTTAGATCTAAACTTCGAACAGATGTTCACTTTGCTCCACAGGATGGGAAAATTCTTTTTACTGTTAAAAAAGAAGCAATAGACCCCATCCCCGAAGTAACAAAAGAGGAAGAAAAAAAGAAAGAAGAACCGAAAGAGGAGAAGAAAGAAGAGAAAAAAGATAAAAAGAAGAAGAAAGAAACAGAAGAAGAAGTAGAACCACCTGTAAAAAATCTATTAGAGAAACTACCAGCGCAGCAGGCCATAGAGAAAGATTACTACCATGTAGATGCAAGAATATCTATCCTGCCCGTAACACACGGAGAGAAGGTGGTAATAAGGTTGTTATCTCAAGCAAATAGAGCTTACGGTTTAACAGATCTAGGATTTGAAGAAGAGGATTTAATTAAACTAGAGAAAGCGTATAAACAACCGTATGGACTATTCTTGGTTACTGGTCCAACAGGAAGTGGAAAAACTACAACACTCTACTCCATTCTTAAGATACTTAACACTAGGGATGTAAACATTACAACGATAGAAGATCCTGTTGAGTATAGTATAGAGGGAGTAAATCATATACAAATTAACCCAAAGGGTGATTTAACCTTTGCAAACGGACTTAGATCTATCTTAAGGCAAGACCCTAATATAATTATGGTTGGGGAGATTAGAGATAAAGAAACAGCAAGAATTACAGTTAACTCAGCTCTAACAGGACACTTAGTACTCTCAACAGTACATGCGAATGACGCAGTAAGTACAATCCCTAGATTAATAGATATGGGAATAGAACCCTTTTTGGTAGCTTCTACCCTTAACATCGTTATAGCTCAAAGACTTGCAAGAAGGCTCTGTCCTAACTGTAAAAAAGAGTATACACCCAGTAGAGATGTCGCCCATAAAGAAGCTCTCAAGCTTAGACCTGATATACAAAAACACATGGCGAATGTTACTAAGGTATATAGAGCATCAGGATGTAAAGAGTGTAACTATACTGGTTATTCTGGAAGAATAGGAATATATGAAATATTACCTATGACAAAAGCACTAAGAGATGTAATCATCAGTAGTCCTAACTCCGATGATATCCTTGCAGCAGCAAAGAAAGGTGGTTTTAGATTAATGGTTGAGGATGCCGTTAAGAAATTAAAAGATGGTTATATTGATATAAAAGAGTTAACAAAAGTAATTGCAATAAAAGAGTAATGAGTAAACAAACAAACTCTTCACAAGAAGAAAGAACAAAAGAGTATAAAAAGTTAAAAAGACTCTCTGTCTCAACATCTAATCTGCTTATATCAATTAAATCCTTAGCCGCTTTACTTAAAGCTAGTATCCCATTATCTGAAACCGTAAAGACAATATCTGAACAGTCTAGCGACCCCAATCTTAATAAAATATACACATATATATCTCAGGAGATAGATAAGGGTTCAACATTGGCAGAAGGGTTAAGATTGTTTCCAAAGGTCTTCCCAGAAACCGTTGCTTCTGTCGTGGAAGCGGGGGAGAGAGGTGGATCTTTAGAAAACAACCTTATGTTTATAGCGGAAACAATTAAGAAAGAATGGGAATTAAAAAAGAAGCTAAAAGGCGCAATCATCTACCCTATTATAATAATCTCTCTCACAATTACAGAGTTTGTTGGAATGATATTTATTGTATTACCTAAATTAGAAGCCTTATTCTCTTCCTTTCCAAATATTCCACCACTTACACTGTTCATAATGAAAACCGCATTATCTATAAGAACAAATTGGCTACCTATACTTCTAATCATATTAGCAGTACTTGGTTCAATAATTATATTTCTTAAGACAAAACCTGGAAAGAAATTTAAAAGTTGGCTAGCATTAAACTTCCCCATACTTAAGAAACTTTTTAAAAGTAATATACTTTCATCCTTCTCCAGAACACTTAGTGTCTTACTAGCAAGTGGAATACCCTTATCAAAAGCCATGGGTATTACTGCAACAACAACAAGCAATTTCCTTTACGCTGCAGTATTGTATAAAATAAATTCTGATATAGAGAATGGTAAAGACCTGTCCATATCTCTTTCACAGTACCCCCAATACTTTAATAACTCCTTTACCAAAATGATTGATGTAGGAGAAGTTAGTGGTACACTAGAAGATAATCTTATGTATCTTCATGAATACTACTCAGATGAGGTTACAGAGATGAGTAATAACATAGTAACATTTGTTGAACCCCTACTTCTCATTCTAGTAGGTGCAGTAATAGGGTTGCTTGGTGTAACCATATTAATGCCAATTTATCAACTAATGGGTACTATAAATGGTTAAAAATATAGAAAGAAAAAATTTAAAAGGTTTCTCCATATTCGAACTCCTTGTTACAATGGCGATATTAATGATTCTTTCGTTATTGGTTTTCCCTTTGGCTATTAATAAAACACAGGAATCAAAACTTCAAAGCTATGCCTCTCAACTTGTAACAGACATTTACTACCAACAGAATAAATGTAATTTAAATAATATGCCCGGAGGAATCTCCTTAGGAACAAATACATACACCCTCTTTTATGGAGATTCATTTGCAACATCTACAGATACTGATTTAAAAAAGTATCCCAGTAATATAAGGATTACATCAATAGCATTGACTAATTCTAATGAGATTACTTTTACAGCTGGAGATTTTAAACCAACCTCTTACGGTACCTTGACAGTAACAGATGGTATGAACTCTATACAAGTATACATTAATAAGGAGGGACTCATTGGATATGAAAAGCTTTAAGAAAAAATTAAAAGGGTTTAGCTTAGCAGAACTTGTTCTTGCTATTGGTATCTTTGCAACAATCTCCTCTCTTCTTGTCCTAATAGTTGTAGATTCTACAAGAACATTACAGAATGCAAATACCCGTTATAACGCAACACGGCTTACAACAGAGATATATAATTCCTTACTGATATTAAAATCCCAGTCTTGGTACAACATAGCAAAACATACTGGAGAGGGGAACAAACATATAGAAGAAATCCTTGGCCAATATTCAATAGAAAACGGAGAGTATCTAACAAACGATATGTCATATTTTTTTACAATAAATAATGTTCAGAGAAATCCTCAAGGCCAACTTGTCCAGACTGGGGGGATTCTTGATCCTCACTCAAGAGTTATAGATATCACCATTAATTGGACTGATTCTTTAGGTCAGCTAAAAACAATCTCCCAGAAATTATATCTTAATGATTGGAATACAAAATCCGTAGTATATACATCAAAAGAAGATTTTACAACGGGAGATCATAATCAAACAGTAGCTGTAGATTTAGACGGTGGAGAGTTAAGATTACAGAAAAGATTCTATAGCGACTGGTGTAAACCCGAACTCTCTTTAAATACCGATTTAAGCGAATATGATATCCCCGGAAGTGCTACACCAAGATCTATATTTGCACAAATCGGACATGCATACTTGGGAACCAGGGGAGAAATAAATGGAGAACCTTTTACGAAATTAAACATCCAAGGTGTTGATCCCCCGATTGTTAGTGTGGAAGGGACCTTCTCTGGATATAATGTTAATGATATTTACATTGTTGGAGAGTATGCATTCTTGGCAACAACAGACAATAACAAGGAAGTAGTTATTATAAATATCTCTTCTCTCCCCTATACTGAAGTAGGTTATTTTAATGCCCCTAGTGATGACGATGCTTACACAGTTTTTGTTAATAATCAAATAGGATATGTTGGACAAATGGAGAATATACACACTTTTAATTTGTCCGCATATACTGGAGAAAGGGCGAGAATTGGTAGTATAAGAGCATCTTCTTGGCTTTTTTCCTCCGTTGCTAAAGTAAGCCAAATAAAAGTTCTCGGAGAATATTTATACGCTGTGCTGGATTGGGACTGGTATGAATTAGCAATAATTAGAATTAGTAACCCCGCCAGTATGACAATAACTTCTCAAACATCCGTTAACAACCAACAGGTTTATGATATGTACCTTTCAGAAGATGGTAATAGAGCATACTTTGGGACAACAAATTCTAGCAGTGAAAGAGAGTTCTTTATTTTAGATACATCTAGTAAAACTGGTTCAAGACCTAAGATAGCCTCTATCGATACAGATGGAACAACTATTAGGGGAATATCTGTTGTTCAAGAGGGTCTAAAGAAATACGTAATTATAGTGGGGACTAATGGCGTTGAGTACAGAGTCTACGATATTACAAATGAAACATCCCCTACCCAATGTGGAGGAATGAATATAGATAATGGAATCTATGATATAGACTCTATTAGAGACTCGTATACTAACGCCTTCTCATATATAATAACCGGAGACA
>ERZ795044.2102-NODE-2102-length-17512-cov-7.833477_pt1 | contig 17512 bp, 15 predicted proteins | sample MGYA00375128_ERZ795044 | MGnify/ENA primary metagenome ERZ795044 (study PRJEB30173, sample SAMN05720213) | anaerobic digester metagenome | isolation source: active sludge of municipal wastewater-treating anaerobic digesters | place: USA | collected 2014-12-22 ... | reverse complement strand
GCGTCGGCGGCTTATATGAGGGGGGTCTGACGGATGAAGGACTTTCCATTGAAGAAGCGCTTTCCGGAGCGGTTTTTTCGATCAGGCCCGACATCACCTGGAAGTATCTGATCCAGATCGAAGAGAACTGTCGCGGTGCACAGCCAAACGCCGCACACCGGGCGATTTCCCGCCTTGAAGAGTCGCTGGATCGGGTGATGGTTTTCACGCAGAACGTCGATGGTTTGCACCGACAGGCGGGGAGCCGGGAAGTCATTGAAATTCACGGCAACCTGCAGGCCTTGATATGCACTTCCTGCGATCATGAAGAAGCCGCGCCGGATTTTGCCGGACGGGAAATTCCCCCGCTTTGCCCGGTATGTGGCGCCGTATTGCGGCCCAAAGTTGTGCTTTTTGGTGAATCTTTGCCTGAGGAAGAACTCGATTATTTAATTGAGGCGATGCAGGATGGTTTCGACATCATATTCAGCATTGGAACTTCCAGCGTCTTTCCGTATATCAGTCAGCCGGTACTGTTTGCCGCGAGGAATGGCATTCCGACTGTGGAAATTAATCCGGCGAGAACCCCGTTGAGCGATATCGTCGATTATTACCTGCCACTGGGGGCGGCGGAGGCAATGTCGGTGATTCTGGCGCGATTGGGGCTTGGGCCGAAAATCGTGGAAAGCATTGCACCACCTTGTCTTTGAGTGGTTTTGGCAGGCGTATTTTCGGGCAAGTTTCAGACTTGCTGAATGGGATTGGTGCGGTGCACCAAAAAATGCTTGACGTTGGGAAAATAATAACTAGAATGGAGTCATGTTGCAGCGCAGCAATTTGCGAGCTAGCCAGATTACCCTAACCCCACGGAGATTATTATCATGATGACCAAATCACAAGATTTCACCAAGTCCGGCTTCAACTTTGCCCTGTTCTTTGCCAAGACGACGTTTGATGGCATTGAGCGCATGGCTCTTTTGAATCTGGCTGCTTCACGCTCGGTTTTTGAAACCGCCATGTCCAACATCAGCGCTCTGCTTGGCGCCAAGGATGTTCAGGCTTTCGTCAGCCTGCAAAAGGAACTGGCCAGCCCGTCCATCGAGAAGGGTGTTGAGTATTCACGTAACGTGATCGCCATCGCTGCCGAAACCAAAGACAAGATCGCCAAGGAAGTTGAAACCAAGGTTGCTGAAACCAACGCCAAGGTTTCCGGTATGGTTGAAAAGGCCCTGGCTTCTGCCCCGGCTGGTTCCGAAGTTGCTGTTGCTGCGGTCAAGACCGCCATCAAGTCGGCTAACGATGCGATCGAAGGCATGAACAAGGCTACCAAGCAAGCGGCTGAAGTTGCTGAAGCCAGCGTGACCGCCGCTACCAAGGCAACCATCAAGGCTGTCACCAAGGCTGCCTAATCGCACCTAGCTGATCAGCAACAAAAAAGCCGGAGCTTGCTCCGGCTTTTTTACGTCTACAAAAACCGCACTTACTTGCGGTTGACCTTGATCAGCTTGCCTTTGCCGCCGCGGCTGCCGCGGCAGATTTCCAGCCGTTCACCCTTGAGCTTGCCGACTGCGCCATCGACGATGGGCAGGATGTCTTCCAGCGCCGTTTTGCCCGGGCTGGCATCGATCAGTTTCAGGCCGCGTCCCTTGGCGAGCAGGCGGATTTCTTCGATGTTGAAGACCAGCGTGCGGCCGTCTTTGGTGACGCAGGCGATTTCGCCCTCGGCCGGGGCCGGCATGAAGACGGCGGGAGATTCGTTTTCGCCCAACGTCAGGAAAGCCTTGCCGGCCTTGCCGCGTGACATGAAATCCTCGCCCTTGCAGCGGAAGCCGTAGCCACCGTCGGCGGCGACCAGATAGAGCTTGTCGTTCGAGACGGCCAGCGCCAGACAAACTTTACCGCCATCCTGGAAGTCGGCCAGCGAGGTGGCGGGAATGCCATCACCCTTGCCGCCTGGGATTTCGGCGGCGGCGATGGAGTAGGCGCGGCCGTGGGTGTCGAGCAGGATCAGGTGATCGACGGTGCGGCAGGGCAGGCAAGCCAGCAGGCTGTCGCCGGAACGGAAGGTGAGTTGCGTCGGGTCGATGTTGTGGCCCTGGCGTGAGCGCAGCCAGCCGTGCCTGGAGACGATCAGCGTAGTCGTTTCATCGACGACGGAGACTGTTTTGGCGTCCGAGGCGGTGATTTTTTCGGAGGCTTCGATGAAGGTACGGCGGTCGTCGCCGAACTTCTTCGCATCGCCTTCGATTTCACTGGCGACGCAGGCACGTAGCGCATCTTCGGAACTCAGTAGATGGTTCAGGCCTTTGGCTTCTTCGCGCAGTTTGGCCAGTTCTTCGCCGATCTTGATACCTTCCAGCCGCGCCAATTGACGCAGGCGGATTTCAAGAATGTCTTCGGCCTGAATCGCCGACAGATTGAAGTGCGCCATCAGATCGACTTTGGGGTCATCCGATTCGCGAATGACCTTGATCACCTTGTCGATATCGAGGAGGACGGCGAGCCGACCTTCAAGGATGTGAATGCGTTTTTCCGCGACCGTCAGCCGATGGCGGGTGCGCCGGGTGACGGTGGCCAGGCGGAAGCGGCACCATTCGACGATCATGCTGTAGAGCGAGGCCTGACGCGGTGTGCCGTTCACGCCAAGCACCGTCAGATTGATTGAAGCGTTGGTTTCCAGACTGGTGTGGGCGAGCAGCAGGCGAACCAGATCGTCCTGACCCTGACGCGACGAGGCCGGTTCGATAACCAGACGCACGGCGTGTTCCTTGCCCGATTCGTCACGCACGCCGCGTTCCGAAATGGCCGAGAGGAAGGCGGCTTTCAGGTTGAGCTGTTCCGGCGTGAAGACTTTTTTGCCGGCTTTGTCCTTGGCGACCGGGTTGGAGCAGGCTTCGATTTCCGACATCACCGTGGCGGTGGAAACGCCCGGCGGCAGTTCGGTAATCGCCAGGCGCCACTGGCCACGCGCCAGATTTTCGATTTTCCAGCGCGCCCGAACGCGCAGGCTGCCGCGGCCGCCGCGGTAGATGGCGGCGATCTCTTCGGCCGAGGAAATGATCTGCGCACCGCCGGGATAATCCGGGCCTGGGATCAATTCAAGCACTTGTTCTTCGCTGAAATTCGGGTCTTTTATCAGGTTGACCGCAGCATTGGCGATTTCGCGCAGGTTGTGGGCCGGGATCTCAGTCGCCATGCCGACGGCGATGCCGGAAGCGCCGTTGAGCAGGCAAAAAGGCAGGCGGGCCGGGAGCAGGGCGGGTTCGTCGTTGGCGCCGTCGTAGTTCGGCTTCCAGTCGACCGTGCCTTCGTCGAGTTCAGCGAGCAGCAGTTCGGCGATCGGCATCAGGCGGGCTTCGGTGTAGCGCATTGCCGCAGCGTTATCGCCATCGCGTGAGCCGAAATTACCCTGTCCATCGACGATCGGGTAACGCAGGCTCCAGTTTTGCGCCATGCGCACCATTGCGTCGTAGACCGAAGAGTCGCCGTGCGGGTGGTATTTGCCAATCACATCACCGACCACCCGCGCCGACTTCACATGGCGCGGGCTCTTGAACAGGCCCATGCGGAACATGGCGAAGAGAATGCGGCGCTGCACGGGTTTCTGACCGTCGGCGGCCGAGGGCAGGGCGCGGCCAGTGACGACGCTCATCGCGTATTCGAGATAGCGACGGGCGGCGTAGTCGGCCGGCGTCGGAATGTCTGGCGCGGCGGCGGTGGCCGAGGGCGGCAGATCAGGTGGTTGCTCTTCGGCCAATGCCATTAGGTCGGCAGGCAGCTTGCCGGCTGCTTCAGCTGGTATGGGCGGGGTAGCTTCGCTGCTCACGGCTTGCGAGGCATTCGGGTCGAAAAGATTGAGTTGGTCAGTCATTAGAGATTTTCTAATCCAGTTACCCAAGCGTTAAAACGAGGGCATGCAGCACGGATTGACGGCAAGCCAATCTTGTTTGCAATGAGTACCCCGTAGTGTGGCTTGGCATGGGCGTAGTTTGGCCAATGCTTGATCAAACGCTTTGATGGCGCAGTTTGCGGGGAGTTGTTTACATCCTCCGGGCTAGCGAACTGAGCTAACTGAGCTTGCCAGTTAGCGATGGTCTTCTGTGGTACATCGGCGTAGCTAAACGCATTCAGATCGCTAAATAATAGTGCCTCGTATTCATGCAGTTGCAGGTAAGGGATCAGATTGGCCTGGCCGATATCTGTCTGCAGATTTTCTTCAAGCGCGACAACCTGTTTTTGCGCGGGCTGGTTCGCGTTCCAGTCAGTGACGCCAGGAAAGTCGCTGGGCAAACCATAAACATCGAATAACGTTGTTACACGAGCGTTCGGGTCTTGTTGGCACCATTGTTGAACTTGGCGTTTCAGCTTGCCATAGCTGGTCACGCCACCCTTGTGGCCCTTGCTGGTCTGAATGATGCGCGGCTTAAGCCAGACTTGAAAGTTGGCCAAGTGCGGTGCAAGCAGTGTGCGAACAAAAGACTCCTCCGTCTGCCCTTCAACGAGAATATTGACGCGGGTATGGTTGCCGGCCATCAGTTGGGCCTCCCACCAAACATGTTCTGCTTCCACATGTCGCCGAGCGAATACTCATCGAGCCATACGGAGAGTGCTTTGGGGTCGAGGTGCTTGAACGTTGATTGGTCGTTTTCTCGATCAACAACGATGACCTGCTCCGGAGAGAATTGGTTAAGGAGTTCAACCGATTGCGTAGAAACGATGAGTTGGTGCTTGACTGCGGCCTGATGCATCAGTGAGGCCAGCAGTTCGATGGCGTACGGGTGTAGGCCTAGTTCAGGCTCATCAAAAAGAATAGTAGCCGGCATTAACTCATCAGGCTGTAACAGGACGGTGGCGAGGCAGATGAAGCGCAGGCTGCCATCCGACAGGTGATGGCCGAGAAATGGAAAGTCGCTGCCAACCTCGTTCCACTCTAGCTGAATTGAATTCGGGTCGAGGGGGTTGGGGCGCAACTGGAAGTCGGCAAAAAAAGGCGCCATTAACTGCACAGTGTCGACGATACGGCGATAGTGCTCCGGGAATTGCTCGCGTAAACGATAGAGATAGGCCGCAAGATTGGCTCCATCTGGGCGCAGCCAGCCATTGTCGTTCAGTGCACAAGCTTGCTTCATCGGAGCAGTGTCGCTGGTGTCGTGAAAGTGATAGACAATCCAGCTTTTGACTGACGGCACAACGTAGCTCGCAACCCTGGCATGCTGACCGCTGCTCGAAAGGGTTTCAGCATGACCAGCGCCAAGCGGAAAGCTGTAACCGTTGTAATCCCAGTAGAAGGATTCACGCGCAAAAATTAACGTATTGCCGAGCGTAGGTTCAAGAACAAATTTATAGCCGTTGTTGCCAAAGTACATTTCGGCTGACATCTGTGGTGTGCGCTTGCGGCCATAGTGCAGCATGGCATCGGGGCCGCCAGATTTGGCGATGGAATAATTCAGTTCTCCCGCCATGAGGCGCGCTAACAGGCGGAAAAAGCTGATGAAATTGCTTTTTCCAGCCCCGTTGGCACCGATCAGCACGTTCAGATTGGTCAGCGAGAAATCTTCCAATTCGCGGATTGACTTATAGCCGCGGATGCTGATTTTTCGAATTGGATTCATGGCTGGTGGCTTGGCAGAAAGACTTCAATATTCATGGGTTCGCAATTTTACGGCTGTGTTTGGATTTCGGGGAGGTTTCCAGCCAGAGGCAAAAGATAGTTAGCAAAGGTCATATGATTTGGCTGAGCTTGCTCACTGGTCTTTCGCGCAAGCGCTCGGCGAGGAAGTGGACGAAGACGCGGATCTTGGGCGGCAGGTGGGTTTGCGGCAGCCACAGGGCATAGGCAGTCTGCCCGAAGGGGCCGATCGGCGACCAGCCGGGCAGTAGCGGCAGCAGCCGGCCATCGGCGATTTCGCGGTCGACGGCATAGTTCCAGACCAAACCGATACCCATGCCGGCGAGCAGCAGGTCGCGGACGACTTCGCTGTTATTGACCACGACATTGCTCGTGACGCGCACCCGCGCTTCTTCTTTTTCCGCGCCGATGCGCTGGAAACGCCATTCGTTGCCGAATTCGCGCAAGCCGTAATGCAGGCAGTTGTGGCCGGCGAGGTCGGCCGGGGTTTCGATTTCTTGCCCTTTTAGATAGTCGACCGCAGCACACAGCCGGTAGCGCACCGGCATCAACGCCTTGGCCACCACCTGCTCGGGCAGCGTGCGGGTCAGACGCAGAGCGACGTCGTAGCCTTCGTCGACGAGATCGACAAAGCGGTCGAGCAGGGTTAGTTGTAGTTCGATCTCCGGGTAGCGGGCGAGAAACTCTGGGATCAATGGCGCCAGACAGAGCTTGCCGAACGTGACTGACGCCGTCACCCGCAAGGTGCCGCGTGGCGCATCGACCAGCCCGGCGGCGAGGCGGGCGGTTTCGTCGAGCAGTGCAACGCCCTGCGCGGCCCGTTCGTAAAGCACGCGGCCGGCTTCGGTCAGCGACATGGCGCGGGTCGTGCGCTGCAGCAGGCGCAGCCCGAGCTGCTTTTCGAGCCGGTTGATGCGCTTGCTGATGGCGGATTTGGTCAGTCCCATCGCTCGCGCTGCCGATGAAAAGCCCTGGGTATCGACGACGCGGACAAAAACGGCGAGGTCGGCCAGGTGGTCGAGTGGGTTGATTGTTTCCATTGGGCAACAAACTGTTATTTAGGTGGCAGATTGTATCCATAAACATCAAATGAAATGATGCAGGCGTCACTCAACCGGAGACCACCATGCCTTTGATCCAGATAACACTGGCCGGCCCGCAAGCCGCACCAACCACCATTCAGCAGTTGCAGCAGGAAAGCACGCGGCTGATGGCCAGCATCCTGCGTAAGGAAGCCGCGCTTACTGTAGTCAGCGTCACGCAATTGCCTGAAGGCGCCTGCTCGGCCAACGGGCAGGCCGTTGCCACCAGCGCCAGCCTGCAGGCGCTGATTACCGCCGGCACGAATAGCGCCGCTGAAAAGGCAGCCTTCATTTTTGCAGCCAAAACGCTGTTGACCGCAACATTTGGCCCCTCGGACGCACCGCTCTACGTAGCGCTGCACGAATTGCCGGCCGATAGCTGGGGTTACGACGGGCAAACGCAGGCCGCGCGCAAAGCCCGGCAGCTAATTGGCGAAACAGCATGAGCGCCCGCACCCTGCGCCAGATCGTCGGTGTCCCCGCCAGCCTGCAGGCCGGCACCACGCTGATTGCCGCCAAAACCGTCGTCGTCCTCATCGACTACCAGAACGAATACCGCAGCGGCCCGCTCGCATTGCCGGACGAACCCAGCGCCAGCAAGGCCGCCCGCCAACTGCGCGCCTGGGCCGATCAAGCCGGCATTGCCGTCATCCACGTATTGCACCGCGCCCCGGCCACAGCACCCATCTTTGCCCTGGACTCAAGCGGGGTCGCACCCATCGCAGGCCTGGCGCCAGCCAATGGCGAAACCATCATCCACAAATACCTGCCCTCGGCCTTCACCGGCACCGGCTTGGCCGATGCGCTACTGGTGGGAGGAATTGAGACGCTGCTGATCGCCGGCTACATGACCCACAACTGCGTCGACTCAACCGCCCGCGAAGCGTTTCATCGCGGCTACCGGGTCGGTGTTGTGGCCGACGCCAGCGCCACGCGTGACCTGCCGGGTCCGGATGGCAAAACAATTCCGGCGGCGACGGTACATGCCGCTGTGCTTGCCGGTTTGGGCGACCGGATTGCGGAGATTGTTGATGTGGCGATGCTTGAAACGATGAAGGGCGGCTGAAGGCAGGGTGAAATGTCTTTTCCGCAGCGCCAGCCTTTCTGGACGTTTTTGTGGGTAGGTATGCTTATGCCGACTTGAATGGAATGCCAGCGGCTGGCGGTGGCTTTGCTGACTTTGAAGACGGCCTGATATTGGGCGATGCGGAGCCGAATATGTTTGTCGTTCGGCTCAGGCCAAGCGGCTATCCATGAGCATGTCTATCGAACAACTGCGATTAGCTGGAGCACCAACAGCAGATCGCCGAAGGGGATTTTTTCCTGCTCCAGACGCAGGTTTTTCCCGAGGCGGTTGTCCCGCAAATCATCGTACAGCTCGCGCTCTTCGGGGGCCAGGCGAGGGAGTTCCCGTTGCGTTGGTGTCAGCTCTTCGGTCCACAGCGCTTTGCCGGAAAACATGGTGGTGCGATCCATCAACAGCGATTGCACATGCGGGAAGTGGCTGCGCAGTTCGTTGAGGATGGCGAAACCGTGGGTGTCGATATCGCCCCAGTAGTGGATTTTGCAGTCATGCAGCCAATCGGCATTGGCCAGTGCACTAAAGCCATATCCGGCACCGAAGATGACCAGGGCGTTGGGTAGCGGCGGGAAGGCGAGAAAATTGATTTCGTTTTCGGTGACAAAAATGCGGTCGACCGCAGGACTCAGGCGGGCGAAGGTGGCAGCATCTACGGTCAGGTCGCTGCAGGCGAACGCTGCTAGCGGGGCGCAAGCCGGATCGAGCCAGCGCAGGCGGATGCGTTCGGGTTTGTCGAGAAAGCCGTAGCGGCGGTTGAACTGGCTACTGCCGGTGGCGGCATTGTCGATCGCTTCTGCCGGCAGGACGAGATCGAGCAATTCGCCGAGCACACTGCGATTGGCTTCAACAAATTTGCTATGAACGCCCGAAATATCCATTTGCCGCACATGGATTGCCGGGCGCGGATGGGCAAGCAGCCAGTCGACGACGGCGAGCAGTTTTTCCCAGCTGTCGGCGATTTCAAGGGTGCGTAGCGGTCGCTTGTTCAGCCAGGTGAGCAGTTTGGGCTGGCGTGCTGCGGTCAACATGCAAATTTGGCCAAAAATGCGAGCTTCCTTTTGCTTGCCGATCAGCGCGATGGCGCTCGTCGCATCATCGATCCAGGCCGTGTCGGGCAGGGCATTCTGACCAAAAACAAGATGCCGGAATTCGCGCATTTCCAGCCGAATGTGCGGCATGTCACGGAGTTGCTGACTCCACATTCGCACCGCCTCGAAGTGGTCGCGCAACTCGGTGGCGGTCGGGGTTTTCAGCGTCAGGCGCTTGGGGAAAGCCGGATTGCCAAGAATTTCCCCTTTATCCCACCAGCGTTGTACCTGCTGGCGCAGCTCGGGCGGCGTGCTCCACTTCATCCGGCCAGCCTCGCTTTTTCCTCCCGATAAGCCTCGATGCTGAGATTGCGCAATTTTGAGTCGCGACCATTTTCGTTATGGACATAACCAACGCTGGCGACATGCGGCTCGATGATGTGGATTTTTTGCAGCGGCGTGACAATGAGCAATTGCAGATTGAGTTGAGCAAACAGTTTCAAGCCGTATTGCGCCGATTCATCCGAGCCACGCCCGAAGGCCTCGTCAATCACCACAAAGCGGAAGGAGCGCGAGCGCACCGCGCCCCATTCCAGCCCGAACTGGTAGGCCAGGCTGGCGGCAAGAATGGTGTAGGCCAGCTTTTCCTTCTGGCCGCCGGACTTGCCGCCGGAATCGGAATAATGCTCGTGCTCGACGCCATCCTCGCGGTACCGCTCGCTGGCGCCGAAGATGAACCAGTGGCGCACGTCGGTGACCTTCGCCGTCCATCGCTTGTCGAGTTCGGATTGCCCGTCGCGGCCACGGAAGCGGTCGATGATGTTCTTGACCTGCATGAACTTGGCTTCGGAATATTGTGCGTCTTCCGAACCAGTCAGCGCGCCTTCGGTGCAGGCGCGCAACTCGCTCTGAAAATCGCGAATGTCGGCATCCGGCGTCGGCTGTGATTCAAGGACGATGAAGCGGCCCGGGTTGTAGTCAATTTGCGTCAACGAGGTGTTGATCAGCGCAATGCGTTCCTTGATGTCCTCCCGCTCACGCGCCAGTTGGGCATTGAAATTGGCGATCTCGTTGATGGTATTGACGTTGAGCAATTCCTTGAAGCGCGCTTCGTAACGCGGCAAATCGTCGGCGTTGAGCTTCTTCAGCAGGTTTTCGTACTCGAAGGCGGCAGCCAGGCTGGCGTCGATTTCTGCGGTTTCGAGCTTGAATTCGTCCTTGAAGAAGGACATCGCCTTGATGATTTTTTCGGCCAGCGTTCTGAGCTTGCGCTCCTCGCCATCGATACGACTTTGCAGCCAGCCGCGCATATCCTGCTCGCGGTTATCGCAGGATTCAACGCTCAATTGATGCTCGCCGAGCGCCTCTGCCCGCAGTGGTTCGAGCACCAAGATGGCGCGCGTCAGTTCTTCGGGCAACAAGGCAGCAATGATTTCGTCGGCCATGCGAGTCAAATCCTGCGCGGCTTCCCGTTTCGCCTCGATGCCGCCCAGTTCGCCGGTTTTTTCCTTGATCGACGTTTCGCCAGCCAGCAACGCCGCCTGCGCCTCTTTCAATTTCTCACTCAACTGTTTGAGTAGATCGGAGGCCGATTCAAGCTGGCGTTTTTCTTCCATCAGCCGGGCAATTTCGCTGGCTACGGTCGACCAGTCAATTTCGGCAAAATCGCTGAAGACTTCCAGCTTGGCCAGCGCATCAAGCTGAGCGGCCAGTGTGCGGCGGTCTTTTTCCAACTGGCTGATCAGGGTGGCGACATCGCCCATCTGCTTTTCCAAACGCTGCGCCTGTCCTTCCAGCGCCGCAATCTTGGCCGTATTGCTCCAGCCGAGCACGTAACGGCTGCGGTCGTCGAGGCGGTGACGGTCGTCCTTTTCATGCCGCTCGCCAGCGGCCTTGATCTGGCCGGCGCGGGTAATGGCGCGAGTTTCGCGGCGGAATTGTTCCTGGGTCAGGCAGCAGGCGACATCGAAGCGATGCGCCAGTTCGCGCTCCAACCAGTCGTAGCAAGTTGATTCCGGCTTGATCGACAACTTGCGGGCGAGTGAATCGCGATGCAGCTCGGGCAAATCCGTGTTGCGACCGGCTTGGCGAATGCGGAAATAGACCAGCCGACCGCGCAAATGCGTGCGATCCACCCAGTCGGCCACCGCCGCATAATGTTCATCCGGCACCAGCAGTGACAGACCGAAACCACGCAGCAGCCGTTCGGCCGCGCCTTCCCAGTCGCGCTCTTCCTCGCGCACCTGGATCAGCTCGCCGGCAAAGGGCATCTCGTCCTCGGCCAGCTTCAATGCGGCACACAAGGAGGCGCGCAGGCTGATCTGATCGGTTGGAATATTGCTGCGCCGGGCTTTCAGGCTGCGGATTTCGGCGCTCAGCGTGTCGTGTTCCTTTTTGCCTTGGGCGAAATTGACGCTGTGCTCGGTCAAGCCATTTTGCAGGTCGGCATCGCGTTGGCGTGAGGTTTCGCGGAGCAGGGCCAGGCGGTTGCGCTGGGTGAGAAAGGCGGTTTCGTCACTGGCTGACGGTTCGCCCAGCGTCTTGGTCAGCGCGTCGTAATGGCGCGCTTTTTCCTGCCGCTTGTTGCGTTCCTGTTCCTGCTGGCGGATCTCGTGGGCGAGGCGTTCCAGGCGGTCGCCGCCGTTATCGGCCACGGCCTGCTTCAGTTCATCGACGTCGCGACGCTGGATCTCGCGCACCGCTTCCAGACGCTTGATCTGGGTATCGAGCTTTTCCCAGTCTTCGGCCAGTTTGGCCAGACGCTTGTCGAGCAGCTGGCGCTTGAGGCTGGCGAAGTAGGGCCGCAGCCATTCGCGACATTGGCGCAAGCTGTCGATCTGCCGGGTCAATTCGCCGTGGCGACTGCTATCGGCAACCAGCGGCAGCAACAATTCGACCTGCCGTTTGGCCCGTAAAACGGCGCCGTGGGCCCGGCTCAAGTCGTCAAAATGGCCGATCAACGCCGTAATGCGTGGCACCACATCGAAGGGTTCCAGCATGTGGCTGCGGACGAAATCCGTCAGGTTGCCGACTGATTTCATCGAAACCGTTTGGTGGAACAACTCCAGCGCCTGTTCGTTATCAATACCGAAACGGCGGCGAAACCAGGCGCCGTAAGGCGGGAAGCTGTCCTCAATCATGCAGCCACCGGCGCGCAGGCGCTTTTTGAGTTGCGTGATGTCCGTGCCGAAACTGGCAAAGTCCGTCGCGATATTCAGGTCGCGTTCAGCGCCGACAAAGAAGCGCGCTGGCTGGCCCTGAGCATCCTTCAGCCAGAAGACCTGGGCCAGCGTCACCGTCTGGTCGTAACCGGCGTTGTGAAACACGCCAAGGATGACCGAATAGCTGTTGACATCGCGCAGGCTCACCGGCTTCGACGACCCGGTAATTTCATTGCGCTCGGACTTGTAATGGCCAAGCACATAGGAACGCAGCGAACGCTCTTTCGCATCCGCCCCCGCCGCCTTGTTGTAGGCAATGCGCTGGGCGGGAACGAGCAGGGTGGTGACGGCATCGACCAGCGTCGATTTGCCCGAGCCGATATCGCCGGTCAACAGCGCATTTTTGCCATCGAGCTGCATCGTCCAGACGCGCTTGTCGAAAGTGCCCCAGTTGAGCACTTCCAGCCGGTGCAGGCGGAAGCCGGAAAGCGTATCGTCGGCGATGAAATCGAAGCCGAGGTTTTGCGGTGATGTGTCTTGATTACGCATTGTGCGTTGTCATGGTGGGTGCTTCAGGCTTGTCGGGTTAGTACATGCTTGATAGCAGTGGCAAAGGGTAGATGTGAGATTTTGGCAAGTTCATCTTGCAGAAGAGGGAGCCACTCACTTTCCGGGTAGTGTTTTGCCAATTCTGCGATTTCTTCCGCTGTCTGAACGTAGCCAGCTATCTCTCGAAATCGAATGTGCCGCAAAACGCGGTTGAGGTTGAATATGCGGAGCGTTTCCGTGGCGCGGCGCTGATCGACTGGTGAAAGGTTTTTCCTGGGGCTGACCGAACCATCCGCAGCAAAAACCAGATAGTGTTCCGGGTTGTCTTCGTCGGGTTTGAGCAAGTCTGTTGGCAGGTAAGAAATTCTACGATCCTTATGTTTGCCACAGCTTTCCTCGCGGTTGCATGAGCCGAACAGGTTGGACCAGAGAAATGTCGCCGTCGGGTCGCGCCCTTTCTGGCAAAAATGCTCAATGTGTTTATTGCCATCGGCAATGTCGCTTTCGCAGTAAGCGCAGCGTTGCCCTTGCATGGCATCCAGTTCTCTCCAAATGGCTGTCCTGTCATCCGGGCCAAGGTTTCCCCAGTTGTCTTTACCGTGCTGATAGTTGCTCAGGCAGTCCGGGGCATTGCCGCGTTGTAGCTTGTGCATTCAGTCTTCGCCTTTGATGAAGGGCAGTTTTTGTTTGAAAGCCTGCAGACGGATCATGCGATCGCATTCGCGAATGACAGGATGGTTGGCAGTAAAGTGTGCTTCGAGTTTTGTTCGCAAAGCCTGTCCCTCGCTGTCCTCATGCAGGCCTTGCTGGATCAGCGCGTGGTATTCGGAAACCATTCTGGCTTCAGGGATGTCCGGTATGGGATCAACGCCCATGATCTCGGCAAGCAGGTCAGAGCTGGCGACGCCACGGGTTTGCCGGGTAACATTTTCGACGTTGATGCAGAGCTTTCCGTTTTCGTCGCTTGTCTGTCTCAGTTGGCGGATGCAGGCGGCGTCGACGCTGGCTAGCACCTGCGGGCTGTGGGTGGTGACGATAAATTGTGTTGCCGGGAATGCGCGCATCAGGTCGTTCAATACCCGTTGCTGCCATGCGGGGTGCAGGTGCAGGTCAATTTCATCGACAAGCATGATGGCCGGGGCAATCATAGGTGCGGCTTCGGGCAGTTTGTCACTTTCGTAGAAAGGCCAGCCCAAAGACTTGATTTCGTCAATGCTTGCTTCAAGCGTTTCAAGGCGCAGGAAATCCATCTGGCTGTTGGCCAGTGCCAATCGGCGGGCAAAGTCCATCGCCAGGGCCAGCATGCTTTGGTAGCCCTGGCTAAGTTGCTTGACCTGCAAAGGGGCTCCACCATCAGCTGGTTCGACGACGAATTTGTGTTCCCGGTTGAAGTAGGGGTTTTGATAGGTTCCACCGAGCAAAGTCTTGATTGCCGTCCGGACGGCATCAAGGGCAGGTGAAAAACTTAGCTCTTCCTGTGGCGCACCTCTGTTGGCGCGTAGTTCGGCTGCTTCTTCAAGGTCGAACCATTTAAGCATTTCCTTGAAGTTGCTCATCGAGTCGAGCGCGCCAATCAGTGCCGCGGCTGGATATGCATAGTTCTCCTTGCTTTCTCGCAGTCGCTCGGGAACTTCGATATAGCCGCGTCTGGCACCGTAATAGGCGAGTACCGGGGTAAGAAAGGGGGATGTTGATTTATAGCTCTCGTTAATTGCCTGCAAGTGTTTCTTCAACGCGGCCTGACCGTATTTTTTTCGAGGCTCCTTATCAGGAGCAGACGGACGCCAGTTATCCCAGATCAGACCGTCGACGGTTTCGGCAATTAGCTGGACGTAGTCAGCGCTTCCCCAGCTTTCCTTGCCACGTTTTTTCCCCCATGTTTCGATACGGAAATCTTCATCTTTGATGCGACGTCCGACCAGTCGCTGATTGGCCGAGGAAAGGTAGGTCAGTACAGGGGAAAGTGCAGTGGCGATACCGTCGAGGACGGCTGTCTTGCCTGCACCATTTGTACCGACGAGCACCGTCAAGCGCGGGTGCAATTCAATTTCCAGTGCTTCAAAACAACGGAAATTATTTAGCGTGATTTTTTTTAGACGCATGTGGCGTGGCTCCAATGCCGGGGCTTGTATAGATCAAAATATATTTGCGTTTGATTGTGGGCAGCGGATTCAGTGTTTCGCAGCGGATTTTCAAAGCTTGTAATTTTGGCCCATTTTTTGATGCCACCCATGAATTCCTGATGGGGTTGAAATGACTTCGTGGGCAATTGAAAAAACGCCAGCTGATTATGCATATTCGTCTCGATCACTTTTGTCTTCCTCACCATTCAGTTGCGCTTGATAGGCGGCGAGACGGGCATCGAAATCGGCTAGCCACTGCGCATCGACAAAGGCCTTGAGAATGCGCCGCACTTCGAAATTTGCCCCATTTGTGCCGTTGACCGCAGCATTTGCCTTCAAGCGACGGAGAAAACCCAGTTCAATAATCTTGTTGAGGTGCGTTTCGATCTGGTCGATCAATTTGGCTTCATTGCTACTGTCAGGCAAGAAAACCCGCACCAGTTCGACGATTTCATCGCGCGACAAAATTAGCCGGGTGGCGTCGCCGCTGGCATCGAACTCGGCCAGTTTTTTGCGCAACAGTGCGAGCAGCAGGCTGACCGGGAACGAGAGCGGTCGCCGGGCGACGAGGCGCGGTAGTTTGGCGGATTCTTCCTCCACTTCAGGCCGGGCGCGCAGAAAGGCGTAACCCTCGGCTTCGTCAAAAACCAGTTCAAGCCCAAGTACCGCAATGTGGTCACGGACGCGGGCTTGCAACTGAATCAAGGCTTGCCAGAGCGAAGTGTCGTTTTCCTGATAAAGAACGCCTTTGAGCAGGCTGATGACGAGAATCGAAAGCTCGTTGCTACCGGCAGTCTCGGCCGTGTTGAAGTCCAAAGCGCTATTCAAGGAAATTCCTATCTGACAAAAATAACCCGAGGCAAGCGGGCGCGGCGGCTGATGGCAGGCTGTTCGGCGGTTTCTGTAGTCCAGTTAATGACTTCCGGCGTCTCCTCATCAATCACCGCCTTGAACTGGTCGCTGCCGAGTTGAAGATATGCGACCAACTCGGCCAGGCCGTTGGCTAGCGGGTGGCGTTCGCTGATTTCCTTGAGGGTGATCTGCGAGCGGTCCTGCAGGGCATGGCGAATGTTGCGGGCGAGCGCGGCCTTGTCGACCACGACTTGCGAATAGAGCGCACTGGCGTCGATTTCCAGATCATCCAGATCCAGCGCCAGATCGGCGATTTTTGGCTGGTGGCGCGGTGTGTGCAGTGGGCGTTCCATGGGCAGTTCGATATCGGCGGCGGTGTCGGCAATCTGCATGAATTCGCCGGCCGGCGTCTGGCCGCGCAGGGCGATGGCTTTGCTTTCGATGCCGCGCAGGATGTCCATGATGCGGCGGTTTTCCAGCCAGGCTTTGTCGTCGAGAAAACGGCGGAGTTGCTGCGAGAGCTGAGCGACCGTGCGCTGCGTGTGTTCGCCGGCTTCCAGCCAGTCGTAATGGATGCGCCGGGTGCGGCCATCGGGTTTCAATTCACGCACGGCGGGCAGCGATAACACTTCTTCCAGGCGTTCCGATAATTCCTCCTGACGCTGGCTGGACATCAGGAAATCCCAGAAAGCGCGGAAGCTGCGCCCCTGATCGGAATCGGCAATCGCATCACGTTCGCCCATGATTTCGGCCAGTAACTCGCCTTTGCTGCCCTCCCACAAGGCAATGCGCTCACGGACGCGGCGGTCAAGCTGGCGAAAATTGTGTTCAACTTCACGAAAGTCCCCGAGCAATTCGCGGGCGATTTGCATGAATTGCTGGAAACGGTCGCGCAGTGCGGTTTCATCGAGTAGCGGAATATCGCCGCCCTGGACGCGCACCATTTCGGCATCGATTTCATCGCGCCGGGCCTGCAATTCAGCCATGCGCCGCGCCGGATCGGCCTGACTGCCTTCGCTCATCTGCTTCAGGAGGTCGAACAAGGTCAGCAGGCGCGATTCGGTGCCGACGAAACTGCGCTCGGTCAGCGTGCCCAGCCAAGTGATGGCTTTTTCGGTAGCTGGCGTCAGGTCAAATTGCGCCTCATCCGAGCCTTGTCGGTAGAACTTGCGCAACCAGCTTTTCTCCTGGCTGGCCCAGTCGTTCAGATACTCGGCCGCCGGTTTCGGGAAAGCGTCGCTGCCCAGTCGTTCACGCAGAGAAAAGAGTTCATCTTCCAGCGCTTCGGCCAAATCGGCGGCCGGCAGAGCGCGGACATTGGGCGCGATTAAAGCACGCTGCAGAAAGCTGGCAATCAGCGGCGCATGTTCCGAACGCAGCAGACGCCAGGCCGGATGGTGGGTGCGCAGGGCGTCGAGGGTCGTGTAATCGAGGTTCAAATGAATGGCGCGATGTTGAGTTTCAAAAAATGCTTGTCCGGATTTTTCCAGTGGCTGGCCAATTGTTGTTATTGCCGCTTGAGATCACGGTAGAAGTTCTCGTGGGGGCCGACGGCTTCCAAATAGATAAGCCGCACCGCTTCATCGAGGGTGTATCCGAGCAAGTAAAGTTGGCCCTGACTACGGAATTTGTATACCAGGAGGTTGGCAAGGTCGCCTTTTTTCCGTTCGCCAATGCTGGGTTCGGTAGCAATAATCGCCACTGTCGAATCAACGTCGGTCGCAATATTGTCGTTAAGCTTTTTGTATTGCCTGGCAAAGCGTCGAGTTTGCTTGACGCTATAGCTCATGCACCAAGGCTCCTCGGGACGAATGGCGTGGCTTGTTCTCTGGGTTCTGCCATCGAAGCCAAAGACTCAGCGATAAAACTGACCGGCAAGTCGGGATTGTCCAACGCCGCTCGACCCAGCTTGGCCCAGAATTCAACCTGACCAGCGATCGTCCGATGTTCGGCTGCGGCATCCGCTTTCGCCTGGTCGTAGAGTGTTTGGTCAATTCTGATTGACGTGGTTGCTGACATAGAAAGCTC
>ERZ795044.2098-NODE-2098-length-17533-cov-4.657741_pt1 | contig 17533 bp, 16 predicted proteins | sample MGYA00375128_ERZ795044 | MGnify/ENA primary metagenome ERZ795044 (study PRJEB30173, sample SAMN05720213) | anaerobic digester metagenome | isolation source: active sludge of municipal wastewater-treating anaerobic digesters | place: USA | collected 2014-12-22 ... | reverse complement strand
TATCTTCCTTATTATTACAATCACCTACGCTATTACCATATATGCCAAAGGGTATCGTATCAACCTTCAAAACGGTATCTCCCTTAAAGCCACTGGTATTCTTTCCACTACCTCTAAACCAAAAGCTGCTTCAGTCTATATCAACGATCATCTTTTAACTGCCACCGACGACACCATCAATCTACCCCCGGGCGAATATGAAATCAAAATAGCCAAAGACGGTTATAATACATGGCAAAAAAGGGTAAATCTTAAAAAAGAGAACGTTTACCAAACAGACACACACCTTTTTCGCACTATCCCCGACATAAGATCAATTACTCTAAGCGGAGCAATTAATCCGGTTCTTTCCTACGATGGAACCAAAATCATCTATGCTGTTGCCTCTGCTTCCGCTTCAAAAAATAATGGGCTTTACCAATACGATCTCAACAACTCTCTTCTTCCTTTAAATAAAAATCAACCTAAATTAATTGCCACTAATTTTCATGGTATTGATTGGTCAAAATTCCAATTTAAATTTTCTCCGGATAGTAAGGAATTAATTGCTAGTACAAAAATAGGCAATCTCTCTTACCTAATTAATCTTGACGAACCAATCACCTATCAAAATCTCAAAGACATTACTCTTAACAAAGAAATAATTATTGAAAATTGGCAAAAAATTGAATCTAATCAAGTTAAAACTTCTCTTGAAAAATTACCTTCGGTTTTCAAAAACATTGTCAGCACTGAATCAGCCAAGCTTTCATCACTTAATACTTCAGAGACTAGATTTCTATATCTGGCTCAAAACGATTACAATTTAGAAAATAATCTTATCACTCCTCCTCCTGGACAAAGTTCTCAAAAACAAAGCAGGGAAATCAAAAAAGACAATTATTATGTTTATGACATCAAAGATGACACCAATTTCTTGATTGGCCACAAAACAGAAATCTCTTTTCCTTTTTGGCTTCCAGACTCAAACAGCATCGTTTTTATATCCAAAAATGGTATTCAAAGCATCGAATACGATAGTACCAATCTAAATACTCTCTTTTCCGGTAAATTTTTAGACAATTTTGTTGCTCCAAAACTCGACGGCAGTGAAATAATAATTCTTAACGAAAACCTTTTTGGACTTAATATTAGATAACCTATAGTTTTTGTTTTTGGTCTATTTTCTTTAAATAAAACAAATTGGACGTTTTACCTCAAAAAAACTGATTTTTCCCAATCGCTTACCAGCAAAAAGATAATAAAAAAAAGATAGCAGTCTAACATTCCTTCTGCTAATTTACAAAATTAACCTAATTTTAGTTAATATCTTTCTATATCATTTTATTACTTTATATTATCTTTAGCATCTACTAACATTTACGTCCTCTAATCATTAAAATGTCTATTTACTTGTTCTATCACCACATTTGCGACATAGTTTAATAAACTATGTCTATGAGAGTTAAAATTAAAGAAATAATCCTGTCTTTCAGAAAAAACAATAATGATCCAAAATTGATTGCCGAGGATCTTGGTGTTCATCGGTCTACCGTTTACCGTTGGTTGAAGAGAGCCAGAAGTTATCGTAATCATTTGATCTTTAAACAATTAAGAAGAAAATCAACCAGACCTAAGACTATTTGTCGAAGTCTTGATTTTGATCAAGGATTTAAAATCATTCAATTTCGAAAAAGATATGGTTTTACTGCTGCCAAAATTAAGGTAAGTATGGGTTTAACTGTTTCCACCTCGACTATTCATCGATTTTTGATAAAACAAAAACTTGTGAGAAAATATGGTAATTATCGTCGTCCTAGATTTCAAAATACTATTCATATGCATGCTAAAAATGTAACTAATATCGGTTTTCTCCAAATGGATGTCAAATACATTACTCCCGAACTATCGGGGTTGCCTTGGACCTGTTTCGAATATGCTGTTATCGATATCTATTCCCGTTACAAAGAGGCAGTCATTTTAAATCAACTTGATGCCGATGGAGCCATTATCGCCTTGATGGAAATAATTAAACGATTACCTTTTAAACCAATATTTATTCAAACCGATAATGGTTTGGAATTTCAAAACAAGTTTGATAAATTTTGCCAAGACATAGGCTTAAAACATCATTGGATTCACAAAAGAACCCCTAACGAAAATGCTGTTATCGAACGATCGTTTCGAACCGACCAAGACGAATTCTTTTTTAATTTAAAAGAACCGTTATCGGACTATGATCAACTAAGAAGACAATTTGCCGACTATCTTGATTGGTACAACAAAGTAAGACCTCATTTTGGTGTTAACCTTAAAACTCCATTTCAAGTAATAATTAATCAATTGTCGCAAATGTCATGAGAGATTAAGGAATTCGCTTAAAAAATAAAACAGTCGTAAAGAACAAGGGGAGGGGTAGGGGAGGTTGGTTGGTAGTTTTGGGAGAGGTTGTCTATCTATTCGATAGCTTTCATTTTGTATCAGACAACCCCTAACTCATTGAACAAAACCTGTCAGATACATAAAAATATAAGAAAAATAACAAACAACGAACCCAATAAGATCGACAGAAAAATCTTACAATTAGTACTAAATTTCATTTTTTCTCCTTTCTAAATACCCAAAAAACATGGAAGCTGAAGTCAAAAATCAAATAACCAAACGGTATGATCGCCATCACCAACAACGGGAATGCAAAAGAATTACTGCGAGAATATATCCTACATACTCCAAATATAGCAATAAGACTCAATGACCATATAGCCAATGAGTATGGTATTTTAAGCGATTTAGACACTTTCTTGTCTATTTCGGTACCTTGCATCGTAGCTGATGTTGCCAGCCAATAAGCAGGTATCAATAGAACTATTGCACCTACATACATCAAAATACCATAGTCTTGGTAATGAATTAAAACCAAACAAACTACTAACATCAATCCGCAATACCCAGTAAAAACCCAACCTAATCTTTTCATTTTTCACCCCTTTCTTATTTCCCAATCAAAATGGCAACATCTGAACCAACCTTGATGATAGAGCTACTATCGCTATAGCAACAAAAAAAGAAATCAAAGCCACTAAAAAACCAATTAATATTTTATTCAATATCTTTTTCATTTCTTCCCTCCTTAATTTTTTTTGTATTCAAATTCACCCTGTCGGTAAAAATTGCCAACAAAGCGAATTTGAATACATTTCTTTACGACTGTTTGTTAAAGAACCTTAATTAATACAAATAGACGCCAATGCCTATTTTATTAATAGTCCTATATTATACTACGCTACTCAAACTTATTCAGGTTTTATGTTAAAATTACCCATAATGTCCTCGTTTAAATCATTACCTCAAAATCCTAACTTTCCTGAAATCGAGCAGGAGATGACCGCTTGGTGGCAACAAAACGATATTGTCTCCAAATATTTACACAAAAACGATAAATCCGAAAATATTTTTTCTTTCATCGACGGCCCCATTACCGCCAATGGTCCCATGGGTGTCCATCACGCCAGGGGACGTACTATCAAAGACGTCGTTCAACGCTACAAAAACGCTCAGGGCTTTGCCCAACGTTTTCAAAACGGTTTTGATTGCCAAGGACTTTGGGTCGAAGTCGAAGTTGAAAAAGAAAACGGTTTCAATTCAAAAAAAGATATTTTAACCTATGGATTAGATAAATTTACCCAAAATTGTTTAGATAGAGTCAAAAAATACGCCACCCTACAAACCGAACAAAGTAAAAGATTGGGTATGTTTATGGATTGGGAAAATTCTTATTACACCAACTCTATGACCAATAATTTATATATTTGGCATTTTTTGAAAAAAATTCACGAAAAAGGTTGGCTTTACAAAAAGAAATCTGCCACTACTTGGTGTCCCCGTTGTGAAACCGGTTTATCCGCTCACGAACAAGCCGACGGCTACAAAGACATCACCGATGTCTCCGTTTATGTAAAATTTAAAATTAAAAATAAAGATGAATATATTCTCGCCTGGACTACCACTCCCTGGACCCTAAGTAGTAACGTTCTTTTGGCCATTAACACTAAATATGAATATGTAAAAGCCAAACATGAAAACGAAATTCTTTATTTAGCCAAAAATTCTGCCGATAAATTGGGTATAACTGATTACGAAATTATCGATGCCAAAAAATTATTGGATACCGAATACGAATCCCTTTACGATTTCCCCGCTCAAAATAATATTAAACACAAAGTCGTCCAATGGGACTTAGTCGATCCAATCGATGGCACCGGCATCGTTCACATCGCTCCCGGCTGTGGCCAAGAAGATTATGAACTAGGCCTCTCCTTAAACTCCGATATTGTTTCTCCACTTGACGAAACAGGCCATTTTATCGATGGTTTTGGATCATTATCAGGTAAATATGCTCACGATGTTTTGGGCGAAGTACTGACATATTTGGAAGATAAAAAATTATTATTCAAAAAAGAAAAAGTTGAACACCGCTATCCCCATTGTTGGCGCTGTAAAACAAAATGTTTATTTCGTCTCGAAGATAATTGGTTTATCGACTGCGACAAAATCCGTCCTCAATTAAAAAAAGAAGCCCTAAAAGCCAATTGGATTCCCAAATATATTTCCCGCCGCATGCAAAATTGGCTCGATAATATGGAAGACTGGATGATTAGCCGTAAAAGATTTTATGGTCTCGCTTTGCCTTTCTATGAATGTTCTTGCGGTCAATTAACAGTTGTCGGCTCCAAAGAAGAATTAAAAGAAATCGCCGTTAATCCTGAATTAGTCGATAAATTAAAATCAGTCCATCGACCTTATATCGACGAAATCGAAATCAAATGTCCTAAATGTGGCAAACCAGTCAAAAGAATTAGTGATGTCGGTGATTGCTGGCTTGATGCCGGTGTCGTTCCTTTTTCTACTCTTAAATATTTAGAAGACAAAAAATATTGGCAAAAATGGTTTCCCGCCGAATTTATTTCCGAAATGGTTGAGCAAGTTCGTCTCTGGTATTATTCCGTTTTATTTTTTGGTGTCGTTTTGGAAAATGAAATTCCCTACAAAAATGTTTTGAGTTATTCAGAAGTCAGAGATGAAAAAGGCGAGAGAATGAGTAAAACCAAACATAACGGTATTCCCTTTGATGATGCCGTTTCCAAAATGGGCGCCGATGCTATGCGTTGGCTTTATTGTCTCCAAAAATCCCATATCTCCGTCAATTTCGGTTATAACATTTCCGATCAAATTCGCCGCGAGTTTATTCTAATTCTTTGGAATTCTATTAAATTTTTTATCGACCACGCCAATATCGACAACTGGCAAGCGGATAATAAATTAGAAAACTTAACTCTTATAGATCGTTGGTTAGTTTCCAAAACCAATCATACAATCAAGAAAGTAACTAATTATTTAGATAAATACAATATCTCCTCAGCTGCCAATACCATCGCTGATTTTGTTAATGAAATATCGACTTGGTACATTCGCCGTAATCGTGATCGTCATGACAATTATCAATTACTTCTTAACACTTTTAATCAGCTCCTAATAATTCTCTCACCTTTTATTCCCTATCTTTCAGACTATTTATATCAATCATTAAACCAAAATCAATCGGTTCATTTAGAAAAATGGCCAACTTATGATTTAAAATTAATTGATCAGAACATAGAAACATCAATGGATCAGCTCAGAATAATATGTAAAGAAATTCATGCTCATCGTCAATTAAACAACATAAAAGTCCGACAACCACTTTCTCAGGTCACCATCACCACCAACAAAATTCTTGATAAAGAATTTGAAGATATCATTAAAGACGAAACCAATATCAAAGAAATTAAGTGGGAAAAAGCATCAGATGATACTTTAGTTGTTTCTCTAAACACTAATTTAACTCCAGAATTAATTGCCGAAGGTGAATATCGTGATTTTGTTCGTTCAATCCAGGTTATGCGCAAAGAACAAAAATTAGATATCAAAGACAAAATAAAAATCATTACCCCTAACTATCCAAAGACCTTTGAAAAAGAAATTCTTCAAAAAACACTTGCCAATTCAATTGAAATAGGGGACACTCTAAGTATTAGCAAGGTCAATGAGTAAAAAATTTTTTTGGCTACCAATAGCTATCAGTCTTCTTATTCTCGCAAGTGTTAACTTAACCATGATTAGTTCGATCGCCCCTTCCTATTTATTCAAACAAATACTTGCCTGGATATTTAGCATTATTGCTTTTTTCATCGGCCGCTTTTTAAATCCCAAACAAATGTCTCTCTATAAATGGCCTTTATTTATTTTTTCTGTTTTACTTCTTATTGCTCCACTTTTGAGTGGTACTTTTATTCGCGGTTCTCGTCGTTGGCTTAACATCGGCCCCCTTAATCTCCAACCATCAGAATCCACTCGTCCTTTCTTAATGATGTTTCTATCTTCCACCACCTTACCTCTTTTACACCTCATTCCAGTTTTTTTAATTGCCATCGAACCAGATTTAGGTTCAGCCGTTTCCGTTTTGGTTCTCATGTTACCAGTTGTTTTGTTTAACCCAAAACTTTTAAAACTCGCCATTATTTGTATCATCTGTGGTCTTATTTGCTCTCCACTAATTTGGCGCTACGGTCTGAAAGAATATCAAAAACATCGTATTTCTACTTTTATAAACCCTTATGCTGATCCTTTAAACAAAGGCTATAATGTCATTCAATCAAAAATTGCCATCGGTTCAGGTGGTTTCTGGGGTAAAGGCTATAAAAAGGGAACCCAGGGTCAACTTTTATTCTTACCGGAAAAACACACTGATTTTATGTTTGCTGCCACCGCCGAAGAAATGGGTTTTATTGGTATTATTCTTATCTTTTTCGCTTATTATCTTCTCTGTTCCAGCCTGCTTACTCATACCTATTCGCTGGATAATCGACCTCTTTTCATTTTCAACTTTGGTATTTTTTTCTTAATTTGGTTTCAATTATTTATTAATATAGGGATGAATATCGGTATCCTCCCGGTCACTGGTATTCCTCTTCCATTTTTATCTGTTGGTGGTTCTTCTCTAGTTTCCTTACTTTTTTCTTTAGGTATCTGTTTTTCGTCTTAATTATGATATAATTTCCCCATTATGAAATATGCAGTTATCTCTATTTCAGGCAGCCAATTCTTGGTAGAAGAAGGTCAAACCTTGACCGTCTCTTCTCTTAATCTGAAAGAAAAAGAAAAATCATCTACCGATCAAGTGCTTTTAATTGTCAACGACGATAAAGTAGAAATTGGCAAACCTGTTATAAAAAACGCTTCAATTGAATTTGAAGTTATAAAAAATTATCAAGGTAAAAAAGTCACTACTTTCAGATATAAAGGTAAATCCCGCTATCGCAAAACCAGTGGCTTCCGTTCTCAACTTACCGATATTAAGATTTTAAAAATTAAAAATTAAAAACTAAAAATTTTCATATATGGCACATGTTAAAGCTGTTGGTAAAGCCAATCAAAAAGCTAATCGACCCGGACAAAGAAGGGGAGTAAAAGTTTTTGGTGATCAAAAAATAAAAGTTGGTGAAATTATAGTTCGCCAAGTTGGTACTAAATTTCATTCAGGTATTGGCACTAAACTCGGTAAAGATTTTACAATCTACGCTATCCGCCCAGGTATTGTAAAATTTACCAAAAAATTGGGCAAAAAAATAGTATCTGTCATCAAAGCTTAATCTTGACCCATTTTGACTCTTTTTGTTTCCATTTTTTCACAGATATTTTCATGGTAATATTTACTCATGAAACAAGTTCAATATATTCCTATTAAGGAACTCGAACCAAATCCATTACAACCCCGAGGTGTTATCTCTCCCGAATCAATTAACGAACTAGTCGATTCTATTCGCGAACACGGTATCCTAGAGCCCCTAATTGTTGCGAAAACTCCTGCCGGCTATCAAATCATTGCCGGAGAGCGCCGTTGGCGTGCCAGCCGTATTCTTAAACTCGAAGAAGTCCCGGCCATCGTCAAAGAAACCTCTCCCCAACAAATGTTGGAAATGGCCATAGTCGAAAATATTCAAAGAAAAGATCTAAATCCTATTGAAAGAGCCAAGGCTTTCTTACGTCTCAAAGAAGAATTTGGTTTTGATAACAATAAAATTGCCAAAAGAATGGGAAAAAGTGTCCCATATGTTATCAACGAATTAAAACTTCTTCATCTTCCTGATGCCCTAAAAGATGGTCTTTTGTCTGGCCTAATTACCGAGGGTCATGCCAGAGCTTTGATTTCGATAGGGGACACAAGACTAATGATAGAAGCCTATAAAATCGTCTTAAAAGAAAAAGCTTCTGTTCGACGAGCCGAAGATATTGCTCGTCGGATGAGAAAAAAAATTGAAGAAGGTGACGTTCCTATCACCAAAGAAAATTTACCACAATTTCTCAAAAGTAAATTGGACAATATTGCTACCGACTTAGAATCAATTTTTGAAGACAAAACTTCTAAAGTAAAAATTATCCAAACAAACGTTCTCACTAAAGTTACTTTCCAATTCAAAGGCGAATCCGAAAAGCGTTTCGAAAAGCTCAAACAACTTTACAAGGCTATCTTAAAAACGGACCCTTGGAACTAATCCAAAAGATTTACTCGGCCAATATCTAAAAAAAGCTCTTCCCACAATTCTATCCTTCGTCACTGGACCAAATTCTCGTCCATCTCTACTGTGCCCTCTATTATCTCCAAAACATAAATATTGATTTGCAGGTATAACTTTTTCTACTCCCTCAACACTATATGTCCCTGGGCTAGTTTTTGTTCCATCCGGCAAATAATTCTCTTTAAGCAATTCTCCATTTAAATAAACTTTTCCTCCAGCCACCTTGATTCTATCACCTGGAATACCAATTATTCTCTTAATATATTCACATTCGGTTTCAGCACATGATTCCGTTACTGGTGCCTTAAAAACCACTACATCTCCTCTTTGGGGATTACCAAAACGATAAGACAACTTATCTGTTAATAAATAATCTTTATCTTCAAAATTAGGAAACATCGATGATCCTTTAACTTCATTCGGTTGAGCCACAAACATATAAATCAAAACAAAAACCGACAAGGCCAAAACTATCGATTGTATAAAATCCAAAACCATCGTTCCAATACTGCCTTTTTTATATTTATGAGCCACATCCATAAGTTTAAGTTTAACCGCTTGCTTTGATATAATCAACTACTGGTTACTTAGCTCAGTCCGGTTAGAGCGCTTCGTTCACATCGAAGAGGTCGCAGGTCCGAGTCCTGCAGTAACCACCATAAGCATTACTTCGTTCACACCTGCCTGCCGGCAGGCAGGTCGAAGAGGTCAGAGGTTCGAGTCCTCTAACAACCACTACCACACAATTTCCGGTAAAGGCAAAACCTCAAATTCTTCTTTTGTACTTCTAAAAGTTGTCAAAACCGCCATCTTAATATCTTTTTCTGTTTCATCAATAAACATCCAATCGGCATTAAAATCTGTTCTCCCTACTAATACTTTTGGTAAATCTCCATTTAAACCTATTGCCCTTACTTTACATTGTTTGTTTTCTTTTGAGACCATAATTATACCGTATTGATCAGCCTCCAATATTTTGCCATCATCACATTCCACTGTCATACTTGTATCTGGATATGCAAAAAATATTATTTCATTTTCCAATTCATTCATCGCTTTGGCCGACAAAGAAACCGAATAATTTAAATTTAAATTTAACTGTTTAGCAATTTCTCCAATACTATCATTGATTAAATTCGCATGTTGACCATCCAAACTAATTATATTGTTACCGATTCCAGCACTTCTCGTTAACACCGTCCCATCTCCCATCAAATTATAATCATAGATCCTCTTCCAACCCTTACCAATATCAACATACTCTTTTGTCGATCCACCTGTTCCCATAATAGCCACCAATTTACCATCCAAAGTCCAATTTTCTTCCTGATTTTCTTTAATTAAATAATAATTCTTTGGCTCTACCAATAAGTGATCATACAAATGATTATCAAATTTCAAAAAATCGTATTCTGGCAAAATATCCCTAACCATAGGTGCAAATAATTGTACTGCCTCTGACTTGCTTCTTTCCACTACACCATCGCTATTTATCCTCCTTATTTCAATATATAACCTCAAAATTCTTGAAAGAAAATCACCACCATCGATACTTCCCCAAGCCCATGCATCATAAGATCTCAGTGCCCCTCGATGTGGTGAACCAACGGTAATTACTTTTTGAACCGATTTTTTTGGATAATCATGAGCAAAAATTCTTGCCACCAAACCTCCCAAACTATGTCCGACGATCATTACTTTATCGTCATCGTTAAATCTGGCGTTATAGAAATTACTAAAAGTACTAACAATCTGACTCACCGGTCGACGCCAATCGTAATTCCAAACAAAATAATCTCGATTTAAAACATATCCATTATTTTGCATTAAGGTTTCAAAAGAAAAATAATTATTCTTTGCAAAACTTAACATTTTCCAGCTATCAGGATAAACCGATTGATTCAAAACCAAAGCCTTTGTGTTCCATGAAGCTCCATATCCTGGAATAAAAATAATTTTAACCTCTTTATCCAACTTTGGAGTCGGCGTCACACACAAACCATCACAATTCATATCATAACCCAAACCTAAAGGTCCGCATAAAGTACAATTTGTTTGAATCGGATCAGTTGGTAAACAACGATTCATCGTACAACCATATAAAGGATGGCAGATATTTGGATTACATTCTTCCTTAACTTCCAATAAACTTTCTGTCACTCCAATCTCTTCCATTACTGTCGGTGTCACTGTTGGCGTCAATACTATTGTCGGTAACAATATTGGTGTTGGTGTTGGTGTTGGTGTTGGTGTTGGCATCGGTGTCATTGTTGGTGTTGAAATCACCACCATTGGCATACTAACGAACAAATCTTCCTGGGCCAATATCTTCTTTGCGTTAAATGTTAAAATAGAAAGAAGACCAAAAATAATCCAAATTTTCTTCATGGAGGATAATGTAACATTATTAACGAAATGTCAATAACCCTAATTATTATCTGTAAAGACAAAATACCCACTCCATCCTGGGTATCTTCTTGTCCAATTATCAATGAGGTTATAGTTGATTCCGAAGAAAATTTTCCTTTAAACAACGATTTTGCCACCAAGCGCAATCATAATCTAAAAAATGCCAAAAATGATTGGTGTTTATTTTTAGATACGGACGAAACCCCGTCTCAAAAATTTATCGACAAGATAAATCATTTCGATAATCATCAATATAGTTTTAGAAGAATAGACATTTTTTTGGGTAAAAAACTTCATTTTGGTGAAACAGGTAATTTTTATATTACCCGTTTGGTCAACCGAAAAATGGGTAAATTTATTGGCAAAGTTCATGAACGATGGCAAACTGAACAAGTTGTCATCAAATCAAATACGCCTATTATTCATCAGTCTCACAATTCTCTTTATGAATTTATTTCAAAAATCAATCAATACAGTGAAATACGCGCAAAAGAATTATTCGATATGAAAATTAAAAGCTCAATTTTTCAAATAATTTTATATACTAAAGCCAAATTTATAAAAAACTATTTTTTTCGTCTTGGTTTTCTGGACGGTCTCCCTGGGCTTGTCAACGCATTGGGGATGAGCCTTCATTCTTTTTTGGTTAGAAGCAAATTATGGAGTATGTAACAGCCATAGTTTTCTTTTTTGGCAAATTATTTCATCCACTGCCTTTATTCGATATTAGTCTCGGGCTTTTGGCAATTGTTAATCTTTTTAAGAATCATAAAATTAAAAACAAGTTTTTTCTTTATTTTATTTTTTTCAGCCTTATCAGTGCTAGATTTTCTAACCTTATTTCTTTTTTTTATTTTATAAGGCTCGCTGTTCTTCTTTCTTTTTTTATTTTTCCCCCAAAATTTTCCCAAAAATTTAAACAATTTTTCGTTATCATCATTGTCGCCAATATTTTATTCGGTCTAATCCAATATTTTCTTTGGCCAAATTTTACCTATTTTAGCGCTCTAAATTGGGACCCTCATTTATTTCGTCTCGTTTCTACTTTTTTTGATCCCACCTTTACCGGCCTTATTTATCTTCTTTTCATTATCTTTTTATTTTTCCAATCCTTGCCCTTTTATTATTTTATTATTCCTTATTTAGCCCTTAGTTTAACTTACAGTCGATCTAGTCTTCTTTCTTTTTTGATCGCTTTTTTTATTATTGCCAAACAATACCAAAAACCAAGAATATTTTTTATTAGCCTTTTGATTTTTCTTTCAACTATTTTTATATTACCTAGATTGGAAGGGGAGGGAACAAAACTTGAAAGAACTTCTTCAATTCTTGCCAAAATTGAAAATTATAAAGAAGGCATCTCAATTTTTTCTAAAAATCCTGTTTTTGGAGTTGGATATAACAATCTAAAATATGCAAGAAATCTAAGCAATAATCCTTCTCACTCCACTTATGGATTTGATGGCAGTTTGCTAACAATTTTGACAACTACCGGATTAATCGGATTCATTTTGTTTGTACTTGGGCTAAGAGAATATTTCCAAAAAACTGATTCTTTGCACCGTATTCTATTAATTACAATTATATTCCATTCTCTTTTTTCCAATTCTCTCCTTTACCCATTCGTTATTTTTTGTCTCTTGGTTTTTTAGATATCACATTTAATTTTTATCTTCTTTCTTGTTTCATTTCCTGCCAAACTTCTGGCAATTATTTCAACATCATTATCACCGGCATTCAATTGAATTTTTAATTTAAAATTACCATCGTCATCTACCATTGCCACATGCCCATTAATCGAAACACTTACATTTTTTTCTGTTCTACCACTGACATCAACATCGATACTATCTACCGTCACACTATCGCTATTCGGATTTTCCATAGTGATTGTTGGAGCTTGATCATCATAGACAATCTTAAACTGTTTTGACAAATCACTAGTACCACTCTTTTCCGATTCGGCAATCATATTAAAAACATTTTCACCCTTATCTAGCTCCACATTTTTAAAAGTGAAAGTACCATCAGTACTAACAGCCGCTTCCATAAAGTTGACATCACTTTTCATCAAAATCACCTTCACATTTGGCTCTGCTACTCCACTCAAATCAATCTTTGCGGTATTAGTCGCCTCAAAAGGCAAAATTGGTCTTGGTGCTTGCGGTGGCAAAACCTTCTCTTTTACCACCTCGTTAGTTTTTCGCGTATTACCCAAAAAAATTGAAAATTTTATCAACAAAGGTAAACCAAAAATAACCACACTTAAAAATAACAACATGGTCACTATTCCCAAAAATACCGTTTTTTTGGTTATTTGTTCTTCAGTTTTTCGTGTTAATCTCGATCTTTTAAACTCCGCCATAACTGTCTATATTATAACCTATCTGAGCCGAAGGGGAGGATCGAACTCCCGACCTAAGCTTTACGAAAGCTTCGCTCTGCCAACTGAGCTACTTCGGCAACACATTATTTTAACATCAATTAATATAAACATGTATTTTATGGTAAAATATCAACTTAATGCTAGAAAAATATACTGTTCGTTATTATGAAAATCTCCCGACAACCAAAAACCCGAATAAATTTATTTTAGTTGGGGATGTTCATGGCAGTAACGATCCAGAATTTATTCAAAAAATTACCGAACTTGCTTTGTCTAAAGAAAAATTAATTATTTTCATCGGCGATATCGCCGGCGGAGATACTCTTCAAAAATTTCTTTTTTTATTTTATCGAACAAGAATAACCACCCAAACTACCCTCATAAAAGAAAATTATTTTAAATTAAAAGAGGCAGAATATGCTTTAATAAATGAAAAATATAAGAAACCGGATATAAAAACAATTGAACAAGAAATGCAAGAATATTATCATTACTTTCATCTTGGACACTACATATCAAATCTTCCAGAAGATATGAAAAATGTTCTCAAAAAAGAAATTAAAACGAACCTTGATCGTTTCATTAACATCATTAATGAGATTAAAAGCCAAGACCCGGAAAAAGTAATTAAAATTGTTTCAGGTAACTGGGATGAAGAAACTGCTTTCGATTATGAAAGAAATAAAGAAAAATTAGTCTTACTTCCAAAAGATAAAAGAGGGTTAATTGTTTCAAAATACCTTGAAAACCATGATATTAAAATAATTAGAAATTTTGAAACTTTTGAAAAAGATAATGATTTTTTTGTTTTTGCTCCATATAAAGCGACTCTTAATTTCAAACCTCAAGATATTCAATGGCAAAAAGTAAATTCTGAAGCAAATAAAGCAAAATTAGAGGGAAAAAGAATTATACTTGTTAGTCATGCTGAACCGATATGGGATCCATATATCTATAATAAGCATTACATATTAAGAGGTGAGCACCCAAAAGTTATAGCAGGAGTCCAATCAATTATTTCTAAAATTAATCCTGACGATATTATTTACGGTCATATGCACGAGGATTTAGTTGGACCAGGTGATGATAAATGGACCGGCGATGTTCAATTCTATATTCACAATCTTCAAAATAATAAAGAAATAAATACCCATCCCTTAAAAATTAGAATGATTAAATAAAAATCCCTCCCTGGAGCGGCTAGAGGGAATTGAACCCTCGACCTATCCTTGGGAAGGACATATTTTACCACTAAACTATAGCCGCAATATCCTATTTTATCACGGTAATTGCAGTGTCATTCCAATTTCTATCAAACCAGGATTACTGATCAATGCTTTGTTAATATTGTAGATTTCTACCCATTTAAAGCCATCGCCATATTGTGCTTGAGCAATATCCCAAAGACAATCACCTGCCTTGACAACATATGTTTTGTCGGCACTAAGCGTCTTGGCTTCCAAATCCGGTAAAATCAATTTTTGTCCTTCCCAGATAACTCCAGGATTTTTTAAATTATTTGCTTTGGCAATCTCTGTCCATTTATAGCCATCATTATATCTTTTTATTGCAATATTCCACAAATCATCACCCTTAACCACCACATATTCACCACCTTCAATAGTTTTAGTTCCAGTTCCATTTTCGGTTAATTCTAAATTATTTTCAGTTCCGGGAATTTTTGTAATCTTTTTTCTACTATTGAAAAAATTAATTACCAATCCAATAACTACCAATACTATCGCCAATCCAAGAAACATACTAACTGCTTCTTCGGTTGACTTAAAAAATGCTCTTTTTTGTTTTATCATTTTAAATTAATTAACCTAATAATCTGCCAACGGGGGAAATCGGATTAACTACACTTTACTCTATTAAAAACCCATAGTCAATAGGAATTAACCTATTTTCTTCGCACAATAATCTCATTTTCAGAAATTATTGAAACACCTATAAAATCTCGTAATTGATCGATAAAAATTTTTAAAATATTCCAATTTATTGAGTAAATTCGCAATTTATTCTGCTCTTTAACCATTACCAAACCAGCTTTCTTTAAAACAGATAAATGACTAGAAACGGTTGCTTGACCTATATCCATATGAGCTACTATTTGATTAACCGATAATTCTCCGTCTTTCAACAAAGTTAAGATTCTTCTTCTATTAATATCGGCTAGAGCTTTAAATATTCTATCCATTGTTATTATTATATCGATATCCATCAATATATCAATCATCTGCTTGCATTTTCCTTTTATTAAAGGCAAAATAGCTCTATATGACAGATATAAAAAAAGAAAGAACCTTAGTTATCATCAAACCAGATGGCATTCAAAGATCTTTAATTGGTGAAATTCTTAAGCGCTACGAAAGAACCGGCCTCAAGCTAGTCGCCATGAAAATGATCATTCCCAACCGAACTCAAATTGAAAAACATTATACCGTTGATCCAGAATGGCTTTTCAAATGTGGTTCCAAGGCTATTAATTCCTACAAAGAAAAGGGGATTACCCCTCCATCCGAAAATCCTGTCGATATAGGTAAAATGACTCTTGAAAAATTAAAAAACTATATGACCAGCGGCCCTGTTATAGCCATGATTTGGACTGGTATGAACGCTATCGGTGTTGTTCGAAAAATTACCGGTTCTACCGAACCTCTCACTTCAGATGTCGGTTCAATTCGTGGAGATTTTACCATTGATTCTTATCAAATTTCAGACACATCTGAAAGGTCTGTCAGAAATTTAATTCATGCTTCCAGTAGTGTCGATGAAGCCGAAAAAGAAATAGAAATTTGGTTTGATAAAAAAGAAATAATCAATTATCGACTCTTCAACGAAGTCGTTTTATACGACACTAATCTCGACGGTATTTTGGAATAATTATTTTTTACCCACCTCTTCTATCGCTTCGACAAGAGACTGACTATTAAATCTTTCCAATAATTCCTTTTTCCAGTTTTTGTCATCAAAAGAAATATTTGGTTCTATTCCATTACCTTCAATTGGCAAACCATCTTCTCTTAAAGTTAATGTATGAACCAAAAAGACAGAATAAGTTTCATCATCCGCTATCTTTGTTGTCAAAGGAAACACTCGCTCCACCGTTCCCCAACCCTTGGTTTTTCTTCCCACCAAAACACCAACATTGTATTTTTTCAATACCGACGCCATCAATTCTGCTGTTGATTGTGCCTGACCATCAATCAAAATTACCACTTTCTTGTATTGGACCAAACTGTCGAGCCAGCCAATTTTAGTTTTGAAATCCTGTTTCTCGCCTTGATGCAAAAATTGATAAGCATATTGATCGTTACCAATAAATGGACCTAAAAAATAAGGAAGGCCATCAATTGCCCCACCAATATTTCCCGATAAATCCAAAATCAAAGAATTCACTCCGGCCTTACCCTTTACTTTCTCAAAAACCCTCGTCATCTCATCAAAAGTTGTCGGAGAAAATTTAGTCATATGAACATAAAAAATATCTGGTCTGACCAATTTATAATCCATTGTTGGCTCCACTCCAGCCATATCATAATTTTTTCTTGAATCAACATCCGCTAAAGTTTTGTATGCCTGTTGAACCTTGGAATATTTTTCTGCCGCTTCCGGCGCTTTATTGGTTTCCGGATTCCATTTTTCTGATTCTTTTTTATAAGCTATCGCAATTTCCTCTTGTGTTGCTTCCTTTTTTACTCCCAAATCTTCATATCTATTTTCTTCTGTCTTGTTTAAAACTACATCCGATAAAGCTTTTTCTTCTTTTTTTGAATATAAACGGCTTCGACCAAAAGGTTCCAAATTAGATAAAACTAAATCTGCTAAAGTTACACTAAACTCCTTTTTCTTTGCGTCATCAGGATATTGTTTAATTACCTTTTCCATCATATTCATCAAATTATCCCTATCTTTCTTGGCAATATCTTGACTCTGTCCGCTCAATTTTTCCGTACCCAAAACAAACAAATTAGCCAATTGCTCATCATTTAATTTATTCCAATAATTTTCCTGAATAGTGGCAAAAACTTCATCAATAAAAGCCACATATTTATCTTTTTGCTGTACTTCGGCCTTGTTCCCTTTGTTTCCTTTAACAAAAATACCACTTCCAAAACCAACACCAAAAATCAAGCCGATA